>Ga0210401_10000134_pt1 | contig 85240 bp, 71 predicted proteins | sample IncBWH32MmetaG_FD_150866 | JGI IMG/M metagenome (GOLD analysis project Ga0210401, IMG submission 150866) | Forest soil microbial communities from Barre Woods Harvard Forest LTER site, Petersham, Massachusetts, United States - Inc-BW-H-32-M | ecosystem: Environmental > Terrestrial > Soil >...
ACGGGCAGCGAGGATGGCGGGTCATCGATCGTATTGGCGATGAACATTCCCGGCACCGTGTACTCTTGTCCGCTGAGAAGCGAAAAGTGAAGCTGCCACAGATCCTCGAGTCCCGGCGATGAATGCACGGTCTGCATGACTTCCGGTTCGCCGCCTTTCCGAGTGCCGTCATTCATGATGGCGACGCGTGGATGAATGGCGTGCACCAGCACCGGCGAATTCGAGCTGGCCTGTCCATGGTGTAATCCCAAGAGCACATCGACTGTGCCGATGCGGTTGTTGGGGCACATCAGCTCGAACTCCTTGTTCTTGGTCACGTCGCCCAAATGAATGGTGCGAAACTTTCCAAACTTGATGTAGATTCCGACCGATTGCGGATCTTCGGCATTGTTTTCTCCAGGCTTGAAATTGGCGCAGTAAGGGTTCGGCGCTCCGGCGCCCGGCAAGGGTGTTTTGATGGTCTCACCGGCGGAAGTCACTACGCGAATATCGAGACCGGCCATCGTGATTTTGTCGCCGGCTTTGACGACGGTGTGTTTCGCATTGGCATAGAGCTGCGGGTAGGTCTTCTGGAGAAAGGTATCGGCCAGCTCACCCGGTTGGGTGTTGGGCCCGTGATCGATAAACTCGCGAATCGGAATCTTGGGAGCCAGCTCGGCCAGGCCGCCGAAATGATCGCCATGCCAGTGCGTGATGATGAGGTGATCGATTTGCTGGAGTCCGGCGTCTTTGATAGCGTCCATGATGCGACCGGCATCGCGCGCCGCCGCTGCCCCAGCATTGCCGGTGTCGATGAGCAGCGACTCATGGGCCGGCGATACAAATAAGGTAGCGTTGCCGCCTTCGACATCGATCACGTAGACGTTCAGTGTTCCCGAGGTGCGGGGCTGGGCGGTTACGATAGCCGTGGCGAAAACCCAAGGAATGAAAATTGCTGCGCGCATGTCAAGAAAGTCTATCGCAACTGTGAGGTACGCAGGCCGGGGGCCTGCGCCACAGACGCCACCAGCGATAAACGGGCCCACGGACGATGCACGCTCACCCTCGCTTGATCCAGGCCGGCGCGAAGGGCGAGAGCGAGCAGCTCATCTTTCTTAAACGCCGCGCGCACCGAGACTGGGCCGTCATAGAGCGAAATGTCGTGCCATCCGAAGAGCCACCTGGTGGCGGGGATGAAGTGATAGGCAAGGGGGCCACGCTCCAGGTCGATGGCAATAACCGCGCGGCGCGCCAAGATTCGGAAGTTGCGAAAAAGCTCGACCACCTGGTCGTCAGTGAAGTGATGCAGGAAAAGCGAGCTGAAGACGAAGTCGAAACTGCGGGCGCCGAAAGGCAGCAGAAACGCGTCGCCGGCCAGCTTGGGATGCGCGGCTTTTTCCAGATGAACGCACTTGCGATCGAGCGACGTGATGGTGGCTCGTGGATAGCAGCGCTGTAAGACAGCCCCCATGTCGCCCGAAGCTGCCCCGACGTCCAACATCGAGAAGCAGTCTTGGGGACAGGCAAAATCGGCCATGATGCGCCGCAGGATGGCGTGTCCGCCGAGATAACGGTTGATTCGCACCAGGTCGTCGAGATTGTCACGGGCCACTTCGGGACTGGCATGGTCCAGCAGTTCGGGTTCGATAACGCGCTCCTGACCGGCTGACACGTCCTCATGATAAGATGCGGCTGATTATGAAAGATAGGAAACATTTATCCAGACGACGATACCTGGCGCTCATGAGCGCTGCGACAGCTCTGGCAGGCGAGCAAGCTCCAGCCGCTTCCGGCGACGACGATCGCGAGCAAAGGATGAAATGGTGGCACGAGGCGCGCTTCGGAATGTTCGTCCACTGGGGGCTCTATAGCGTGGTCGGACGCCACGAATGGGAGATGGAAAACGAAGCGATTCCGGTGGCGGAGTACGAACAACTGGCGAAGCGTTTCACACCCCAGCCCAACGCCGCGCGAGCCTGGGCGAAACTGGCGCGCCAGGCGGGCCAAAAGTATATGGTGATGACCACCAAACATCACGAAGGCTTTTGCCTGTTCGATACCAAGCTGACCAATTATTGCGCGCCCAAACAGGCCTGTGGACGCGATCTAGTGAAGGAATACGTGGATGCGGCGCGGGCTGAGGGACTGCGGGTCGGGTTTTATTATTCTCTGATGGATTGGCATCATCCCGACGGCGCGCGTTGCGCGGAGGACGAATCGGCCCGGCGGCGCTTTGTCGATTACATTCACGGCCAGGTGCGTGAGCTGTGTTCGAACTACGGCAAGCTGGACATTCTCTGGTACGACGTGAATTGGCCGCTCAAGCCGGAAGGGTGGGAGGCCGCGCAGATGAATGCCATGGTGCGCAAGCTCCAGCCCGAGATCATCATCAACAACCGCACCGGATTGCCGGAGGACTACGCCACGCCTGAACAGCGCATCGAGGCTGCCAACCGGGCCTGGGAGGCGTGCATGACCATGAACGGAAGCTGGGGTTACCAGCGGGCCGACAGTGACTGGAAGTCTCCCAGGACAGTGGTGGACAACCTGATCACTTGCGCGCGCGATGGCGGTAATTACCTGTTGAACATCGGGCCCAGGCCGGACGGCTCGATTCCCGACGATTCAGTGCGGATTCTAACGGCGGTCGGAAAGTGGATGGAGAAGAACGGCGATACAATCTACACCGCCGAGCCGTGCCAAGTGAAGCGTTCCAGTTATGCGCTGTTCACACGCAAGGGCAACACGCTTTATATGCACGTGCACTTTTGGCCGGGCGACTATGTGGCCATCAGCGGCCTCAAAGCGCAAGTGAAGAGCGCGCGGCTGCACGCCAGCGGCAAAGCGGTCAAGTTCGATCAAGACCGCTTCCGGACTAGGTTCACCGGCCTGCCCGCTGCGGCGCCGGACGATCCGGTGACAACCATCGCGATCGAGTGCGATTCCGAGCCCGTGCAGGACACGATGATGGTGCGCAAAGAACGCCCCCGGCGCGGCGTGGGCGTCTGAACCGAATGGATTTCGTAACAGGTAATATCGGCTGGATCGAAGCGATTTGCGGGCCCATGTTTTCAGGGAAGAGCGAAGAGCTGATGCGGCGGCTGCGGCGCGCAATGATCGCTCGCAAGCGGGTGCAGGTGTTTAAGCCGGCGATTGACAACCGCTACTCGGGAGACGAGATTGTCTCGCATACCGAGATGCGAATGAAGTCCGAAACGGTTTACAAAGTTTCTGACATACTGAGCCAACTCGATTGGCGCACGCAAGTGGTCGGCATCGATGAAGCGAATTTCCTGGGCCAGGAGTTAGTCGAAATCGCGACTCAGTTAGCCGACAGCGGTAAGCAAGTGATCGTCGCCGGCTTAGATACCGATTATATGGGACGGCCGTTTCCACCTATGCCCGACCTGCTGACGCTGGCCGAATCGATCACCAAGACGCTGGCGATCTGCGTGCGCTGCGGCAATCCCGCGAAGCACACCCAGCGCTTAGTGGAATCGAGCGATCTGATCGTGGTTGGCGCGGCGGGGATGTACGAGGCGCGCTGCCGGCGTTGTTTTGAGCCCGGAATCCCGAAGCAGGAGTCTTTGGACTTTGGACAGCCTAAGGCCAAGCTGGTAGAAAATTGAAACGTAAAAGACCGGCGGCTCTTCTAATAGGTTAGAATTCCTGCTAACCTAACTGTCTAAGAGGTACTATGTCGATTTTCCCGAATCCTAGCCCCCAAGGTCCGATTCCGCCATCTGCTCCCCCGCAAGGCGCGCCGCCGCCGTACAATCCGGCGCCCCAATATGCCGCCCCACCGCAGTACGTTTTACCTCCACCCAGCAGCGGAGGCGGATGGAAGGTCGGCGTCCTGTTTGCCGCAGTGGTTCTTCTGATCGGTGGCGGCGTGTATCTCTACATGCAATTGGATAAGACCAAACAGGATCTGGTAAAGACCAACGAAGCCCTGCAGACCCGCATCGACAAACTGGAGGAGGCCACTTCGGTAACGACGCGCAGCAATCGCAAGACGGTCGACGAACTTCGCGAACAGCTGGAGCGGGCGCGCCGTCAGGCCAACGCAATGGTCGGTGAAGCTAAGCAAGAAGCGCTCAAGAAAGTGGATGATACGCGCGCCCAGTTGGAGGCCGCTCAGGAACAAAACAAGCAGCAGCTTAAGTCCGACATCTCGCAGGTGAGAGAGCAGACTGACACGGCCAACAACAAAATCTCGCAGGTGGGCAATGACGTCACGGCGGTCAAGACCGATCTGACGTCCACCAAGTCGGAGCTGGAGAAAACGGTGGCGGACCTGAAGCGGGCGACCGGTGAGATCGACGGTCACAGTGTGATGATCGCAACCAACGGCAAGGAACTAGCGGCTCTGCGCGCCCTGGGCGAGCGGAATTTCGTCGAGTTCACGATCCACAAAGCCAAGCAGCCCCAAAAGGTCGGCGATGTTTCGATTTTGCTGAAGAGCGCCGATCCGAAGAGAAATCGCTACACCATCGAGCTGACCGCCGACGACAAGACGACTGAGAAGAAAGACCGGACCGCTAACGAACCAGTGCAATTCATGACCTCGAAAGCCAAGCAGCCTTACGAACTCATAGTGAACGACGTCAAGAAGGACACGATTGCGGGCTACCTCTCGGTTCCCAAGGTCCAGAACGTCAGAAACTGAACAGGCAGTCGGGGACTTGCCCCACTCATGAAAATTTGCGTCCTCGACGACTCCTACGAACAATCTGTAACCCCGTTCAAGCAGTTCGATTTTCTGCCCGATCCAATCCGCTATCTGGATGGCCACGAATGCGAGCGGCATTTTCTGCACAAAGCGACTGCCGTGCGGCAGGTACGTGAACTTTCGCGGCGGGGCTTCGATGTCTTCCTCAACCTTTGTGACGGAGCGTGGGAGGAGGACCGGCCGGGGATCGAAGTAGTGCAGGCGTTGGAGCGCATGGGGCTGGCGTTCACGGGCGCGACTTCATCTTTCTACGAGCCGTCGCGCCAGGCTATGAAGCGGGTCTGCCATTATTGGGACATCGGCACGCCTGCGTATGTCATCGCGTCCAATGCCCAGGATGTCGAATTCGCTGGAGATTCACTCGAATTCCCCCTGATTGTCAAACATCCCAATGGCTACGCCAGCATCGGGCTGACCAAGGAGTCGCGCGTGGAAACGGCGGAGTCTTTGCGCGAGCAGGCGGCCAAGACCATCGAAGCGTTCGGCGGCGCCTTGATCGAAGAATTTGTGGAAGGGCGCGAATTTACGGTGCTGGTGGCTGAGAATCCCGATGACGAGTTTGATCCACTGGTTTATCAACCGGTGGAGTTTCAATTCCCGGACGGAGAATCGTTTAAACATTTCGATCTGAAGTGGAAAGACTACCAGAAGATGACGTGCGTCGCTTGCGACGATCGCGCTCTAGCGCGCCGGCTGATGGACATGTCGAGTCGGTTCTTTGTCGGTCTGGGCGGTACCGGCTATGGGCGCTGCGACATCCGGATGAACGGTGAAGGCGAGCTGTTCATGCTGGAGATCAATCCGAACTGCGAAGCTTTCTATCCGCCGGACGATTCCGGGAGCGCGGATTTCATTCTGTTGAACGATCCGGCGGGGCATCGGGGTTTTATCGACAAGATCATCCAGACCGCTTTGAAACGCCAGCGCCGGAACATCAAGAGATGGCGCATTAACCGGCATCCGAAAGGGGATTTCGGGATGTACGCGGTGGGCAGCATCGATGGCGGAGACGTGATCGAGCGCTACGAAGAGCAGGCCCACATCCTGGTGAGTAAGTCGCATGTCACGAAGTATTGGAATGCGGGCCAGCAGGAGTTGTTTTCGCGCTATGCCTACCCTGTCACCGACGAGCTGTATGTGATCTGGAGCGGCGATCCGGAGCAGTGGAAGCCCATCAATCACTCCTGCGATCCTAACGCGTGGCTGGACGGATTGAACCTGACCGCGCGGCATCGAATCGCAGCGGGCGAGCAGATCACGATGGACTACGCGACGTTTTGTAATGAGTCGTTGGAGGAGTTCACTTGCTCCTGCGGGTCGCCCGACTGCCGGGGAATTATCCGTGGCACGGATTATCGAAAATCATTCATCGAGCAGTATGGCGGCCACGTGTCGGATTACGTGCGGACGCAACGACGCACATAGCGCACGCACTCCCCGCCTGTTTCTGACCAAGTCGCGTCCTGCCACGGCCCGGCCGTTCTGATAGAATGTCCCCTGACCGTGCATGCCGTGCGGTGAGCGTGATTGGTTTCTGAAGAAGGAGGTTTGAGGAGAAATGATGAGTCGATTTCCAGTTGTGGCGCTGTCCGCAGCGCTGGTGATGGTGCTGTCTCAGGCACACGGGCAGGCGCAAGCGCCTCGATCCACTGCTGATCCCTACGCGAATAACCCGGATGCGGGAAAGCTGCAGTTCCCGCTCGCCGCGCCCGCCGGCAAGGACTCCGGCGCAATAACGAACCCGCCCTCCGGCGCCGCCAACAAAGGTATGCTCGATCCGGCCAAGTGGACCTACGGACATGACTTCGATGCGCCGGCGGGTTCAAAAATCTGGAATCCAGTGAAGATCAAGATGATGAAGGGCGAGAAAGTGACCGGTGGCACAGTCTTCAGTTCCGACAGCCCGGAAACATATTGCGCGATGGCCAACGCCGGCTACGACTTCATCTGGACCGAAATGCAGCACGACTCGCGTGACTGGGAAGCGGTCGGCCGCATGTGGCGGGCATGTCCGCACGCTAAAGCCGTCCCCGGCGTGCGTGTGGCTTATACGGATGAACGCGAAATCCAGCACGCCATGGATCTTGGTGCGCTGGTCCTGGTCGTTCCCACGGTTCGCTCGGTGGAAGAAGGAAAAGCTGCGCGGGACTGGACCATGTTCCCGCCGCTCGGTAAGCGCAGCCAGGGTGGCGGCCAAGCTTTTGATCCCGAAGTGTGGGGCAGTGTCCCGGGCGGATATCGCCAAACCATCAACGACAACGTCGTGCTGATCGAGATGATCGAAACACTCGATGGCGCCAAGGACGCTCGCGAAATCGCCGGGATCAAGGGCGTGGACGCAGTATTCGCGGCCAGCGGAGATCTGGGCAATTTCTCGGGTTACAAACAGGGCACCCCTGACTACGAGCGGCTCATCAATATCGTGCACGACGCGGCACTGGCTGCGGGCAAGCGGCTGTGCGGTCCGTTTGCATGGCGCGATCGGCCGGACTTCACCTGTTTCCAGGCCGGCAGTGAGACGGCCGCCATCTCGCGTGGCGTGGCCGCCGAACTTGGCACCCTGAAAGACACACAAGGCAAGCCCGAGGTTGGGCCCTACGCTAACAAGAAGTAATTGGTCGAACTAAGACAGGGGATACCCGGCGCTAGTTTTCGGCTGGTTTTTCCGCGTGATCGATTGCCATGATGTCCACCGGTCCTTTTTGACGTTCGAGCCTGAGTCCCAACTGTTGACGGATAGCCTCGAAAATCGTAGGACCGGAGGTATCGATCGGCGTCCCGTTGAGGAGCGCGCCCTCGGGCGGCGTTCCCGGGGGCAGTTCCCGTGTAAACTTGAGTTCGAAATCATAGCCGCCCGTGAGTTTGGTTAGGTCAACGACGGGCCGATCCAACATCGTCGAGAGCCGCCAGGCGAAATAATCCATGGGAGCAAATTTAGCGTGCAGAGTCATTTGGGGAAAATGTTCGAACGTATTATCGATCCAGGGATCACCTGCGCTCTTCGCCTCATGCGGCTGCAGCTTAGCTCCGCCCTTATCGACCGTCAACGCATAAATCGGGAGTTCCTTAGTTTCGTGATGGAATTGAAGTTTGAACCGGTCGGCCAGCAGACTCTGAAGCATAAGGTGTAGCTCTTCGATACTTGAGGGCCGCTCTGCCTTGGCGTTGATATCGTAGAGGTCGGTGCCAATCCATGCCGGTCCGCCGGCAACTTGATCGGCTCGGATACGGTAAGCGACCGTAATCAGGAGCTTCAGCGGGACATTGGTTGCCACGTACCGCTCGCCGCCTGGGGTAGGTCGTATCCCTCCACCGCGTCCGCCGGGCTGGCTGGGCTTGAGCGATGCCACTTCGAACTGCAGGGATGTTGTAGCCGCGGCCGGCGCCTGCGCCTGGGCTGAATATGAGTTCAGAATGCCAATCGCGGCAAGTGCGGCAGCGGCGACACAACGCATATTGCTTCGATTATATTGCTTTCGCCGTGGGCCGGCTCGATAACGGTGATAACCACCCCTTGCGTAGCACTTTACGAAACGCCCAAACGCTCCGGAGGTCTAACGGGCGGGGATTAATTAATCATGCCAAACGAACTCAGCGGAAAACGCATCGCGATTCTGGTAGCAGACGGCTTCGAGCAGGTGGAGATGACCGATCCCAGAAAAGCGCTTGACGAAGCGGGTGCCAAGACCGAAATCGTCTCGCCCATGCACGGGGAGGTTCAAGGCTGGAATCATCACGAGAAGGGCAAAAAATTCCACGTGGATGTCGACCTCAACTCAGCCGATCCGCATAATTACGATGCGCTTCTGCTTCCCGGCGGTGTCATTAACCCGGACCACCTGCGAACCATCCCGCTGGCGGTCCAATTTGTCAAAACCTTCGTTGACGATCAAAAACCGGTCGCGGCAATTTGCCACGGTCCGTGGATGTTGGTTGAGGCGGATGTCGTTCGCGGCCGGACAGTGACGTCCTGGCCATCGGTGAAGACGGACTTGCGCAATGCCGGGGCAAGATGGGTGGATGAGGAAGTGGTAGTCGACAACGGTATTGTCACCAGCCGCAAGCCAGGCGACATTCCGATGTTCAATCGTAAAATGATCGCTGAGTTTCATGTACGGGCGTACATGCGAGAACCGGTGGGCGCGCACGGCCGGCCCGACGGTCAATAAGCCGACAGCGCACGAACGGTTACCTTGACCGGCATGGGCTCCGCGCCAGGGCGCTCGAAAACAAGTTGATACTCGCCCAGGAATCCTGGTCCGGCTTGCCAGTAGAACACGCCATCTCTTAGGGTGGAACCGATGGGCAAAGGTCGCTGTTCGCCGTTGACCAGCAAGTAGCCTGTGTCCGCCCCGACCTCCAGCTCCAGCCGATCGAGTTCCCGCATGTCGATCGATCGTGCAGTGTTCCGAAGGGCAGGGTGACGACTGGTCGCCTCCGCCTCCGCCGCCATGCCGCCGCTGTTTAACACAGTAAAGTAACGACTGCCTAGCCCATCGCCATGCCCGGCGCTGTCATAGGCCACCCAGCTGATCGTGTGCATGCCGTTTGCAAGCGTGGTTGTGTCGATATAGAAGAAACCCACGGCTCCGTTGCTGTTGGCTAACCCAGGGAACAGTGTCGCGATGTCGCTTCGATATTGGTTATAAGTCGGATGACCCAGCGTGACCCCATCCACGATCACCGTAAGCGTTGAGCCGTCGGTAGCGATGCTGTACGGATTCTGGGTCACCGCCCACCCGAAGTTGACGAATGCGTTGCCCGAGACGATGCCGCCTTGAGCCGGAGTATCGATAGTCCCGAAAGGCTTCGAGGCCTGCGCGTTGTTTACTGCGATTGTTCGATTCCCTAAGTCCTGTTGATTCCCTGCGCTGTTCACCGCGATGGCATGCAGATTGTAAGTGCCATTGCCGGGCCCGGATGAGCCGCCGCTGTTCGGCAAAGAGTTAGTGAGTAGCAAGTAACCCCAACCGCCGCGATAATTCAGCGGAGCGTTCGGATAAGTTGCTTCGACGTCGGGACGCGCGCCTGGAACAAATACCGCGTCGCCGATGAACACCAGCCCGTTCGAGCCGGTGGTTTCGCTGCCAATCGGCTCGCGATAGATCCCGACGCTGGTGACCTCAATGTTATCCAGTGCCCAGCCGGTGACGGGGATCGCTCCGGCGATGCCAGTGGCGTTGTTCACCGGCGTATCGAAGCTGCCAAAGGGCGAACCAGGTGTCGCGCTCGCGACGTTCACTTGGATTTGTTGGGGCGAGCTCCCCGCGCCCGCCGCGGTTACTGTGACGATCCCGCTCCCACCCGCTGTCGCTGTAACCTGAAATGTTCCGTTGCCGCTTCCCGAGCCCGGCGACACGATGATGTTCGGTTGATTGGACGACGCCGTCCATGCTATCGTCGACCCACCGCCGAAGCTTACCGTGATGGTCTGCGGGCTCGTTATCAGCGAAGAACTGTAGCCGAAATTCAGCGCGCTCGGGCTCAGATTCAGGGTGGCCGACGTAGTCCCGGTCTCCGTTACTGTGAACGGTTGGCCGGCGATCGTCAACGTGCCGGATCGCGTGGCTCCGGAGTTAGCAGCCACCTGGTAGGTCACGCTGCCGCTCCCGCTTCCCGACGCTCCGCTCGTGATGGATAAGAAGCTGGCGTTGCTCGAAGCCGTCCAGGCGCAGCCGTTCGTCGCCACGACGTTGACGGACTGTGAGGTGGCGCCGCTGGCTGCGACTGTTGCGCTTTGAGGAGCGATCGCATAGCTGCACAGCAGTCCAAACGCGCCCACTCCGTTGGTTGTTCCGACGTACACTTTTCCGTTGGCCACCGTGGGCACGATAAACTTGTTGCCTGAGCCGAAATGATCGCGTCCGCTAGCGGCCTGATTGCTGTTGTATAGCTCCGTTGCGAGATTGGTCGCGTCGTAAGCATGCAACGTCGCCGTACTGGTATTCTCCGCTGCCCAGACAATGCCGTTCGATGTTCCATTCGCTGAAATCGACGGTGTCGTGCCCGGATAGCTGAATGAATGCGCGGATTTCGACGAAGCGGGCGTCTGGAAAAATCCATTAGCGAACTGAAACGCCTTCAGGGGGTTCCCTTGATCGCCGTAGTACAGCGTTCCGTTAAACCAAGCGGGGCTCGACCACACGCCGCCCGGCAGTGCGCCCGATAACTGCTGATAAATCGCGTCCGCTGACGGACTGAACTTGCCCATATTGGTTCTGTCCAGGACATAAATGTTGCTATCCTTCCCAGCTCCGGCTACCAATGATCGAGAAGTCGACATAGAATCATTGAGCGGCGGAAGCAGCATCAACCCGCCCGATCCAAGGTCCACGTCGCCGTTCGATTCGCTGGTGGTATTCGACATGGTGAAGTAGTCTGTAACAGCGAGCGTCGAGCCGCTGGTCGAAATCTTCACGAATGCGTTCCCATAGTCGCCTTTGTTCGGGAGCCCGCCGGCAGTGAGCGTAGTGTCGAACGTGCCGTTGCCGGTCAGCAGATAAAGATTCCCACTTGCATCCCCAGCCAGACCTGAGCCGGCCGCCCAAATTCCGCCCTCGCTACCGTTCGGAGTGAGGTTGAGCACTTTCACCTGTGCCAGCGTCGTCTCGTTATAGCCAATCACCCAGGCCGTATAGAGTCCGCCGTCGCAATGCGATCCCCAAGTCGTATAAACTACGCCGTTCACGATCAGCAGGCCAGGCCTTTCCACGTGCTGGCCAGGCAGAAATGTGTTCTCCGCGCCGGTTCCAGGATAGGTGGCCTGCACCTCCATCGGTCCACTGAATTCCTCCGATCCGGTGGTAAGGTCGAGCGCGTGCAGCCGCTGATGATAGTGTCCGGAGCCGTCCTTAGTCATCGCGATGGCGTACATCGTTCCATGCGGGCCGGACTGAAGATCGATCACCGGAGTTGCTGTCATACCGATTTCCGGAGTTACCTGTCCGCAGCCATGGTCGTCCGATGTCGTCTCGCCCGAGCCCAGCGTGGATACTTTCCACAGTTGCGTTCCGTTATCGGCGTCGAATGCGTAAGCGCTGTCGTGCTCGGTCACGACATACAGCACATTATGGACGCCCTGGCCGGGAATCGTCACCGAAGGAACGTACAACGGCTGCGCATCCACCTTGCCGTCGACATTCATCACGAACAGCTTCCCGAACGTGGACGATCTGACGTTCGTGGGCGTAAGGATGGTCTCCTGCAGGTTTTGGCCGGTCCGGGCGCTGTCGTTGTGCCACGTCAGCACGCTGGGTTGAGCGCCTAGAGTCGCCTCACAGGCCAGCGCCACACCATACACGATGGCGATATATAAACGCTTGCGGTTGGATGGCATGTCCCTCTATGATCGGCTTCTCTTGATAAACCCGGCCATCAGGCAAATTCCTACATTTATCTTTGCCTTGGTCTAAGATTGTGACGCCGATTCACTGAGTTTATCGCCCAGAGACGCGAATGCCGCCATTTCCCGTTGAACGCGTTGCGGCTCTTTGGCTAAGGTAAAGTGAAACACCGCGCCCGACCCCAGTTCGGATTCCACCCAGATTCTCCCGCCGTGCCACTCCACGATCCGCTGGCAGATCGCCAACCCGATGCCCGTACCGGGAATTTCTTTTCCGTGCAGCCGCTTGAAAATTCCGAAAATCCGGCTGTGATATTGCGGTGCGATCCCGATGCCGTTGTCGCTCACCGAGAAGACCCATTCCTCGCCTTTGAGCTCCGCGGACACGTGAATGTGCAGCAGATCCGGGCCGCGATACTTAATGGCATTGCCAATCAGGTTCTGCAGCAGCTGAACCAGCGAACGGCTCTCCAGCCAGACCTCCGGCAGCGGGTCATGCGTGATGGTCGCTCCGCTTTCCTGGATTGCGGCTGACAGCGAGAAGAGCACTTCGTTGAGAGCGGCCTCGGCGGAAGCGGGCTCCGTCGGCAGCGTCCTCTGCACTCCAGTGTGAGAATATTCCAGCAAATCGTGAATCAAAACGCTCATGCGTTCAACACCATCCAGGATCAACGACACAAATTCATCGGCCTCGGCGTCGCTGGGATCGCGATAGCGGCTGACCAGCAATTGAGTGAAGCTGGCGACGGTGCGCAGCGGCTCCTGCAGATCGTGACTGGCGACATACGCGAATTGCCGGAGTTCGTCGTTGGACCGCTGAAGAGCCTGGCGAGCTACTTCCAGCCTGCTTCTCTCCTGTTCCGCTATAGCAAATAGCCGCGCGTTGTCGATCGCAATGGAGGCTTGCGAGGCCAGGCTCGCCGCCACCCGCTCCTCGCGCTCCGAAAACGGTGCGTCGCTGCTGTGGCCGAATAAAAGAACACCGACCACGGTATTGCGGCGTGAGGACACCGGCAAGGCGATACAGTTGCTTAGCGCCAGCTTTTCCGCGATGATCTTCACCGAGCCGTCATCGCTGCTATAGCGTCCCTCACTGCGTTGCGCCCAGCGAAGAGGGTGTTTGATGGAGAATTCCGAGCCGGAAATGTCCGTATGATCGCCTAGAACCGCAGCCGCCTGCTCCACCGTGATGCCCGACGCACAGCGCAGGCGGAAGTGGCCGACGGGACTGACGATGTCTTCGCCGAAGAATACGCCCACATCAGCTCCACTTAAATCCGTGCCCGCATCGACCACCGCGGGAAGTAAGGTATCCAGACTCAGTTCAGCCGCCAGGATTTCACCCAGGTGATTCAGCAGCTCGATCTGCGCATGCGCGGCTTCTTCGCCGGCGAAAGCCCTGGAGCGTTCGGCTTCGGCTCGACGCACTTCATCTACATAGTGCTCGACCTCGTACTGGCGGGCGCGAGCGCGTAAGGCCGACTTAACCACCGTAAGCAAAGTCATGGAACGCAGCGGCCGCTCGAGCAACGTAACATTGCCAAGCGGCACGACAGCCTCGAAGCGGCGCCGCATATCGGCTTGCAGCGTACGGCCGGCCGTGAGAATAATGAACGGAAAGTCGGACCATGCCGGCTGGTTTTTGACCCAGTGGGCGAGCGAAGGAAGATTGACCGTGTTGAGCGCCTCATCGGCGATAACGGCCGCCCCGGCCCCGTCCTCCAGCTTGATGCAGAGATCGGTCACATCCGAACAGAGCTCTGCTCGGAGGCGATCCTGCTGAAGTACCGAACGGGCCAAGTCTCCGTCGCGGCCAAAGGGAGTTAGGATGAGTACTCTATCCCGGGACGATTCATTTCGTTCTTCCATGACCGTCCTTCGAGAGCAGTTGATCGGATGCGCCGGTATAGGTTGGCACTCCTGTCAATACACCGTGGAAGTCGGACAAGGCGGGCCCCAGAGAGACACCTTGGGGACCCAGGTGAAATTCCCGAATCATCCCTTCGTGCTTTCCGCTGCGCTTCTTGATCACAGAGATTGCTTTGTGAACAGCCCCTTGGAACTCGAAATAACGCAGCAGGACCACCGTGTCCGTCAGGTAGCTGATGTCGACCGGCGACTGCATATGGCCCAACAAGCCGTGCTGCGCCATGATCAGGATGCTCAAGATGCCCCGTTGATTCAGAAAAGCCAGCAGTTCGTGCATCTGCATGACCAGGAACTGTTCGGCCGGCATGGCGTTCAGATAGCTGTTCAGGCTATCAATCACGACCACGCCACGAAAGTTGTTTTCCACCTGTTCCCGCACGCGGTGCGCGAAATTGCCGGGCGACAGCTCCGCGGCATTCACCTGCTCCAGGGTCAGCTGGCCGTTCTCCAAAAAAGGCCGAAGCGGCATTCCTAGCCCTTCCGATCTTTGAAGCAAAGTGCCGCGCCCTTCATCGAAGGTGTAAATCGCCGCGCTTTCGCCGCGTTTCAAGGCCGCTACCACATACTGCGTGGACAGGGAAGATTTCCCCACTCCGGCCGGCCCCACCAGCAGCATACTGGTGCCTCGATTGACGCCGTCGCCCAGCAGCTTGTCCATCTCGGGGACGCCGCTGCTCACTGGCTGCCCTACGCCGGTATCATCGCTATCGAACAGGGTCAGCCGCGGAAAAACTGAAAGACCGCCTTTCTGGATCATGTAGTCGTGGTAACCTCCGCGAAAATCGGATCCCCGCATTTTCGTTATTTGCAGCCTTCGACGGTCAGCGCCATATTCCCGCGTGACACGCTCCAGAACGATGACGCCGTGCGTTATGCTGTGCACCTGTAGTTCGTGCGACTGGGAAGTGAGATCGTCCAGAAGCAGCGCGGTGCACCGGCGCCCGGAAAAGAACTGCTTCAGCGCCAGCACTTGCCGCCGATAACGCAGCGGGTCCTGAGCGATCAGCCGGATTTCGGATAACGAATCGAAAGCCACTCGCTGGGGATTCAGCTCCTCAATGCGATGCAGGATCAGACGGGTGGTCTCGCTAAGTTCCACCTCCGATGGATGCAAGAGCGTATAGCTCTGATCGGAGTCGAGCTTCCCCTCCGGTGGCGTCAGTTCAAAGATCTCGATTTGGTCGAGCGACCAGCCGTGCGAGCGCGCGATGGCTCGCAGCTCTTCCGCCGTCTCCGACAACGTGATGTACAGGCATTTTTCGCCGAGCTTGGCGCCCTGCAGCATAAAGCCCAGCGCCAAGGTGGTTTTGCCCGTCCCCGGATTTCCTTCCAGCAAATAAATCCGGTCCGGAGTCAAACCGCCGTGGAGGATTTCGTCGAGCCCGGATACGCCGCTCGAAACACGGTCCGCAACTTGTGGTGCCTCTTCGGTATGGGTCACTTATTCATCACTCCGCATCGTTAGACTCACCGAAGTCGGGCGTTGTTACAGGTGGTAACAGAAGACTGGAGTGATGCGGGCTGCTGATGCAACAGTGTCGCGCTAACGGCTAAGCCACCGGTCAACGATGCCGCTAACCGCGTCTAGGAAGGGTCGAAATCCGAGCGGCTTTTTCACATACTCCCGCGCGCCAAGCGCAAGCGCGCGCTGGACCTCTGCCTCGTTTCCGCCGGAGCTAAAGATCACTACCGGCACATCCCGGCTTTGATAGCGCTCCAGCACCGTATGACCGTCGACTTTGGGCATATTGAGATCGAGGATTATAAGGTTCGGCTTGCAGTCGGGCGTCGTGAGCGTCATCAAGGCCTGCTCGCCGTCCCTTGCGACACGAATCTTCAGAGGAATCGGGTATTTGGACAGAGCCTGGCGAGTAAGCAGCACGTCGGCGGGATTGTCCTCGATAAGAAATACTTCCGGGATTTCCATACAATTCCACTTAGGACGTTCGCCCAGAGATAGTCACCAGACTCCTTGATGGTTTGATTCAAACAAGAGCTTTCAGTTACGTATCTGCCGCAAATAATCGAGCTAACCGTTACAAGTCGCGCGGTTTTAGTGCAGGCCCACGTGGCCGCGCACCGATTGGATCAACTTCGCAGAATCGAAGCCAACGCCATCCTTGAATACGAATGTGACATTCTCGATGTCGGCGATCTCGCGAACCGGATTTCCTTCCAAAACAACAAGATCCGCTTGCTTCCCGGTTGTGATGGACCCGATCAGATTGTCCAGGCCGAGAAACTTCGCGCCGTTGAGGGTGGCGATTTGAATGGCCTGGGGCAGGGAAAAACCTCCCTCCACTAGCAGCTCGATATTGCGTTGATCTCCAAAACCGGCGAGCGCGCTTCCGTTACCGGTGGGATCGCAGCCGGCCATCAACAATCCGCCCATCGCAGCCGGCCATCAACAATCCGCCCGCTTTAACAAAAGCCCGCTCAAACTCGACCTCTTTTTTGACCCTCAGCGGGCCTTGTGCGCGCGCTTGATCGGAGAGCCGTTCCCGGCCGGCCATATAGTTCAAGGCAGCCGACGCCGAGAGCGCCTCCAAGAACCGCGGCTGCAGCGGTGGGGCGTTCTCAAAAACCGCCAGCGTCGACGTCACAGCGACCTTGTGGCTCACCAGTTCACGAATGGTGCGCTGCACGGGTTCGCCGTTGATATCGAGTTGAGCCAGCGCTTGGGCGGAGGGGCCAGGAGGGCAAACATCCGGCTGCTTGGCCGGATCGAACTCCGAATCCACGATCAGTCCGTGCTCCAGGTTGTCGATGCCCAGCGCGGCAGCCTCCCGAAATCCGACTGAGCAAAGATGCCCCGTAATTTTCAGGCCGCGGGCGTGCGCGGTGGTGAGCGCCGCTTCCAGTTCGCCGCGCGTGATGTGCATGTAAGCTTTGAAGGAATGAGCGCCCAAGCCGGCCCAATATTCTACGAATCGGCGAGCGTCATCGGGCGTATCGAGCTCGGCCATTTGCGGCGCGAAACTGCCGTGTCCTTCCAGATAACCTACCGTGATGAGCATCTTGGGGCCCGGCATACGGCCGTCGTCGATCATCTTCTTGATGTTCAGGTCGGTGTAAGGCTCGAGCGTGCCGGCCGTGCGCGCTGTAGTCACGCCAGACGCCAGATACAGCCTCGGGAAGCTCATTCCGTGCTCGATGTAGAGCGGCACTCCGGCGCCGGACGGATAAAACAGATGCTCATGCATGCCGACCAAGCCAGGAATCACGGTGTGATTGCTGAGATCCATCCGGCGAGCGCCGGCCGCCGGTTGTACGCGATCCGACGGACCCACGCTTTGGATGCGTCCATGATCGATGACGATGGTCTGATCTTCTACGGGCGGCGCGCCGGTACCATCGATCACGCGCACGTGCTCCAACGCAATCACCGGATCGTCGACGGCGATGAACGGCTTCAGGCCCGGCGTAAAGATCTGCTGCCCGCGAGCCGCCATCGCGGCGGCGATGATCAGAGAAAAAACTCGTTTCGTCATACGATGGAACAAGCAGTATAACCGATCGGTATGCGCGCGATTCTCACGTTGGTGCTCATCCTTGCTGGAGCGATTCGCGGCCAGACCTGCGGTCAAACCCTGCCGGCGGACCAGGCGAGCCATGCCATAAGCGACGCCATCAAAGTGGATGTCGACCTGGTGAACGTGCTTTGCAACGTCTACGATAAGCGCGGCGCGCTCATGACCGGCCTTAGCCAGGAAGACTTCGAAGTTCGAGAGGACGGAAAGCAGCAGCAGCTTCGCTACTTCGCGCGGGAAACGAATCTGCCTCTCACCGTGGCCTTGCTGGTGGATGTCAGCGGTAGCGTCCGGCGATTCGTGGAATTGGAAAAGGATACGGCCGGGCGATTCTTCAGAGAAATCCTGCGTGCTGAGGATCAGGCTTTACTGATCGGGTTTGGCAGCAGAATGATCCTCTGGCAGGATTTTACGTCGTCGGCGCCGGCGCTGCAGGATGCTCTGGGCCGAATGCGCGCAATACCGTTTCGAGGACTTCCTCCCCTGGGCCAGCCGATGCCGGGCACGTTGCTCTATGACGCGATCTATGGAACCGCCCATCAGAAATTGAAAGGCGTGCCGGGGCGTAAAGTTCTGGTGGTTATTTCCGACGGCCTGGACAATGGCAGTCAGAAGAAGCTGGAAGAAGCCGTAGCCGCGGCGCAGACCACTAACACGATCGTATACGGAATCTGCTACCAGGCGGGCTTCGCCGGCTGTTCTTTCTTGAATAACCTGGCCGAGCCCGCCGGCGGCCGCGCATTTAAGGTAGACGTCAAGACTTCGCTGTCTGAAATCTTTCAGATCATCGAAGCGGAGATGCGCAGTCAATATGCATTGGGCTACGTGCCCATCAATCGGGCCCATGACGGCAGTTTTCGCAAGCTGCAAGTGCGAGTGCACCAGCCAGGCTTGCGGGTGCGCACTCGCAAAGGATATTTCGCGCCGACCACCCCTTAGCCGTCATCGTAGAAGAAGCGTCTAGGTGTTTTCCCCGAGTGCGACCAATACATTCCCCTTATTCCCCTTCCGTCGGAAAGGTCCGAATAATCGAGTAGTGCTGATTTTCGTCTGCCCGATAGTCTGTTCAGAGGTCCGGCCATGAGCTTGCATGTCGGCGAGGCTGTTGGAGACTACCGCGTTGTCGGCATTATCGGCGCCGGCGGGATGGGTCAAGTCTTCCAGGTCGAGCACAAAATCACGAAGCGCAAAGAAGCCATGAAGGTTCTCATCGCCGACTTGGCGGACGATACCCAAGTCCAGCGTTTCAAGCGTGAAATCGAGGTCCAGGCGCGTCTCAATCATCCCAACATCGCAGCCGTGCACAACGCGTTCCGGCTGAAGGATCGCATGGTACTGGTGCTCGAGTTTGTAGAAGGCCAGACGCTCGAAAGCCTTCTGGCACAGGGCCGTCCGCCGCTCGAGACCGGAATCGATTACATCCGCCAGACTCTGGAGGCGCTCCATTATGCGCACCACAACGGCGTCATCCACCGCGACGTGTCACCGGCGAATCTGATGATTACCGATAACGGGCTGGTCAAGCTGATGGACTTCGGAGTGGCGAAATCGCTGGGTGACTTGCGGCTGACCGACGGCGGCTCGATGATTGGATCGCTGTACTACATGTCGCCCGAGCAGGTGAAAGGCGCCACCGATCCCGACCCGCGATCGGACATCTACTCCGCCGGCGCGATCCTCTATGAAATCGTCACCGGCAAGAAACCGTTCGATTACCAGGACCGCTTCTCGCTGATGGTCGCGCAGGTGGAGGAGCAGCCCCGCCTGCCCACCTTGGTCGACCCCGAGCTTCCCCCTGAGTTGGACGACATAATACTGAAGGTGCTCGCCAAAGAGCCCAGCCAGCGGTATTCCTCGGCCCAAGATTTTCTAGCGGCGCTCGACTTTATCAAGCAGCCGGTGGCCACGTTGGCTTCTAAACCGCCGGTCCGCCCGAAGCGGCGTATGATTTCCGAAACAGTGGCCGGCGTGGCGGTCCTGCTGATTTGTGCCCTGGCAGGGGTTGGCACGGTTACGTGGAACCGACTGAACCAGCCAATAGCCTCGCCGCCAGTAATCCTGGCTGTTCCGCCTGCACCGGAGAGTCTGGCGGCGATTCCACCCGACCTACCCGCCCAGCCCGCTTTGGAGCAGTCTACTGCCCCAGTTCAGCCCCAGGAGTCCGCACCGGTCCCCAAGCCGGCCAGGAAACAGCTTGCTACAGCCGGCAAAACGAGAACGGAGCCGGCGCTGGCGCCAAGAGTGACGCAGCCGGTCGAACCCAAGCCAGCCGAAGGGCAGCAGGCCGAGGTTCAATCATCCGCGCCACAGCACGCTGAGGCGCCCCTCCCGCTGCCCGTGCCCGAAGCGCAGCCCTCGGAGCCCAAGAAGGCCGGCTTCTGGAGCAAGCTCAACCCCTTCCGCGGGAAAGCATCCAAAAAGAAAAAAGACGATTCCGCTTTACGGGCTCCGGGTGATGCTCCCGCCGAAGGCCATCAAGAATAAGAAAATTGACGCTAGAAGATGAAGCTCAGACCGCCGCGCAGGGCTCGCGGTTGCTGCATGAGCAGGACCCGTTGGGTACCGTCTGAAATCGGAATATAACCCTGCGCCAGGCCGTTGCGCATCTCAGCGGTGGCCTCCAGACGTCCAGGGATACCGGGAAACGAAGGAATCGGCTGGCGCACCCGAATGTTCAAGCCGCCCTCCGGATAGGCGCTCTGGGTCAGGTAGAAATGGCTGGGCATGATCGTGCTGTAGTCGGTCCACTCATAGCTTCCGCTGATTTGGGTGCCTGTCACCGGAAGCGTCGCCGAGGCACGCGCCGAAGCCCAGAAGCGCTGGGCGGTGTGCATAGTGGACCGCAGATCGGCGGCTGTCTCGAGCACCCCGTGATCCGCCAGCGCCAAAGCCCCACCGCGTCCCACCGACGTGCCCACCTGTAACCGGTCGCCCATGGAACGGGTGACCGAGGCGGCGAAACCAGTCCGCTGAAAGCTGCCAATGTTTAAAATTCCGCTGTTAGAGGAAATATCGGGAAGCACGTCTCCGATCGCGAACGCGTCTCCGGAAGGAGCTGCAATCGTCATGGCCGCATTCGTTACGGTCTCCCGATATCCCGTCAGGTTGAAGGTGGTGGACCGCAGCTTCTTTTCATACCCGATCTCCACATCCTGGGAGCGTTCAACCGCGCCACGGCCATTGAGGAGAGACAAACGAGGCAAAATCGAGAGCGCGGCCAAGTCTTCAGTCAGAGCGGTCTGATCGCCGCGAACGCTAGTCTCATTTCCGTGCCCGTCTTCCACTAGCAACTGGGTGGGAGGCGCTCCGGAACTATAGGCCAGTTGAAGCGCTCCTATATTGCCGAGGTCGCGGCTGAGCCGCACAAACTTGCTCATGTAATTCAGGTGATCCAGCAAGGAAACCGAATTGAGCGACATGCCGTAGTCCAGGGTCAGGTCATCAGAGAGAGCAACTTTTTCCCGCATGGAAAGCGACATCGTTCGCAAAGCGGGCCCGCTGTCCGGCTGTCCCGTCAATTCGCCCAGGTTGCCTCGGGCAGACAGAAAAACCTGCTGCATGGTAAGCGCGATTTCCGGGCCGCCTCCGTCGCGGCTGTAACTGGTGCGGAAACCACTCGCGGGAGTTCCCCCGCGAGCGCTATTGCCGACGTTGCCGCTGAGTTGAAGCTGGTGGCGTCCCCATACGGATGTGGCCAGCGCAAAAGCCGTACCGAGATCGGTTTGGGACATCGTGCCCCCGAGCGAGCCGGGATCTCCACCTGAAACACTCAGCAAGCCGCGAGTATCGGTGAATACGCTACCCACTGCTTCGTCGCGTTTATCGGGATCGGAACCGCTTTGGTCGGGCAGCAAGCGCAGCACCGGGCGTGTAGCGGACGACGCTTTCAGAGTCCATTTCCAATCGTCGCTCATCAGGGCGCCTTGGCCGGGTGCGACATAAACCAGCTCGATCGAGCTCAACACGCTCGCCAGATCTACATAGAGCAGGCTTTGCATGCCCGGCTGGACAGCAATCTTCTGCTTCATTGCGGGCACGAAGCTCGCCAGGCTGACGCGCACCGAATAAAGGTCGGGCGTGAGCAAACTGAATCCGAATATGCCGCGCTCGTTGGTGATGGTTTTGAGGATCAGCCGCTCGGAGTGATTAAAGAGCAGGACGGTGGCGCCCATTTGCGGGACACCCGTCGAATCTCGGACAAAACCTGCAATGCTGCCGGCCAGTTGAGTGGGCTCCGCGGAGAAGCCTGCCGGCGCCGACAACACCAGCACCGCCATCCAGCCACTCGCGAGTTTTAGCCGACCGGTCATCGTCCAGTCAAGAGCGCAGGCGTAACTCCGCCTACCTATCCTTTACTTTACCGTAAAGTTAGCGGAAGGTGTCAGGACCTGATCGCGGTTCTTGTCCGTTACCTTCATCTTCAACGTGTACTGTCCTGGTTCCAGAGTCATCAGCGGGAGCAGTTTCTCCACCGTTACCTGTTGCGCCGATGAGCCCGGTATCGTATTTATCTCTTCGGTATAGTCCAATACCGGCTTCTCGACACCGCTCTTCATGATCTCGTATTGAATGGAACCACTAGGTTTCTTGGTCTTCTCATCCGGGCCAAAATTGTAGAACTGTGTATAAATTCCGAGCTTCTCGTTGCGCTCGAACGTATCGTTCAATCTGGGGCGGACCTTGGTGTCACCGATCACGAATTGGCCGCTTCCGATGCTCTTGGTCGGTACTTTCTCGATGAGATCCGCCAGAATCAGACTGCTCGAAGACAGCTTCTCTTCGTCATAATGGGGGACGTTCAGCGCCATCGGATAGCTAGTCATACCTCCACCCACTACATCCTTGCAGACCACGTTCAGCCGGTACATACCGGGAGCCAACGGAACTGCCTTCTGATAAATAGAAGCTCCCTCGATCGCCTTGCCCAACAGATCGGAAGGGACCTCCACGCTGACGACATCTTCGAAGGTGTTAATAACGCGGCCGGCGAGATTACTGATGCGCGCGAAGATATTCACCGTCGCCTTGGCTACGCCATCTTTCTGCTGGAATTGGAGGTCTTTGCGATCAAACTGAATGGTGACGGTGGATAGGATTGTGGAATCGGTGACCTTGATGTAATCGGCCTGAACCTTAAACGGCAGAGTGTTATACCGGATGGACGAAGTGACCGCGGCTTCCAGGTCCTTGAATTTCACGGCGGGCGGCTTCTGCAATTTGGCGAACTGCTCCAGGCGCGTGAATTCGTTCATGCTTTCGGGCAGAGGTCCGGCGCCAGTGCCGAGGTGCGTGCCGTCCGTGCGTTGGAAACGCTGGGTCTTGTCGGCCAAGCCCATTTGTTCCATCATCGTCAAACCAGCGCCGGGCACATACAGCAAGGCGTCCTTTTCCGACGGGTCCATGGACATGTGATATTCGCCGCTCATTGTGGTGTCGACGAACTCGATGTTGATGTCATTGCCGATTCCATCGATGTAGCGATAGCGCCACTTCTCAAACGGGTATGTGGAAGTAGTGCCGCCGCCCTCTTCGAAAGGCCGTTCGTAGGTGCCGCCTGAAGGATGGGATTCGATTTCGTCGGGTGGCCCATAAACGATGTAGGTGCGGCCGCGGTCGGTCTTCCAGCCCGGGATGCCCGACGCGTAATGCTCGTTTGCATAAGCGATGCGCCGGTAATGCTCTTCTTTGAACTCGTTTTCCTCGGTATCGGGAGTGGGATCGCGACGCAGCCAGAACTGTTCGATGAACTGCTCCCGCTCGTCATCGGTGCTCAGCCGTTTCCAGGCCTGCCGTTCCTCGTCGGTGATGATGTAGGTGACGTCCTCATTGAGCCACTTCCGGTACGGGGTTTCCAGCTCTTTCCGCAGCTTTTCTTCTTGTTTCTTGCGCTGCTTCTCGGTCATCGGCTTGGCTACGGTTTCGCGCTTCTTTGTATCCGAAACGGGCTTTTTGTCGCTATCAGTGGACTGTACTGCGGGTGCCTGGGGCGGGGCTGTTTGGGCCGCGACGAACAGGGCTGTCACTGAGCCGCAAATCAAAAAAAGCCTTGTTTTCATACAATTCACCACCCTAAGCCGAATCCGGTCTACTCTATTCTAGGCCCATTCCCCGAAGGGGTCAAGGGACTGACGCACCACTCGGGGGTGGCGTTTCATCGGGTCTTGGGCCCGCGTTCTGCCTCGCGCAGCTCGGTTTGGCAGGCCATCGAGGCAGGATCCGGCCCGCAAGCCGCTCGAAAATGCTCTAAAGCGTCTCGAAAAAGGCCTAAATTGCGCTCTACGACCCCCATTTCGAACAGAATTGTGGGGTCCCCGGGACCGGCGGCGAGTGCCTGCTGAAGGTACGGCCGCGCTTTGGTCCAGTCCCGCCGGCCGATGTAAAGCTCGCCCAGAGCCTGGGCCGCCGGGGCAAATTTCGGATCGGCGGCGAGCGCAGTAGTCCATTGCCGAACTGCATCATCGGCTTTACCGGCCCTCAGATATGCCTCACCGAGGGTGCCGCGGGCCGGCAGATTCTCGCGATCCAGCTTGAGGACCCGCTCGAAACCGCGGATGGCCGCATCGAGACGTTCAGAGTACATGGCGTCGAGGGCGTCATCGAACATCTGATATTCGGCCAGGCGATCCTTGGGATCGGGCCCCTGGTCCGACGGCGTTTTCGCCGAACCGCCGGCCAGATATCCTAACGATTGCAGCGCCGATCTGGTTTGGCTGGACGAATCGGGCGCGGGGGCCGGTTGAGCGCTCGCATGCCTGGCTATCAACCTGGTGAGTTCGGAGCGAAGCATTGCGGCTTCGGCGGAGTTCGCGCGAACGACGTTAATTTGCTCGCGGGGATCTTTCTCCAGATCGAAAAGCTCCGCGCGCGGCGCTTGGATATATTTCCAGCGGCCCATGCGCAGGCTGCGAAGAGCGGCCCAATGGAACGAGTCGCGCGCGTAGACGCTTTCGCCATAGACCGCGTGCTGGTCGTGGGTTAACTTTAGCAGGCTTACCCCATCGAAGGATGGCGGCGCCGGCAAATGCAATGCGTCCAGGATGGTCGGCGCGACGTCGATCAGCCCGGCAGGCTGGCTGACCCGCTCGGGGTACTGGCCTGCGCCGTCGGGCCAATGCACGATCAGTGGAACGTGCAGCGTGCTCTGGTAAATGAAGTAGCCGTGACTCAATTCGCCGTGGTCTCCCAGGCTCTCTCCGTGGTCGGAAAGCAGAACGACCAGCGATTTCCGCCACCAACCGTTTTGCGCGAGCGATTGCTGGAAATGCCCCAAAATCTGGTCGACATATTCGATTTCCGCATCGTAGCCCGCCGGTTCGGGTTCGTTGGAGCCTTTGGCTGGCCGCAATTTATAGGGCGTGTGCAGATCGAAAAGGTGGATGAACAGGAACACCGGCTGGCCTGGGCGGGCAGCCAGCCACTGGGTCGCCGCACGCAACACGATCGCCCCGTCGCGCCTCACGCGTGCTGAATATGGATTCGCCGGGCTCCCCGCTTGGGCACCGAAAGGACTATCGTATTCATCGAAGCCCCGATCGAGGCCGAAGCGGCGGTCGAGCATGTTGCTTCCGACAAATGCGGCGGTTTTATATCCATGCGATCGCAGAATCGAAGCCAGAGTGACGGCGTTCGGCGGAACCTGTTCGGCGTTTTCCTCGACCCCGTTCTCAAATGGATAAGTCGACGTGAAAAGCGATGTGTGGGACGGCAGGGTGAGAGGGATTTGCGAGTTCACTTCGGTGAACACGGTTCCGTGCTGCGCAAAAGAATCGATGTTGGGAGTCCGGATCTTGCGATAACCATAAGCCCCCAGATGGTCGGCGCGAAGAGTGTCGATGGAGATCAGGATGACGGGTGTATCCTGCGCGATTAGGAGCCCCACCGAGAAGGCAATAACGATCAGGCTCTTCATCGTTTCCAGCATAAGCCGAAGAGCACCGCGGAAAGGCTCGAACTAATCACGAACCAGGCCACCCAGGGAAGACTCAGAATGGTGGCCTTAGGATAGTGAATGTGGATGGAGCGGACATCTTTAAAGCGGAATTTCAGATCTCCAGAGGTTGGCTGGAGGGGCCGCACGCGCCAGCTAATCTGACGGTCGTGCAGAATCCGCACGCCCGGTGTCTCGATGACCATGCCGGGGGGAGCGACCAACTGAACTGAAGGCATGGAAGCGTCCTTCATCTGAATCGTTACCACCGACGGCTCTCCCACCGGCAAAGGCGCCCGCCCGTAAATAGCGTTCAGGGGCGGAAAGAGAAACAGGAACAGCACGGCGAGGATTCCGGCGGGAATAATCGCCAAACGCAGGAGGCGAACGTTTTCGCGCAGCAGATCGCGTTGCGCGCGCAGCACCAACGCCGGGGACTCGATAAAAAGTCCCAATTCCATCACATGGGCCCAGACCCGATTCACCGAGCTGCGAACCGGCATCTTTTCGGACAACCGGCGGAAAACAAGAACCGATAGAACGCCATACAGCCCGCCAACCGGGATCAGCGTCCACAGCGCCTTTCCTCCGAGATCCGCGTCGCTCATTCGATATAACCCAATCCCTTGAGCTTTCGGAGCACGGCATCCTTGGACTCTTCAGACTGGCCTTCTTCGTAATGGGCGAGCTCCTTCTCGATGGCGTGCTCGATAAACTCTTCGCGGGAGCTGTAGCCCGCTTTGGCGGCCGCCTGTTCAGCACGCCGGCACAGGGATTTTTCGAGCTTGACGGCAGTCTTCATACGGTCAATAGACGGATCGGCCCGTCATTCCCGTTCCAGGCGGGAGGCCGAAAAGCGCAAGAAGCGAAACGGTCAGATCCTTCAACGCCGGATCGGGCAGACGGACTTTTCGGGTGGTCAACAACGCGCCGGGAACGTCCGCGGCATTGATGCAGTGATCGGCAATCCAACTGTCGTCGTTGTCCTCCAGAAGCTCTTTTGAAAAGCCCCCGATTCCAGTTTCCCAAGACGCGCGATAACCCCGGCTGTAGCCGACGATCAGATCCGGCGATGAGGCATTGGTAGGAGTGACTGCTTCCACGACTGCCGCGCCATTTACGGGATCGCGAAGAGCGAGGAGTTGCTCACCGACTCGCTGGAGGAGCGCGTCTCGCTCGGGGCCAGGCTGAACGATCCCATAACGCTCCCGGCCGGCGAGGTTGACATACAGCGCGTTGAGCCCCAGCGCATACAGTTTGGTGCGAGGCCAATCGATGTCATCGAGGGTGGCGCGGGCGCTTAGCGGCGTCTTCAATGCGAGAAGCCCTTGTTGGTAAAGCCAGGTATTGAGGTTCACGGCACGGTTGAAGGAGGCGAAGCCGTGGTCCGACATGACCATTAATTCAGCCGATGGCATGCGCCGCTGTACTTCACCGATGCAGGCGTCGACAGCACGGTAGAATTCCAGCAACTCCGTGTAGTATCGTCCCCACAGAATGTGCGAATTTTGGTCCACGGAGGAAAAGTAGAAAAAAAGAAGCCCGTCTTTAAACTGGGTCAGTGAATCGTTAAGAAGCTTCCGCTCTTCTTCGAGAACGAGACGACTTTGGGAAAGAAATTCAGGCAGATTAAATACGCCTTGACGCAGGGCAGAAGTGTCCTCGGGAATTCCGAGCGTGGAATAGCGGCTTGTACGGAGAGCGATTTCGCGGCTGAAGGAATAGGGCACGGAGATGGGTAGATCGGGCGACTTGGGATCGACATTGATGGGCGAGACATAAAGCTCGAATCGAGGGTGAAGCTGGCGCGCATAGACACGTAACATGCCACGCACGGAGACCAGATGCGGAAGCAACGTGAAATCGACGGGTATCCATTCGGACCATTCGCCCTCGCGCACGATCGCCAGCTCGTCCCCGACTGCGAGACGAGCGAGGGGCTGGCCGGGATCGATATCGACGTTAAGCGTCACCGCCGCATAGGCATGATCCCGTCGCAGTGAGTTGGGCGGCCCTTCGAGGCGCAGCTCGGCGTGACCCTCCATCACTTGTGTCCGCACGATCAGGCCGCCGGGAGCCGGGCCCGGCGCAACGCCTGGATCATCGGTGTAAAACGAGAACGTGCCTTCGGTACCGCGCAGATCGGGTGTGCCCATTCCGGCCAGTGCCTCGCCGGCTTCGACCGGAGGATAATTGGCGGGCATGTGAACGATGGTGGCGGGGATGCCATGCTCTTCGAGCAGTTGCCAGAAGGCGGCGCCTTTGCGAAGCGGCACGACTTTCGGACGCGTTAGCGGCAATTCATAAGGGCCCAGCGGAAGTGTGAAGAGGGCCGGTCGCGTAACGGCCATCGATAGGAACGGCTGCATGGTGAGTGGATCGCGGGCGACGAAATCGAAAATGCCGTGGCCGGCCGGATCGAGTCCAGTAGTGAAAGTCGACCATGCCACCGGACTCTGGGGCGGGGTAGTGGTGGCCAACCGCGCGAAGCTTCCCCGATCGCGAAGGCGGGCGAGATTCGGAAGGTCGGCCCAATGTCGCTCGACAAATCCAGGATCCATGCCGTCTACGCCGATCACGATCACTTGTCTGCCATTGGCAGATGAACGAGCACCGCATCCGGCAGCGGCTATGAGTATCAATGACAATACTGCGGCGGCGCACTCACGCAAAGGGTATAACCGGCTTTCCTTCCATCCAAGGCGGAGGCTCGACACCGAACAGACCCAGGGCGGTGGGCGCGAGGTCTTCAATTCCAGGATTTTCCGCATCGAGCTTGAGATTGGAAAAGAGCACGCCGGGAACGAGGGACGGATCGACGCAGTGGTCGCCGCTCCACGCTTTCAGATTGTCCTCAAAAACGCGCGCCGTCGCTTTGCCGAGAGCCGCGTCCCAGGACGTCCGGTATCCGCGCGAATAGCCGACAATCATGTCCGGTGCGGCATCGATGTAAGGGCCGTGGTAAATCGCGGAAGTGGCGTATACGTGCTGGATTGCGACGGCGCCCGTCTCTTCATCGCACAGGCCGGTGAGTTTCGCAATCAGATCCGCCTTTAAGGCTGGCGCGTCCTTCGGATCCACAATGCCCTGCGCTTCGCGGCCGCGCAAATTAAGATACAGCCCGCCCAGGCCGAAAGTATAGGCGCGAGTGCGCGACCAGTCGATCCCGTCGAAATATTCTCCGCTTTCCGCGCGGTCACCTTGCAGCGAAAGATAGCCGTTACGGCGGAGCCAGGAGTTGACATTGACTCCCCGGTGGAAGGAACAGAAACCGTGATCGGAGAGGACGAAGAACGCGGTATCGGCATCCACGTACGGCAGCGTGTCGCCAACCAGCCGATCCATGTCCCGATACATCTTCTCGATGACACCGGCGTGTGCATGAGCGCTGAAGGTTGGATGGAAATAACGATAGAACATGTGCTGAACACGGTCGGAAGTATCGAAGACGCAGGCCAGCACGCCGCGGCGCAGGTGATCGAGCGCGCTGAAGAACATGGCTTCGCGCTCCTGCTGGATGAACTTCACCTGTTTCAGAAACGCGTCTTCATCGATGGCGCCATCGTTCAAAGCCCAGGTATCCTCGGCCAACCCGAGCGTCGCGAACGATCCCAGAAGTTTTGCAAGATAGGTCGCATAATGCGGCGGTTGACTGATCGGCAGCGCGGGGTTTTCGGGATCTATCTGCACTGGAGTTGCGTAAAGAACAAACCCAGGGCCTTTTTGCGATAGCAGAAACCGTACGATCCCGGCGATGGACGAGCCGCCGTGCGCGCGAAACCTCAGCCGAATCCAGGGAGTGTATTCGCCTATGGCAAGCGGGTAGGTTTCATCCTGGATTTCTAGAACAGGCGAATCGGAGACGCGAAGACGAAACGGAATCGGCGATGTGTCTTCCGGACCATGGAGAGCGCCTTCCGGGCTGGTGAACAGCGAAAAGGTACCTTGCGAACCGCGCAAGTCGGGTGTCGACATGGCCGAGAGTAGGCGGCCATTGAAATGGTCTGGGGGGAAGGTCACCGGCACGCGAAGAATGGTGCTCGAAACTCCATAGCGGTCCAGAATCTTCCAGAATGGCTCGCTCTTGCGTCGCATCTCGACCGATGGCCGTTCCAGTGGAATTTCAAATCTGCCGATTCGCCAGACGCGCCGGGGCGCGCGGACCTTGGCGGAAGAAAGCTCCGGTGCATAAGACCGCGGATCGCGGCTCAGAAAATCGAAGATGTTGTGCTTGGCCGGGTTCACGCCGGTCGAAAAAGTCGACCAGGCCACCGGCGACAACGCCGGGCAGGTCGTCCGCAGCCGCTGGTACGATCCTTGCTCTTTCAATCGCGCCAGGTTCGGTAATTTTCCCTCGGACATCCATTTTTCCGTGAGCTCGGGATCGAGGCCATCCAGACCTAGAAAGATCAGTTTCTTAACGCGCGCCGGGCGCCGGGCGCGATGCCTGCGGATTGCCAATCGAAGCATGCGGAAGGGCCAAAGCAGCAGCGATGTGATACTCGCCAGCACGGAGAGCAGCAGTGTCAGAAAAGAGCCTAGAAAAGCGAAACCCGCCCCGGGTCCGATGTAGGCGAAATATGGAGAAATCACCGGACCTTGCCTTCTAGAAATGGCACCTCGAGAACTTTTTCATGCACGATCGGGCCGTGACCAAAGAATCCGTCTTCCCCGAACAGCTCGCCATGATCGGATGTGATTGTGACGTAAGTGTTTCGCGGAACCACGTCGAAGAGTTCCTCGATTACCGTGTCCAGATAACTCACTGCATCGATCTGGCGGTGCCGAAGTTCGGCGAGTTTCCGCTGGTTGAACGATGGGGCGCGCCGGCGAAGCTTTCCACCAACGACATGCTCATCGAGATGCTTGAACACTCCATGGACGCCGCTGATCCTGGGCCACTCATCCTCCGGCTCGCCCGGCAGCGCGTAGGGATAATGCGTCTCGCCCGCGTTTAGCAGATAAAACGAGGGCCGTTCTTTTGAAAACGACAGCCTTCGAAGCATGGCACGCAGGTCGTTGTGGTGATCCATGAGTTTGTATGTATCGAATCCGGTGTTAAGCACGGTGGCCGGGTTCAGCACCGGTAACGAAACCATGGCATGGGTTCGATATCCGAGCTTCTGTAACAAGACCGGCAAATACAGGCGCGGCACGAACGATTTGAAGTCCAGACCTTCGGCGGAGAGCCGTTCGTTGAACTTCAGAAAATCGCGGGCGTAGGCGTCGGAGGCGAATGTTTTACGAGGATTGGTGTGCGGCATCAGCCCCATCAGCAAGTTGTAATGCGAAGGAGCGGTCCAGGAAGCATACGACCAACGGCGCTCGACGCGGCCCAGTTTGCGCATCACTTTGGGGCGAGCGGTGGTGAAGGAGTCGTAACGGCAGCTATCCAGAACCAAGAGGATGTAGTTGTTCCGGGCGGCGGCTGTGCCGGTCATGCAACTCCCGCAGGCGCGGTCATATAGGTTACTGTTGCGCTGTCCTGACGTAAGGGCCGGGCGCCGTTGTGCCTTTTTTTGGCCAGACCCTCACCGTTAAACCCGCACTGACGTTTCAAAGTCGCGCTCAAACCATCCGGCGCTGTCAACACCGATAGGTGGGAGCTTAGTGAGCATAAGACAGACCGGCAAGGGCTGGGGCCGCGGGGCGATGCCGCCGCTAAAACTCCGGGTCGCCAAGCATGGCCAGCATCTCGCTCTTGGCGAAGTCCAGTGCGGGAAGTGACTTCTTGACAGCGATCTCGAAATCGAGCACCCGGGCTAGCGGAGCCAGAAGAGATTTGTATTCGCGATCACGGACATAGATCTTAGATGGAATGGCACCGCTGCCTTCGATCGCACCGAGGATGAGCCGCTGCAGGATCTCACCAGTGGATTCCTCCGGTGTACTTACCTGCGGAGGAAGGGCCAGCCCGGTTTTGGATTCAATAGCCAAGGCGATTCGCATACACGCTTTGCGAGCGTGCTTTTCTCCGATCATGCTTAGCGTGTAGAAATGATCCACTTCAAGGGCCCCGGCAACGGGCAGCTTGCGAGCGATTATCTTTTGAATTCGTTTCGTATCCGGAGCAGGCGGCGCAGGCATCGACAGTGCTGGACGGGGCGCCTCCGCTTCACTAACGAGATACGCCTCACGGCGGTTCTTGGCTTCTTCCAGTTTCACAAACGGATAAACATCCGCGGTGTCCCAAGGATCAAGATCCGGGTCTTTGTCCATGAGATCGCAAACTGCCAAAACAGCTTCCATCGCCGTGGTCAGAATTCGGGCCTCGTTCTCGGTGACGAACCAGGGATGGTAACCGGGGCGGATGGTCCGGAATATTGGCGCCACAGTTCCCTTCGCGAGGGGATGTTGCATCGCCTGCAGCAGCTCGCGATCGGGACCCTCCAATTCTTTGATCGGAACATAGTGGACAAAGACGCTCCGTTGATGGGCGTAGAAGTCGCCGGCTGCCACTTGTCGCCCGTCGTGCAGGTCGCGAAACCAGAAATAGCTCGACGCGCCGACATAGGCCTGAACTATGCGCATTTCTCCGAGCGCTCCCATGACGGAGCAAAAGCATTGTTCATTGGCCACAGGTTCCTGAAAGATTACCAAGTCGCCTTCCTCAAGATCATTCCAAGGGGCGCGCATATGCACTTGGGAGGCTCGCTGGTAAAGAGACTGGATGCTTTCCAAGGAGGGTGCTTGCTCGCCTGCCAGTTCCCGCTCGAAGAACCGAGCAGGGGGGGCGCTCGGAGAAGGAGGGTCGCTGAACAGTGCTGTTTGTTTGGGCCGCCGAGCGTGTTTATGCATGGCTGTCTGAATCGTCAGGTTAACAAATGACGGCGCTGCGTGGTATTCTCTGCGCGAAAGGGAGACATGCGACCTCTGGCGTTGATTACGGGCAGTTCGAGCGGGATCGGGGCGAGTTTCGCCTCGCAACTAGCGGCGCGGGGGTACGACCTCTTGCTGGTGGCCAGGCGGCGAGACCGGTTGGAAGAGCTGGCGGCAACGCTAGAGCGGCCGCACGGGACCCAGGCCGAAGTCCTGGCGGCCGATCTGACCGTCGACCAAGAGCTGGGCGCCGTGGAACAGCGCATCGCGGCGGCTGGGAATTTGGAGCTACTGGTGAACAATGCCGGCTTCGGCACACACGGCAAGTTTTTCAGCGTGGACGTCGAGAGTCAAGATCAAATGCATCGGTTGCACGTGCTCGCGACCATGCGGCTCACTCATGCGGCGCTCAGAGGAATGACGGCGAGGGGGAATGGAGGGATCATCAACGTATCTTCGGTGGCGGCGTTCTGGCAGTCGCCAGGCAGCGTCAGCTACTGCGCGACCAAATGCTGGATGAACAGCTTTACCGAAGGCATCGCCTTGGAATTGAAGAGCATCGGATCGCCGGTGAAGGTGCAGGCGCTTTGTCCGGGCTACACGCTTTCGGAATTTCACGAAGTCGGGGGGATGGATCGAAAACTGGTTCCGGCCAGCTTGTGGATGCGTGCCGAAGATGTTGTGGCGGCGTCGCTGCGGGGGCTGGATCGAGGGAAGGTGGTTGTAGTCCCCGGCGCGGTGTATAAAGTTGCCGTGTTTCTGATGAAGCGGACGCCGAGATTCGTGCTGGAGCAGGTAGCGGTCCGGCAACAGCGCAGGTTGAAGAGAGACTAATAGGTTTCGCGGCGGGCGGATCGAGAGGCGAATGGCCCAGTTTTCCGCGATGCGTCTTGGGCGCCGGCTCAGTCCAGCGGAATCCCGACCGCGCCGGCAAATCTGCTGCGGAACTCCTTCCAATAGTTGCCCTCGCGGGCCAGTACCTGCGCGACATCGAACCATGAATTCGTGGTCGGGGATTCTTGCTGGAGCATGTTAGGATCAACCCCTGCAAGAGAGATGATCGTCCAATAGTCCCGGTAGTCTTGCTTCTTGGCCTTTCTGTGCGACTTCTCGGCTTCCCCAGCACGGTTGTGTGCATTGCTGACATCGGTGCCACCCTTGATCTCGATGGCGAGGATATTTCTGAGCTTTCCCTCAAATTCCTCTTGGATTTTGATATCGGGGTCGTTGCTTAAGGCAATGATCACTTTGCGCTTCGATGCGTTGTGGACAGTGATTTTGGTGTTGTCTTGGCTAACGATGAAGTTCTTAACGATCTCGATAACTGAAAGAAAGACATCGAGCGTCGCCTGCTTGCCGATGGCATTATTATTGCTGCCATAGAGTTGGGCGCCTAGCGTTAGAAGCGGCAACTCGGAAACATCGCGGGCGGTGATCTTCGGCGAGATCTGACGCACCAACTCAGCGAGATTCTCAGCCATGACTGTGCAGAAGCGGTCAAGGTCGGGGCGCTTCTTCGGATTGAAAAGGCCGCGGGTCTCCATGCTCTTAAACGGCCCCATGCCGGTGCCTTTGCGGTAAAATCTCTTTTGCGATATGCCGAGTACGAGGCGGTAGTAGCCGACCAACGTGGGTTTTTTCTCCAAGACCGACGGAACTGGAAAGATGTGTTCATCGCGAATGCCAGCCGCAGCCAGAATCTTCTGAGTATCCGCGGGAACGTAGGCAAGAATCTGTTTCTTGGTGACCGTCGGTTCGAGCTGACTGAGCACTTCGCTCAATGCGTCCATCAGTACGGTTTTTCGCGCCGCAACTAGCATCTGATGGAAAACCACCTGACGCGATGGGCTGAGGAGCTTCGTGCTCACCGGATCAAATCACCGTTGAGGCGATGTTCGGCGATCTGCAAATAGGATGGGTTGAGCTCGATTCCCACAAAGCGCCGGTTTAGCTTTAGCGCCACAAGGCCGGTGGTTCCAGATCCAATGAACGGATCGAGGATCAATTCGTTCGGGCGCGAGCCTAGCTTAATGCAGGGCTCAACCAGCGCTGGGGGGAATGTGGCGAAATGTGCCTCGGGATAAGGTCGCGTGTGGATGTCCCATACAGTTCTGATGTTGCGCCCATTCGGGCCGCGCATAGCGGTGGGCTCATAGCGGTAGTGCTCGCTCTTACTGAATAGAAAAATGTACTCGTGGCAGCGCGTGGGACGGTCTTTCACGCTCTCAGGCTGGCAATTCGGCTTGTTCCAAATGATGTCTGCGCGGAGATACCAGCCCTCCTTTTGGAGAGCGAAGGCCAATAGCCATGGGACGCCGATCAAATCCTTGGGCTTCAACCCTTCTGGAGTGGGCGGCCGGACGTTCATTGCCCGGACCGGATTCTTCTTATCGGTGGCCCGCCAAGTGCGCCCGCCGGACGTGTAAGAGTCACCGATGTTAAGCCAAAGAGTACCGTCATCTTTGAGCACGCGGCGCACCTGCGAGAAGACTTGCGCCAGGTGATCGACATATGCGAAAACCGAATCCTCCAGACCGATCTGTCCGGGGATATCGTAGTCGCGCAACGACCAGTATGGGGGCGATGTCACGCAGCTTTGGAAAACGCCGTCCGGGAGCCGGGAGAGGACAGTCTCGGTGTCGCCGCAGATTAGCGCGGAAGTGGCGTTGTCCTGCGCAAGAAAGCGAGAGATAGAGGGCTGGTCTTGGGCGTCGAAGCGATGGACGCGGCCGTCACTCGCAAAAAGATTTGGAACAACGGTTATTTGCCGGGAAGCGCCTGTTTTCGGAGGGCGGCGGCCTTTTGCAACCTTGTGTGGTAGCACCTTTCTATCGCCTCGGCTTCTAACAGTCTCATCGGGGGAGTTCTAAAATATCTTAGCGCCAATTCAGGATCGTTCGTGTCCTCGGGAACATTTTCGCACATTTTTGTTGTTTACGATATCCCGTTTCACAGCTGGCCCTCCACCAGGACCAGCGAGACTAATAGGTCTCGATTTCGAGCTTTTGGCGCGGCCCGGGAACGTAGGGTGCCACCAGGCTCTCGTTGCCGTCCTTGTCCACAGCTTTGACGCCGAAGATCACGTCATCGATAGAGACATCCTTGAATGTGTATTCGGTCACGTTGCCTACGAAGACTTCCTTCTCCCAATAAGGCGCCGTCGATTTGCGCATCACGATGACGTAGCCGAGCAGGTCGGGCTCGGGATTTTCGTTTTTCCATCGCAGAGCGGAGTCGTAGCGTGTTTTGCCGCGCGAGATCATGGGAGTAGGTTGACCCTTGCGCGGGCCACTCTTGATTGGTTCGTTGGTGACCGGCGCTTTGGGCGCCAGCGCGAGACTCGCCAGCGCCGCTGCGTTGGCCTGGATGACTCTCGACGCGTAGGAAACCGACGTGTTTTCAAAAGTGTCGGTCACCGAATGCTGGTTGGCGTAGTTCTCATTCGGAGTGGTGACGCGGACGGCCGGATAGCCTTCCAGATTGAAGGGTGTGTGATCGCCGCCGCGGCCGATGCGATCGGCGCGGAAGACCAGGTCAATTTTGACGGAAGGCAGATAGCGCTCTCCGATGTCTTTGACATAACGCGCCAGTTGCCGGGAGGTGGAATCGTCGGGGTCTTCAGAGTAAACCGAGATAGTCGAGTTGTCGATGCGGCCGTCGCCCGAGACCTCGCTGCCGATGATGTCGTTGTTCAGAACGCCATCGATGATCTGGTTTTCCTTGCGAGCTTTGCGCGCGTAAAGGGAACTGCCGACCAGTCCCATCTCCTCGCCGGCGAAGGCCACGAACACGATGGTCTTTTCGAATTCATACTGGCTCATGATGCGCGCCAGTTCCATCACCGCGGCTGTTCCGCTGCCGTCGTCAGTGACGCCGGGCTCGATTGGGGCGAGCATCGAAAGGTCGAACGGAGGGGGGCCGCCGGACTGTCCATCCGTGGGCACGGCGGTGCTCCCATCCGGAGCCCGGCGGAGCATTGCGAGCGAATCGTAGTGGCCGCTGAGAATGAACTGCCGTTCGGGATTCAACTTGCCTGGCAGCACCGCGACGACATTGTAGAGATCGACGTCCTGGATGATCCGCCCCTTTCCCTTTTTCACCCGGTAGTTGTCGAAACTGACTTGCAGGCGCGGGCTATAGCTCTTGAACTGATCGTAAATCCAGTGCCGGGCCGCGCCGATGCCGTGGGCCGGATTGTCCTGTTCAGAGAAGATGCCCCGCGTCCCGAAACTCTCGAGTTTCTTCAGAATCTCGGTGACGCGGTCTTGCGAAACCGAATCGACGATCTTCTGAACGGTCGGATTAACCGATTTCAGCTGCGCATGCGCGCAGGGAACCAGGGAGAGAGCGAGTAAGGATACTGTCAATCTCATCGTGAGTGGGCCTTGTAGATTTTCTGAAACTTGTTGCGTGAGTTGTATAACGTGAACGATCCGTCCGATTGTGCAGTCATTCTTAGGTAGTCGCCTTGGCAGTGTTCGTCGACGTTGGCGATGAAGGAGTCCGGGACATTGTGATCTTTACCGCCATCCATGGAGTAATGGATCTGCCAGAGATCCTCCAACTGCGGCGCATCTTTGATGACTTGCCAGGCGGCCGGGGAGCCACCCTTGCGAGCGCCATTGTTCATGATGGCCACGCGCGGATGGATGGCGTCAACCAGCGCCGGCGAACCCGATTGATCGAGTCCGTGGTGCGACGTGAGATAAACGTCGACGGTTCCGATGGGATTGTTGGGGCACATCAATTCTAATTCCTTGTTCCAGGTCAGATCGCCGAGATCGAGCATTCGGAAATCTCCGAAAGTGATAAGCGTGCCCAGCGAGCGCGCGTTCTCGGTAGGATCGGCTTCGCGCTTGGGACTGGATGCGCAGAATTGGTTGGGCTTTCCTGCGCCCGGGAGCGGAGTCTGGATATGCTCCCCGGCCGCCGTCAATACTTGAACAGTTATGTCCTTGATCGGGATCGTGTCGCCCGGTTTGACGACCAGGTGCTCGATGTCGGGACGCTGCAGGAGCTTCACATAGTCGGCATAATCTTCTTTGACGACTTTGGAATCTTCCATGTTGGGCCCGTGATCGATGAAGGTGCCGATCTTCAGGCGGGCGGCCAGTTGCGGCGCGCCGCCCACATGGTCGCGATGATAGTGGGTGATGAGAACATAATCGAGCCGCTTGATCTTGGCCAATTTGGCGGCTTGGGCAATGCGGTCGGCATCCCGGCCGTCAAAACCACGCCAGCCGGTATCAATGAGAAGAGACTGGCCGGAGGGACTGACAATCAGGGTGGACTGGCCGCCTTCGACATCGATGACGAACACTTCGAGGTTCTTGGCCGCCAGCAGGGCCGGCGCCGGGCAAAGCAGCGCCAGGATGAAAATGTTGCGAAACAGCTTGGATAGCACTTTGGGAATCGTATCACAGGCGGGTGGAATCGTATCAAAGCCGGGCAATATTGCCGGAACAGACTCATCCGGCGTAACGTAGTTAAGGATAGGCGCTCTGACATGCCATTCTGTTGCCAATGCGGGCGGACGGTGGGAAATCGCGATGTGTATTGCGCCAGTTGCGGCGCGCGCCAGCCAGCTTCGACGGCGGTGACGGATTATCTTTACGGCGTTAGCCCGCGGACGGCATCGCTGCTGTGCTACATCCCGATTGTGGGTTGGATCGTGTCGATCGTGATTCTGGCGTCAGCGCGGTTTCGAGGCGACACGCGCGTTCGTTTCCACGCTTTTCAGGGCCTCTATTTGTTCGTGGCCTGGTTGATCGTGGACTGGGTGCTTAGCCCGCTATTCAGTTTTCCCCATTTCTGGGGCCCCTCTTTCTACAGGATCTTTCCGGCGCTGATGAAGGCCGCCATTTTCGGCGCCTGGATCTTCATGATCATCAAGACTGGGCAGGATGAGACGTACAAGCTGCCGATTTTGGGCGAACTGGCGGAGAAGTCGGTTTCCGAGCAACGCTAGCTGAACACTCCCAGATGCTCAAACTAGAATGAGGGAGAGGAAGCCACTCACCGACCGCCTACGTTGTTCTTGAAGTGACGTGCCGCGGCGCGTAGCACTCGTCCTGGTTCGGCGGAATGCCATAGCGCATCCACGAACGCTTCCGTTGTTCGTGCACTGAGGACCAGGATCCCTCACCTATGGACGGTATCGCTTTCCAGGTCAGCCGCTCGAACATTCTCCCCTTTTGGAACCCGGCGTTTTTTTTGAAATAGATTGGCTCATCGATTGACCCAAGCCGGTCAGCGCGTGGATGTCGGGACCGGCCGCAGCCCGTCCGGCATGTCGGCCAGAACGTAAGCCATCACGGCCATAGCCGCGATATTGGCGCGCAGGTCTTCCAGTTTGACTTTGTCGGTGGTGTCGGCGCGGGTGTGGTGCCAATCGAAGTAATGAGTTCCCACAGTTCGCACCGCCAACCCGGGAACGCCGTCACGCATCAGGGGCATGATGTCAGCGCCGCCGCCGCCGGGCTGAATGGAGCCGGCATCGATCCGTTCCAGGAGCCTTCCGATCTCGCGCACCCTGGCGAGCATGCCCTGCATGTCGCTGCGTCCGCTGATGCCGAAGCCGGCCGGTTTTTCCGCGCCACCATCCATCTCGATCGCGGCGACGTGGTTCTTGACCTGATCGCCCACCCAGTCGCGATAGGCCTCGCCGCCCATGCCACCGTTTTCTTCATTGGTCCAAAACACCACCCGGAGCGTGCGGCGCGGATGCAGATCCAGCTTGTGAATAAGGTACGCCGCTTCGAGCGCGGTGATGATTCCCGAGCCATCGTCCTGCGCTCCGGCGCCGACATCCCAGGAATCGATGTGTCCGCCGATGACCACGACTTCCTCCGGCTTTTCGCGGCCGGGGATTTCGCCGATAACATTGGCAGAGTCGGCGTCGGGCAAGGTGCGGGCTTCCATTTCAAGATGCACGATGACGGTGTTGCCGGCATCCACCAGGCGCTGCATGAGCGTGGCGTCTTCGATGGTCACTGCCGCGGCCGGGATCTTCGGAATGCCAGTCGCATATTCGAGCGCTCCGGTGTGCGGCGATTGCACACTTACGGGGGTGATGGATCGGACCAGCATCGCCACGGCCCCCAACCGCGCGGCGCGGGACGCCCCAGCAGTCCGAAAGGTGACCGTGCGCCCGTAGCCTTCGTAGGGAACATTGAAAAGTACGATTTTCCCTTCCACGGCCTTGCCTTTTTTGTCTAGTTCTTCGAACGTAGAAACGGGAACGACCTCGGCTGTGACGCCTTTCTTCGGCGTGGCGATGCTTCCACCGAGCCCCAGGATCGTGAGGGGCTTGTTCACCGGTTCGACCAATGACGCGCTTTCGTTGCCACGCACCCAATGCGGTACTCTTACGACCGGAGTGACGACGTTTACCAGCCCATCCTGCTTCATCTGCGCGGCGGCCCAGGCAATGGCTTTTTCAAGCGCAGGCGAGCCACTCAGCCGGTTTCCGATTCGATCGCAGAGGAAAGAGAGCTTGTCCATCCCGCCGTTATCCACCAAGGCGGCGTCAATCAGCTTGCCTGCGGTCTCGCGATATCGATCGGTCAGATTCTGGCTTTCCTGCGCAACAAGGGAAGGCGCGAGCACGAGAATGCAAGGCAGAGCGCGTATGGTCATTTATGGACAGAATAGCAGCCAGGAACGGGCGCGCGCGCAAGCGGTCTGATTAGAATAGGAGTCCATATGAGAGTTCCGAGCTGGATAGCCATAGTGCTGGCGGCACCGGTGATGGCGCAGCAGTATGACATCGTTCTGGCGAATGGGCGTGTGATGGATCCGGAATCGAACCTGGATGCCGTGCGAAACGTGGGAATTCGTGGGGCGAAGATCGCGGCGGTTTCTGAGTCTGCTCTCCAAGGGCGCGCGGTTGTGGATGTTCACGGTTTGGTAGTGACGGCCGGTTTTATCGACCTGCATTCGCATGGGCAGACGCCAGAGAATTACGGATTCAAGGCACGCGATGGCGTCACCACGGCGCTCGAACTGGAAGTGGGCGTGAATCCGGTTTCCGCATGGTATGCGGCGCGCGAGGGCCGGGCTCTGATTACTTCGGCGCGACGTCCGGCCACATTCCGGCGCGGATGGCCGTGATGCATGACTCAGGACAGCTATTGCCGCGTGACACGGCGGTCAATAACATCGCGACGCCGGAGCAGACCAGGCAGATTTACGAACTGGTTCGCCAGGGCCTGGACGAAGGCGCGCTCGGAATCGGAGTGGGGATCGCTTATGTACCAAAGACCAGCCGGGCCGAGATTTTGGAGCTGTTCCAGCTGGCCGCCCAGCGTCGCGTTCCGATTTACGTGCATATGCGAAACGCAGGGCCAGTGGAGCCCGGCGCCATCGATGCGCTCCAGGAAATGCTGGCGGATGCGGCGGCTACTGGTGCGGCCATCCACATCGTTCACATCACCAGCATGGGGCTGCGTGAGACGGGCGTGTTGCTGGGTATGATTGAGGGCGCGCGGCGGCGTGGCCTGGACGTCACTACGGAGGCTTATCCCTATACGGCCGCGATGACCGATCTGTCCTCGGCGGTTTTCGATACGGGCTGGCAACAGCACCTGGGCGGCATCACCTATGGAGATCTGCAATGGGCAGCCACCGGCGAACGGCTTAATGCCGACACCTTCGTCCGATATCGCAAACAGGGCGGCATGGTAGTGATCCATTCGATTCCCGAGGAAATCGTGCGGCTGGCGATTGGCAATCCGATGGTGATGATCGCGAGCGACGGGGTACTGGAAAATGGCAAAGGTCATCCGCGCGGGGCAGGTACTTTCGCTCGCGTGCTGGGCAGCTACGTTCGAGAACAGCATGCGCTGGAGTTAATGGACGCGTTACGCAAGATGAGCCTGATGCCGGCGCAAAGGCTCGGGATTCAATCCAAGGGGCGGTTACAGGTGGGCGCTGATGCCGACATTACTGTATTCGATCCGGTGCATGTGGCCGATCGCGCAACCTTCGACAATCCGGCGCAATATTCGGACGGTATGCCCTACGTTCTGGTGAACGGCGCCTTCGTGGTCAGTAATGGAGAGTTGCAGGGGCAGTCCATGCCGGGCCGCCCCCTGCGGCGTTAGGCCTTCTAGACCGCGAGCAGACGGTCGAAAAAGCTACGATACTTCCGCAGCGCCTGCCTCAAATCTTCGGTGGATACATTGTCGCCCTTAGCCCACTCGTGCTCCAGGCGAGATCTTTCGTTGGCAAACACCTCGGCCAGACGCTTGATCGTGGATGCCACCAGTTGATCGGCCTTCTCCACCGAACCGCGCGGTTCGTCCACGAACTCGGTCTGGACCTGCTCCCAGCGTTTCCGGAAATCGCGCGCCTCGTCCTCTGTAAACAGAGATACGGGTGCGAACAGAGACGCGGGCCCGTCCGTGCGCGCCCGCTCGTTGGCATTGGTTGTCTTCGCGATGTCGGCCGTCGTAGTGGCGTCCGACTCTGCGACTTGTAATGTTTGTTCCATCATCTCCTCACCTCCTGATGCTCCACTACATGTTCTTCAAGCAGATCTTCGAACAAAGCCCGGTAATGAACCATGGCCCGGCGCAGATCTTCAGTTGACGCCTCGCCGTGCGAATCGCGGAGGGCGATTTCATGGGCGCTGCGGTAATTCTCAACCACCCGCGGATGGTCGACGGAAAGGTCGGCGGCGCGGCGCTCGAACTCACCGACCGGATAGCCGCGCGTGCGCATCACTTCGCCCACCAAGTGATCCGCATTTTCAACGGCGGTTCGCGGGTCATCTACAAAATGCGCCTGCTCTTGCCGCCACGATTCTGCAAAGCGCGCCTGTTCTTCAGGACTTAAAGGGCGGATCCGGAACTTCTGTACCCGCTTCGCGCGGCTTTCGAGTTCTGTCTCCGCGTGCTTTCTGCCGGATGTTTCCACCATCCGGTCATACTCAGATCCAAACTGGCTCCGCAGCCGCTGGGTACGTCGTTTGTCGACGAACATCCATACGGCGAACGCGATCGCGATAACGGCAATGATGATAACAATCGCTAACGCAGTACTCATCTCCTAGCCTCCTTATGCACTGTGCGGTGCAGGTTCGATACCAAAGCAGGATCAAAGCTAGGCAGGGTCTTGGGTGACGAACAAGGGTAGAAATTTCCACGTTAGCGAAGGGTGTTATACTAAAACTTCATGCGTTCCGCCCATCACCATCATCACCGGACTGTTTGGCGATCGGCGGCATTCTGATCAGTTTTTGAAGTGAACAAACAGCCCGCCGATGGTCAGGCGGGCTTTTTTATTGCTATGGACACTGGTATCGATATGGAACTGGATTTCACTAAGCTTAACGGCCTGATCACCGCGGTCGTGCAGGACCACAAAACGGGCCGCGTCCTGATGGTCGGCTTTATGAACGACGAAGCTTTTCGCAAGACGGTGGAGACCGGCTTTGTCACTTTTTTCAGCCGGTCGCGAAACAAGCTCTGGCTCAAGGGCGAGACTTCGGGGCATCGCTTGGTGGTGAAGGAGATTGCCACCGATTGCGATCGCGATGCGCTATTGATCAAGGCCGAATCGCTTGGACCGGGTGTGTGCCACGAAGGCTACGAGAGCTGTTTCTTTCGCCGGCTCGATTCGGGCCGCTGGATCGAGTCCGAGCCACGGGCTTACGACCCTGCTTCGGTCTACGGGAGTAACTCGTGAAACTGAAACTGGGCATTCCGAAGGGCAGCCTGGAGAACGCGACCATCGACCTATTCCGGCGGGCGGGCTTCAACATCACAACCAGCTCACGGTCGTACTTTCCGGCAATCGACGATCCCGAAATCGAGTGCATGATGATTCGCGCGCAGGAGATGGCGCGCTATGTGGACGACGGCGTCCTCGATGCCGGACTCACCGGGCGCGACTGGATCGAAGAGAGCGAAGCCAAAGTGCACGCCGTAGCGGATCTGATCTATGCTAAGCAAAGCTTCGGCAAGGTGCGCTGGGTGCTCGCCGTGCCCGAATCATCGGACTTTCAGACGGTGAAGGATCTGGAAGGGAAGATCATCGCGACGGAATTGGTGGCCACCACGAAGCGGTATCTTGCGGCCAACGGAGTGAAGGCGAAGGTCGAATTCAGTTGGGGCGCAACCGAGGTGAAGCCGCCAGTGCTGGCCGATGCGATCGTAGAAGTAACTGAAACCGGGTCTTCGCTGCGGGCGAACAAGCTGCGCATCATCGAGACCGTGCTTGAATCCAACACGCAGCTCATCGCCAATGTCGACGCCTGGCGCGACTCATGGAAACGCCGCAAAATGGAAGATGTTCGAATGCTGCTCGAGGGTGCGATCAATGCGCTCGGCAAGGTCGGGCTGATGCTGAACGTACGCCGGGAATGCCTGCCTGCAATCCTGAATATTCTTCCAGCTTTGAAGAATCCGACCATCTCGACGCTCAGCGACGAAGAATGGGTGGCAGTGCACACGATTTTGGACGAATTGACGGTCCGGAATATTATCCCGCGCTTGAAGGAAGCGGGCGGGCAGGGAATTGTGGAATATCCGCTCAACAAGATTGTGATGTGATTTATGCTCAGAATTCTCCCTCTCGATCAAGCGCAGACATTCATTACGCGCAAAGCGGTACGGCTGGCCGAAGCCGAACAGACCGTCGGCCCCATACTGGATGCGGTGCGAAAACGCGGGGACGAGGCCGTACTCGAATATGCGCACAAGTTCGACGGCCTTACCGGCAGCGACCTTAAGATTCGTCCAGGTGAGTGGCGTGCCGCGGAATCGAGTGTAACGCCGGAATTCATGGGCGCGATCGACACGGCCGCAAAAAATATTCGTGAGTATGCCAAGCTACAGCTTCCGGAAGAGACCTGGGTCCGGTTTCCGGACGGACGCCGGCTGGGATACGTCATCCGGCCGCTGGAATCGATGGGCGCGTACATTCCGGCTGGCCGGTACCCGTTGCCCTCCACCATCCTGATGACTGTGATTCCCGCGCAGGTGGCGGGTGTTAAGACCATTTGCGTGACGTCGCCTCGGCCAGGCGCGGAGATTCTGATGACGGCGAAGCGGCTGGGAGTCGAGAATGTTTTTCGAGTGGGCGGCGCGCAGGCGATCGCGGCGCTAGCGTTCGGCACCGCCACCATCCCGAAGGTCGACCGCATTGTCGGGCCGGGAAACATTTATGTCGCGGCAGCCAAGAAGTTGTTGGCCGGCGAAGTCGGGATCGATTTTGTAGCCGGCCCGACGGAGATCGTGATCATTGCTGAGGAAGCCGATCCCCGGCATCTCGCGGCCGATATGCTGGCACAGGCGGAGCACGATGTAGAAGCTTCCGCGATTTTGCTGACCACGTCCAGAAAACTGGCTGAGGAAGTTGCGCTGGAAGTCGCTCGCCAGCTGCAAACGCTGCCGACTGCGCCAGTGGCATGCGAATCGATCCGCAACAACAGCGCGGTTATCCTGTGCCCCTCGGTGGATGCCGCCATCGAGGCTTCGAATCGTCTGGCGCCCGAGCACCTGGCGATCTATGACGAGAGCCTGCTGCCAAAAATTCAACATGCGGGCAGCGTTTTTCTCGGCGCGCACAGTCCCGAGGCAGCGGGCGACTATGCGTCAGGTCCCAACCACGTTTTGCCGACGTCAGGCGCCGCGCGCGTTCGCGGCGGATTGTCGCCGGTCGATTTCGTAAAGGTAATTTCGGTGCAGGAACTCACCCCCGAAGGTTTGATCAAACTGGCGCCCGCGATTACGACTCTGGCCCGCGCCGAGGGCCTGGAAGCGCACGCGCGCTCGGTGGAGGTGCGGCTTGGATAGTAAGAAGATCGATCTACCGCCGGGGGTGCTCGAACCGCGCGAAGCGGTGCTTAGAATGGCGCCCTATTCGCCGCCCACTGCCGGCCGGGCGGATAAACTGCGGCTCGATTTCAACGAGAATACGGTGGGCGCCTCGCCGAAGGTGCTCGAATACCTGCGCCAAAACCTGACGGAGGCCGGCCTGGCTGTTTATCCCGAGTACGGCGAAATCAAGCAAGAGCTGGGCACATTCTTCGGCGTCGAAGTGGACGACTTCATTCTTACCAACGGGACCGACGAGGCCATTCAGGTTTTGATCAACACCTATGTCGACGGCGGCGATGAAGTACTGGTGCTCAAACCCTCCTATGCGATGTATCGTTTTTATGCTGAGGTGGCCGGTGCAAGTATTCGCGAAGTTCCTTATCGCGCCGAGAAGCTGGCATTTCCACTGGAAGAGTTGATCGCAGCTATTCATCCGTCAACACGCGCGATTCTGATCGCCAATCCCAACAACCCGACGGGTACCGGAACGTCGCGCGCCGGCATCGAAAGAATTCTCGAGCAGGCCACGGGCGCGGCGGTTTTGATCGACGAGGCCTATTTTGAATTTTGCGGGGTCACAGCCCTGCCGCTATTGAACGATTACCCGAATCTGTTCGTGAGCCGCACGTTCTCGAAAGTGTATGGCATGGCGGCGATGCGGCTGGGGTGCTTATTCTCGCAATCCGGCAATGTGGATTTCCTGCACAAAGCGCAATCGCCGTACAGCGTGAATACCGTGGCTACGCTGGCAGCCCACGCGGCAATTCAGGACAAAACGTATATCGAAAAATACGCTACGGAAGTGTTAGCCGCTCGCGAATTGCTATATGTGGGTCTGGAACAGCTGGGCATTCCATACTACGAGAGCAAGGCCAATTTTGTGCTGTTTGAAGCGGGCGCGCGGGCGATTCCGATTCGAGATGAGCTGCGCCGCCGGGGTGTGCTGGTGCGCGATCGCAGCTATGAAATTCCCGGCTGCGTGCGGGTGACGGTTGGGACGCGCGACCAGATCCGGCGCTTCCTCACCGAGCTGGAGCAGATTTGGTGATGGATCAGTCGCAAGTGCTGGTTTTCGACATGGATGGCGTCCTGGTGGACGTGACCGATTCGTATCGCGAGACCATTGTCCGCACGGTCGAGCATTTTACCGGGCAGACCATCGCGCGAGACACCATTCAGGATTATAAGAATCAGGGCGGCTGGAACAACGATTGGGCACTGTCGGAGAAGATCTGCCACGACCTTGGCGTTGACATTCCTTATTCTAAGATCGTCGACTATTTCAACTCGCTGTTTTTGGGGCAAGGGCTTATTCATCGCGAGCGCTGGCTGCCGAGGAACGGACTGCTCGATCGTCTGGGTGCCAAGTTCGAACTAGCCATTTTCACCGGACGAACTACCGAAGAAGCCGAAATTACCTTGAATCGCGAAGGACTGCGCGATCGATTTCTACTCGTGACCGCGAACGATGTGGAGCATGAAAAGCCGGCGCCCGATGGATTGCTGAAGATCGCGGGACTCCGGCCATCGAAGAAACTGCTGTACGTCGGCGACACGGTAGACGATGCACGCTGCGCCCGCGCCGCCCAAGTGCCATTTGTCGGAATCGCCGCCGCGCAAAGCCCTCGCCGCGCCGAACTGCTGGAGTTATTTCGGACCGAGGGCGCGATTCAGGTGCTGAAGGACATCAATGAGATCGGCTAGCATCGACCGCAAGACCAAAGAAACCGAGATCCGCGGATCGTTGCGAGTGGACGGTCGCGGCAAGTATGAAATATCCACCGGCATTCGGTTTTTCGATCACATGCTCGAGCTGTTCACCAGGCACGGCGGCTTCGATTTGAAATTGAAGGCCACCGGCGACCTGGATGTCGATCAGCACCACACCGTGGAAGATGTCGGCATCGTGCTGGGCCAGCTTGTTTCCAAGGCGCTGGGCGATCGCAAAGGCATCAACCGCGCCGGCTATTTCGTGATGCCGATGGATGAAACGCTGGCGGTTGTGGCGGTCGATCTTAGCGGGCGGCCGGCGCTGGTTTACGACGACAAGGTGAAAGTGAGGCTGGTGGGCGATCTGCAAACCGAACTGACGGAGGATTTCTTTGGCGGATTTGTGAATCACGCTGGCGCAAACTTACACGCCAAAGTTTTATATGGACGTTCGAGCCATCACAAAATTGAAGCGATTTTTAAGTGCTTTGCTCGAGCATTGCGCTATGCCTGCTCGAAAGATCGACGTCTCAAGGATCAACTTCCGTCGACCAAGGGGCTTCTATGATCACCATTCTCGATTATGGCGCGGGCAATCTTCGTTCGGTTCAGAACACGCTGGCCGAGATCGGCGCCGAATACGAGCTTGTGCGGGACAGTGAGGGCTTGCAACACGCAACCAAGATCATTCTGCCGGGCGTCGGCCATTTCGGCCAGATGATGCGTGCGCTCGACCAGATGCGGGTCCGAGAGGCGCTGATGGAACGAATCCGCGCGAGCGTCCCGTTTCTCGGAATCTGTCTCGGCCTGCAGGCGCTGTTTCAGGGCAGCGAAGAAGCTCCCGAAGAGCGTGGTCTGGGCCTGTTTGAAGGCACGAACCGGCGCTTTCCAGCCGAAGCAAAAGTGCCGCACATGGGTTGGAACGAGATTAAGCCGCGCGCCGGCTCCAAACTGTTGGCCGGTCTTGCACCGCGTCCCTATCTCTACTTCGCGCACAGTTATTACGCGCCGATAAACAGCGCTACAGCCGCGGTCTGCAGCTATACGGCCGATTACACGGCCGTGCTCGAGTGCGGCAACATGTACGGCGTGCAATTTCATCCGGAGAAGTCCGGGCCGCTAGGGCTGAAGATCGTTCGCAATTTCGTTGGGTTATAACCGATGGTTGAGCTGTAACGGATGCTGGCTAAGAGAATCATTCCCTGCCTGGATGTGACCGGCGGCCGCGTCGTCAAAGGAGTCAACTTCGTAGGTCTACGCGATGCCGGCGATCCGGTGGAACTGGCTGCACGCTACAACGATCAAGGCGCCGACGAGCTGGTGTTCCTCGATATTACTGCATCCAGCGACGCGCGCGACATCATGGCCGATGTCGTGGCGCGGACCGCGCGCAAGGTCTTCATCCCGCTGACGGTAGGCGGCGGCATCCGCTCGATCGCCGACGCGCGCGAGATCCTGATGTCGGGGGCCGACAAGGTGAGCGTGAACACCGCGGCAGTGCGCCGGCCGAAGTTGATTACCGAATTAAGTGAGGAATTTGGAGCGCAAGCGGTTGTATTAGCTATTGATGCGCGGCGAAACTCCGAGAAAAGCTGGAATGTTTTCACGCGCGGCGGCCGGGATGACGAGGGAATAAGCGCGGTGGAATGGGCGCTGGAAGGCGAAATGCTGGGCGCGGGCGAAATCCTGTTGACTTCCATGGACACTGATGGCGTCCAGCATGGCTTTGACTGCGACCTGACCCGCACGGTGTCGCACTCGGTACACATTCCGGTGATTGCTTCGGGCGGGGCAGGGAAGCCCGAGGACTTCGAGCGCGTCCTGAAAGAAGGCGAGGCCGATGCCGCGCTGGCGGCGTCGATTTTTCATTACGGCACGTATACAGTTAGCGATCTCAAGACTTTCCTGCGCGAGCGTAATGTGGCGGTGAGGCCGGCCCCGTGATCATCCCCTGCATCGACCTGATGGGTGGCAAGGTGGTGCAACTGGTGCAGGGCCGCGAAAAGGCTCTGGAAGGTGGTACGCCGCGCGAGATGCTCGATCGCTTCGCCGCTTTCCCCCAGATTCAAGTGATCGACCTCGATGCCGCGATGGGCCAAGGCTCGAATGACGACCTGGTGGCGCTGGTGGCGACGCGCGCAATTGCCCGGGTTGGGGGCGGCGTGCGTTCCGCCGAACGCGCGCGCGGATTGATCGAACAAGGCGCCTTCCGTGTGATCGTCGGCACGGCCGCTTTCGACAAACTATTGCTGAATGAGATCGCCGGCGCCGTTGGTCCGGAGCGGTTGATCATCGCGCTCGATTCGAAGGGCGGAAAAGTCGTCGTCAAAGGCTGGCAGGAAGCGACGGAATTTACTGCCGAAGAAATGATTCCGCATCTGGAGCCGTATTGCTCGGGCTTCCTCTGCACTTATGTCGACAAAGAAGGGATGCTGCAGGGTACGGATCTGGATTGGTTCCGGCGCCTGCGCGCGGTGACGAAGCATGAACTGACAGCGGCTGGTGGAATCACCACTATCGATGAGATTTGTGAGCTACAGAGCCTCGGAATTCACGCGGCTCTGGGCATGGCAATCTATACTGGACGCCTGAATCTCGCGGAGCTGGCAAAGATCACCACGCCCCCTTGCCAGTGATGAGCGCCGGCAAAGTTCTCGCAAGGATGGTCAGGTAGACTCGAGGTTTCAGCGATCGCACCAGTTCCAGATCCATCGCGCGGCGCTCCGGAAAACGGATGGCGCTGCGTCCGCCAACTTGCCAAAGCCCAGTCAGACCAGGCTTAACGGACAACAACTCGGCTGCTTGCGCGCCAAAATGACGATGGATCTCGGTGCGGGTCAAAGGGCGCGGTCCCACCAGTGCCATCTCGCCGCGGACGACGTGCCATAACTGCGGGAGCTCGTCGATGGAATGCCGGCGGCAGAAGGCCGCAAACCGGCTGGTGACGCGCGAATCGAGGGCATCTTTGTCGTCGGTAACCGGCTCGGCAATGATACGCTCTATAACGACGCGCTCGATCCAACCCGCCCCCGGCGCCGGCACGTCGTCGTCCCACATGGTCCGCAGCTTGAGCATCCAGAACGGTGCGCCATCCCTGGCGACACGCAGGTGAGCGACCAGGGGCGAACGGCGCGAAAAAACCGCCAGAGCCAGAGCCGAGAAGGCCAGGACGGGGCTAGCGGCCAGCAGCAAGAGAAGACCGGTGGCGCGCTCCGCCACTTCCAAAATCGGAATGCGCGTAGATTCGCGTGTTTGAAGCAGCGGGCTTTCGATGGGACCAAGATTTATCGTAGACAAGCGAAGCACGTCCACTTCGAGTATAAAGACAGATTCTTCGCAGCGGAAGAGTTCTACAAATTGTTCGCATTCTTTTTACAAGCGCCGAGGTTTTGAGGGCGCCGAGGGGCTTTCTTACCCCTAACGGCCTCGCATGGCGTCGGGAACTATCACATGATTGTCTTCGAGAATCGATCCTACCGCGCGCTCGAGTGCCGCCCGGGCTTTGAGATAAGAGCTCTTGGCGACAACCACCGTGGACCGCGCCTGGGCCAGGTAGCTTTGGTATTGGACGATGAAGAAACTGGTGGACGCCCCTACGTCAAAGCGGGCCTGCTCGGCTTCCAGAGATTCTTGTTGCAAGGCTTGGGACTGCAGCGCGGCTTCGTAGGACGCCCGTGCGCGGCGCATGGCCACCAGGGCATCCTCCACTTCAAGTTGAGCCTGTTTCCGGAACTGCTCGAAGCGGATCTGAGTGCGCCGCACCTGGACCTCGTCGCGAGCCAGGTCGGCCTGTGCGATGCGGTTACGTAACGGCAGATTGAAGTTGAGGCCGATTCCGTAAGTAGGATATTTGCGCGCCGCAAGTTGTTCGAGTGCGCTCCCATAGCCGCCGATGAAAGTAGGATCCATGATGGACGACAACGGATTTGCTTGGCCCGCCAGAGCATTGTTCTGAGCCACGCCCACTACATCGATCTCGGGCAATAAATTATTGCGCGAGCCTTCCAGGCTGATTTGAGAATTGTCGATCTGGAGGCCCGCCTGCTTCAGATCGGGGCGGCTGGCGAATGCTTCCGCGAGCAGATCCTGGATGGGGCGAATCTCGTCCTTATCTGGAACGTCAATAGAATCGGTCGGAATAATGCGTGCGTTTAGTACTTCAACATCGTCCGAACTGCGGCGAGTAATCACGTTCTTGACGACGGCCTCTTGTTCCTCGAGCAGCCCGCGAGCGTTGATCACGTCCTGCCGGATACCGTAGACTTGCGCGTTGGCGCGTGTCAGCTCAATGGGCGCCTGTGTGCCTTCATCCACGCGGGCTTTCGTATCGGAGTAGAGCTTCTCGGCGGATGCCAGCGTTTCCTCCTCCACCTTGACGTCCTCGTATAAAGCGACCAAGTCCGTGTAAAGGCGAACCACGCCGTAGACGGTGGCGATGAGCTGCTGCTGCAGCAAAAGATCGGCGATTTTCTTCTCGTTCTTGGCGATACGGATGAAGCGGCGATTGACGGCTAGCCCGAACCCGCGCAGCAGCGGCTGCGTCACGGTGAAACCGAAATTGGAGCTGGTGAAGGGGCTATACGCCGTGTTGAAGGCATTCACTGTTTCCCGCGAATTATTGTACGTCACGTTCAACTGGGTCCCTGGTCCGAAGCCTTGCACATATCCGCCGTTGAACAATGTCGTATTGGTCATCAGCGCGTTGGCGCCGACTATGCCGGGATTGGTCTGGGGCGTGGTCTGATGGGCCCAGTTCAGTTGATAAACCAGAGCCGGGTCGAATAATGGAATCGGCGAACCGTTGGAGAGCGCAGTCGTCTCTTGCACCAGGAGACTATCCTGAGGCTCAACCAGCACGCCCAATTCGGAAGGATTGGTGGGGACCGCTCCGCTCTGGATGGTAGGCACCGCGGCGCTAGTCACTAAAGGGCTGGCGGGTCCGCCGACGCCCACCGGCGTCTCGGCTAGGGTATAGGTGAGTCCCCGCAGCAAGCCGCCACCCTTGGCGCGCAGCACTTCGGAGTCAGCCATCGGTGCGTCATAGCGCTGTAGTTCGATATCCAGATTATTCTCGATGGCCAGCGCGATGGCATCCGTAAGCGACAGATAGATATTGCCCGCGCGCAGCAACTGCCGGATGCGTGGAGTGTTGGTCAAATCCACTGGCGGAATGGGACGTTCTTGATAGGTGCGCGCGAATCGGCGCCATAACACGGCGGGGTCGCCGCCGGCCGCCGGAAGAGGCATTGTCTGGAGTAGCAGCAGAAGAATAGCAATGCAGTTTTTGGTCATGACTATTTCGATCTTACGGCGGGAGCAAGAACGCCCGCACTACTTGCCCGCGACGGGATGAACCTTCACTCCCTCCTGGACGGAGTCGTTGGGGTTCACGATCACACGCTGTCCCGCCTTCAGGCCGGAGAGGACTTCGATGCGGTCGCCCAAGTCGCGGCCGACGGTGATGGGTTGGAAATGGACCTTGCTATCGGCATTCACCAGCGCCACCAGCGTGCCAGCCGGCCGCACCACCAAAGTGTCACTGGGGATCAATAATGGCGGCTCCTTGCGAGGCAGGTTGAGATCCACCTGCGAGTACGTGCCAGGCATGAGCTTTCCATCCGGGTTGGGCACCTGGATCTCCACCAGCAGCGTGCGGCTGGCCGGATCAAGCGCATTGGCTGTACGCGTCACCAAGCCGTTGAATTTCCGGTCGGGAAGGTCGGCGGTACTCAGCGTCGCGGTTTGTCCGACTCGTACTTCCGGAGCGTCGACTTGCGGGACATTCACATAGGTGCGCAACGGGTTGGTTTGGGCGATGCGAAACAGCAGCGTGCTACCGGTATTGACGAGCGCTCCGACATCGATGTTGCGCAGTGTGATAACGCCGGCAAAGGGCGCTCGAACCTGCAAGTAGCCTTGTAGCTCGCCTAGTCGCGCGACGTTGGCCTGCGAGGCGGCGACATTCCCCTTGGCCGCCGCTACGGCACGGTCGAGCGCGCGAACGTTGGCCGACTGGGCAAGATACTGGGCCTGATATTGATCGTTTTCCTGACGCGATACTACGCCCTTTTTCGAGAGATTGTCCCAACGCGAGGCGGTGACCTTGGCCAGCTGTTCGTTGGCCTTGCCTTGCTCCAGAGCTGCCGTGGCGCGCTCCAGATCGGCTTGCGACTGCTGGACGGCGGCGCGAGCTTGCACCACTTGCTGATCGAGTTCGGGAGCCTGAATCTCAGCCAGTAGCTGTCCGGCGTTGACTTTGTCGCCAATATCAACGTAACGGCGCAGGATGAATCCTTCGGCGCGCGCCAGAATGGGCGCTTCCGTGACCGCTTGGATATTTCCGGGCAGTACCAGATTACCCATGAGACTGCCGCGTTTGGCGGCCACGATGCTCACTTCCGGCAACGACTCCTGTTGCACATTCGCCTCAGCAACCAGTTGCAACTCGCGGCGATGGCGCGGCACGTAGCCGGCAAAGAAGGCCACCACGAAAATGGCTGCGATCAGTAAAAGCAGTCCCAGGATAGCGGCGCGGCGCGGACGCGGCGGATGCTCCAAAACATGAGCGCCGGAATGCGTGTGCTGTTGAGTGTGCAACCGCCGCTTGAGTTGCTCGATTTCGGCGCGAAGTTCTTCTTCCACGCTGCCCAGGATCGTCCTGCCGGGGTTGTCTGGTTCGTTGCTGCTCGATCGTGTCATCTTAGTTTCAATACAATTGCAATTCCAGATCCGCGATGCCTTCCCGCTCTTCTTCCTCGATTTGTTTATCGTGGTCGACGGGCGGCTGCTTGCGCAAATACGTGTATACGATTGGCACGACGAACAAAGTCGTTACCGTGGCCATCAACAATCCGCCGATTACGGCGCGACCCAAGGGCGCATTCTGCTCGGCGCCTTCGCCGATTCCGAGCGCCATCGGGATCATGCCCAGAATCATGGCGGCCGCCGTCATCAGCACTGGCCGCAGCCGCGTATAACCGGCCGACAACGCCGCAGCGCGTACGCCTTTGCCTTCCAACCGCTCGTCATTTGCGAACACCACCATCAAAATGGCATTCGCCGTGGCTACACCGATACACATGATGGCGCCCATCAATGACGGAACGCTGAACGTGGTCTGGGTCACGAACAACATCCAAAGGATGCCGCTCAGAGCGCCTGGCAAAGCGCTCAGGATGATTAGAGGATCCACCCAGGACTGGAAATTGACAGCCATCAATAGATATACCAAAACCACGGCCGCGATGAGACCGAGGCCGAGCCGGTAAAAAGAATCACGCATCGTCTTGGCCTGCCCACGCAGTATGAGTGTGGTGGTTCTGGGCACGCGCGTTTGGGCCAGGATTTTCTCCACTTGCGATGTGACGCCTCCCAGATCGCGGCGGTCCACGTTGGCGTATACGTCGAAAACCGGCTGGACATTATAGTGGTTGACGATCTCGGTAGCGAGGCCGTGATTGATGGTCGCCAGGTTCGACAGCAATTGCGTCGGGTAGGGCATCGCTCCGGGGTTTCCGTAAGCCATAGACGCCTGATTGGGCGCCGCGCCGGTGGAGCCGTCGCCGGCATTTGACGCGCCGGCCGTCGAATTAGCCGTATTGGACATCACTGAAGAGGCTCGAACTGCGACGGGCGTGCGCATCAGGGCATCCACGGAATCAATTTTGTATTGCGGCGTTTGAACCAGGATCTGATAGTTGACTCCGTTCTTCCAGTTGAGCCACTGATTGGGCGCCACCTGTCCGCTCCCGCTTAAAGAAATCAGCATGCTATTGGCCACGTCCTGCTGCGTCATGCCGAGCTGTCCGGCCTTGACGCGGTCGACGTTCACGCGCAGCTCGGGTCCATCCACCACCTGATGGATATGCACGTCCGCAGCGCCGGGAATTTGAGCAATGCGCGTCTCCAACTCCCGAGCGATCTTGTAATTCGGCTCTGCATCGCGGCCGGTTACTTGCACATCGATGGGCGCCGGCAAGCCGAAATTCAGAATCTGATTAGTAATGTTGGCGGCTTCAAAGAAGAACACCACATCGGGAAATTTTTCGTGCAGACGCTTGCGGAGCCGCTCAGTATACACTTCACTAGACCCGTGCTCGGGCGTGAGCGATATCAAAATGTCGCCGTCGCTCGTTCCGATGGAGGGACTGTCGCCGAATCCGAGGTTGAAACCGCCGTTGGGTAATCCAATATTGTCCAGAATAGTATCCAGTTCTTTGCCTGGTACAACGCTCCGGATCTCTTTCTCGATGTCGGCAAAGATCATTTCGGTTTTTTCGATCCGGGTTCCGGCCGCGGCTCGAGCGTGTAAACGGATCTGGCCGGAATCGACGGTAGGAAAGAAATCGCTTCCGATTAGAAAGATGAGTCCCAAAGACCCGAGCGCGAATGCCATAAATCCGGTCATGACTCCCGCGCGATGGTCGAGCGCCCAATCGAGCAGACCGGTGTAGGCGGCGCGGAAGCGCTCGAAGCGACGGTTGAAAGCGAAATGAATTCGCCAAATGATGCTATGACGTTTTCCGTCCCCTTCACCCTCGCCATGCTCTCCGCGGCGGTACATATCCACTTCCTGCTTCAACAGATAGTGAACCATGGTCGGAATTAATGTACGCGACAGCATATAAGAGGCCAGCATCGCAAACACGACCGCCATCGCCAGGGGAGTGAAAAGATACTTCGCCGCGCCAGTGAGCAACAAGACAGGAATGAAAACAATGCAAATCGATAGCGTGGAAACCAGCGCCGGCACAGCGATCTGCATAGCACCATCGAGCACGGCGCGCACCAGCGGCTTCTTCATGGCCAGGTTGCGGTGGGTGTTCTCGATTTCGACGGTCGCGTCGTCCACCAGAATGCCGACTGCCAGAGCCATCCCGCCCAGCGTCATCACGTTAATGGTCTCCCCTAGCAGATAAAGGATGACGATGGAAGTGAGAATTGAGAGCGGAATCGAAATGCATACGATTAGAGTGCTGCGCCAGCTTCCCAGGAAGAGCAAGATCATCAGGCCGGTTAGAATCGCGGCAATACTGGCTTCTTTCAAAACGCCGTTAATCGAAGCGCGCACAAACAGCGACTGGTCGAAAAGCTGCCGGACCTTAACTGCCGGCGGGATGCCCGCCAGAATCTTAGGCAGCGCTGCTTTCACTTGATTGACGATATCGAGCGTGGAAGCCTGGCCATTGCGCATGATGGTGATGAGAGCGCCCCGCGTTCCGTTGGTCCGCACCATGTTCGATTGCACCCCGTAGCCATCCCGGACGTTGGCGACGTCCTTCAAGTAAACGGTGGCGCCATTCACAGTCTTAACGGGAAGGTTGTTCATTTCGCTGAGCACTTGGGGACTGCTGTTCAGCCGCACCTGGTAATCGCGGTCGCCGATCTTGACGTCGCCGGCGGGCAGAATCAGATTCTGTAGATTGACGGCATTTGAGACATCGATCGGTGAAAGCTGCTTGGCATATAACGCATCCGGATCGATATCAACGACGATCTGGCGGAATTTTCCGCCATAGGGTGACGGCACGGAGGCGCCTTGCACCATCGCGAGCGGCGTTCGTATAAAGTTTTGGCCGAGATCGAAAATCTCTTGCTCGCTGACGGTTTTGCTCTCCAGGCCGAGCTGCAGCACCGGAACACTGGAGGCATCGTATTTCAGAATGGCGGGCGGAAAAATCCCGGGCGGCATGCCTCGCAGGATCGACTGTGACATGGCCGAAATCTGCGACATTGCCAAGTCAACCCGGGCATGAGGCTGCAGGTAGACCCGAATGACGGCGACGCCGGTGTAGGATTGCGATTCGATGTGCTCGATGTCGTTGACCGTGGTGGTCATGGAGCGTTCGAATATCGTTACGACGCGCTTCTCCATTTCGTCCGGAGAGATGCCGCCGTACGTCCAAACGATACTGACCACGGGGATATCGATGTACGGGAAGATATCGATGGGCATGGTCTTGATGGCGGTAATTCCCAGCAGAAGAATGGCTACCGACATCACGACGAAGGTATACGGGCGGCGAAGGGCTAATCTAACAATCCACATACGGAGCTCAGGCTAGTGTTTGTAAAGATGTTTAAAGGCGGCCGAAGGTTATTAGCCCTTTGGAGCCATTCCAAGCAGGGCATAAGCATGCGGTGGATAAGTTCAAGTTAAAGATTCTAAGAGAATAGGTATCGTACTGATATCCAGAGCCTATCGGTGCTTCGCTTTTTCAATTTCCCGGGCCGCGTTCGGATCGACATCCAAATGCTCCGAACGAGTCCGGTAGACCGCATATGCCACCAGCAGGATTGCCAGGGCGATCACCCACAGCAGCGCCTTTTTCACAAATGAATAATCCCGCGCTGGATCGCCGCCGTGGCCGCTTGCGTCCGGTCGTCCACGCCCAGCTTGTTAAGGATGCTTTTGACGTGGTTCTTCACGGTATGTTCGGCGATGCTCAGCTCGTGAGCGATCTGTTTGTTGCCCTGGCCCTTAACGATGAGTGAAAGCACCTCCATCTCCCGGCTGCTGAGACCGGCCGGCAGGGAACTCGCTTCCAGCACCGCGGTAACGGATGCAGGCAGGTACTTCTCACCCGATTGAACGGCATGGATGGCGCGGATCAACTCATCGTGCAGCACGTCTTTAGTGAGATAAGCACGGACGCCGGCCTGCAACGCGCGACGGATATCTTCGTCGCCGCCATAAGTGCTCAAAGCGATGATGCGGGCATGCGGCTGTTCGCTGCGGATCGCAATAATCGCTTCCAGGCCGCTCGTTCCCGGCATACGCATGTCCATGAGCGTGATGTCCGGCTGATGCTTGCGGTATAGCTCCACCGCTTGAGCGCCATTGGCCGCCTCGCCCACCACCGTCATATCGGGCTGCATATTGATGATGGTCTTAACCCCGACTCGGGCAATGAGATGGTCCTCGGCGATCAGGATACGGATGGCGTGCGGCGCGGCGTGGGGGACACCCGCGGGTTGGCTCATGACAGCGGTACCGTGACTTCCACTTCGGTACCCTCGCCGGGTTCGCTGTGCAATTGCAGTTCACCTCCCAGCCGCTCGGCTCGCTCGCGCATCCCGAGCAGGCCGAAATGTCCGCCAATCTCGGAGAAGGCGTCGGTCTGCTCGAAACCCTCGCCATTGTCGGCCACGCGCATCTTCAGCGTGCCGTTGTTCATGGCGAGCTGAATCCAGACCTCTTTGGCGTGGGCGTGCTTCACGGTGTTGGTAACGGCCTCTTGTGCGATCCGGAACAGGTGCTGCTCCATTTCTTCAGGCAGCTTGCGTCCCGCCCCTTCGACATCGACGTGAACTTTGACGGGCGATCCGGCGGTCCACTGGCGGGCGGCCTGCGAAAGGGCAGCCGGCAGATCCTGTCCTTCGAGCGCGGAAGCACGCAGATCCATCACGGAACGCCGTGCTTCGGTCAGGCTGTGCCGCGCCATTTTGCGGGCCAGATCCAGATGCTGGCGCGCGGAGTCGAGATGACCGTTGAGCGTAAGCGCCACAGCATCGAGCTGTGAAGAGATGCCGACGAATCCCTGCGCCAGAGTGTCATGAATCTCGCGGGCCAGCCGCACTCGTTCTTCCAGCACCAAGGCAAAGCGCCGGCGAATCTGGCGCACACGTAGGCGGAAGAGACCCCAAATGGCCGCCGCTCCGAGTACTACGCACAGATAGCGGAACCAGGCGGTCTCGTAAAAGTGCGGTTGCAAGGCAAACGAGAACGAAGTCTCGCTGAAGGGCCCGCCGGGAATGCCGGCCCTCACTACGAAGCGATAGTTACCGTGCGGGAGACTGTTGTAATTCGTGACACGCCGGGCGACGGAGGTAACCCACTCGCGGTCGAGTCCCTCCAGCCGGTAAGAGTAGCGCACGCGCTCGGGGGTACTGAGGTTGATTCCGGTATAGCGAAATTGGATCCGTCCATCGCCGGGCGGTAACACAGTTTGCTTATTCAGAGCGACGGACCGGCCATCCAATGCGACATCGAGGAGATGAACCACTGTTGCGTCGAGCGCCCGAGGCCGTTGTCGTGGATCCACGACCGCTAGCCCCCGGCTGGTGGGAAACCACAGGCGCCCATCCGCCGTTTGCGTGCCTCCGCGGCTGGTCGGATATCCCGGAGCACATTGCGCGCTCCTGAGGCCGTCCGCCACGCCATAATTGACGGGCGTGATGGACTTGATCTTTCCGGAGATGTAATCGTTCAGGTCCTGCTTCCGCACCCGGCAGATTCCGCGAGTGGTGCTGAGCCAGAGCGAGCCGTGGCCGTCATCCTCGACGTGCCAGACGTTGTCGCTTAAGAGCCCCTCCTTAGCGGTGACGCTGAAAAAATGTCCGTTGCGCAGGCCGTTCAGCCCACCGCCGAAAGTGCCGATCCATAGCGTGCCGTCCCGATCGTCAACCAGAGAGCGGATCTCGTTACTCGATAGTCCGTCGGAGATGGTATAGAGCCGCGACTTGCCGTCTTTCAGCCGCCACAGCCCCTGCCCGTAAGAGCCCGCCCACAAGCTGCCGTCGCTCGTTTCGCATAGTATGACGAATGTATCGTTCAGGAGAGGTCCCCCAGGAATCACGTTGCGCGCGCGGCCACCCTGGAGTTCGCTTAAACCCGCCGGCGAGGCGACCCACAACTTTCCCTCGCGATCTTCCAGAAAGTCGAAGGCCAGGTGGCGGTTTAGGGGATCGTCGATGACCTGATTGATGAAGCGGCCATCGTGCATCCGGCTGGGCCCTTCCCGAGTGGCGAGGAGCAGATCGCCGTTATGGTCTTCGCGGATAGAGAAGATCTCGTTGCTCGGCAGGCCATCGCGCATGGTGTAGACCAGCGGCTTTCCGTTTCCAAGCTGCACCAGGCCGCGATCGTGAAAGCCGACCCAGATTCTGCCGCGGCGGTCCTGATAAACCGTGTTCGGCTCGTCGCTGGGCAATCCCTCGGCCTCGCCGAAATTGGTGAACATGTCGTCTTGGAAACGACTCAGCCCGCTGTTCATTCCGACCCAGAGGTTTCCTTCGGTGTCTTCGTAGATACAGCGCACCCAATCCCGTTCACGCGACGTTGCCACCGGATTGCTCACGAAACGGCCGTTCTCAAGACGCGCCAGGCCGCCGTTGGTTCCAGCCCAGAGATTGCCGTCTCGATCTTCCCAGAGCGAGCGGATGAAGTTGTCGGGCAGGCCGTCCCTGGTTTGAAAGAGGCGCAGTTTACCGGCCGGGGTCCGCATCAAAAGCCCCGAAGGGCCCGCCATCCAAAGGTTGCCGTAATGATCCTGAGTCAAGGTGGTCACGATATCGCTGGCCACTTCGGGGGGCCCGATAACAGACACGAAGCGGTCGCCGGCCAGTCGCGCGACTCCTGCGAATCCAGCGACGTATAGGGATCCATCGCGACCGAGATAAACCGTGCGCGGCGACTCGATGGGAAGATTCTTGCCGGGCGTGTAATTGTCGAACTTGCCGTTTTGGAAACGGCTCACGAAGATGCCGGCCGCCATCCACAGCGCTCCCGATTGATCTTCCGTAATGGAATTGATGAATGTGTCGGCGAGGCCGTCTTTCCTGGTGTACGTGGTGAACTTGCGGTCTCGATAAAGAGTCAAGCCGCCCGCGGTGCCGATCCACAGGCCCCCGTCGTGGGCGGCCCACAGCGCACCTACGCTGTTACTCGGCAGCGCTCCATTTTCTTTGTTGAAGACGATGAATTCATAGCCGTCGAATTGCGCCAGGCCCTCGTCGGTGCCTAGCCACAAGTAGCCGTCTTTTGTCTGAGCGATGGCGCGGATGGTGTCTTGGGGGAGGCCATGTTCCTGGGTCCAGACCGTGCGGGTGTATTGGGTCAGGGCACGCTTGGGATTGAGCGCCAGTGCCGGGCGAGCGCTCATTACGAACAAAGCCCCGCACAGAGCTATCGCGATTTTAGACCCGGCTATTTTTGGTCGCGTACCCACATCTTGAGTGTAGTTCGCCGAATTACTGCCTGGTAGCGTGACCGGTGACGTTGTTGCCGGAATCGGTTTCTACCAGCTGCAGCTGGCTAAGACCGTTTGTTAGTACGAAATCGTAGTTCGCGGAGCCGCTGGTCATTGAGTTGGTGGTGATGGATCCGCTGCAATCGGAATTCACGCTGTATGTGCCGGCTATCGGATCACCCTGCAAGATTTGACCGCTGAAGCTGTCGCTTTCATGCCCGGTAGTATTGCCTTGTCCATCGGCGGTAAAGATCCCGGAGGCCGAAAAGAAGTTTGTATTTCCGGCGTTGTCAAAGTAGAACCCGCTAAGGCTGTAGCCATAACTTCCAACCAGGCTGGCGACGCTACAGCCGGTTTGGGCATGTACTACGCGAGTAACCCTGGCTGGCTGGAAACGCACCCAGAGCCCACCTGCAGCAAGTAGAACGGCCAGAATTGTTACGCCGATTTTCATTTTGACTCCTGTGTGCGGGGTCTTGAAGGAATCCCCGATGCACCAAGTGTACACCGGGCCGTTTACATCGGGCCGTTGTAGTACCGCGTTTTGTATCACCTATTCCGGATCGTCCTTGGGCAGTTGAGCGAACGGTTTAGGCTTGGCGGTTTAACCCGTCAACTTGGATCGCTTCCGAGTGGCGAAAATCCGGACGGAATCCGATTCTGGCTTCCCAAAACGTCGTATCTTGGGAGGTTCAGTCCGACTAAGCGTCTACAAGACACCGCGCCTGGTAACCGGTAAGTATTGTCTACCAGACGCCAGGAATGAGACGCTTCGTCCGTGCCGAGTACGCCGCGTATTCGTCGCCAAACTGCTCAACCATCATCTTCTCCTCCGCGTGGACGCGAAGCGCGCAGAGGATCGCGAACGCGATCAAATTCGACGGACCCGCCACCCAATTCGGGATGACGAGCGCCTGGCCGATGGAATACAGCGCTAGCGCCAAGTACATCGGATGGCGGATACGGCGATAAACGCCCTGCGTGATGAGTTGGTGCCCCTCACGGACCTCCAGGGTGACCGACCAATTTGTACCCAGGTCAGCGTGCGACCGGTAGAAGAGCCAGAGGCCGATCACCAAGCAGCTCACACCGGCGACGAGTGGGCCAGTGCTCAGCGCGTACTCAGCGAACGAAAACGCCGGCGCCGCGACCCAGATCAGAGGGATGAAGAATCCAACCCAGGCAAGAACCAAGAGGCCGGTCTCTAGTGGAGTTTTATAGCTTGTGGCGACCTTGACAATTCGACTCCGGTGCCCGTGCGGCGCACGAATGGCGATCATCACCACTGTGCTTGTGAGCACTAGCGCCTTCGCGATCCACGTATTCATGGCCGGGCACCGTCCCTTTCACACCGTACTGCGACTGTCGTCAAAGTGCGTTTCCCGGCCATTGTAGGATTATGCCAACAACTGTGACACGAAGGTAGGATTATGCCGCGATGGCACAAATTGTGCAGGCCGCGCCGAAACCAGACCTTTTTCCAGGCTCCCTCCTGCCCAAACGGGTGATGTGCGGGTCGGGCGAAAAAAGCCATCCTTGAGTCAGAAAGTCTTTATGGAAAATCCACTCATCGCTTTATCTCTGGAATTGGCGGCCACTGCTGAACGAGCGGGCCGGTCGGTTGTCGCCGTGAACGCGCGTTGGCGGAACGCATCCAGCGGCGTAATCTGGCGCAACGGCGTGATTGTTACCGCCGACCATACGATCCGGCGCGAAGAAGAAATTCGCGTCACACTCCCGGATGGCCGCAGCGCCGCCGCCGAGCTGGCGGGGCGTGATCCCGGAACCGACGTTGCCGTGCTCAAGGTCGAGCTTGCAGACGCTCCGATTGCCCGGCCGTCCGCGCCGGATTCGATTAAGACCGGCAACCTCGCGCTGGCGATAGGGCGTTCCGAGCAGACCGGCGTCAATGCCGCCATGGGCGTGGTCAGTAATGCTTCGGGACCTTGGCATACCTGGCGCGGGGGCAAGCTGGACCGCTTCCTGCGCCTCGACATTGGGCTTTATCCGGGTATATCGGGGGCAGCCGTAGTCGATGCGGAAGGTAAACTGATCGGCGTTGCCACCGCCGGCCTGTCGCGCACCTCGCTGCTGGCGATCCCTGCGGCGACCATCGATCGCGTGACTGATGAGTTATTGCGCCAAGGTCACATCGCGCGCGGATATCTGGGTGTCGGGTTACAACCAATCCCCCTGCCGGAGCATCTCAGAACTAAGCTGAAATCGGCCAAGGGTGGGTTGATCGTGTTAAGTGTCGAACCCGATGGACCGGCCGGACAAGCTGGAGTCCTGATTGGCGACGTGCTCGTTACACTTGATGGGACGTCCGTAATGGGCACGGACGACGTTCAGGAATTTCTCTCAGGAGACCGCGTGGGTAAGGAGCTAACAGCCTCGTTGCTGCGCGGTGGCGATCTCATCGAGCGTACGATAACGGTTGCCGAGCGTCCGCGAAGGAGGGTCTGATGGCGAGCCGGGACTTTGGAGAAGTATCCGAACGGCTGCGCCGCTCGACGGTACAAGTATCGGGGGAGCGATCGCGGCCCGGCAATGGCTCGGGTGTCATCTGGACCGCCGATGGCGTGATCATTACCAACGCCCATGTGGCGCGCGGCGATCGCGCGCGAGTTGAGCTGTGGGATGGCCGGGAGTTCGACGCCGAATTGACCTCGCGAGATGCCCGGCGCGACTTAGCTGCGCTGCGAATTCCCGAGCGCGACCTGCCAGCCGCTATAGCAGGCGATTCCAGCGCGTTGCGTCCCGGGGAGCTGGTGCTGGCCGTCGGAAATCCGCTGGGCTTCATCGGCGCGCTGACCACCGGTGTGGTGCATGCCCTTGGTCCGATGCGAGGTATCGGGCGTCTACCTTGGGTGCAGGCCGCGGTACGGTTGGCACCGGGGAATTCCGGCGGACCGCTGGCCAATGCGCGCGGCCAGGTGATCGGCGTGAACACTATGATCGCGGGCGGCCGAGGCTCGATCAGTGGAGGCCTTGCGCTGGCGATCCCCAGCAATGCGGTGGCGGATTTCCTCCGCCGCGGAGTCAATCGTCCGGCGCTGGGCGTCACCGTCCGCCCCGTTCCGCTGGATGATCGCGAATCGATTGCCCTGATGGTCCTCGAAGTCGCGCCCCACGGACCTGGCGCGGCCGCATCCATTCTCATCGGCGATCTGTTGCTCGCCGCAAATGGAAAACGTTTTCGAGACGTCGACGATCTGGCCGATGCGATCGACGCCGCTGCCGCTGGCGTTCTCAGCTTGCAATTCGCTCGGGGCGATCATCGCAAGACGAGGGAAGTCGTGGTTCGATTCGAAGCCGGGAGTGCGGAGGCGGCGTGACGCGCGTCCTTGTGCTGGCGGGGTCGCCGGTTGTGCGGGCCGGACTCGAATCGCTGCTCCGCGGCACTGGTGCGGTTGAGGTCATAGGCAGCGTCGCCAATTGGGGTGAATACTCCGGGGAAGATCCCGATGTCGTTCTGGCCGACTGGGAAAACGGCGAAGACTTCTCAGTTGAAATCGCCGACGGTGTACCCGAAGCTGCCTGGGTGGTTATGGCCGACGAGCCTGGGCTTTCCGGCGTCGCCGAGGCGTTGCGATCCGGGATCCGAGCGGTTTTGTCCCGCCACTCCAATGCGTCCCAAATCTTAGCCGCCATAGAAGCTGCGGCAGCCGGCTTGGTCGTTTTACAGCCCGGAGATCTCGATGGACTCCTGGTCAATCCCCAGCCCGCCCGCCTGAGGGAGCCTCTCACGCCCCGCGAAGTTGAAGTATTGGGGATGCTGGCCGAAGGACAAAGCAACAAGAGCATTGCTCATCGCCTAGGTATTTCCGAGCATACCGTGAAGTTTCACGTCACATCGATCATGGGAAAGCTCAATGCCGGCAGCCGCACCGAAGCGGTAACGCAAGGCATCCGCCAAGGCCTCATCATGCTTTAGTCCTATTGGTTCTTGCTACGCTGGGTTCCGGATGCTAGGAGTACAACCGCCCTTCGGACGAAACTACGGCCGCTCCATGGTGATCTCGCAGCAAGGGATCGCGGCCACCAGCCAAGCGCTCGCCTCGCAGGCCGGCGCGCAGACTCTCGCGGAAGGCGGTAGCGCCGCCGACGCAGCCATCGCGGCCAATGCTGTGCTCGGCGTGGTCGAGCCGATGATGAACGGCATCGGCGGCGATCTTTTTGTCCTCTACTGGGAAGCCAAGACTCGCACGCTCACCGGATTGAATGCATCCGGCCCGGCGCCGTGCGCCCTCTCTCCTGACTTTCTGGTGCGCCAGGGAATTCACGCCGTGGCGGACGCGGGAATCCACACCGTCACGGTGCCCGGCGCCGTCGACGGCTGGGCCAAGATGCACACGCGATTCGGCAAGCTGCCCTGGAAGAATTTGTTTTCACCCGCAATTGCGTATGCAGAACAGGGCTTCCCGGTTTCCGATATCGTGCAGAAATTGTGGGAAGCTGCCGCAAACATCGGCAAGCTGCAGACGTTGCCTGAGACCGCGCGCGTATTTCTTCCGAACAACCGGCTGCCACAGGAAGGTGAAGTATTTCGTAACCCCGATCTCGCCCTGGCCTATCGTTCACTCGCTGAAGACGGACCCGTGGCGTTCTATCGAGGAAAGATCGCTGCCGCGATTGTCGCCACTTCGAAAGCGATGGGCGGGTTGATGAACGTGGACGACCTGGCATCGTTCTCATCTGAGTGGGTTGAGCCCATTTCGATCGACTATCGCGGCTGGCGCGTATTCGAACTCCCACCCAATGGCCAAGGAATGGCCGCGCTCGAAATGCTCAACATCATGGAGACCATGCCGGCCGGCCCGGATGGGCCCTGCTGTCCCGCTGAAATGCACAAGCGCATTGAAGCCATGAAACTCGCTTACGCCGATATTTCTCGCTACAACGGAGATCCCCGACACTCACAAGTGCCGGTCGAGGAACTGCTCTCCAAGAACTACGCGCGCGAGCGTGCCGCGCTGATCGACCCCGAGCGGGCCAATGGCGCCGCTGGTCACGGCTGCCCCTCCGGCAGCGACACGATTTATCTTACGGTGGTCGATCGCGACGGCAATATCGCCAGTTGGATTCAGAGCAACTACGCCAGCTTCGGCTCAGGCATCACGGTCCAAGGCATGGGCTTCGAATTGCAAAATCGCGGCGCGGGGTTCACGCTTGAGGCGGGTCATCCCAACGTGCTCGCCGGGGGAAAGCGACCGTTCCACACCATCATTCCAGGGTTCATGCAGCGGGAAAATTGGCAAGTCGGCTTCGGGATCATGGGTGGCGCAAACCAGCCGCTGGCGCACGCCCAGTTTGTGTCGAACGTGGTGGATTACGGGATGAACCTGCAGGAGGCGATGGAAGCTCCCAGATTTTTCAAGGGTAGCGCGGCCGGATGCGACGTGTCGATTGAATCGCGCATTCCAACCAGGACCATCCGCGGCCTGTCTGAGATGGGCCACCTGGTGATCGAGCGCCCCGAATACTCTCAGGAGATGGGCCGCGGCCAAGCGGTCATGCACGATTCGAACACAGGAACCAACTACGCCGCCTCTGATCCGCGGGCTGACGGAGCAGCCACGCCGGAACCGATACTAGGGCTCGCGCGGTGAGCTGAATTCTGACATGATTATTTATGCCGGTGCGAAGTTGTTGCAAGACACCTGCGCTATGAGGAGGGCACACCAGTGAGTCGATGGGTCAGGTTGGCCGCGGCGGTCACCGCGATGATCATGATCGGAAATCTGCAGTACGCCTGGACCATGTGTGTCCAGCCGATGATGGCCGGAACGGGATGGAAGTTATCTCAGGTCCAGTGGGGCTTCACAGTCTTTATCGCAGTGATGACCTGGGCGATGCCCCTTTCGGGATGGCTGATTGACCGGCTGGGCCCTCGAACATTCATGACCATGGCTGGCGTTCTTTGTGGCGTGGGCTGGGGCTCCCTCGGTTATGCTCGCAGTCTGCCTGAGTTTTATCTGTTGTATGGCATCGCCGGTTTGGGTAATTCGTTTGTTTATTGCTGCTCTACGGCGCTAGGTTTGAAGTGGTTCCCGGACAAGCGCGGCGTCGCCTCCGGACTGATTGCCGCCGGCTACGGTTCGGGCGCCGCGTTTTTCAATCCGATTTTCGGGTATCTCATCCGCGCCGACGGCTACCGGTCCACCTTCGTTTTGACGGGACTCGTCCTGGGCGTGCTTATTCTGTGCGCCGGCCAATTCTTGAAATATCCGCCGATGGGTTTTGTGCCGGCTCCGCCGCCGGGCGTTCAGCCCAAGATCCGCCGGCAAAACGAGCAATTCAATTCCTGGGAAATGCTAAGGACGCCGCAATTCTACGTTCTTTACGTGATGATGCTGATGGTTGGAATCGGCGGCCTGATGGCTACCGCCCAGGTCGCTCCGGTGGCCCGCAATTTCAAGATAGGCGCAGCCGCCCTGGCGATCGCATTGTCGCTGAATCCTTTGGGGAACGGGTGCAGCCGGTTCTTCTGGGGTTGGATCTCCGATTCGTTGGGACGCGAACGTACCATGGCCGTAGCATTCTTTCTGCAGGCCATCTTCCTGGCCAGCGTGGTGACGATCGGGCGCTGGGGGAACACGTGGTTCGTGGTAACGATGGCACTGGTCTTTCTAACGTGGGGCGAACTCTACGTGCTGTTTCCGGCTGTGCTCGCGGACATGTTCGGAGCGCGTCACGCCGCCTCCAATTACAGCTTCCTCTACAGCACAAAAGGCTTGGCGTCGGTCCTGGCTGGAGGCTTGGCCGCGCTGCTCTTCGAGCGGACCGGGTCGTGGGATTATGCGTTCTATGGCAGCGCGGTGCTGGCGTTGCTTGCCGCGTTAGGCGCCATCGGACTCCGGGGCATGCCGCTGCCCAAGAAACCAGTGCCCGTCGAAGCGACGTCCGCGGCAGGGCAATACGGCGCCACGGCTGGTAATCAGGCCTAAGCCTTCATCACAAATACTGATAAGCCTGCAGCGTCAGGAAGTCGGTCAGTTCCTCGCTGAGCATCATCTGCTCGAACAATTGAGCTGCCTGCGGGAACTTGCTGGCGTCGTAACGCGGCCCCCATTGCGAGCGTAGGCTATCGAGCACGGACGCGATTGTCTGGCGCACTAATTGGCTGGTTACCTTACGGCCGTCGCTGAGCTGGGCGCCATGATGCAGCCATTGCCACACTTGGGTGCGTGAAATCTCCGCGGTCGCGGCATCTTCCATAAGATTGTAGATTGGCACGCAGCCATTGCCGCCCAGCCAGGATTGTAGATACTGAATTCCGACGTCGACATTCATCCGCAGGCCCTTTTCGGTGATTTCGCCGGGCGGAACTCTGAGCAAATCGGCCGCCACGATGTGAACGTCCTCGCGTTTCACCTGAATCTGATTGGGCGTTTTCATGTGCTCGTCGAAAATCTGCTTGGCGACGGGCACCAAACCCGGATGTGCAACCCAGGTGCCGTCGTGTCCGGCTTTGACTTCGCGCAGTTTGTCTTGCCGCACCTTATCGAGCGCCGACTCATTGGCCGCTCGATCGTTCTTGATTGGAATCTGCGCCGCCATGCCGCCCATGGCGTGAATCTCGCGGCGATGGCAAGTCTGGATCAGCAATTCGACATAGGCTTTCAGGAAGGCGCGATCCATCGTCACCTGGGAGCGGTCCGGAAGCAGGAACGATTTGTGATTCCGGAATACTTTGATAAAGCTAAAAATGTAATCCCAGCGCCCGCAGTTCAAGCCCGACGAATGCTCGCGCAGCTCGTATAAGATCTCATCCATCTCGAACGCGGCCAGAATCGTTTCAATCAACACCGTGGCCCGGATCGTCCCGCGCGGAACACCCAAATGCTCTTGGGCGAACACGAACACGTCATTCCATAGCCGCGCCTCCAGGTGGCTCTGCATCTTCGGCAGATAAAAATACGGGCCGGTGCCCTTGGCGATCAGCGCCTTGGCATTGTGGAAGAAGAACAATCCGAAATCCATTAGCGAGCCGGAGATCGGCGTGCCGTCAACTAGCAGATGCCGCTCGATCAGATGCCAGCCGCGGGGACGTACCAGCAGCACTGCCTGATTTGGGCCGAGCGCGTACTCTTTTCCTTCCGGGCTTGTGTACCGAATGTCGCCCTGCACGGCGTCCCGGAGATTGGCCTGACCTGAGATGACATTCTCCCAGGTCGGAGAGTTCGAGTCCTCGAAATCGGCCATGAAGACGTTCGCCCCCGAATTGAGCGCATTGATGATCATCTTCCGGTCCACCGGGCCGGTTATCTCTACGCGGCGGTCCATCAGATCCTCGGGAATCGGCGCAGCCTTCCAATCGGCTTTGCGAATCGATTCTGTCTCAGGAAGAAAATCCGGGAGCTGCCCGGCGTCGATGGCCTGCTGGCGGACCGCGCGCTTTTCTAGTAGATCGAGCCGTCTCGCATCAAAACGATGATGCAGCTCGGTGAGGAAGCGCAAGGCTTCCGGTGTCAGGACGGCTTCCACGCCGGGTTGGGCCGGCGCCTCAATGGAAATAGCTGGTTGGGAGCGGGGGACGGTCATCGTGCCTATGGTGACGCCGCTGCACCGGCTTTGTCAAACCCGGGCCGGCTGCGCGACGTTCCTGACATCCCGGTGGTTGGGTAAACACTGGGCACGTAACGGTTTCTAGTACTTCTCTAGTACTAATAGTACCCCTACAAATGGGTCAAATTTTGGAAGAAGCATGATAAAATCAACTATCGCCCTCTAGCTCTGTTTAGCAGGACGTCGACCGCGGTGTGTGATGACTTGGGACTGTTTCGCGGATGATGGGCTCGTGGCTCCCGGTGTGTCTAAGCCGGTTGCGTCTAAAGTTTATGGCGCACGCCGCGGCATCCTCTCGCTTTGCTTTCTGGAGATGCTAGATGCCGTTTGAGTGTCCTGTATGCCAGACCAGCAATCCCGATAGTTCCGCCGCGTGCGGTAAATGCGCTACGCCTAACCCTTTTTTGACGAGTGCGGATGCTTCCGGTGAGAGAACCATAGCAGCGCCTTTTCCTCGCTCGGATGCGATGAGCGGTGGCCTTACTACGCCGCTCGATTCGGCTTTCGGCACTCCCGGCGCCGCCGCTGCCGCCTCACGCGCACGGTCTGCGTCCAGCGCAACACTGTTTCCGGGCGCCACCCTGGCCGGCCGCTATGAAATCCTCAAGATGCTGGGCGAGGGCGGCATGGGAACCGTCTACAAGGCCAAGGATCGCGAGCTTGATCGCTTGGTCGCGCTGAAGGTGATTCGCCCGGAGTATGCCAATCATCCGGAGACAATCCGGCGTTTCAAGCAGGAGTTGATCCTCGCTCGCCAGATCACCCATCGCAATGTAATCCGCATCTTTGATCTCGGCATCGCCGACAGCTTCAAATTCATCACCATGGATTATGTCGAGGGCCGGGACCTCAGCAAAATCCTTTCTGATAAAGGCAAATTTTCGGTTAGCGACGGTTGCGAGATCGTCCGCCAGATTTGTTCGGGCCTCGAAGCCGCGCACAGCGAAGGCGTAGTTCATCGCGACCTGAAACCCCAGAACATCATGCTGGATGCTCAGGGGCGCGTTTACCTGATGGATTTTGGCCTGGCGCGTTCGATGGAACTGGTCGGAATGACCAGGACCGGTGCCCTGATCGGCACTCCAACTTATATGTCGCCCGAACAGGCCCGCGGCGAGAAGGCCGATGTTCGCACCGACGTCTTCGCTCTGGGAGTAATTTTCTACGAGTTGCTGACCGGCAAGCGGCCGTACAAAGACGAGCCGATGATGGCCACCCTGGTCCGCCGGACCAAGGAACTGGCCACGCCGCCCAGCCAGGTGGATTCGTCCATTCCGCAGCCGATCAGCGACATAGTGATGAAGTGCCTGCAGATCAAGACCGATCTGCGGTATCAGAGCGCCGAAGAGATCTTGCGCGATTTGAATCTTATTTTGCCGGCCCAATCTTCCTCCGGCCAATCGGCCTCCATGTTGGGCCCTCAGGCGTTTTCTTCCGGAAGCTTCTTCGGACCGAGATATCGTATCGAATCTTTGCTCGGCGAAGGCGGCATGGGCAAGGTGTACAAGGCTCAGGACGGCGAGCTGCGGCGCACGGTAGCCTTGAAACTGGTCCGGCCTGAACTGGCCAGCGACCCCAGCTCCATGGACCGGCTGAAGCAGGAAATTCTGCTGGCCAGCAAAGTCTCGCATAAGAATATCCTCCGTATTCACGATTTAGGCGATGTCGCCGGCTTGAAGTTCATTTCGATGGCCTTCGTGGATGGAAGGGATCTTCACCAGATCATCGCCGCGGAAGGCAAGCTGCCGGTCCCGCGCGCCGTTCGAATCACACGCCAACTTTGTCTGGCTCTCGAAGCTGCGCACTCGGAAGGCGTAATTCATCGGGATCTGAAACCGCAAAACGTACTGGTTGATCAAGAAGACCAGGTCTTCGTGTCGGACTTCGGCCTCGCGAAATCTCTGGAAGTGCATGCCTCGATGATGACTTCGAACGGAGAGGTAAATGGCACCCCCCGCTACATGTCGCCGGAACAGGTGGAGTCGGGACCAGTCGACCATCGCAGCGACCTGTACTCGCTGGGATTGATCTTGTACGAAATGGTCACGGCCGACCTTCCGTTCCAGAGCGACTCGGTGCTGCAAGCCATGTACCAGAGGGTGACGCAGAGCCCGAAGAGTCCGAAGACGATGAATCCCGATCTGCCGGACTATCTGGTCAACATCATCATGCGCTGTCTGGAAAAGGATCCGGCACAGCGTTACCAGCACGCCCGCGATATTCTGGTGGATCTCGATCGGGCGGACTCCGCGCTGCCCGACACCATCGCGCCGGCTACGCTTCCGTCCGCTCCTCCGCGATGGAAAAAGCCGGCTCTGTGGGCGGCCGCGGCCGCGGTCTTGCTGGCCGCCGCCATTTCAGTCGGAGTCCCGAAGTTCCGGCAATCTCTCTTTGGCTCCAAGACTGCTTCCACCGGCGTCGCGGCGGGAGCCAAGTATGTGGCTGTCCTTCCATTTCGCGTCAACGGCGACGACGCGTCGCTGCAGTACACCGCGGACGGAATCGTCGACGCGCTTTCCGCCAAACTTTTTCAACTCAAAGACGTCCATCTGGCTTCTCCAACCGCCGCGGCCAAAGTGAGTGCCAAAGATTCGCCGATTCAAATCGCGCGCTCTCTGGGAGCGAAGCTGCTGGTCCAAGGCAGCCTGCAAGGCAGTGGAGACCGGATGGCGATCACTGTCAATTTGGACGAGCCGTCCACGGGTCGCCGGCTTTGGAGCAAGGAGTTCCAGGGTGTCAAACAGGACCTGCTCACGTTGCAAGACCAAATCTACGCGGACCTGCTCACCGGCCTGGATTTGAAACTTAGCAATGAGGAGCTTGCCAAAAGCACTATTCACCTCACGGAGAACCTTAGTGCGTACGAATTGTACCTCAAAGGCCAGAGTCTGCTGCACAACGGTCAACGCGATGACAAAACGCTAAAGCAAGCTTTGGATTATTTCCAAGCTGCGGCTGAGAAAGATCGCAATTTCGCTAGAGCCTACACGGGAATGGCGGATACAGCTGTTTACCTGTATAACATCAAGAAAGAACCTTCCTGGGCGGCGCAAGCTTTGGAGGCTGCAACTCGCGCAAAGGCCATAAACAACAATCTCCCTGAAGTTCACTTTTCCTTGGGGCAGGTCTATGACGTTACCGGCAAAAGCGCGGAAGCCGTGGTGGAGTTGAAGCGTGCGCTGGAGCTTGCTCCAAATTCGGATGATGGCTATCGGCGCCTGGGCTTTGCCTACAATAGCCTGGGGAACAAATCGGAAGCGCTGCAAGCTTTCCGGAAAGCCATTGATGCCAATCCGTATTACTGGTTCAACTACAACGCGCTTGGCCGGGCATTTTTTCAGTCCGGAGACAACGACCAGGCTCTCAAGGCCTTCCAGAAGGTGACGGAATTGGCGCCGAATAATACGCAAGGCTGGACTAATATCGGCAACGTCGCCTATCGCCAGGGAAAGTGGAACGAGGCCATTGCTGCCTACAAAAAGACGCTCGAGCTGCAACCGTCCTCCGTCGCATATACAAATCTGGGCGTGGTTTACTTCTTCCAAGAGAAGTACGATGAGGCTCGCACAAATTTTGAGAAAGCTGTGGAAATGAGCCCGCAACGGGCGGACTTGGTTGGAAACCTGGCCGACTGCTACCGTGGGCTAGGCCAGCATGATAAAGCCAATGCGACTTACGACCGCGCGATTTCCCTGGCTCTTCAAACCTTGCAAACTAATCCCAGAGATGCGAAATCACTGGCCTATCTCGGGCTCTTTTACGCCAAGAAGGGTGATACCGGAAAGGGTCTGGAATTCATACGGCGGGCTCGGGAAGTAGATCCCGCGGATAACACGTTCCTCTACAAGGAGGCAGTGATTAACGCCCTCGCAAACCGCATGCCCGAAGGATTGCAGAGTCTTCGCGACGCGCTCAGCAAAGGTTATTCGGTTCGAGAAGCGTTCGTCGATCCTGAACTAAAGGCGCTACGCCAGAGGCCGGAATTCCTTCCAATGGTGAAGCAGTTCGAACCGAAACCCGGATCGTAGCTATTATCGAACGGTTTGCCGCCGGCGCCAAATGGCAGCCAGAAGCAGAAGCCCTGTTCCCAGAGTCAGCGCGGCGGCCGGCTCGGGTGTCGTAAAGGTGTTGTCCAACGTTGGAAGTTCGTTGTACAGCACTTGTCCAGCCGACATAGCATCCGGTACCCAACCGTTCAACGTAATAATGAAGTTGCCGCCGGGAAAAATCCCCTCCTCAAGCCCGGCTCCTGAGCCGCTCATCCCGGTAAAGGGGTTTACTCCTGAAAAGACATAGAGGAGGTTCCCGGTTGCCGAGGTATAAGAGCTGGTGCAGTTCAAGAAGAAACCTCCGGGATCAGAGCAGCTGAAACTTGCAGCCGCCTCGGTCGATAACCCGGTGTTAATTGTCGTTTCGAAAGTAAAGCCGGTGACGATACTCTTTGTATCGTTGACAAAGTCGTAGCTAACAGTTTGATCCCCGGTCGGCTGGACCTGGTTGATCCCCGACGAAATGGGGATAGCGTCGCCGCCGGAATCGATCAATATCTCGGGATCATTCAGCAACGGCGTCGCCGTGAGGGCTAAAGCCGCGGCTAAGAAAAGAGTGGGACCAACAATAGCAAGGCGCATAACGACCTTTATGGAAGATACCACAGAACGCCAGCCTTTTTACGATGCATCTAAAGTTTAAAAGTCCTACTGGTACCAACGGTACTTGTGAACTCTTGTCCGGTTGTTTTTGGACTGATACGCTTTGTTTTTATGAATGTATGCATCATCGGCGCTGGATACGTGGGCTTGACCACTGGAACATGCCTGGCTTTCCTCGGGCACAAAGTCACTTGTATCGATTCCGACGAAAAAAAGATCGCCCTGCTCCAAGCCGGCCAAACCCCGATTTATGAGCCATTTCTAACCCAACTGTTGGCCGAAGCGACTGGAAACATTCGATTTACCACGGACTATTCCGAAGCGATCCCCGACGCCCGCGTGATCTTCATAGCCGTTGGCACGCCGCCTTCCCCCAACGGAAGTCCGGATTTGCGCTATCTGAGCTCTGCCGCGCGCGGCATTGGAGAGCATTTTGATGGCGACTTCACCGTCGTGGTCAACAAGTCCACCGTTCCGATCGGCAGCGGCAACTGGGTTGGCTCGCTGGTGCGCGAATCGTATGAACAACGGCATGGACGAAAGGGCGGCGGGAGATTTTCCGTAGCTTCCAACCCGGAATTCTTGCGCGAAGGGTCGGCCTTACAAGACAGTCTTTACGCCGACCGGGTGGTGGTTGGTTCCGACGATACCCGCGCGCTCGAAACACTCTACACGCTGTACCGGCCCATTCTGGATCAAACTTTCGGCCCGCCTACCTTTCTGCCGCGGCCGGAAGGCCTCGGCGCCGTTCCGCTGATCTGCACGGATTTGGCCTCCGCCGAATTAATCAAGTACGCCGCCAATGCATTCCTGGCGCTCAAGATCAGTTTCATCAATGAGATCGGGCATTTGGCCGAGAAGGTGGGCGCCGACATCCTGCAAGTTGCCAAGGGAATCGGCCTGGATGCGCGCATCGGTACCCGATTCCTGCAAGCTGGCCTGGGTTGGGGGGGCTCCTGTTTTGGGAAGGACACCGCGGCCCTGGTTGCCACCGCGGCCGAGTACGGTCTCAACATGCCGATCGTCGCGGCCGCCCGCGAAATCAATTTCAGGCAGCGCGAGCGGGTAATCGAAAAATTGCTGGCTGAGTTGAAAATCCTCAAAGGCCGGACCATCGGAATCTTGGGCCTCGCTTTCAAACCGAACACCGACGATTTGCGCGACGCTCCGGCAGTCGAGATCGCGCGAAAACTAATTCAGCGGGGATGCAAGGTCAAGGCTCACGATCCCGTCGCGATGGATCGGTTCCGGAGCGAGCATGGAGATCTGGGCGTGATCTGCTGCGACTCGCCGGATCAAGTCGCAGCCGACAGCGACGCGCTAATCCTCGCCACCGAATGGCCGGCTTATCGGGACCTGAAATGGGAAGAAATCGCTGGGCGCATGCGCTCGGCCATTGTGCTGGATACTCGCAACGCGCTCGATCGCGAACGGCTGATCCGCGGTAGCTTCCGTTATCTCACCATCGCCGGACTAGAGGGAAGTGCCGCCGCCTCCTTCCGTCCCGCACTCCCGGACCGCGATATGATGGAAGCCGAATCCGCTTGGCCTACCGCAGCAACGACGACTCTTCGAGCCTGAGCACCGAACTGGCAGAATCGGGCGAATGACCTGCCTCGCCCGGCGCCTCGGACTGCTGGACGCCACCATGATCGTGATGGGTGGCATCGTCGGCTCGGGCATTTTTATAAATCCCTACCTTGTCGCGCGCCAATTCCATCGTCCGATGCTGATCCTGGGAGCGTGGGCGATCGGCGGCTGGATCGCTCTCAGTGGCGGATTCATTTGGGCCGAACTCGCCGCCCGCCGCCCGCAGCTCGGAGGCCAATACGCATACCTTCGCGAGGCCTATCACCCGGCGGTCGCATTTATTTATGGCTGGGCGCTGCTATTGGTGATTCAGACCGGCGGGATGGCCGCCGTGGCGGTCACGTTTGCCCGCTACTTCCTGGAGGTGACGCACCTTCAGATTGCCGACCGCCTGATTGCCGTTCTGGTGCTCCTCGCTCTCACGGCGATCAATTGTCTGGGCGTCCGGGCAGGCAGTACGACGCAGAATGTGTTTATGGCACTGAAGATCGGCGCTATCGCCGCGATCGTCTTGTGTGGAATTCTATTCGGAAAACACTCGCTCGGCGTAGCAACTCCTGCCGCGCCGGCGGCCTTTGAACCTTGGAATTTTCTCCGGGCAGCGGGCGCCGCGCTGACACCCATTGCTTTCTCCTATGGAGGCTGGCAAACTGCGAGTTTCATGTCGGCCGAGCTGCGCGACCCGCGCCGGGATCTCACGCGCGGTCTTCTGATCGGCGTGCTGGGCGTGGTGGCGATCTACCTTTCAATGAACTTCGTCTATCTGCGCGTGCTCGGCGCCGATGGTCTGGCGGCCACCAGCACTCCTGCGTCCACGGCCATGCAGCAGGCGGTAGGCTCGGTGGGAGCGACCTTCACTGCGTTCGCGATTGCAATTTCTACTATCGGGTTCCTCAGCCAGGGAATGCTGACCGCGCCCCGAGTTTATTTTGCAATGGCTGAAGATGGGCTGTTCTTTCGTAGCGTGAGCTACGTCTCTTCGCGTACGCAAGCGCCCGTGGTTTCGATCGCCCTGCAAGGAGTTTTGGCAAGTGCGATCGCGCTTTCCGGGGCCTACGAGCAGATTCTCAGCTACGTGACGTCGTCCGACTTCATTTTTTTCGGACTTACCGCCGCCACGTTGTTTGTTTTTCGCCGCCGCGAGGGCAGCGATGAAAAGGTGGGGTACCTCGTTCCGGGCCATCCCTGGACCACCGGCCTGTTCGTGTTTGCCTGCGCTGCCATCGTGGCCGGCACGGTCTTCAGTCATCCGCAGGAAAGTCTCGTCGGCTGGCTGTTTCTGGCATCGGGTATTCCGGCCTATCTATTTTGGAGGAGAAAACTTTCCAGATCATGAACAATCGCGTGATGAGTTCGGTTTATATGCAATGGGCCAAGACACGCCAAGGCGCGCGCTACAATCTGGCCACCAGCGGCCTGATTACTTACCCGCTCTCCGGATTGCCGGTGAAGCTCGAGGACTTGGGGCCCTTGGCGAGGGGAGGCAGCTACGGCTATCCGCCGCTGCAACAGGCGTTGGCCGCGCACAGCGCTGTGTCGACCGCCAACGTCGTGGCTGCCGACGGTACCTCGATGGCGAACTACCTCGCTATGGCGGCGATCTTGGAGCCGGGCGACGAAGTTCTGGTCGAACATCCGACCTACGAATTGCTGCTGGCGGCCCTGGGACATCTGCAGGCCGAAGTTCGCCGCTTCCCGCGCCGGGCCGAGACTGGTTTTGCTCTCGATCCGGCGGAGATCGAGCGAGCCGTGACGCCTCGCACGCGCCTGATCGTCCTCACCAACCTGCACAATCCTTCCAGTGCTTTAACGGACGAAGGCAACTTGCGGGCCATCGGCCAGATCGCTCGTCGGGTGGGCGCGCGTGTGCTGGTGGACGAAGTTTACCTGGATGCCGCCTTCGAAATCGCGCCGCGTTCCGCGTTTCACTTGGGTCACGAGTTTGTCATCACCAACAGCCTGACCAAGGTTTACGGGCTAAGCGGCCTGCGCTGCGGATGGGTGCTGGCCGAGCCGGAGTTGGCCCGCCGGATGTGGCTGGTCAACGATCTTTTCGGGGTAAACCAGGCCCATCCCGCCGAACGGATCAGCGTGATCGCCCTTCAGAATTTCGAACCCATACGACAATGGTCGCGTGCGCTGCTCGAGAGAAACCGCGGGTTGCTGAACGAATTCCTGGCGTCCAGAAACGATCTGGAAGTACCGCCGCTGCGGTTCGGGACCGTGGTGTTTCCGCGGCTTCTCACCGGTTCCGTGGATCGATTCTGCGAACTGTTCCGCGAGAAGTACGACGGCACGGTGGTCCCGGGGTCGTTCTTCGAAATGCCGGACCATTTCAGGCTGGGAATCGGTGGCGACTCAGAAGCGCTCGCTGCCAGTCTTCAGCAATTGGGCGTCGCACTGGAAGAGTTTGGCGCTCAAAGCTCGCGCTCTCGAAGCTCGCGCTAACGTTGAATACGCGCTGAACCGCCTTGCGCGAACGCTCGAACTTCCGCAAGAGTCGCCATAGTGGTATCGCCCGGGAACGTGGTCAAAAGAGCACCGTGCGCCCAGCCCAGCTTGAGCGATTCCTCCGGAGACTCGCCCGCTAGTAGTCCATAGAAGAAGCCGGATGCGAAACCATCGCCGCCGCCGACGCGGTCGTGAACGTGTAGTTCGCAGGTGGGAGACACGTGTGTCTCGCCATTGACCCAGGCCACGGCGCCCCAGTGGTGCCGGCTGGTGGAATGCACTTCGCGCAAAGTCGTGGCGACGATCTTGATTTGAGGATGCTGCTTCACCACCCGATCGATCATTCCGAAAAATGCGCTGGGGTCGAGCTTGGATTTCGCCGCGACCTGGGGGCCGGCAACGCCCAGCCCCTTCTGCAGGTCCTCTTCATTTCCAACCAGCACATCCACGTTCTCCACAATCCGGCCGATTACGGACTGCGCGCGATGTTGCCCGCCCGAAACCTTCCAAAGCTTTTCACGGAAATTCAAGTCAAACGAGACGACGGCGCCAGCCGACTTGGCCGCCCGCATGCCTTCGATGATCAGCTCCGCGGTTGACTCCGATAGAGCCGCGAAGATCCCGCCGCTATGGAACCAGCGTATGCCGCCGGCGAACATAGTCTTCCAATCGAAGTCGCCCGGCTTCAAGCGTGCCGCCGCTTCGTTCGACCGGTTGTAGAAGACCACCGGTGCCCGCACTCCGTGGCCTCGATCGCTATAAACCGCTGCGATGTTCGGACCGGTGACGCCGTCATGCTCGAAGCGCTTGTAGAAAGGCTTGACCCCCATCGCTTTCACTCGCTCGGCTACCAGATCGCCGATCGGATAGTTGACCATTGCGGTCGCGATGCCGGTCTCGATTCCGAAACAGTCGGCCAGGTTGGCGGCAACGTTGAATTCACCGCCGCTCACATGAATCTGGCATTCGGTCGCCTTGCGGAAGGGGATGATGCCGGGATCCAGGCGATGGACCAATGCGCCGAGCGATACCAGATCCAACGCGGCACTCTTAGGAATATTCAAAGCAGGCTGCATCGTGGAAATCTCACGATAGCAAATGCGCTTAGGGTGGATTGGCTTCTACCACAATTGGTTCAGCTACCGGCTCGTTCAGAATCAGGATCTCGACACGCCGGTTTTCGGCGCGCCCAGCTTCCGTATCGTTCGACGATTTCGGATTGTAGGAACCGTAGCTCTGAATCGACAGGCGCGACTCCTCAATACCGTAGTCGCTCGCCAGCAGCGCGAGAAGACTCAGGCTGCGAGCCGCGGATAGTTCCCAGTTACTCTTAAAGCGCTGGTTGTGAATCGGGATGGCGTCGGCATGCCCGACCAGCGCCACTTTATTGTTGACATCGCGGAGCACTGCGGCGATTTGGGAGACCATTGGATAGGCTCCCGGGCTGATGCGATCGTCTCCCGATGCGAACAGGACCGCCTGGGGAACACTGATCACCAAGCCGCGCGGCTCACGGTGCAAATCCAGACCCTGCTGTTGCAGCCTTTGTTCCGTTTGCTGAGGTACCGGGCGTGACGTCGTGAGGAAGGGCGTCGCCGCAGCGGCCCGGACCGAATGATCCCGAAGGCTTTGCGCGGCCACCGCAACGAACAGGATCAGCAGGATGGTTACGATATCGGTGTAGCTGATGAGCCAGCGGTTGTGTGAGGCGCTGTCCGCCTGTAGATACGATGGTTTACGCGGCATTCGACTTCGGGTGGCGTATAAAGGAGTTTAAGCGGACCCGGAGCAGCGCCGGATGCAGGCAATCGATGACCGAGAGCACTCCTTCGATGATCAGCTCCTGAGTTTCAAAGTTCTCAGCCACGCGCGCCCGAATGCGGTGAGCGGCCGGCAGTAACAACAGATTTGCCAACGCCAAGCCATAGATGGTGGAGACGAATGCCGTCCCGATCCCGCTACCAACGGCCTGAAGATTCGAAAACTGCCGCAGCACTTCAATCAGGCCGACCACCGTGCCGATGATTCCGATAGTAGGCGCGAATCCTCCCGCGACTTCGAGCGCCTTCGCGTCGCTCTCACCGTGGCGTTCGTTCATTCTAAGCTGAGTTTCGAGGACCACCTGCAGTTCGTCACGGCTTTGGCCGTCCACAGCCAGTTGCAGCGCGTCGCGGAGAAACACGTTAGCCGTTTTCGGGATCGCCGCGTCCAGCCCGATGACCCCGCCGCGCCGCGCAATTCTCGACAGGACAATGATTTCTTCGATCAACGCTCCGCGGTCCACCTCATTGACCGTGAAAAGTTCCGTGATCCGCTGAGCCGAATGCAACAGTAAGTGTTTTGGCGTAGTGATCAGGATCACGCCCAGGGTTCCGCCTAAAACAATCACCGCACCGGTCGGCTGCAAAAAGTAAGTGAAACCAACGTGCGTGGCCCAGATCCCAATGACAATAGCTCCCAGGGCGATCACGACGCCGGCCAAGAAAGCAAGATCGAGACGGCCACGCCGCTGTGGCCGATGAGCCGGTTCTCGCGTGGTTGGTTGTCGGCTGAGAGCCGATTGAGGTGTAGCCAATGTATTACTCCGTAAGACTGAGAGCACGCCGACACCCAACACGAAGCCCCATCTAATCAATGCTAGGCTCTGCCAGGGTTCTGGCAACGGCAAGAAATTGTCAGCTGTTTATTGGCGGCAGACCAAATCGGATTTGCCGATGAAGTTGCCGTTCTTGTCTAATGCGAATGTGAAGGTGCACATGGCGAGGGGAGCAGGCGCTTCCGTATATAAGACCACCGTGGTGTCGTGATAACGGCAACGGAGAAAGATCTTCATGCTGCGATAGTCCTTCAAGTTCCAAGTCTGGACGACCTTCCCGCCGGTCCGCGTTTGTCCATCTGGAGCCAGGTCATATTCTCGGCCGTCTTTGTCGACGTTGTAAATGGAGACGCGTTCGAAGTTATGTTCCTTGGGCGTCGAATCACTTTTCCACGCATCTACGGGCGAGGCGGTCTCCGTTACCTTCAACGTACTTGGACAGCTTAACGAAGCTGGCGGGATCGATTGTCCAAGAGCGGCTATGGCGCTTGAAAGGAGTAAGGACACGATTGTGGACCGCGGCATTAGTGTTTACTCTACGACAGAGCCGAAAGTACCTTGCCTCGGCACTCGCCCAACCCGATCCGCCGAAACCCGGGCGCCTCGCACCAGCCTCGCAGGATCACTTCATCGCCGTCCTCAAGGAATCGGCGCTCTTCGCCGGTAGGCAAAGTTAGAGGCTCCGCTCCGCGCCGCGTCATCTCGAGCAGGCATCCGCGGTTGTGTTTCTCGGGTCCGGAAACTGTCCCACTGCCGATCAAATCACCCGGCCGGAGCGGGCAGCCGTTCGAAGTATGATGCGCGACCATCTGGGCCAGCGTCCAGTACATGGTCGAGAAATCGGTCTGGCTCACACGCACAGGTTCATGCATCCTCGCCGATCGAAGCCAGACTTCCAAGGTGACGCGGAAAGCCGTGTCGCCGGCGGGAGCAAGATAAGCCAATGGGGCCGGGTCGCCGGCAGGCCGCGGTGGGGCAGGGCATCGAAATGGCTCCAGCGCCTCCAGCGTGATCACCCAAGGCGAAACCGACGTCGCGAAATTTTTCGATAAGAATGGACCCAGCGGCTGCGACTCCCAGGTTTGAATGTCGCGCGCCGACCAATCGTTCAGCAGGCACACGCCTACGATGTGCTCTTCCGACCGCGCGATGGGGATTAGCTCACCCAGCGTGTTGCCGGGTCCCAGGAAGGCTCCCAGCTCGATTTCATAGTCCAGCATCCGGCACGGCTCGTTGACCGGCGGCCCACCCGGCTTGGATACGATTTGTCCCCGCGGCCGCCGCACCGGCGTTCCGCTCGCAACGACTGAAGACGCCCGGCCGTGATATGCGATCGGGATCCATTTGTAGTTGGGCAACAGCGGATTGTCGGGGCGAAACAGCGAGCCGACGTTGGTGGCGTGATGGATGGACGCATAGAAGTCGGTGTAATCGGGAATGTTGCAGGGTAACAGGAGATCGACGTCGGCCAGCGGCGTCAAGAAACGTTCCGCGCCGGTGGAAAATTTCGACAGCAATTCGCTCGCCCGCCGCCGCAGATCGATGCGCAAAGACTGAGGCAGTGCCATCAACGCCTCCAGCGACTGGATCTGGAAAGCCGCGCCCACATCCAGTAGCATGTCCCCGATTGCGATTCCCAGCCGCGTGTGCTCGTGTCCCTTTCGAGAGAAGGTCGCGTACGGAAGGTTCTGAATCGGGAAATCGCTATCCGGCTGATTGGCGGATTCCACCCAACTCTGAAGCGCCGGATCATGCGTCGCATCGATCATGTGAGCCACCCCAACGCTTTCAAATCGCCCACCGGCTCTTCAAACGAGCAGGACCCAAAGCTGTGCGCAAAATCGCGCCGAGCCGGCGCAATCTGCGCGGTCCCGAGGCTCCTGCCGCGCCACGTTAACGAGTCATCCAAGAATTCGAAGCTCTCCGGATCGCATTCGTGCAAAACGCCGATGACCGACGCGCGATCGATGCCCTGCCAGGAAAAAGCTGCGGCTACGAAAACATTGATGAACCCGTGCATGATGGCATGCGGGCTGTCCGCAGCGTATGTAAGCGGATGCTCGGCTCGAATCGGATGATGCAGCCCGGCTGTCGCTTTGAATGGCACGCGCCGCGCGGCGGCAGCGCGCAGAAACTCAGCGATCTCACTGGGCATCGGTACAGCGCCAGGCGTCAATCCACCGGTTCGAACCTTTGCGAATGCGCCGGTAATCTGATCGAGAGGCGCCTCGCAATAGGTAGGTAGCGAAAGCTTGCGAGGTAGCTTCGTTTCGAGCGTCTCCACCTGACGCGGCAGCGGTCCTGGTTCGTCATTCACGAGCAGCGTGACGCGCCAATTCTCGCCTGGAGTCAGATTGCCGAGATCAGAAACCGGCAGTACCAGGCGATTCAGAATCCAGCTTTCAGGCGACGCCAGATAGCGCTCGTAATTGGCGATGGCGGCCGGCAGTGAGAGTGCGGCTGGCGGATAGAGGCCGGCGTAATCGATCAGACTCGTAAGCAGCGCACGCAAGGATTCCGGCACCCGGCTCATATCAATTTTATTTTGCCTTCCCCGGCTTCAGTCCGAATTCCATGTGCAGCCGGATGCTTTCGATCCAGACCGGGCCTCGATCATGGTTGTAGGCCGGGTTGTTGTAATGCTGCGCATCTAAAGTCGCATAGAAGCCCGGGAACAGCCGGGCACTATAGTAGCTTTCCCAAAGATACTCTGGCGCGTAGTTCAGGCGGCCGTCTCCAATCAGAAAGTCGTAACCACCGCGGGCCAGATACAGCGCATGCACGCCGGAGAGTCCAGCGGCTGTGAAGGAAGTGGCGACGACATCCTCTTTTCTTTTCCAGCGGGCGCCCTTAAGAGAGACGCCCGCGCTGGCGAGGCGATCAATCGCAGTAAACGCAAAGTCCTGGGTTTTGCCGTCGTTCCAGCCTAGGCGGGTGAAGAAACCGAGGTCTAGCGGAAGCGCCTGATCGAAGCTGATGCCGGTCCCATACTTGAGAGTCCCAGCGCGATGGACAGCCGTGACATCCGGTCTTGTTCCGGTTTCCTCGGACAGATGCAGCGCGGCGGCGTAGCTGCCTGAGTCGGTGTGATTCAGGAATCCGAGCAGACGAATAGCGCCGGGATGATCGCCAATGGAATAGCGGCGCTCGACCTCAAAGGTGTCGCCGCGGTCGCGGAAGACGCGGCGGTCGAAGCTTCCGCCATTCGCAACCTTGGGCTCTGCGGTGGCGCCGTAGCGGAATGACCAATTGAGCGTGTGTAGCTCTTGCACTATTCCCCAGGTGTAGCCGCGAGTGTCGGCTGGATAATCCCAAGCGCCGTTGTACATCACTCCCCAGGCCAGGAATTGAGTGCGCGGGTCGTGAGTGTAATTGTTGTTGTCGAAGAAATCTGTGACTGTAAATCGTCCGACCGTTACGGTGTAACGATTCATGGGACGCTCGCCCGCAAGCTGGTTTGACTCGCTTTCGACATGCTCTTTTTCTGAACCAAAGCCAAAATCGTGAGAAATGTAGACGCGAGCGACGTACGGCTTCGGCGTGGCGGTCTGGATGCGCGGCAATTCACCATTGGGTGCGTTAGCCAGGCCGTCGACCCTGCTGAGCCCTCTGCCGCCGGCAATTTCGGGATCGAAATAGAACTGAGTGTTCTGGTCCAGTTGCAGTCCGAAGAACAACGTAGTGGTCAGCGAAACAGCGCGCTCGGGATAGGACTGGAGACTGAAAGGCCCTTGGTAAGGAGAGTTGAATGTGCCGTGATGCTGGCCGATGGAAGTAGCTTGATAGTAGAGATTCCAGCGCTCCGGCGGATCGGCACTGCTAGTATTGTCCGGCGCGCCCGTGTCTTGAGCGGCCAACGAGCAGCCGCACACGGCCAGCAACACGAGATGATATTTGGATGGCACCCTCTTCATTGTCGTCTGTCGTTCTTGATGCTGCGCGCGAATTATTGCGGCACACTCTTGCCACTCTCGCATATCGGGGTGCTAAAGCGGTACGTGGTGCGTCCGATACATTTGCCGAATTTCGACCGGCGGAAAAGGGGCGCACAGCTGGGCCGATTCTGGCGCACCTAGGTGACCTGATGGAGTGGGCGCTTTGGATTGCAAAAAGGCCGTCAACGGTGGCATGATTCATCTCCCCTTCCATGGGACGCGAAAGTCCGCCGATTCTTTACAGACGCGTAGGCGCCGGTCAAGCTCCTCCGGTTCGGGAATTCGAGTGAGCGGAGCGCGGCGCCGCGGACAGTCAACGTTTGTCCAACAGTTGCTGAATGGTCTTCGTTTGTCCGGGTTCCGACTTGGTCTGATCGGGCGCTGAGAGTGCGCGCACTTTCTGGAGAGATCGTAGCTCGAGAAACCACGCCGCTAGAATGATTACGGGAATCAAGCACAGCGTGACTGTTACTGCCCGCCTGGCCCAGCGAGAACGAAATCGGAAAAACCGCCGCAAGCACTGTGCACACCGGTAGGGATTAAGAAATAAGACAAACAACACCCAGTCTTTTAGCGAACGCAGCCGTGACGGGCAAATCTGTGCAGATCCACACTTCGGGCAGCGTCGTGTATCGCCAGTGTTTTCATGGTTTTGGACACGTGCGCCCGCAGGTGACAAACTC
>Ga0210401_10000135_pt1 | contig 84944 bp, 69 predicted proteins | sample IncBWH32MmetaG_FD_150866 | JGI IMG/M metagenome (GOLD analysis project Ga0210401, IMG submission 150866) | Forest soil microbial communities from Barre Woods Harvard Forest LTER site, Petersham, Massachusetts, United States - Inc-BW-H-32-M | ecosystem: Environmental > Terrestrial > Soil >...
CCGCTGGAAGGTATTCTTCGGGTGAGCATTGGGCCGTCCAATATAGTCCAACTCCTGCTTTGACGATAGCCAGAGCCTGGCGGCGGCAACGATGGCAAATCATTGGGCATAATGAGGTTGCGATTGCCAACCTCGGGCCGCAGTTCTAGACGGAGGCCGTTCCAGCGGCCCGTGCGAACCTTCCTTGACACTGCTTCGCGCGGGACAGTAAACTGCTTTTCCGAATTCTTCAGGGGACTTACACGATGTTGCTCTCGCGCGATTACGTTGGATACATGGCCGGCGAAGTGGTGAAGCGCCTGCTTGCGGCTAAAATGATTGAGGCGCCGTCGCCGGCTACCCTGGCGCAGCGCGTGCGTGCCGCGATGCAGGACGAGATCAGCGTCGAGGACCGCCTGAACGAGAAAGTCCGCGAAATTCTCACCAAGCATGCCGATGAAATGCGACGGACGGGCGTCGAGTACCAGGAGATGTTCAAGAAAGTAAAGGGTGAATTGGCCCGGCAAGGAAAGCTGATCCTGCGTTGAAGCACGACGAAAGGGAATTTCGATAACCGACTGATGCGACTCACCCGCGAAAAATCCATTCGCCTTTCCCACGTAATCACCGATATTTTAGTGGCCAGCGACGACGTCGAGTTCGTCGAAGACCGGGACACTATCCGCCAAAAGGTCTTGCAGATCATCCAGGATCTGCTGAAGGAAGAAGAGACGATGGACGCGGAAGTCCGCAAAAAAATCAGCTCGCAGAAAAAGGAAATTCTGGAAGGAAGCGAAGAATGGGAGCTGCTCTACCGCAAATATTATGCGGAAGAGATGCGCCGCATGGGAATCGTTCACCAGCCGAGTTCGTCCTAGGGCAAAAAGTGGCGCAGGCTTCAGCCTGCGGGTTTTGATCGGGTAACAACTCAACCCCGCAGGCTGAAGCCTGCGCTACTTAAAACAATAATTCAATTTGGGTTGGTGCCATCGTCGGTGCGCTTCTTGAGGACCGGCCGATCCGGATCGGAATCATCCCCGGACCCTGATCCGGCCTGCGGCGGCTGAGTGCCCGTCGTGCTGGCGGGCGGCTGCTGTTCGGTGCGCGTTCGCAGGGTGGGCTTATCGCCGCTGGACTTCTTCTCGTCCAGCTTGTTCCGGTTTTCGATCTTGCGCAGCCGAGCCTTGACCAGGTCGAATTCCGAGGTGGTGACGACGTATTCATCGCGCGCCGGAAGAATCGTAGCGATTTCCTCCTGCGCCTTTTGCACGCGGTCCGGAGTGGGCGGATGCGTTGAGAAAATCTTGGGGATGCTTCCGGGATGGCGGCGTTCTTCCGCTTCTATCTTCTCAAAGAAACTCACGAAAGCGTTGGGATCGTATCCTGATTTGTACATGTACTGGAGGCCGAGGTAGTCCGCTTCCTTTTCGGCATCACGCGTAAATTTCAGGTAGCTCATCGGAATGGCCAGGTTCAAGCCCTCGTAAATTCCATATCCGGCCGCACCATACGGAACGAGGATCATGATCGGTATTGTGGCCAGTTGCATCAGCTCGCCCTTGGTTGCTGTCTTGGTTCCATGGCGCGCGGCCACGTGCGCGATTTCATGCCCCATTACGCCCGCTAGCTCGGCTTCTTCATCAGCGCGCAGGATCAATCCGCTGTTCACGTAGAAAAATCCGCCTGGGAGGGCAAATGCATTAATTTCATCCGAGTCGATCACCTTGATCGTGAAGGGCACCTTGGCGTCGGAATTCCGCACCAGGTTTTGCCCTACGCGATTCACGTATTCCGTGACTACGGGATCGTTGATCATTTTGGCGGTCTTTTCGACTTCCATAGCCGCCTGTTTCCCCATGGCGATTTCGCGCTGCAGGGAATACAAATTTATGCCTTTGCCGACGCCCCGGTTCCCGACGGAATTGACGTCCTTTTCGGAGCCGGGCTTGACGCCCTTCACGGTTTCGTCCTCATCGGATGTGGCCGTTTGGTCCTGCGTTTGGGGTTGTTGGCTTGCGTCCACCGTGGCAGGTTGTTGCTGGGATTGGGCTTGGGGCTGCGCTTGTGGCTGCTGCGCAGCAAATCCGGCTGGAGCGGCAATCAGCAACACAAAAATAAACCCGCAAATTCCGTTGTAGAGGCGTCTCATGGCTCCTCCTAAGGCTCCCGCCGGACCAGTATACAACACACTCGGACCCGGAGGTATATTCTCTTTCAGTTCAGATGTATTCGCCGGCAAATAGGTTTTCCAGTCTGGCTTGGAAAGCCACAAGTCGCAACCGATTGACACTTGCATGAGTTCTTACTAACCTGAGGGTATGCCCATGGTGGACCAGCACATTCGGATTGGACAGGTCTGGAAGAAAACCGGAACCGAGGAAACGTTCCTGGTGACCAAGCTTTACAACGAGGCGCTGTCCACGATTGCCGTGTTGCGGCCTACGGGCGCAGCAACGGAGTCGATGGTCCGGGTTCGAGTCGAACGGCGCGGCGATACCCAGACTTTGCCCGGCTACTCGATGGCCCAGGAAAACGAAGGTCACTAGCTTTTCGGTTCCCCTAGATCGACCGCACAGGCAGCTTGATCACGTCTTCCACCTGCATCACTTCCTTCACCAGAAAAGGCTCAGCGTATTCCACGCCGGCCATTTGGCCGTAATACCGGGCGATCAGGTTGACCTCATGGTGCAACCGGTCCAGAGGGATATCCACTTTGGTCTTCTTCCCTTTGGATTTAGGGCTGAACTGCGAGTGGTAGGCCAGGATGGCCTGGTACCGGCGGTGGTAATGGCGCGAAATATCCACCACAAACGTGGGCCGCACTGGGCGGTAATAGACTGTTGAGTACAGGATTTTGAAGGGGCGAAACGCCTCGCCTTCAATGGGCAATTGCTTGAGCCCGGCGAGAAAGCAACCTTCGTAGCCGAGACGCGCCGCAGTGTAATGGTCGGGGTGCCGTCCGTCCCAGTAGGGAAGAATCACGGTGTGGGGCTGAAGCGCGCGAATCCTCTTCGCGACGGCCAGCTTCGTTTCCTTGTTGATTTCGAGATGGGCGTCCGGTAGGCGGAGGTTTTCGCGGTGCGCCACGCGCAAAATTCGAGCGGCCTTGGCGGCTTCCTTCAGCCGCGTCTCCGGTGTTCCCCGCGTCCCCATCTCGCCGGCCGTCAAGTCCAGGATGCCGGTCTTGTAGCCTTGCTCGGCGGCTTTCAATAAAGTCCCGCCGCAGGTCAACTCGACGTCGTCCGGATGCGCCGCAATCGCCAGCAAGTCCAGTTTCATCGCCCCTCCCGAGGTCATGCGGAAATACCGAAGAGTAGCACATTGCAAAAGTTTCCCTCATGTCTGTGCACGGATGTCGATAGCCTGCCTTCCTGGGGTGGCCGCTTTTGGCGGGAGGAATAGTAGCCGAGATTCATGGGCGGCGGCACATGGTTGAGACTTAGAAATTTGGCGTGTTCGGTGGGCCCAAACCCACAGGCTGAAGCCTGCGCTACGTGAACACTTCCCGCCGCTGGCGGAATTTCGACGGGCACCTTATCAATCAGTTCCTTTTATTTCGACTTCCGAATTGGAATACCTGTCCTTGCCTGAATTTGGCCCTGTCCCTCCGTACCATTGACGGGCTTGGGACCGTCGCCTAGCATTCTTGCAAGCGAGAATGCCGCTCCTCGAAGGAGCCAAGCGGCATTTCTTGCGATCCACTGAGGGGTCCTGGAATGACTGACTTTCGGGCCAAGCGCGCCCCAAGTATTCTGGGCAGGTCTATCCATCCGGTTGCAAATGCGAAACCTGCTCCACTGATCGGTCGGGAGAAACGCCGCGGTGTGCGCGTCAATTCCCAAGTTCCCATTGCGGTCGAATGGAGCTTGGGAGGGAAATCGGTTCGCAAGGAAGCGCAAACCTGCGTGGTGGGGCCCTATGGATGCATGGCGGTCCTACCCATGAATCTGGAAGTCAGGCAGACAATCCAGTTAACCAATCTGGTGAGCAAACAGACGAATGCGGCTGTCGTCGTATGGCGTGGTCTGGAGCGCACCGAGGGCTGGGAATTGGGAATAGAGTTGATCAATCCACGCATGGGTTTTTGGGAGCTTGACCTGTGATATCACCGAAAGAACAGCTGAATCGAGGCACCACTTTGTTGGCGGGTGAAGAGCGCCGCCGGAGCCAGCGGGTGATGATTCGTGTGCCGGTCACCCTCTTGGTCAAGGAGGGCAGCCAGACCCTGCGGATTTCCGCCCGCACGGTCGAGGTGAACACTCATGGCGCGCTCGTCACAGCCCCGCGGTCGTTCGAAGCGGAAACGCGGCTGGAAATGGAGAATGGCAGGACGAACGAGACGATCGGCTGCCGAGTCACACGCGCTCCCCGCGAGAGTTCCGAGGGATTTATGATTCCCTTGGAATTCACCACGCCGTCGGCCAACTATTGGCAGATCTCTTTCCCTCCGGCAAACTGGAAGGCGCCTGAAAACTGATCGCTCCAGCTCGCCTTGGTCATGCGTTCATGCTCGTTTCAAAGCTTTTTCATCCGCGGTTCAACGGCTCCCAGCCCGGAATCCGGGCCTCTGCCCTTCAGCGTCAAATTGTTACTCCACAAGGCAATTCTTTGGATTTGTCAATTGGCTTTGCGTGAAGGATGGGCATAGCCTTTGGATGCGAAGGGTTGTGGTAAAACACACTGGACAACTTACGAGAAAACCCGGAACCAAATCCTGCATCCAACGGAACTGGTATGGGGTTGTAATTATCTTTTAATGACTTAAACAGTGCTCGATTTGGGACCCGCGGGAGTTTAGTCTGTCTTCATCCTGGCATGGACAGAGGGAACCGTGAACAATCGATCCATTGGAAGTGTGTACGTCCCTGAGCGCAGGCGGCGCGAAAATTCCATTCCCCAGGCGATCCGCGATCTTCGGCGCGCCCTTGCAGGATTACATTGGAAGGCGATGCTGGCCGGCGGGCTGGCGCTGGTTGCGCCGCTCGCCGCCTTTGCGCAGGGGAGTGCTGTCACGCCGCGAGTTACGGATCGCGTGGATATCGCGCGGCTTGTTGCGCTCACAGGAAATACTCATCCCCTGGCACGCGCCCAATACGATCAAGGCGCCGCGCCTCCTGATTTGCCCATGAACCGAATTATGCTCGTACTGAAACGCAGTCCCGATCAAGAGGCGGCACTGCAGGATTTGCTTGCGCAACAGCAGGTCACGGGCTCGCCCAGCTTTCACAAATGGCTTACGCCGGACCAGTTCGGTCAGCAATTCGGGCCAGCCGATGCGGACATACAGGCGGTTACATCCTGGCTGGAGTCTTACGGATTTCAATCCATTAAAGTTTCAAAGGGCCGCACGGTGATCGAGTTTTCCGGGACGGCCTCCCAGGTCCAGACGGCGCTGCACACGGCAATTCATAAATATGTGGTGAACGGAGAAGCACACTGGGCGAATGCCAATGACCCTCAGGTTCCTGTGGCGCTTGCTCCCGTGGTTTCCGGTTTTGTTTCACTTCACAATTTTCAAAAGAAACCCGCATCGGTGCGATCGGGACGAACGGCGGTGCTGACCAGAACATCGAAGGGGAAGCCGCAGATAAATCTTTGCACTGTGAACCAGTCGCCCTGCCCTGCGGCAGACATTTCGCATGGGATCGCCCCGGCCGATTTCAACAAGATCTATAACATCGGATCCTCGGTAACCGGCAGCGGAGTAACGATTGGCGTTGTGGCACGGTCAAACATCACTGTGAACAACGGTGTGCCACAGGACGTCGCCGATTTCCGCAGCACATTTGGTTTGCCAAACAACAACCCAATCATTATTTTGAACGGTCCCGACCCCGGTGATTTGGGCGGCCCCGAAGAGGCCGAAGCGGTGCTCGACGCCACCTGGCCGGGCGCGATTGCTCCAGCCGCGACTGTGGACCTGGTCGTTTCCGAAGCCACGAACTCGACGCCAGGCGAGGATCTTTCCGAATTCTACATAATTGACAATAATCTTGCCGATGTCATGACCGAGAGTTTTGCGGCTTGCGAATCCTCTTTTGGGAATTCATTGTCGTCGGCCGCACAGTTCTACGGGACATTGGCAGAGGAGGCGGCTGCTCAGGGAATTACCTTTGTCGTGGCCTCGGGAGATAGCGGCCCTGACACCTGCGACGACGCTAGCACGATTCCAACCACAGATCAGTTGCCGTCCGTAAACCTGCTGGCAGCCACTCCGTTCACGGTGGCCGTTGGCGGGACCCAGTTTAACGACATTGCGAACCCCAGCACCTATTGGCATGTTTCGAACGGAGCCGACGACGAATCCGCAAGTTCCTATATTCCCGAAGACGTCTGGAACGAAAGCTGCATCGCGCTGAGTGCGACTTGTCCGGCCATTGGACTTTGGTCTAGCGGCGGGGGGCAAAGCATAATTTTTCAACAACCCTCGTGGCAAACCGGAGTGACCGGCATCCCCACGGGAGCCTCAAATGGGCGTTTCGTCCCAGATGTGTCGCTCACTGCCGCTGATCATGATGGCTACGTGCTTTGTCTTGACGCGTCTTGCGAGTCAAATCCGGCCGGTTTTTCGATCCTCAGTGGCACCTCGGCGTCGGCTCAGTCATTTGGCGGGATCATGGCCCTTGTCGTCCAGAACGCTAAGGGACGCCAGGGGCAGGCTGACTACGTTTTGTACAAGCTGGCAGCCAACAATGAAACGTATGCCAATTGCAACGGCTCGGCTAGCCCCAGCCTCCCTGCTCTTAGCGCTTGCATTTTTAATGACGTGACCTCCGGGGACACCAACATCCCCGGCGAGACCGGCTTTCCGGCCGGCACTGGTTATGATGAGGCCACGGGCCTTGGCTCCGTGAATGTCACGAACTTGCTTGCGAACTGGAGCAAGGCCGTCGTTAGCGGTTCGACGACAGTGCTGGTCCTTAACAACGGCGCCGCTCCTCCGTTCGTCTTCGCGTACGGCGCGCCAGTACCGGTAACTGTCACCGTTACTCCCCTTGCGCCCGCAACTGGGATCCCGACAGGAGACGTATCACTCATCGCACAGAACATTCCGGGCGCGGCGAACCCCAATTTGGGTGTCGACTGCAATATTTTGCCCAACACGCCACCAGCGCAGGGCGGCTCCGGCTGCTTGAATATTACCAACAGCAACTTTACCTTTATTGGTAACAATGGGGTCAATTGGAGCACGACTTTTCTGCCCGGCGGCACGTACCCATTGGTTGCCCACTATGCGGGCGATAGCACCTTCCTCGGCAGCGATGCCGTTCCCGTAACTGTCACGATCAAACAAGCAACCAGTGTGACCGAACTGGGCTTCGTGACCAACGGCGCCACGTGCGCCACCGCAACCACTGTCCCCTATGGCTCAGGGTATGTCCTGACCGTGGCCGTTATCGACAAAGGGGCCATCTTAAGCCAAAACGGGCCGGGCACAGTTTGCCAACCAATACCCACAGGCGCTTATCCGACCGGAACTGTAACCATCGCAGACGGTACTTCGCCACTTCCAGCTGTTGACGGCGGTAGCTCATTCAAGCTGAACAGCTTCGGATTTTTTGAGGACCAGCAGATTCAGAATCTTTCCGTGGGCACGCACAACATACAAGCGTCTTATGCGGGGGATAACAGCTTTAACCCGAGCAGTTCTAATACGACGGTTCTCACTGTAACCAAGGCCTCGACTACCGCGGCCATTACGACGAGTCCTGCAACGATTGCGGCAAACACGGGTTTCTCTCTGACCGTGCTGGTGGACACGCAAACTTCCTCGAATCCGCCTGGGGGCAGCACTGGCGCTGCTCCCACAGGTATGGTTACTTTTACCGCGACTACAACAGGTTCCGTATTCAAGCCTGACCGCCGTGACTGGCCGGAGCCCAGTTGGTTCCTCGTCAGCGAAGTTTGCGCAGCCCTTGTGTGCATGTTTGCTTTGCTCTTTGCGACAAAAAAGCGGCACAGCGCCGTTTTCCTCGGAATCGTAATGGTGATCGTGATTGCCGTGGGAAGCAGTTGCGGCGGCAGCAACAGTTCAACGAGTTCCTCGAACACTGTTACGCTCGGAACCGCGAATTTGAGCGCAACTTCCGATGCAAACGGATTTGCCGCGGGAACCGCCACTTTGACCGGCGTCAAATTGGCAACCACCGGAACCATTACGGCAACCTACAGCGGAGATGGAAACTACAACAATTCGGCGTCTCCGGCGGTCACAGTCACTGTCCAGTAGTCACGAGCCATTTCTATTCCATTACTGGCCGGGGAGGACGTCGGGGTCAAGATTTCCGCCGGAGAGGATGATGCCGATGCGCAGGTCCTCGCCTTCGATCTGGCGGTGCAGGGCGGGAGAGGCGGCGACTGCGCCGGAGGGTTCTACCGTGCTGCGCAGGTGTTCGGTAATCAAGTGCATCGAGTGAATAATGTCCTCTTCAGTTACTAAAAGGATACGATCCACGCGCTCCCGCAAAATCGCGAAGGTGCGCGGCGATAGAATTGCGCGCAGGCCGTCGGCGATGGTGAACTTGGCGGAGCCGGGTTCGAGGTGGCCCGCGGCGAGGGAGCGCGCCGCGTCGTCCGCGTTGGCCGGTTCGCAGCCGATCACCACGATTTCCGGGCGCAGGGACTTGGCCGCGATGGCTGTGCCGGAAAGCAATCCGCCGCCCGAGACCGGGGCGCAGATGATATCGAGGTCGGGAATTTCCTCCAGAAATTCGAGCGCCGCCGTGCCTTGTCCGGCGATTACGCGGTCGTCGTCGTAGGGGTGAACGAGCGTGCCGCCCGTGGAGCGCAGCAGTTCCTCGGCGGCTGCTTCGCGCGCGGCCAGCGTCGGCTCGCAAAACGAAATGTCCGCTCCGTAGGCTTCCACGGCGCGAATCTTCACTTGCGGAGCGTTGCGGGGCATGACCACCCAGGCGCGAATGCCGCGCATCTGCGCCGCCAGCGCCAGCGCCGCTCCGTGATTTCCCGACGAGTGCGTCACCACGCCGCGCGCCGCCTCGGCTTCGCTCAGTGAAAAGACCGCGTTGGCCGCGCCGCGAATCTTGAAAGAACCGGAGAGCTGCAAATTTTCGCACTTGAAATACAAGAGCGCGCCGGCGAGCTCGTCGAGCGGGTAGGAAATCATCACCTGAGTTTCCTCGATGTGCGGAGCGATGCGGCGATGCGCCTCGTGAATTGCCTGGAGGCTGGGGCCGGCGAAAGCAGGAGTGTCGGATGCGCTCAATGAGAAAACCTTTAGGAAAGGCGCATTATGGCACAACTTGTCCCGGCATGGTCCATGTCTCGCGAAGGATGCGCATTTTTCTTGCTTACGCGTTGCGCCGCGCTAGAATCGGTTTCACCCCCTTCCTACTTTGATAACCGCGCGCACTCAAACCGGCGAGCGGGGAGGAAACCATGAGCTCAAGTGAACGACGTATCGATACGCGCGTAAATATCTCCGTGCCTCTGCGGTTCCGGGCGTTGAATAATCCGGGTTCGACGGAGCAAACGGCGCAGTCGGAAAACATCTCGCAGCGGGGCATGTATTTCTTGACCAACGTTCCGTTGAAAGTGGGGACGCCGGTGGAAGTGTCGCTGCGGATGCCGCAAGAGTTGGCTGGAAAAGTTGTGAGCGATGTGAAGTGCGTGGCGCGCGTGGTGCATGTGAAGCCCAGTTCCGGCCTTGGAGGCTTGTCGGGGATCGGGCTGCACATCGAGCGTTATGAGGCTAAGGCGTCGCTTCGGGATCGCTGGGCGAGCTAGGCGCTTCAGTGGAGCATGCTTCAGCTTGCTGGTTTTCTGGTTGCGGGATTGTACGGAAAGCAGGGTGAAGGAGGAAGGGCCGCGACGCAATCGCGGGCAGGTAGCGGTTAAAGGCGCATTGATTCGGCACTTTTCCGGCACGGCTGAAATGGCTGCGAAAAAAGTGGTTTATTGTGTCATTCCGAGCGAGGCGAGGAATCTCTCTTCGATTTGGCTCCATGAAAAGAAAGAGAGATTCCTCGCTTCGCTCGGAATGACAACATTCTGGAGGGGTCTTTTCCGCAGCTTGTAATGGCGAGTCGGTTCGGCACTTTTCCGGCACGGCTGAAGCGGTGGGCTACAAAGACTCTGTGGGTGACTCACTGGCTCCGCCTCTTTTGTTTTCTAGGGTCTCAACAGCACGGAACACAGGCTGAAGCCTGCGCTACATGTTCAATTCCCGGTGGAGGAAACTTTGACGGTGGCCTTGGCGCTCGAGACGTTTTCAAACTGGTCGTAAACTCGGACGGTGACGGTGTGCTCGCCCGGTGAAATTTTCTGCAGCTGAAAATCGTAATTCTCGCGAGGCGCGTCGCTGAGGCCTCCGGCCGGGAAGATCAGCGTCCAGTCTCCCGAATCCAGACTGTATTGCGCCCGCGCGATAAAACTAACCGGCGCGCTGGCTTGAAATCGCACTCGCACGCCGGCGCTGACGGACTCCGCCGTCAGTTGAGCGATGGACGGAGGAGTGTTGTCCACAACGAAGCGGTCGGATTCGCGCTCGGAAGACAGTCCTTCCCCAGTGGGATTGGACGGAGCGTCGCTGGCGACGATCTTCAAATAATAAGCGCCGTCAGGCATCGAGGTCGTGTCCCAGGAATAAAACCGCGTCTCTAACTTGTCCTTAAGCAGTTTCCACGTCGTTTCGTTTTCACCGCGAAAATAAACAGCGAATTCCAGTTGGTCGTCATTGGAATCGTCGGCGGTCCAGAGAACTGACTGAAAACCCTTCTGAGAGAAGCCTTGCGGGACCGGATCGAAATGCGCGGGGCCAGACGACGGCGCGAGGTTGGAAATCGCGGTAACCGTGAATGCAGAATTCGCCGAAGACGGAGAAGGCGGCGGCTGCGGCATGCGTAGCTGGGCGGGAGTCTGGGGACCAGAGCCCGCAGTGGGCAAGGAAATTCCCTGAACGCGCACGCCGGGATCCTGCAACGCGATCGCGGTCACTGCCGGGGCAATATTTTTCGGCAAATAGGCGATGCTGAACCAGTCAATCGCAGGGGGCGGGCTGCCCGCGCTGCCGCGCAGAACGGCCTTCCACTGCACGAAGCGCGCGGCGGGGCAATCGAGTTTGTCTCCGGAAGGGTTGGCGTAGGGGCCCGCCCAGTCGCTCCAATTGGAATCGGGATCGGAGGTGTTGCCCGAGCGCGCATAAATGGCGACGAGGGCGGCGCTGGCATTATTTGCCGCGCTTATATTTTCGCCCCACCACACGGTGCGGCCCCAGCGCGAAAAAATGTGAGCGTCAAAGGGCTGCGATTCATAGGTGCCCTCGGATTCGTTTTCGGGTCCCAGCGTGAAAACTTTTCCGGGATTGGCCGCGGCGAGAAACAATTTTCCGGCGGGGCCGGCGGCGATCGACGTGACCTGGCGTGAGGTGGCTTTGACGAGCTTGGAGAACACATGGTTACCTTCTAGTTCCAGAACGGCTCCTTCGTTTCCGGTTCCGAGGAGTAGTTTACCGCCTGGCAAGAGACCCATAGAGTAAACAACTTCGTCTCGCGCATTCCACAGCTCCTCGGGGGAGCCGTCCGCAGCGATTCGATACACCGAACTTGAGTTTACGGTAAAGAGCGGCGTAAACGGGGAGGGCTGCACTTGTGGGGCGGCTCCAGCCTGAGTCACCGCAGGGCCAACCGAAATCACAAAATTCGACGTCACGGTACCGGCTTCCGCGGTGATTGGTCGTGGCGGTCCGGGAGCTGGCGCGGTCTTTTCGCCCACAGCGGCGACGTACAGATTGCCATCAGCGGCCTCAAGGAGCGTGGTGATTTCCTTTTTAGATGTTTCGTAGAGAACGAAGGCGCGGCGGTTCGTGGCGGCCTTGGGGATGCGCAGAACGCGCCCGCTGGGCTCCGTCCCTGCCAGCACGTTGGCGTTGGCATCGAATGCCAGCGAGCGAATATGAGTTTCGTCGCTGGAATAAAAAATCTGCCCCTTCCCATCCGGCGCGACCGAGAAAATTTTGCCGGTGTCGCCGGTGGCGACGTACACGGTTCCGTCCTTGTCCACGGCCAGGTCCCAGATGTACTTCGTCTTCGGATCGAAAAAGACGGTGGATTGGCCGGCGGGCGTCACTCTGTAGACTTTTCCGTCGGGCGAGGTGCCGACGAACAAGTTCCCGGCGGCATCGACGGCGAGGGCCTGGGCGGCCAATTCGGAGGATTCAAATACGCTCGTGGTTTTGCCGCTGGAGTCGACGCGCAGCACTTTGGCATTCGAGCCGCCCGCCGCGTACAGATTTCCCTTGGAATCGGCCCGGATTTGCAGGAGGTATGCGAGGTTGGCGTCCGCAAATTCCGCAAACCGGGGAGCCAGAAACATTTTGCCGTCGCTGCGCAGCGCGACGCCCTTTGCCGTCCCTTTGTCAAACTCTTCAAACGTAGATTGACGCCACCAGCGAGTGTGTTCGGCAAGCGCCGGCGTGGCAACGGCCAGCAGGGCTGCGGCGAATAGCAGCAACGTACCCGGGTAGGCAAGGGCGGCGGTGCTTGCGCCGCGCGGTTCGCGGGCGTTTGAAAATGCGTTGCGCATGAAACTCCTCATGGAGCCGGCGAAGCGCGCCAGCCTGCCGCTTACTTGATTTGAATCGTAATGGTTGCGGACCCCTGAACGATCTGATCGAGCGGCAGAGACCATTCTCCCGCCGCCGATTCGCGGACAATCAGAGAACTCGCCGGGCCGCCACGTTGATCGAGAAGATTGATCTGGGAGGCGGGCACATTCGGCATCACTTTGTCCTGCACCACCATCGTCGGAGAAGACCCGAGCAGAGTCACGTACAACCGGTTATTTCTGCGTTCCCGGTTCAACACTGAGATGAGCTGTTCCAGGCTGTCCAGTCGCGCCTGCGATCCGGAGATGATGCTCATGCGGTTCAAAGTGCTCGAATCGCTGGCCAGAATTTGCATGGACGTGCCGCGCACCGCTTGCGGCGGAATGGCGATGCGCACGTCGCGGATAACAGGTGAGCCCCGATAGGGCCGCAATTGCACTCGTACGTTCACTGTGTCGCCCGGCTCCGCCTCGGATTTGTCGAGCCACGCGCCCTCGATGGTTGCCTGGCGGCGCTCGGGCATGGATTCCATGCGGAGCGTCACGCGCTCGATATTCGCCGTTTCATACTGGTTTGAGAAAATTCTCTGAAAAATATTTTGCACCGCGCTGGAGACCGGCAAGCCGTCGGGGATGAAAGAATCGATCGGCGGGAAAAGATTATCGAGCGTCACGCTGGAGTGTCCGGCGATGTCGATTCCCCCCGTCAAGTGCAGCGTGGTTCCTTCGCCGTACACGCTGCTCTGAACCAGGCCGTTCAACGCCGCAATGCCCATCAGGATCGGAGTGAGCTTGGGGTTCGACATCATGCGGAAGGAAAGGTGCTTGTCACCGTCCGGCGTCGCCACGGTCATGTCAATGGGGATCAATTTCGGAGCGGCACCGAGACTGCCCACGACGGCGGTGACGCGATCCTGGCTGAACGACCCGATGGTCCCGCCGACGTTCACGATTTTGGTCGATTCCAGGTCCGAACTGAGCGTGGTCAGCACGCGGGCCCGGGCCATGGGCATTTGAATCGAGCCGAATCCAAACAGCGGATGCCCGCAGACATACACGCGCCCGTCGACAATAGCTGTGACCGTGCACGACGCGCCCAGCGACAAATCGCCTTCGAGGAGAACTGCGGTCACCATATCTCCGGGACGAATGTTCCCGTCGTCCGGCCGGGCGTCAATGCTGCCACCCTGCGCTGCCGACATGCCGTAGGCGGCAAATTCATTCTCGAATTGCCGGATGGCCACGCCGCTGAAACCGGAAAATACCAGCGGGGAATCAATCGGTGTCAGAAAACTTCCTCCGGAGACGCCGGCGCGCGAGGTCCAATCCGGGGGGATCTGGAATCGCGCTTCCGTTGCTAGGGAAGGCGCCGCTGAACCTGGGATAGCCTCGGCGCGGATCGTTCCAGGCTGGCCTTTCGGCAAGCTCAAAATATTTTCAATCGGCGTAACCCCGGCCAACGGTTCTTTAGAGAACACGCCAAGTTTGAGGGATAGCGCGCCTGCAAGTTTCCCGTCAATGTAAACCGGGCTTCCGCTCATCCCCGCGACGACGCCGGTATGCTCCACTTTCGGGCCCAGGAGCTGCACAAGGATGATCGATTCCTTGGGCGCCAGAAAATTCGGCATCACACCTATTACGACCAGATCAAATTTCTCAATCTGGTCTCCGGCAAAAATCGTGTAGGCCTCGCCCCTCATACCCGGCTGGATTTGCGAGAGCGGAAAAATCTCCGGATCGGCGGCCAAAAGAGCGGGCGCGAGCAAGGACACCAAGAGCGCGGCAAGCAGGGTGCGCTTGCAAGAAAGGAAGAGGCGTGCTGGGCGACCTGTTCTTCTATCGTGCATTAACCTTCCATGATACGCGTGCTGTCTTTGGGAATCAATTGCGGAGCACGCTTGTCGAATGCCAATTCGCCTATGTTAAATTCTTCGTTGTACTCGAAGACTCCGGTGCTGGGATGCTTTTTTCCGCAACCGCGGCCAGCCGGTCAATGGCACCCTTGGGAGTCAGTAATTGGAGTGAAACGGTCAAGGCCACTGCCCCCAGAACCACTTCACCCGGAAACGCGTAATGGTACATCCACTTCAGCTGATCGAGCCCCAGGAGCGACTGAGGGGAAACTATCATCCACGCGCCCAATCCCATAAGAATCCAGCCGATCGTTCCGGACAGGCTTGGCGGCCAGCCTTGCTTCGCGAACGATTCCGAAGCGTTTTGAATTCTCGGAGACGAGCGGTCGCCCGTGCTCAGGTAATTGCAGAAACGATCGTTCAGTAACGCGCCCACGAGGCCATTGTTGGTGGTGTTGCCGGCGGTAGAGAACATCGGAATTAGACCCGTATACATGGTCACAAACGTGGCCACGAATGCATCCACGTCCCGCGCGTGCAGCAGCACTGCTACGATCGGCGACATAAAAAATGCGGCGCCTCCCGGAATGCCGGGAGACTCTAAGCCCAGAACGAGCACCGGCGGAATCAGCGTCAGGATCTCCATCAGAGAAATCGGGAAATTGAGCAGCCGGGCAACGGATATGGTAACGAGCATGACGGAAATCGTGGCGCAGCTCTTGTTCATCACCGTGCCGAAAACAATGGAAACTTCCGCCATCTCGCGAGGCAGACCCAGCTCGGATTCGGCCGAAACAAGATTCATCGCCAGGGTTTCGTAGGATCCTCCCGTGCCGAATCCTGTAGGCCACACCGACGCGTAATACGAGGCGATCTGCTTCCAGGAGCGCCTCGAGGTCAGCTTGACAAAAACGGCCAGGATGACGGACCAGGTTACAGTCACGAGGCCGACCCAAAGCGTCGTCTGGCCGTATGCGGCCATGCCTTTAGCGCCGAACTTCATGGGGATGCCGATGGCCAGGCAGCCGATCATCACCGGGTAGTACCAGAGAAGTTTCTGGAACAACCAAAGCGTTGCTTGGCTGCCCAGGATCAAACCGCGCGCCACGGAACGCAGGCTCGGAATGACGGCGGCGGTGTAACCGATCAAAACGGCGATAATCAGCGCTTGAATCAAGGGCTGTTCGGAGAGAAGCGTCGAGAAGGATTGTCCCACTTGCTGAAACCACTGGCTGGCTCCCAGAACCGGCGCGCCCGGAGCGGCAAAGGGCAGCTTGGTGAGAATTGGAATCCAAAGCGTGACGTAAACCAGAGAAGCAAATCCCAATACAACGTAAGCAGCCAGGATCGATCCGAACATGCGTCCGGCGCCTTGGCGGTTGTACAACACCAGTTTGGCCGTGGCTCCGGAAAGCAGCACAAAGATGATCAGCGTGGCAAACGTCACGACTGCTTTGGGGAAATATGTGCCGGTCGCATAAATCACAGCCGCCACGTGGTTTCCCGAGAACCGCATGCCAATGAGCAAGCCGCCAACCAGAAACACAATCACCCAGATTGGCAGGGGAATACCAAAATAGGCGCCGGGCTTGGTCTTCCGGGTCGAAGTTTTTGTCGAGTCGGGCGCCATGTGGGAAGTTTCAATCCTGGCGGAATTTTCTCCAAGGCTGTGTGAGCCGGCATTCTTGCGAGTCCAGATAGTACCTCAGGGAATCTCTTGGCGGTCATTTGTCTTCGATAGGTTGTTTGTAGTCCGCGCTCTCTGATATCTTTCGCGCATGCCACCTATCCTGAATTTAGAGTGTTCACGTTGCCGAAAAACTATTTCCGCGCAAACTCCGCAGACGCTGTGCCCGGATTGTTCGGGTTCGCTGTATGTGCGATACGACTTGCGGCCGCTGCGCGGCACAGCAATGCGCGACAAAATTGCTCAGCATGCGTCCTCTATGCCTTGGGCTGGTATGTGGCGCTACAGCCTGGTCCTGCCGGATGCAAAGCCCGTCACGCTCGGCGAGGGTTGGACGCCGATGCTGCAAAGCCGCCGCTACCCGAATCTCTTTCTGAAAGAGGAGGGTGCCAATCCGACATCCACGTTCAAAGCACGCGGGCTAGCAATGGCAGTCACCATGGCGCGTCATTACGGCCTGAAGAAACTGGCCGTGCCATCTGCCGGAAATGCGGCGGGCGCACTGGCGGCTTACGCTGCCGCTGCGGGAATCGAAGCGCACATCTTCATGCCCAAGGATGTGCCTTTTGCGAATTTCGTCGAGGCCACGATCTATGGAGCCAAAGTAACACTGGTCGATGGTCTCATCTCCGACTGCGGGCGCATGGTGGCGGAACGCAAGGAGAAAGAAGGCTGGTTCGATATCTCCACACTCAAGGAGCCCTTCCGCGTAGAAGGCAAGAAGACCATGGGCTATGAATTGGTCGAGCAGTTGGGATGGGAATATCCCGACGCAGTTTTTTATCCCACGGGCGGAGGAGTCGGGCTGATCGGAATGTGGAAAGCGTTCGTGGAGTTGGAAGAGCTCGGCTGGGTGCGTCCCGGAAAACGGCCGCGCATGATCGCAGTGCAATCCTCGGGGTGCGCGCCGGTGGTCCGCGCTTTTGAGCAGGGCGCGAAGGTGAGCCAGATGTGGCAAGACGCTGCTACGTTTGCGGCCGGGCTTCGCGTGCCGAAACCGTATGGGGATTCCATCATGCTTGAAATCCTGCAGGAGTCCGGCGGCGTGGCCCTGGCTCTCTCCGACGAGCAGATTCTGGCTTCGCTCAAGGACTGGGGAAAGCACGAAGGTGTTTTCCTTTCACCCGAGGGAGCCACTGCGACAGCCGCCTACGATCACCTGCTCGCCACGGGTTTCCTTACCGCAAAGGACCGCGTCGTACTGTTTAATACCGGTGGTGGACTGAAATATACGGACGTGACTGCTCAAGCGTTGGGCCTGCATGCCGTGTCAACTTAGGTGGAGAATATCTTACGGGGCTGGGTTTTTGAGGTACCATCCAAACAAGATGGCGGCGGCCATACAATCGGAGCGGCTTACTTGAAATTACGGTCCAGGAAATTAGTCCGTCGCCGCATTCAGGAAACTTTCAGCCCATGGCATTAGTATATATTTCAGTAAGACACCAGCAGAACCAGTGTAGTGCAGAGTCCTTGATTTGACGAACGCGCTGAAGGGACAACGATGCATTTTTCGGCGCCTTTCATAAAGCGACCCATAGCCACCTCGTTGTTGAGCATTGCGATCCTGCTTGCAGGCGGCGTGGGTTTTTACTTTCTGCCCGTGGCGGCGCTGCCTCGAGTTGATTTTCCGACACTCTTTGTTCGAGCCGGTCTTCCGGGGGCGAGTCCGGAAACTATGGCCTCGTCAGTGGCAACGCCGCTGGAACGCCAATTCGGGCGCATCGCGGGCGTAACCCAGATGACCTCCACCAGCCAGCTTGGCGCTTCGGGGATCGTTCTTCAATTCGATTTGGATCGGGACATTAACGCAGCTTCCCGTGACGTGCAGGCAGCCATAAATGGCGCCGCGGGACAACTGCCCGCTGGCTTACCGAACTTGCCGACCTATCGCCGGATTAATCCAGCCGAAGTTGACATTCTGGATATAGATATATCCTCGGACACGGTTCCCAGGGGCCGGCTTTACGATTTGTGTGATTCCTTCCTGGCACAAAAGATATCCCAAGTTCCAGGGGTAGGTTTGGTTCGCATCTCCGGCGGAGCCAAGCCCGCGGTTCGCGTGGACGTGAATCCGAACGCCCTGGCGCATTACGGGATCGGCTTGGAGCAGGTGCGCGCTGCGCTTCAAGCAGCCAACGCGAATTCTCCCAAGGGGTACCTGGAAAACGAATCAACCCGCTGGGCTGTAAATGATAGCGACCAACTTCTCAAACCCGAGCAATACTTCCCATTGATCGTTGCTTACAGGAAGGGAGCCCCGGTCCGGATCAGTGATATTGCGAAGGTGACCGAGGGAATCGAAGATCTGCGCAACTCGGCGTACGCGAATGGCGTAGCTTCCGTTTCGATGGGCATCGGCCGGGAACCCGGCGCCAACGTGATTCAGACCGTGGACCGCATCATGGCGCTGCTTCCGGAGTTGCGCGCTTCCATCCCGCCCACGGTCGTGCTGGATACCAATTTCAACCGCACCACCACGATCCGCGCGTCCGTGAAGGATATCGAAATCACCATGATATTGAGTGTGATACTTGTGATTATGGTAATTTTCCTGTTTCTGCGCAATGCCTGGGCCACGATTATTCCCAGCATCGCCGTGCCGCTCTCCATCGTCGGAACGTTTGGGGTAATGTCGCTGTTGCACTACAGCATGGATAACCTTTCTCTTATGGCGCTGGCAATCTGCACCGGGTTCGTGGTGGACGACGCCATCGTGGTGATTGAGAACATCTCGCGCTATCTGGAAGCGGGGGATACCCCTTTGCAAGCGGCCATGCGGGGTTCCCGTGAGATCGGGTTTACGGTCCTGTCCATGAGCACTTCCCTGATGGCGGTTTTCATTCCGCTCCTGCTGATGGGCGGGGTCATTGGAAGATTGTTCCGGGAGTTTGCCGTCACGTTGAGCGTGGCCATAGTCGTTTCCCTGTGTGTGTCGCTCACCACTACCCCGATGATGTGCGCTCGATTCCTGAAATCGGAGAAGGAAATAAAGCACGGTAAAATGTTTCAGGCGAGCGAACGGGTGTTCACATGGAGTGTGAGAAGCTATGCCGCCGCGTTGCGCTGGGTTCTGCGCCATCAACCTTTGATGCTGGCCATTACTGGCGCCACCATTTGCTTGAGCGTTTATCTGTATATTGTCATTCCCAAGGGCTTTTTTCCCGCCCAGGATACCGGGCTGATGGCCGGAAATATTCTGGGGGCGCAGGACACTTCCTTTCCCGCGATGCAACAGAAACTAAAAGAATATACAGACATCATCGTGAGCGATCCCGCGGTGAAAAGCATGATCGGCCAGACCGGGGGCGGTGCTGAAAATACGGGGGGCATGGAAATTGAGTTGAAGCCGGTCAGCGAGCGGAAAGTCACTGTGTACCAGGTGATTGAGCGCCTGCGGCCCAAACTTGCGGTGGTTCCGGGGGCCACACTTTTCCTGCGGGCTTATCAAGACATCACGGTCGGCGGGCGGATCAGCAGTTCGCAGTATCAATACACTTTATCCAGTGAAAATCTAAATGACCTGCTGGATTGGGCGCCGCGCGTGGAAATGGCCTTGAGCCAGATGCCCGAATTGCGCGACATTGCCAGCGATCAACAAACGCGTGGCTTGCAGGCCACCCTGGTGATCGATCGCGACACGGCGTCGCGATTGGGGATTTCACCGCAGGCCATCGATAACACTCTTTACGACGCATTCGGCCAGCGGCAAGTCTCCACGATCTACACGCAGTTGAACCAGTATCACGTCGTGATGGAAGTAGATTCGGCGTATCGCAATAGCACGGATGCGATCCGTGGACTGTACGTAAGATCTTCGAGTGGCAACCAGGTACCCCTCAGCGCCTTTACCCACTATGAGACGAAGAATACCGCCCTCTCAGTGAACCATCAGGGCCAATTTCCCGCAGTTACGATTTCCTTCAATCTTGCAGAGGGGATCGCTCTGGGTGAGGCAGTGACGAAAATCCAGGAAGCTGTCTTTCACATGGGGCTTCCTGCCGATATTCACCCGACATTCCAGGGAAATGCGCAGGCCTTTCAATCCTCCTTGTCGAGCCAGCCATGGCTTATTCTGGCCGCGCTCGTCACGGTTTACATTGTATTGGGGATGCTCTACGAAAGTTACATCCACCCGGTTACGATTCTCTCGACGTTGCCCTCCGCCGGTGTAGGAGCTTTGCTGGCGTTGTTGATCTCTCGCAACGAGTTGACCGTCATCTCGCTCATCGCCATTGTTCTGTTGATCGGCATTGTCATCAAGAACGCCATCATGATGATCGATTTCGCCATTGAAACGGAACGGACAGGGAAGACGCCCGAGGAATCAATTTATCAGGCCTGCCTTCTGAGATTCCGCCCAATCATGATGACCACGGTGGCGGCGCTATTTGGAGGATTGCCGCTGGCGTTGATGACCGGCACCGGTTCGGAAATGCGCCGCCCCCTCGGGATCAGCATTGTGGGCGGCTTGTTGGTGAGCCAGATGCTTACCCTCTTTACGACGCCAGTCATCTATCTGTATATGGACCGCTTGCAATTGCGCATTAAGGGGCGCAAAGAGGCGCGGCTTTTCGGAGGGCACACAACTCCTCACCCGGCATCCGCCAAATAGCTGTCCACGTCGCTCCAATTGTTTCAGTCTTAGAAACCGCGAATTCCCAGGTCACTGAATGAATGAGGAATACTCGCTTTTGGTGGCGCCGGCGTCCCGCCGGCGGTTTCGGCTTCCTGCACACGCTGCAAAATCGCCGGCGAGACGCCGGCGTCACGAGAGAGCATCTCTCTGTGGTTTTGCAGTTCTGGAATTTTGAATTGTTAGGTAGACATTCGACTAAATTCCTTTGGATTTCGCCCCCAACACGGTCGCGGCAACCAAAGCTCGCGCGCCGATGCGGTTGCAAAACAATTCTCCCCGGGGCACACTTTATTTATGAGCACATACGACCTGATTTGCATTGGCGCTGGGCCTACCGGGCTGGCCTGCGCCATTGAAGCCAAGCGCGTGGGTATGCGCCCGCTGGTGATCGACAAAGGATGCCTCTGCAATTCTCTCTACCATTACCCCGTCAATATGGTGTTTTTCACCACGCCGGAACTTCTGGAAATCGGCGATTTGCCGCTGACCAGCGCCGCGGAGAAGCCGACGCGCAGCGAGGCACTCAAGTATTATCGCAAGTGCGCCGAGCACTATAATCTGGACTTGCGGCTCGGCCATCGCGTGGAAAAAGTGGATGGCGCGGACGGAAAATTCAGCGTGCACACGCGCGATGAGCAGGGAACTCCCGCGCAATTCGCGGCGAAAAAAATAGCGGTAGCCACCGGCTATTACGACCTGCCGAACCGCATGGGAATTCCGGGAGAAGATTTGCCGCACGTTTCGCACTACTACACGGAGGCTCACTCTTTTTGGCGCTTGAATGTGGTTGTGATCGGCGGGAAAAACTCGGCCGCGGAAGCCGCCCTGGACCTTTACCGCAATGGCGCGAAAGTCACTCTGGTTCACCGCCGAGCTGAACTTGGCTCCACGATCAAATATTGGGTTCGCCCGGACATCGAGAATCGCATCAAGGCCGGGCAGGTTCACGCGCTTTTTGAAACCAGCGTGAAGCGCATTGAAACGGGGCGCGTCGTGGTTTCCAACCACGCCGGCGAATTGACCTTGCCGGCGGATCAGGTTTTTGCGCTGACGGGCTACCATCCGGACTTTGAATTCCTGCGCTCCCTCGGAATTTCGCTCGATCCGCAAACCAATAAGCCCGCCATGGACCCGCAAACCCATGAGAGCAACGTCCCTGGAATTTACGTCGCGGGAGTCGTGATCGGCGGAAATCACACCAGCGAAATTTTCATTGAAAATGGCCGCTTTCACGGCAAGCAAATTATCGCCGCTTTGACAGGCGGGCGTTTACACTCCACCACCGGCGTTTGAACTATTTTCCGGCCAATGCTAGAGTGAATTATTCGAGAAGAGCAAGAGCCGAAGTAGCTCAGTTGGTAGAGCAGTCGATTCGTAATCGACAGGTCTCCGGTTCAAGTCCGGACTTCGGCTCCAGAATTTCCGCAGCCCCTTGTTATCCAGAAATAATATCCGTGCGCACATAGCCCGAAACGCGCGGTTGAATCCAGGGAACGCCAATCTCCCGATTGGCGTCTTGCAATGCCCCAATCGGGAGATTGGCGTTCCCGGGTGCGCCGAATTGCCGCTCTCGTTGAATCCCGCCCGCCTATTGAGAAGCCCGGCTTGGCTCAGCCTTGGCACGCCCCCAAAGTTCTTCGCTGGCGATCCGAGCGCCTTCGACCATGGCTTCCAATTTGGCCCACATGATTGAGGGATGAACGCGCCGGTTGAATTGTTCCTGGGCAAAGCCGCAATCGGTGCTGGCGATAACGTTTTCGCGGCCGACCACGCCGGCGAACCGTAGGATACGCTCAGCGACGAGCTCGGGATGCTCCACGACGTTTGTGCCGTGGCTGACGACTCCGGGGGCCAGAATCTTGCCATCTGGCAGCTTAACGTCCTTCCAGACGCTCCATTCATGCTCGTGGCGGGGATTGGCGGCTTCGATGAGATACGCGCCGGCGCGAACCTTGAGTATTAGATCGACGATTTTCTTCAGCGGGACGTCAGACGTATGCGGTCCGGGCCAGCTCCCCCAGCAAACGTGGTAGCGGACGCGGTTTTCCGGGATCCCTTCCAACGCGTGGTTCAGAACCTCGACGTGCCGCGCCACCCAGCGGTGGTAGTCTTCGAAGTTTGCGGGTGGCACCATCCGATCGTAGGTCACGGCCGCGCGGGCATCGTCCAGTTGCAAGAGAAAGCCGGCGTCCACGATGGCGCGGTATTCGGTCCGCAGCGCCTCCGCCAGGGCGATCACCAGTTCTTCATCGTTTCGGTAATATTGGTTTTTCCGGTCCGGGATGGCGCTGGAGGGAGCGGCCACCGGGAGGAATGCTTCCTCCACTTTCACGTCTTGCAGCGCCGCTTTGAGGTTGTCGAGGTCCTGCTGTAGTTCGCCGAGGCCGGTGTAATTGACGGGCGCGACGCACACGGCCTCACGCTGGGTCACGTTCGACCAGGTGCGGTCATTTCCGCCTTCGAGTTCCGCATAAAATTCCTTGAAGCGATCCCTGTCCGCGCCTCGGGCGAAAGGATTGGCGCCGGGCTGGACGGGGCGCAGTTCGAACCCGCTCACGCGCTTCAGGGCGTAGAGTGACCAGCTGGTGGACTTGCCGAATTCGCCGTCATTGACGATATCGATGCCCGCCTGGACTTGCCGCCGTACGACCTCGGCGACGGAATCCTTCAGGCATCGCTCGTAAGCATGCCCATCCGCGGCCTCTCCGTTCTCCCGCGCGCGCACGAGTTCGAGTAGTTGGGGCGGACGGATCAGGCTGCCCACATGCGTGGTCAAAATTCGATTTGAGCTGCGCTTCATCGGGATTGGCCTTAGGGTTTGAATTCGATCAGGAGATTGCTGATCGGGATTTTGCCAACGTCCTTGGAAGCGTGGACGACGGGCGGCCTCCACATCGCGACGTCAGGCACTAATTCGCGGGTTTCTTCTTTCCCATTCGTCCACTGCTGCACCATCGTGTCGTTGAGGAAAATAGCCAAACGCAAATTGTGGCTGTGGGGCGCGGCGTATTCGCCGGGCTGCATCTTCTCTGCGAACACCGTGAAATCTTTTCCATCGAACAAGACTTTGTTTCCGGGCGGTGCCGGCGTTCCAGGGGCCAGAGGCATTACTTTGGGGTGCGCCGGATTAATAGCGACCTCGAGGAAATCTCCAGTTTTGGGAGGAGAGTAGCGTTCGCCGGTCTTGAAAACTTTGACGTCGCCACGCTCCATCTTTTGGCCGTTCACTTCGATAGATCCGAAGGCCACCACCACACGGTCACCGCAACCTGCCGCGGCCGCCGCGCACGGCGCGCTGTTTCTAAACACACGGACGAATTCATTTTCGAGCAGAGGGCTGGCCGGCATGGTCTGAAGAAAAAGCAACGCCGCAAGTATCAGCTTCATTTTCGTTGCGCCTTTCCAAATCGTGGGGAAGTGGCGACGCGTAGTGTACAGCAGGCAAGGCGCTAATTCACCATCCGCCGAACGCTTTCCAAGGCCTGGCGCGCGAGGGTGTAGCGCGGCTCGATGGCCAGCGACTTCTGGAAGAGTTCACGGGCACGATTGATCATGCCTTTGGCGAGAAAGACGCGTCCGAGATTGAAGTAAGGAAAATGGCGCGGTTCATAGCGTTTGGCGGCCATGGCCTGCTCCAGCCAGGGAATGGCTTCGTCGAAGCGGTTGAGGTCGATCAGGTAAGCGCCGATGTCGTTGTAGGGATTGCCGAAGTCAGGGTCTATTTCGATGGCGTGCTTGCATTCCGCGATGGCCTCTTCGATTTTCCCCTGGAAATGATAGGTCCAGCCGAGATACGTGTACGCCTCGGCGGTGGGATGCAGCGCCAAAGATCCGAGATAGAGTTCCACCGCGCGGTCGTAATCGCCATCCATCTGCGCGGCAAACGCTTCCTGGAAGCGCTGTCTCGCCTCGGCCTCGCGATCGGGTAGCATGGCCCATTTAGAGCACAGCGAGGGGAACGTGTCAAATTCCTGCAGATTTTTGTAGGACAGCCACTCTTGGCTGTCCGCTTTTGCCGCGACCATATTGTGCGGGAAGCCAAGAGGACGGCCAGCAGGACAGCCTAAAGGACAGCGAAGAGTGGCTGTCCTACTGCGAATCACATTTTCGCCATTTCAAATCCATCGATCTGCACGTCGAGTTGGTGGTTGATACGGATGCCGTAGATGCCGTCGGTTTTCGCGGCCGCCCCGGTTTTTGGAAGCGAGGTGACAACCGTCCCATTGATGACAAAATCGACCTTGTCGGCCTTCACGCGCACTTCCAGGGCGTTGGTGGCCGTTCCGCCGGAGTCGGGCTTTTTTACCGCGGGGCTGGGAGTCTTGGGCGACACACCCTGCGTCGAAGACCCATCGCGCCGTTTGATGAGAAATGTTCCGTCGTCCGTGATCATGAAGTACAAGTAGCTCTGGGCCCCGCCTTCGAGACCGCTTCCGCCGAAGATGAGACCGTAGTATTCGTCATAGCCCGTTGATTTGATGAGCTTGAACGTGCCTTTGAGCGTGTAGTTTCCCGTGGCCGTGTTCGCCGGGTTCCAGTAGATCGCCGCCATGGGATTTATGGCGTGGAAACCCGAACCGGTCGCCGTGAACTTATTGGCGCCTGGAGCATCCGGGTCGGACGCGTCCGAACTGTGGTCCGAACGCAGCTTCCATCCTTTTGGCGCTTGCGCGAACGCCGGTGCAAGGGCGAGCAGTGCGGCCAATACGAATCCAATGAAGTGCTTCATCTCTGTGCCTCCTCGGAAAATGGCTTCGCCAGATGATACTCCCGTTGCACGCCGGTTTGGCAACTCGGATTTGGGTAGCGCCATCCGCAGCGATGGCCGGGCATCTTTGACTCGGCCGGATGCACGCCATAAGGTGGGCGCTAGACGGACCAAGGGAAGCGCAGTAAGTCATTCTGTCAGTCGAAGGGGCGCGGAAACTGCGGGCTGGATTATCCGCGTGCTAGAATTCTTGGGTGTCCAAACAAATTATTCGTCCTGCCGGCACGATCAGCGGGTCTCTGGAAGTTCCGGGCGATAAGTCCATTTCGCATCGCTACGCCATGCTTGCCGCGCTCGCCGAGGGCCGCAGCGAAATCACCCGCTTTTCCGCCGCAGCCGATTGCCGCAGCACGCTCGATTGTTTCTCGCGGCTCGGCGTGAAAATCGAGATTCAGGGTGACCGTGTGCGCATCGCCGGCGCGGGCCTTGGCGGGTTGCGCAAACCGCGCCGCGCGCTGGACGCCGGAAATTCGGGTACCACGATGCGCATGCTCGCCGGTATTTTGGCCGGGCAGGAATTTCGTTCGATTCTGGACGGCGACGCTTCCTTGCGGCGCCGGCCGATGCGCCGCGTGATGGACCCGCTCCGACAAATGGGCGCGCGGATGGAAGCTCGCGACGGAGGCTTCGCCCCGTTGAAGATCGAGGGCACTCGCCTCTCTCCAATTGATTACGCGCTGCCGGTGCCGAGCGCGCAGGTGAAGTCCGCCGTCCTTCTCGCTGGATTGTTCGCGGAGGGCGTGACTTCCGTGACCGAGCCGGTGCGCACCCGCGACCACACGGAATTGGCACTCGCCGAATTCGGCGCGCGCATCGATCATGAGAGGCACACTATCCGCATTCATGGGCGGCCGCGTCTGAAAGGGCGCTCGCTCTCCGTCCCGGGCGATCTTTCCTCCGCCGTTTTCTTCCTGGCGGCGGCCATGGTCCTTCCGGAATCGAATCTGGTGATACATAACGTGGGTCTAAACCCCACACGTTCCACTGTGCTCGACGTTTTGGGATCCATGGGAGCGCCGGTCAGCCTGGTTGCGATTCGCAGCGAACACGGGGAGCTTGTGGGCGACGTTTCCGTACGCCACGAACCGCTGAAGGGCGGCTCGATCGAAGGCGACGCCATCGCCCAGTTGATCGACGAGCTTCCTGCGATTGCCGTTCTCGGTCCGTATACCGAGCAGGGAATCGAGATCCGCAACGCGGCCGAGCTGCGCGTGAAGGAAAGCGATCGTATTGCGGTCCTGGCGGAGAACCTGCGGCGTATGGGCGCGAAGGTCGAAGAGCTTCCCGATGGCTTGCGCGTCGCGGGCCGCTCCGCGGGCCGCTTGCACGGCGCGGAGATCGAGCCGCACGGCGACCATCGTATGGCCATGGCGTTTGCCGTCGCCGCCCTCGGTGCGGAAGGGGAAACAGTGATTCGCGACTCCGAATGCGCCGCGGTTTCTTACCCCGAATTTTTCTCCACGCTCGAGCGGTTAGTCGAGCGATAGCTGGCACGCCACGGCTTCCGCGACCTGAAACTGCGCGAAACATTTGTAACACTGCATTCATCTGGCATTAAAGGAGATGCATTTTTTTTGGAACGAATGCGCAGGTCCTTTCTTGACACTCCATTGCCGCAGCGGTTAACCTCGCGTGCGAATGCGTGGAAGACTTCGCAGGATACTCATAGCGCTGGTCATTTTGGCGGGCATCATGGCGCTCGCCTATCAATCCCGCCATAAAATTCATTTGTCTGACTTCACGTGGAAAAAATTTATAGAAAGCGTCGGTCAGGCAAACATTTGGCTGCTCTTGCTTTCGTTCGTGGCGATTTATGGATGCTATGCAATCCGCGCCGCCCGGTGGCAACGGTTCTGCCGTTACCTGGGAGCAGCGACTTTCTTGAACACGCTTAGCGGCACGCTGATGGGCTTCGCCGCGATTTTTGTTCTTGGCCGGGCCGGGGAGCCTGTCCGGCCGCTACTGCTGGCGCGGAAGGATCGCCTGCCCGTCGCCAGCATGTTCGGAATCTACTTTTTGGAACGGTACTGCGACTTCGCCGCAGCGGCGGCGCTAGCCTGCCTGAGCCTGCTTGTGTTTCCGAACCGGCTCTCTGACGCAGGGGCGGACATGGATTGGGTGGGGAGCGCCAGGCATGGAGCGTGGTTGCTGCTTGGCGGGCTGATTGGTCTTACGGCGGTCCTGGTTTACTACCGGGTGCACGGGGCGGCGGCGGTTGACCGGGGGCTCGAGCGCTGGCGCGGCAGTGGCGGTTTCAGGATGCGTTTCGCGTCCGCCATTTCCGGAATCAGCGAAGGACTGCAGGCCATTCGGACCCTTTCCGATTTGTGGGCGGCAATTGGCTATACCGCCGCGCACTGGGTGCTGGTTGTGGTGATTTACATGTGGGTTTCGCAGGCTTTTTCCAGCGCCTTTGTTCATTCCGACATGAATTTTTGGGGGGCCATGCTGCTGCTCGCGGTCACTATTGTGGGCTCCGTGCTGCAACTCCCGGGGATTGGCGGCGGCGCGCAAATTGCCAGTATCGTAGCTTTGACCGCGATCTTCGGTGTCGCACAAGAGCCCGCCATCGCCATCGCAGCTGTTCTCTGGCTCATCACCTTTGCCGGGTGCACCGTTGTGGGAGTCCCATTGCTGATCCACGAGGGAATGTCCTTTGGCGAATTACGCAAACTGGCGCGTGCCGAAGCCGATGCGGAAGAGGCCGGCAAGCACGTAACAGTGCCGGGCGCGAATGGCGTTAAGCCTTCCACAGCGGTAAAGGGAAAGTTGCGAGGAGATTCGGCTCAGTGAAGTGCCCATTTTGTTCGGTGATGGAAGACAAGGTCATTGATTCGCGCGAGGGCCGCGCCGGCGATTTAATTCGCCGCCGCCGCGAATGCCTCAAGTGCGGCCGGCGTTACACGACCTACGAGCGCATCGACGAAATCCCCTACATGGTGATCAAGAAAGACGGCCGCCGGGAACGCTTCGACCGGCAGAAAATTCTGCAGGGGCTGTTGAAATCGTGCGAGAAACGCCCCGTGGCTACCGCCAAGCTCGAAGCGCTGGTGGATGAAGTGGAGCGCTTTGTCCATGAAGCGCCCGAGCGCGAGCGCAAAACCAGCGAGATCGGCGAGCTCCTGATGAATCGAATCAAGAAACTCGATAAGGTTGCGTATGTGCGCTTCGCATCGGTCTATCTGGATTTCAAGGACGTGAAGGAATTCATGTCCGAATTAAAAGGCCTGTTGAAAGACCGCTCGAAAAAGTAGGTTGGCATTTGGCGAGCCCTCAATCAGGCAGAGGGCCCTGAAGAATTCGGGCCCCCTGGATTGATTGAGAGAGAGTTGTGTTATCCGATTTGCAAGTGGTTTTCCACCGAGAAGACCCCAGGGACAGTATTCGCGACGATCCCCGCGATATTCTTATCCATCTGGTTCATGACCACGCCTTCGAGGGACACGTGCCCATTCTTCACGATGATGTGAACTTGCGGGATGGCTCCCAGGGTGTACCGTCCCAGGTCCGCATGAGAAAAAACGGCGCGATATTCGGCGCGGCGAATCTGATCGTCGAATCTGGATGGCGGCAGCACCTCGATGTTGTTGACCACATCAGTCACTCCGGGAATCGACCGCACAAATTTCCCGGCGTCGTCTTTCGTGGTGGCGTGCTCGCTGATCACCTGGCCGCTCAAAATCACCTGAGTGCCGTTGACTTGATATTCCAAATTGTCAAATACGCCATACCAGGGAAGCATCGCCAAATTGTGTTGCACCTGGTTGGCGATTGCTGAAATGTTGGGGTTGGTCCGGGTTCCGGCGCTCACGCCAGAAGCGTCCCAGGTGAGGGCCATTGACCCAACCAAAACCATTGCAAATAAAAACCTTAGAAGATTTCCATGCATTTTCATGGAAGCTCTCCTTTCCGCGGCCTCGCTAGGCCACTATTACTTATGTCCTCACTTCCTTAGATGCAGAGTTATCTCAAAAGGCATCCTGGACACAACGGTCGACGAACGTTTCCGGACACACGGCGTAATTCTGGTAGCATGGCAAATGCTGTGGGATAAATTGCGTCCTGCCAACGGCAAAAAGAAATGGGAACCAAAAATATCTGGGCCATCGCGCATCGCGGCGCTTCCGGACATGCGCCCGAAAATACCATGGCCGCGTTTCGCCGCGCCGTGGAGTTGGGCGTGACCTTCATTGAAACTGATCTACAACTCTCACGGGATGCCCGAGTTGTGGCCATCCATGACTTCACGCTGGATCGCACCACCAACGGCACGGGCCAGGTGCATATGCAAACGCTGGAGCAAATTCGCGCGCTCGATGCCGGCGCGTGGTTTGCCGATCACGGCGCAGGGAAGTTTTCCGGCGAACGCGTGCCTACGCTCGAGGAAATCCTCGATTTCGCAAAAGAGCATGACATTATTTTTTATCTCGAGATTAAATCCGGCCCGGCCTGGGGAATCGAGCACGCTGTGGTGGCGACATTACGCGACCACAACGCATCCGCACGCGTGGTGATTCTTTCCTTTGACCCGGCCACACTTGACTCCGTTCACCGCCTGGACAGCACCATGATGACCGGATTCTTGTGCGAGCATCCCTCCGGAGACTTGGTTGAGCGCACGGTTCGAGCGGGTGCGCGGCAGCTTGTCGCGAGAGGAGACCTCGTCACTCCCGACGTTGTGGAAAAGGCGCACCACGCAGGCCTGCAGGCAGTGGCCTGGACGATTAACGAACCTGAACAAATGAGGCGTCTGATCGCCGCAGGTATAGATGGAATTATCACCGACTATCCGGACTGTCTCTTCAAGGTTTTGCGCGACGAACGGAGTTGAGTTCTCCGTCTCCTCTGTGTTCGAGCCGATCCGTACATCCGGAAAAAACTTCAACACAGAGGGCACGGAGGAGGCAAAAGCCCGGACTTGCCGGCGTCATCGCGCCGAACGGAAGAGCGCGGCGAACTGCGAAACGGTGAGTTGTTCCGCGCGGACATCTGGCGATAGGCCCGCCTCCCGCAAGACGTCCTCGGCGCGCACCCCCAGCCGGCTGCGCAGATTGTTGCGCAACGTCTTCCTCTTGTGAGCGAAACATTCCTTCACGAAATCGAGGAACGCACTTTCATCCTCGAGGGAATGTTTCGCGCGCGCTCCCGGCATGCGGAAACTCACGAGCGCGGAGGCAACCTTGGGCGGCGGCCGAAACGCACCCGGAGGTATCCGGAATGCGATTTCCGGACTGCTGAACCACTGTGACACCACGGAGAGATAACCGTAATCGCGCCTTCCCGGCTGCGCGACAATTCTTGCCGCGACTTCGAACTGAATCACGATATGTATTTCCGCAATCCGTTCGGCGTGCTCGAAGAGGCGATGCAATATCGGAGAGGTAATGTAGTAAGGCAAATTTCCGTAAACGGAGAAACGCCCGCCCCCGGTCAGTTTCCCTAGATCGACGGCCATCACATCGCATTCGGCGACTTCCAAGTTTTTGTAACGCGCAGTGACTTCACGCAACCGTCTGGCAAGCCGCGGGTCGATTTCGATTGCGAATACTTTGCTGGCGCGTTGCGCGAGGCGCACCGTCATCTCGCCATGCCCCGCGCCGACTTCGATCCACACTCCATCGCCGATCCGAATCGCGCGCGCGATCCTTTCCTGCCAATTCGCGTCTGTGAGGAAGTGTTGCCCTAGCTTCTGGCGAGACATGAGAGGGAAGTGTACCAAGAGGGGAGCACAATCACAGCCTCGCGACGAACTCTGGCCGGAATTTCCAGCGGCGAATGCGGTTTGAACTTGTGTTCCGCCCAATCGCGAAGTGGTGCTGCCGGTTTTGTGGCGCCGGCGTCCCGCCGGCAGTTTTGCGCCGCAACGCAGCTACAAAAATCGCCGGCGCTACCAACGCCCGCCCCGTTAGTTGCTATGACCCTGCCGTCTGGCTCACCGCTGCCGTCATGCGCTTCTTCATTTCCTCGGGCGAAACGTCCTCAATATGTGAGGCCACAGACCACATGTGGCCAAAGGGATCGAGCAGCGATGCGGAGCGGTCGCCATAAAATTGGTTTTTGATCGGCCGGAGAATTTTGGCTCCGTTATCAGTCATTTTCTTGACCACGGCATCGACATTTTCAACATATAGGTGCAAGCCCGTGGAAAAGCCGCCTACCGTTTGCGGGCTGAACATACCCATGTGCGGATTCTCGTCGGCGAGCATCACGATCGAGTCGCCAATTTTCAGTTCCGCATGCATGATTCTTCCGTCAGGTCCTGCCATGCGAACGATTTCCGCCGCACCGAAGACGTTCTTGTAAAAATCGATTCCGGCGCTCGCGCCTCGGACATACAGGTACGGTGTGACGCTGTGATATCCCTCGGGAATCGGTTTTACGCTGCCCATGACTTCACCTCACTAGAGTAGGGATGTATTGGCGGTCGGCAAATTACGGCTCTGCCGGTACCTGCCCAGTACAGAAAAACCGATTCTACATCCAATTTCAAGTGGCGCATGCTTCAGCTTGCGGGTTTTGGTCCTTGCAAGGACGAACCCACGCAGGCTGAAGCCCGCGCCACTAAACTGCGTTTCACTCGTACCCGACCCGGGCATCGGCGGCAGCCATCCTTGACGACGGAACAGTGTTTCAGTACGTTGGAAGCTTCGAATTCGCCATGAAAATACTTTTTGTCGCATCGGAAGGACTTCCATTCTCGAAGACGGGCGGTCTGGCGGACGTGATCGAAGCGCTGCCGAAATCGCTGGCTGCGCTCGGCCATGAAGTGACCGTGCTGCTTCCGCGTTACCGCAATACGCGCGCGCTTTCGGTGACCGTGCACAGCCTTACGATCCCTGCTGGAGAGGGCCTGCGATTTCCGGCCATCGAGGAGGGTGGAACGCTGCACGGAGTCTACTATTATTTCGTGGATGATCCGGAATACTTCGATCGCGAGCAACTGTACGGCATGGCCGGGAAGGATTATCCGGACAACGCCGAACGCTTTGCGGAATTTTGCGGAGCGGCCATCGAATTCTGCAAACACGTATGGATGCCCGACGTAATCCACTGCCATGACTGGCAAGCGGGCCTGGTGCCGGTGTTTTTGCGGACGCGGTATGAGAAGGACGAAGCGGTCCGGGAATTGCCCGTGGTTTTTACCATCCACAACATGGGCTATCACGGCGCGTTTCCGCGAGACACGATGAAGAAAATCGGTTTGCCGGATAGCCTTTTCGGCATTGACGGGATGGAGTTCTTCGGACGGGTCAATTTCCTGAAAGGCGCGCTGATTTTTTCCGACTACCTGACAACGGTGAGCCCGAAATACGCCGAAGAAATAAAGACCGTGGAATACGGCCACGGTCTGGATGGCGTGGTGAGGAATCGCGGCGACCGGCTGGTCGGAATTTTGAACGGCGTGGACTATTCGGCGTGGAGTCCTGAGCGCGACAAAGTGATTGCCTCACGCTATTCGCCGAAGGACCTGTCGGGCAAGCTCGCCTGCAAAAAGAATCTGCTCGAGGTGTTCGGCCTGCCGCCGGAAAATGTGAACAAACCGGTGCTCGGCATCGTTTCGCGCTTTGCCGGCCAGAAAGGTTTTGATCTGATCGAACAAATTGCCGCCACTTTGCTGGAAGAAGACCTGGCGGTCACCGCTCTCGGCGCCGGGGAAGCGAAATACGAAAAACTGTTCCGCGAACTGGCCAAGGCCTATCCCGCAAAATTCAGCGTGAGAGTGGCCTATGACAACGTTCTGGCGCACAAAGTCGAAGCCGGGGCGGATATTTTCCTGATGCCTTCGCGGTATGAGCCCTGCGGCTTGAACCAGATTTACAGTTTGAAGTACGGAACTGTGCCGGTGGTGCGGGCCACGGGAGGCCTGGACAATACGATCGAGGACTTCGATCCGGAAAAAGGACGCGGGACGGGATTTAAGTTTCAGGCGTATGATGGTCCATCGCTCCTTGCGGCCATCCACGAGGCGCTTTCTGTTTTCCGGAATGAGCCGGCGGTATGGCGGCGAATCCAGTTGAACGGCATGGCCAAGGATTTCTCCTGGCAAGTCTCGGCGGCGGAGTATGCCAAGCTGTACGAAGCTGCCTGGAAATCCAGAAACCAAAAAGGTGCAACTTCATCTAATGAATTCAGGGCAAAATCGGCTAAGATGTCGCCGGTAATTCCCATCGGAAAGGGTTCTCATGGCAGATAATGTAAGCAATGTAACGGACAGCACTTTTCAGGCGGAAGTCATCGAGGCCAGCAAGACTCAGCCCGTGATGGTGGATTTCTGGGCGGAGTGGTGCAGGCCATGCCTGATGCTGGCTCCCACCGTGGCCGAGGTGGCCACCGCCTACGCGGGAAAAATTAAAGTCGTGAAATTGAACGTCGACGAAAATACCAACTCCGCCGGACAGTTCAACATCCGCGGCATCCCAACCCTGCTCATCTTCAAGGGCGGGCAGGTCGCCGAGCAAGTCGTCGGCGCGGTCCCTCGCGACCAGATCGAGAAAGCCGTTCAGCGCCACCTCACGTAAGCTCACCATGCCACATCGAACGGGCGCCGGGAAGCCGCAGCCTTCCCGGCGACGCTGCCATTGGGCGCAAAGCGACGTCATGATTCGCTACCATGACGAAGAATGGGGTGTGCCGGTGCACGAAGATCTCCGCCTCTTCGAATTCCTGATCCTGGAGGGCGCGCAGGCTGGATTGAGTTGGGAGACCGTGCTGCGGAAACGCGACCGTTACCGCGAGGTCTTCGATGGCTTTGACGCTTCTAAAATCGCTGGATATGACGCGCGAAAAGTGCGCGCGCTGCTTGCCGATCCGGGCATCATACGAAATAGACTGAAAATTTTTTCCACCATTTCCAACGCGCAGGCGTTTCTCGAAGTGCAGCGCGAATTCGGCAGCTTCGACGCCTACATCTGGCAATTCACCGGCGGGAAAACGCTGCGGCAGGCGCGCCGCGGACTAAAAGATGTCCCGACTCGAACCGGGGAATCCGACGCCATGAGCTGGGATTTGAAAAAACGCGGCTTTCGTTTTGTCGGCTCAACTATTTGCTACGCCTTCATGCAGGCCACCGGCATGGTGAACGATCATCTCCGCACCTGTTTTCGTTGGGCGGAGATTGGTTGAGCGGTCCTAAGTAGCGCAGGCTTCAGCCTGTAGGGGTTGGTAGGCGCAGGCTCAAGCGTGCCTCCGCCAACCCCCACAGGCTGAAGCTTGCGCTACTTTATTTTGCGAGCAGGCGCAGCGTGCTCGCGGGGTAGAGAGCGAGCAATCGTCCCTGAGGCGGTGAGATGCGCTCCAACTCCAAAAGCGCGAAGCCCGCTTTCTTTAGTTCCGTGATTTTCGCGGTGGTGTGGAGGACATGGCCGATCACCAGATGCAGGTGCGGTTCGTGGCCGAAGCACAGTACAACCCTGGCTTTCATCGATTGCAGTTCCCGCAACAATTCGGACGGAGCACTGGTGCCTTTCAATGCGTCCGTCCGTATGATTTTCTTGGATGGATAGCCGATCGTTTCGCAAAAGATTTCCGCGGTTTGCACGGCGCGCAGCCATGGGCTGGTCAGAACAGCGCTCGGTTTTACATCCAGAGCGCGAAAGCCGAGCGCCGCGGCGTGAGAGCGTTTCATTCCTTTCGGAGTGAGGGGACGCTCCGTATCGGGGGGACAATTGGGATCTTCGCGGTCCACGGCGATTCCATGACGGATAAGATAAAGTTCCATCATTACGCGACCCTCTCCTTCTCAACCATCAAGACCCGCTGAAACGACAGGCGCAAATTCAACTCCCTTTCAAGGAGGCGCGCTTTTCTTTCGATACCCGCAAGGTTCAGCCGCGAAGCGTCGCGCATTTCCACATGGATGCGCACATCGCGCGGGCCGCCCTCGACGGTGAGTCTGGAGATGCCTTGCCGGTGGTCGCTCTCCAGGCGCTCGGCCAGGCGCAGCATTCCAGCCAGAATGCGTGTTTTCTTTCTCTGTTCCCGATTGAGCGTGGCGAACACCGCATGCGCCGTGCTGGGCTCGGATTTTCTGTTGTGATAACGCACCAGGCAGGCCGTCATGTTTTTCGTCCAGCCGCCCAATCCCGGAATTTTCGCGTTGTGGATGAGATATTCGCCGTGGCGGTGGTGCGCTTTGCGGTTGATGAGCACGCCACAATCGTGAAGCATCGCGGCTGCGGCAAGAATGGTTCGCGCTTCAAAATCCAGATGATGATACGGCCACAACTGATCAAAGAGCTGCAAGGCGAGCGCCTGGACCTGGTCCGCATGTTTTAGATCGCAGCGCACCCGGCCGGCAAAGGACTCTGCGCCCGCGAGCATTTCTTGCGAGCGTTTGCGTTGCTCTTCCGTTAGTCCGGCTGGACCCATCTGCGCGGAGGCGAGTTCGTACAGCAGGCCCTCACGCACTCCCACGCGAGGGGCGATCATCTGGCGCAAGCGCAGCCACCATGCCACGGTCACAAGGACGATCGCCGCAACTCCCATTACCTCGGCGCGGTCACGCCGCACCGAAAACGCCTTCATTCTTTCTTCCACGTTGAGCTGGAGAATCTGCCAGAGCCGGTCGCGCAGCAATCGGGAATTCAGTGTAGTAAAGCTGCCTACTCTGGGGCCCGAAGCCAGACCGGCGAGAGTTTCCGCGTTGCCCCCGCAGGCAACGGTATAAGCCCCGGAGGGCCGCGGACGGCAGGGCAGGGCGCTTTGCAGCACGGAAAGGACGTGCAGGCGAATCTCATTCGCGGTGTGTTCGTGAATCACGCCCTGCGTGTGAAAAGCTTCCATCAATCGGACGGTTCCGAGAGGCAGGCCGATACTTTCCTGCAGGACCCCGCGCCGCAATTCATTGAGCTCGAGGCTGCCGCCGCCTAGGTCGAGAATGAAGCGCGGCGGATCGAGATCGCGCAGGGCGCGGAGGACGGCGATGCGCACGAGGCGCGCTTCTTCATCGCCGGAGATAACTTCCAAATCGATTTTGGCTTGATGGCGGATTCGTTCGATTAAAACGTGGCGATTGAGGGCTTCGCGCGCGGCGCTGGTGGTCACGGCGCGGTATGCGCTGACGCCGCGCGCATCCATGATGTTGCGAAATTCGCGAAATGCGGCGGTGGCGTCGCGCAAGGTCTTGCGGTCAAATTCACCGGAGGTAAATACCGAATGGCCGAGGCGCACCGGCGCGCGAACCGATTCCACAATCTCCCAATCGTCGGCGGAGTGGATGCGCGCGATCATCAGGCGAAAGGCATTGGATCCGGCGTCGATCGCCGCGAGTTGGATGGGTTTGCGAAGTCTTAACGCCACAGTGGGGCCAGCGCCGCGGATGGCCGGTAGTGCGTGCGTTGAATGCCAAGATGGGCGGCAATACGCTTCCGCAATTCCGTATTGACGGAAACGACGCTTGCCTCGCCGTCCAGCGCCAGAAAACCGTGGCGCACGGAGAGCGATTCAAATTCTTTTTTGATCTTGGCCTGGTACAGGATGAAGGACTGAAACAAATCGTCGGAGAGCGAAAGGTCCCGTCCGGACTCCCAATAGCTGATGGCATGCGATTTGCGAAACTCGCGCTCGAACGCCACTTCCGGGCGCACATTGAGCCAGAACGTGAGATCGGGGCGAATGGCCATTTCGTAAAGCCCGTTCAGGTAGTCGCGCTCGATGCCGCGGGCTACCGCGCGGGCAATCAAAGTATAAAAGTAGCGGTCCGCGAGGACAACAAAATCGGAACGCAGCGCGGGGATGATGCGGTGCTCGAGCTGGTCGTAGAAATCGGTGGCGTACATCAGCGTGAGCGTCATCCGCGTAATCGTATTTTCAGCCAGCAGCGCGTCGATATCTTTCGCCACCAGGCCGGAACGGCGCAGTCCCATGGTCTCCACTGCGAAGCCTTCGGACTCGAGCCATTCCGTCAGCAGGGCAATCTGAGTCGAGCGGCCCGAACCGTCCATGCCTTCTATGACGATAAGGGACCCGCCGAATTCCTCATCGTTCAGGCCGGGAAGGGGCAAACCATAATTGCGCGGGGCAGCGCCCGAGGGAAACGGCCCTTTTTTCAAGTGGCCATTCTTTCGATTCGTTTTGGCGGATTTCACAGGGCTCTCCGCGCGGACTTTTTGGGAGCAAATCGCGCCAAATCGATGCGCGCCTTCACCATCTGGCGCATCTGCTTTTGCAGCGAATTCACCGGCAGCGTGCCGTCCATCACCACGAATTTGTCCGATTCGATCATTTCGTCATATTGAGCCAGGATGCGCCCCTGAAAAATTCGGAAACTTTCGGCGCGGTCCAGGGAGAGGTTCAAGTCCATGCCCGCTTCGTAGTACTTCAGCTTGGGGCGGCCGCTCATGATTCGTTTGACGGCCACATCGAGCGGGGCGCGGAAATAAAACGTGATGTCCGGAACCGGCGCAAAGCGGTAGAGATTGCGCAGCCAGCGCGGGGAACAGTTTCGCGCTGCATCGCGCGCAAACGCGGTGTAAATATAGCGATCCGCAAGCACGAGGTACCCGCTGTGCAGCAGCGGCAGGATCTGCCGTTCACAGCGGTCGGCAAAATCCGCGGCATGGAGCAGGGAGAAAGTGGTGGGCGTCAGAAGCCGCCGCTGCTTTCCGCGGCGCGTGGCGGACTTGACCAGCGGCGAGGAATTCCACTCTGTAAAATGAAGGCGATACCCGCCGATTTCCAGCCAGCGTTTCAACAGGTACAGTTGCGTGCTCTTGCCGGACCCATCGATCCCTTCCACAACGATCAGTGCGCCCGGGTACTTTCGGGAGGGCTCAAGCTGAAATGAGGGCTCCTCAGAGATTTGCACAGGATTGTCGGGCGACTGTTCAACGGTGGATAGGGGGCGCGAGGTCACTTGAGTCTCCCGGCCGTCTATTATACGCACACAATGTAAAAGTTTGGTGACAACTAGATGAGTAGAGGGTGAACGATCCGCGCCGGTTTTTCGCGGCACAGCCACTCCTGGCCATGCAATTCTTGCAATCGCCGAGCCGGCTAGCCCGCCTGAACAGCTTTCAATACGGCACACGCAAGAGCGCCAGCGCTACTGCCCCCAGATTTTTTCGCGGGAACTCTCGAACGGATAGACATGAACCATCCACCCAAAAATCACGGGATAGAACGTCCCGCCGGCTTCAGTGCAAGCTTCCTTGGTCAGGATGGAGCCCTGCAATCCGAATTTGGTCCAGTCGGTGCCGGCGCGCTCGCCCTTCGGGGGAACGCAGAGTTTCGTGTGCAGGTGCCATTGCGCGATGCTGAGCGGGACGCGCTCGTTCAATTGTTCCTCAGTCACGCGCTTGGGCATGGTGTACATCGCGCCGATCAGGTCGTAGCCGGTTTGCGTTTTTTTATAGAGAAGGGAAGTGGGCCGAGTGGGATCGAAGCTGAACGATTCGAGGAAGCCGTTGTAATAATTCGTGAAGTGATATTCAGTCTGCGGAAGATTGGGCATGAAAATGCGAAAGCCGTCGGCGAGCGCGGCGTGGTAGTCCTTGTACTTCTCGATGGACTCGCGCAATTCGCCCGCGATCTCGTCGGCCTTGGCCCAATCCTGCGGCGTCGCGGTGCGCAACTTGGTCATGTACATGTGCGGACCCATCTGGTGATGGTGCATGTGGCTCATCGCGTCCATGGCGCCGTGCTCGGCTTGCTGATTTTTCTCGTCCGTGCCCTGGCCCATCTTCATGCCGGGCATGTCGTGATCCATGTCCATGCCAGGCATGCTATTGTCCATGCCAGGCATATTCTGATTCTGCCCGGAATCGCCGCCCGGCTTTTGCTGCTGATTTTGATGCCCCGTCTGCCGCGCAATAAGATTGGTGCCAGCGCCCGCAACCACCAGCGACGCCATTGCGATAAGAGCCATAAGAAACAGTTCTCGTCGGTCCATGATTTACCCTTCTCCTTACTATTCTACGCATTATCGGTGTGAAAATAACAAGGTGTGCATAATTTCCTCCGCGATTGGACGGTTAGAATTTCTTGTCAACGGCCAAATTCCCGCCATCCGTGGAAATCAGCGAGATGACCGAATCCTGGAATGCCCAAATAGCGTCTAACTGGGTGACGCTATGAATATCTCCAAAAATGACGGCAGCAAGCGCCACGCGGGCGGCGCATGGATCGCGAAGGCTCTGATCGTTGCGGGCTTGTTTTTCGCGCCGCGAGCGCAGGGACAAACCCCGCAGGCCGCGCATGTTCCAGATGCCTTGCACCAGCTAAATGAATCCATTGAAGCCCTGGTTCAGCGCGTCTCGCCAAGCGTCGTACAAATCCTTGTTTCGGGTTACACCTCCACCGAGGATACAGATCGGGGGCAGATGAGCGTGGTGATCGGAAAAGAGCGGACCATTGGCTCGGGTGTGATCGTGGATCCCGATGGCTACATCGTGACTAACGCCCACGTGGTGAAAGGCGCGGAGAAAATCCAGGTGATCGTCCCTCCACTTCCCGTCGCTCAGAACGCGTCTGACACGATTCAGGCGAACCGCGAACAGACTTACGACGCTCGGATTGTCGGCGTCGCGCGCCAGCTCGATCTCGCCGTGGTCAAGATTGAAGCGCACCAATTGCCCGCGATCCCGATCCGCAAGGCTGTGCCGCCAAGGCAAGGCGAAATGGTCTTTGCGTTCGGAAGCCCCCAAGGACTGCGAAACAGCGTGACCATGGGGGTGGTGAGCGCCGTTGCACGGCAACCCGACCCTGATAGCCCCCTGGTCTACGTTCAGACAGACACGCCCATCAATCCAGGCAACAGCGGCGGGCCGCTGTTGGACGCCGATGGCGAACTGGTGGGAATTAACACATTCATCTTGTCCAGCTCGGGCGGGAATCAGGGATTAGGCTTCGCGATTCCGGCGGGCGTCGTGGCCTTCGCCTATCCGCAGCTTCTAAAGTATGGTCATATCCACGAGCCTGAAATCGGCGCCATCCTTCAAACCATCACGCCAGAATTGGCTGCCGGACTGCACTTGCCGCGAGATTTCGGCGTGATTGTCTCAGATGTTGTTCCCGGGGGGCCCGCGGATCGCGCGGGCCTGAGAATTCAAGATATCATTGTGAGAGTAGACGGGACACGAACTGGAAGCCTTCCCTTGTTTAGTCAAAGCCTTTATATGCATGGGAGCGGAGAGCATGCGAAGCTCGAAGTCCTCCGCGGCTCAGACCGCCTGCAATTGGATGTTTCTCTCGCCGAGCGGCCCCACAAAGTGGACAGTCTGGTGGATTCGGTCGACCCGGTAAAAAACCTCGTGGCCCATCTAGGCATTCTTGGGATCGAACTCAATCCTGATTTGGCCCGCTCGTTACCCGAACTGAGAATTCCCAGTGGCATAATTGTCGCGGCCAAGACTTTGGGATCCGGTATCGCGGAGGTTCCGCTCCAAACAGGAGACGTGATCCATGGATTGAACGGTGTCACAGTGACCGGCATGGCCGATTTGCGCGAAGGCTTGGCAAAACTAGCGACAGGCGATGCAGTCGTTCTGTTAATTGAACGATACGGACAACTCATCTACGTCTCCTTTGTGCTGTAGAGAATCCATCGGTCTTACGAGGTATATTTCTTCAACCACCACTGGACTCCGCCTCTCGCACTGGATTGAAGCCCGCTCGCGATAATGCGTAACGCCGGCGATTGAAGGGTAAAGAAAACAAATTTGTGTTATCAGACTTGCGCCCGCCAGCAAACTCCGCTACGCTGACTGAGTTGTCGGCGGAGTCTCCCCACCTCACCCGCTATTGACTGCTCCAGCTGTGGTTCAAATCCTAGCGATGGAAGGAAGGCGCATGACGCGCAAGAGCACTTTGGCGAGCCTTGTTGTGGCCGTTGGGCTCAGTTTGTCCTTAGCCGCGTGCAAGGATACAAAGACCCTCCAGGAGAATGAACAATTGAAAGCCCAGGTGGCCGACCTTCAGAAACAGAACGGCCAGCTGGGAAATAATCTTGAAACAGTTACCGCCGCCCGTGATGACTTAGAGAGAGAAAACGAGGCGCTCAAGGCGGAGATGAAGGCCTCGAAACCGAAGAAGTCCCAAAAGAAAGCTACCAGTCGAAAGCGTCGCCGGGCTTAAGGATTCCGGCAGCGTTGAAACCTTCGTCTGTTTTGAAAAACGCGAGACAGATTTATTTTAAAACTTCTGAAAAGGGAGGAGATCAGCATGAAAACGTTTGAGGTGCGATTCAGTTATCGCGATCGAAATGAGGAAACGGTGGAATCGACGGTAAAAGTGGATGCGTCGAATCTTCCTGGAGGCGTCGCCAAGGCCACGCGCGAGTTTGTAAAAAGCCTGGACCGCAAGCAAAGATTCGACATGAACAAAAACGGCCTCGAAATTAACGTCAAGTCCACAGGTGCGGCATCGGAGGTCCCCGCGAAGTCAACCGCGGAAGCCGCGGGCTGAGAAGCCGACAGGACCCACAAAACAAAACTACGCAGACCGGGCACGAATCGTAAGGGATGAATCCCGGGAGCGCCATTCAGGAGAATGGTGTTTCCGGGTGACGCCCTATTCCTCGTTTTCAAGGCATCGTATTCCCTCGAATTAAAGCGGAACATAAGAATCGCAATAAGCTTCTTGACACATAAAGCGCTCGGAAGTACGGTCCCACTGTCATTTTGCCACAGCTGGCAAAACTGGGCGCCCCTGCGAACGCCTAACGCCGCGATCCGGAAAGGGAAGCCTTTGAAAGCGAAAACCGCTTTCCTCGAGAAACGGGTTCTCAATCGCCGGTGCGATAAACAAATGCACTCGCGCTGCAAAGCCCCTGCCGTATTGACCGTTGGAGGCGGCTGTTCGTTTACTTTCCTCGGATTGTTTCTTGCCTTCTCCTCGATCGCGTTCGCCCAGACTGCGCAGAAATCTGGAGCGGCAAAGGCGGCGGACACGCCGTCCAGCGCATCTCCGGCCCTTTCGCACGATCTGTCTGGAATCTGGATGCAGTACCCCCGCGACAATGTGCCGGGAGCCCTCGGAATGGATGCCGTGAACGAAAAGTTTCGCCCTCCGTTGACTGCCTGGGGGCAGGCAAGATTCAATGCCGCTTTTCCCTTAATTGGGCCCAGGGCCGTTCCGGGAAAGGAAAACGATCCGGTCCTGCGCTGTGACCCCACAGGCCCTCCGCGGCTTCTCACTCTTCCCAACCCATTTGAGATCATCCAAATTCCCGGGCGCGTGCTGATGCTCTTCGAGGAGTATCACGTTTGGCGTACCATTTGGACGGACGGGCGAGAGCTTCCTAAAGATCCCGACCCCAATTGGCTCGGGTACTCGGTTGGCAGGTGGGACGGAGATACTTTCGTTGTCGACACCATCGGTTTTAACGACAAGATCTGGGCCGATCCCTACGGCGATCCGCGCAGCGAGAAAATGCATCTCACCGAGCGCTATCGGCGCTTGAATCATGACACCCTGGAACTGGCCATCACGATTGACGATCCCAAGGCCTACACCAAGACCTGGGTTAGTCCGCCCAAACTCCACAAATTAGAGTCGTCCTGGGAATTTGGCGAATGGTTTTGCGTGGTGGAAGAAACGAAAACGTATGACGATGTAGTTCGAAAACCCGCGGGCGACGCCCCGCCAATGCGCAAATAGCCCACCCGCTCGGCGGGCATGGAGACGTGGTTTCGTGGCGCCGGCGGGACGCCGGCGCCACATGACCTTCGTCCTCGCTGCTCGTTAACAAAATCCGAACTCAAGACGCTCGCGAAATAAGTAGCACAGATTAATTGCTCATTTGCTGGCCCGTTCATTGGCGCTGGCGAGGTAGAAGTATCCCACCTTGTTATTCGTAGGCGTGGCGAACCAGATGTGCCCTTGAGAGTCGAGGAAAAACTCGCGCATCATGGCTTCGGAATGCGGGAATGGATATTCGATCACTTTGCCGGTATTCGGATCCAGGCGCCCGATCAAATCCTGGTCCGTTGAGGCATACCAGATCCCATTGTCCTTTCCGACGATGAGCGCGTACGGCGTTGCTGCCGGGCCCGGCAACGGGTATTCCTTGAACGTTTCCGTCTTCGGATCGAACCGCCCGATCTTGTTTCCGGTCCGTTCGCCGAACCATACGATTCCGTCGGAATCGAGCGCCAGCCGTTGCGGGGTGCCCTGCGTCGGTGGGGACCACTGCGTCAACTTTTCCGTTTTGGCGTCGATCCTGCCGATTTTTCCGTCTTTCTTCAGCACGCAAAACCAGACATTTCCCTCCTTGTCGAAGGTAATGCCATAGGACGACGGCGCATCCATGAAGTGCGTATACTTGCCTGTTTCCTGATCGAATTTGCTCACCGGGCTGCCGGAGGACCACAGATTTCCCTTGGCATCCACGCGAACTGTATGTTTGTCCGCGCGCTCGCCCGGCACAACCACGGAGTCCTGAAATTCGGTAATCTTTCCCGTGCGAGGGTCGAGCTTCGCCAGTTTGTTCAACGCAAACTCGGTGAAATAAACCATCCCATCGGGCCCCGGCACGGCCGAGTGCACGCCGGCGGTTTCGTCAAAGGGCAGCGGGAAGCGCGTGACTTCGGCCGTCTTTGGGTTCAGCCTGGCGACTTCGTTTCCCCGGCCATAAAAGGGGATCCACAGATTCCCGTCCTTGTCGGGGGCAGCGCTCCAGGGCAGGCCTTTGGAGCCGGAAACGTCATACTCGACGTAAACGATATTCATAGCGTCATCGGCAAATGGCCGCACGGTATCTTTGTACGCCGGAAGTTCCGCCGGGCTGCGCGGGACGGTGGAATCCGTCCCGAACACGGTATTCAGATAAGTTATCACTTGGTTAGCTTTATCGTCATTAAATCTCTCGGACAATTGAAAGGCCATGGCGTCGCGCATGTAGTTGACGCGGTCGCGCCAGCCATCCTCGTCGCGGCGCACCGCGGCCATGCGGGTCTGAAATCCATGGCAAATAAAACAGTTGGTGGAAAGGACTTCTTTCCCTTTTGCGTCCGGCATGAGCTGCTTGCCTTGATACAGATTCAGGTCGCTCCAGCGAACCGTTCCTGGTTTCAGCGCAAATTCAAACGAAATATTTTGGTCCGCGGCGAGCGTCACGGCGCTGTGGGGATCCGCAGTGAATCCAACGGCTCGCACGCGTACCTGGTACTCTCCGGCCGGGAGGTTCTCCACCCGGTAGCGCCCCTGCTTGTCGGAAAGCACGCTGACGCTAACTTTCGTCTTGGCGTTAACGGTCAGCACAAACGCGCCTTCAAACGGCGCACCGTCTGGCCCCTTCACCGTGCCGGTGACCGTCGCGGAAAAAGCGGAGGAAGAAAAAAGGATCAGAAAACTTACCAGGGCCGCAAGCTTGCTCATGGATCGCATGGACTCTCCTAACGCAACGATGGCTCGCCGGATTCAGGTTTGCCGTTAATTTCAAACTATACACATAAGTGTATCCCGATTCAATGAGTTGGGCATTGCATTTAGGCGGCAAGCCATTTCAGGGAGCACCCGATCTCCCTTACGGAAACATCGAATTGGAATCATTGGAATTAAACTTGACGCTTCTAATTTTGCGGTGATATACGAATTGCACGTTCGGATGCAGGTGGTGTGTGCCGGACTCCGAATTTGCGTCGCTCAGGCAATTGGAACAGCGATAGTCCTTGCGGTGCATTGATTAAAATGGGGGGGTGGGTATGAAGTTCTTCCGCTTGAAAACCGGTCATTGCATTCGTGTGTTGGCGGCAACTGTGGCTGTGTTACTGGTGTCCCTCCCGCTGTTCTCACAAGGCAGCGCGGGCCGCATTCTCGGCTCCATCACTGACCAAACCGGCGGATTCCTTGCCGGTGCCACGGTGACAGTCCTCGATGTGCAACGCGGCATCACGCGAACCTTAATCACGGATCAGTCCGGCGAATACGTGGCGCCCAGCTTGCTTCCCGGCAAGTATAGCGTCCGCGCTGAATTCAAGGGCTTCAAGACTGTGGAACGGCAAAACATCGCATTGGAAGTGAACCAGGATGTTCGCGTCGATTTGTCCCTCGAACCCGGCGAGCAGACCCAGACGATCACGGTCACGGAAGAGCTTCCGCTCGTCGAAACCACCAACGCCACTCTCGGCGGCACGCTAAGCAACGAAACCATCAATGACCTGCCTATGATGGGCCGCAGCTATCAGAACCTTCTGACGTTGCGCCCCGGAATGATGATTTATCCCGGCGGCGGTGGGTGGACCATGAGCACCAATGGCAGCCGCCCCGAAGAAAACCAGTTCATCCTCGACGGCCTGACCAACGACAACCCTCTGCAGGGCCTCACCATAATTAATGGGCCGGGAGTGGCGGGCGATGCAGCCACGATCATGCCGATTGACGCCATCCAGGAAGTGAAAATCGAGGAAAATCCCAAGGCCGAATACGGCGGAAAGCCAGGCGCCGTCGTCAATGTCGGAATAAAATCGGGAACGAATAGCATTCACGGCACGGCATACGCATTCGGACGCGACAGCGCCATGGACGCGCGGAATTACTTCGACGACACCTCTCTTCCCAAACGGGCCGTGGCTCTCGAACAGTACGGCGCGACAGTCGGCGGGCCCATCAAGAAAGACAAACTTTTCTATTTCTTGGGCTACGAGGCGGAAAGTTACAGCGTTGGAAATCTTTTTTTTGCCACCGTTCCCGAGGTGCTCCCACAACCCGGCGTGAACGGTTTGAAAGACGGCGGCTGCACGATTGTCACTGCAGGCGATTGTGCCAATAGCTTGCCCGACGCGATTTCTGATTTGATTGCGAACGGTCTGCAGCCGAGCGCCCTCAGCCTTAAGTTGACGGGTTGTACTCCTCCGACAGGGGCTGGGACGGCTTACACTTGCACGGGGGGCTTGTACCCGACCAATGCTGGTGCCTCCCCGTCATTAGCACAAGGTTTTCCCAGCGTATTCAGATCCGACAACGGCGTGTTGAAGATCGATTACCACATCAATGATCACAACACGCTGAATGGTATGTATTTCCAAAGCGCGGGTCTAATCACAGCCGAGGACGTCGTCTATCTGGAACCACAGTGGCTGTCCGTGCAAGAAAACAGGCCTCGCGTGGTGGGAGTAAATTGGACTTGGGCTCCCAGTTCGCAATGGGTGAATTCGGCTCGCTTCGGTTTTGTACGTATGAACAGAATGAGCCAGCAGGTCGATTCCAGTGTGCCGGCATCAAACTATGGCATCTTTACTGGCGTGACAACCACGGGTTCATTGCCGATTATTAGAGTCGGGCCTTTTACTGCTTTAGGAGGCTCTCCGGGCTGGCCATACAGGTTTGGTCCTGACACTGTTTTCCAATTTGTAGATTACGTTTCTTATCTGCGTGGCAATCATGCCTTCAAATTCGGCGGAGACTTCCGTCGCAACCTGGCCGACCCGTCTCAGTTTGGCGCGGCCAAAGGCTCGATTAATTTCAAGGGCGGCAACCATGCCTTCTCAGGTTCCACTCCACTCGAAGACCTGCTGGCCGGGGTTCCATCTTTCGCGACGATTCAATCCGGGAGCCCGGCGCGGCAGTTAAGCCAATGGGCGTATGCTCTCTCGATTCAAGACGATTGGCGTGTCCTTCCAAGAGTGACCGCTAATCTCGGACTGCGTTATGACTATGCCTCTCCTATGGCGGAAGCGAACAATCTCCTGGGCGGCTTCGATCCCACCCTTGGCATGGTGCAAGTCGGCAAACAGATCAAGTCTCTCTATAATCCGGACCATAAAAATTTCGCTCCGCGGTTGGGTTTGGCTTGGGACCTTACGGGCAAGGGAACAACTGTAATTCGCGCCGGAGCTGGCATCATTTTCAATACGTTGTTACCGATGCAAACTTTTACTGGCGTGGCCGGAAACGCTGTGAACGTCACTGGCGGCGTTGCTACGGTGCCCACAGGAGCGACAATTGTCGTGAACGGCGCTTCGACTTCCGGCACGGGTACGAATGCCGTCGCCAATGTCAGAGTACCGGGCGGCTCTGGATCAACGTTGGCCTCGAACTGGCAGAATAACAGTTCCAGCGTGCCTATTTTCTCAGGGGCGAACACTGTTGAGTGCGGCGACGGAAGCAACGACAGCCTTGGTAACCCCACCTCTCCCTGCTCGCTCGCTGTAATTGATCATAACTTCCGTACGCCCTATGTCACCAACTGGACCTTGGGTGTACAGCATGCCCTTACGAATGATCTCTCTGTCGACGTTTCTTACGTGGGTAGTCATGGCTCAAGGCTGAACGGAATCAGAGACATCAATCAGTCCCCCCTGGGCGCGGCGTATTGCTTGAATACCCCTCTGACGGCGGCTCAAATCGCTGACCCGAATGGCTGCCCTGGTGTTGGCGCAAATAACGCCGGCCCCAATGCGGTGCAGGATGCCCTCCCGTTGAACACCAAGTTCCCTTACCTGGGGTCCATTCTTGTCCTGTCAAACCTCTACAAGTCAAATTACAACGGCCTGCAAGCGACACTCCAACAGCGGACTGCGCACGGACTCTCTTTCCTGGCCTCCTACACGTATTCTCACTCCCTCGACGATGATTCTTACAATATCGGCCAATTCCTTCCTCAGGACAGCAATAGTCCAGCCCTTGAATATGCGAGCAGCGACTTCGATATAAAACATCGCTTCACATTTTCAGTCACCTACGCGATTCCGAGAAAGAAAGCGCCGGGGCAACTTCTGGAAGGTTGGGAGCTCAATTCCGTTGTAACGCTGCAGACCGGCCAGCCATGGTACGGGAATGATCAATCGAACAACATCAGCGGGACCGGTGAGAATACGGATCGTTGGGATTTTTCCGGCAACCCGAGCGACTTCAAATCGGGCAATTCTTCGATTCCATTTTGCGCTGGAACATTTGAGTCTCCTGCTGCCGTTACGTGTTCGCAAACGACTCCGGCAGGGCCGGTAAACTCATCCAGTTCCTTCAACGCTGCAGCAGCGACCGCGTGTTTTAATGCCGCGAATAGCGTGAACGCGCTTACAGAGAGCCAGCTGGATACTTTTGGCTGTTATTTCCAAGGACATTCCGTTTTGTTCGCTCCTGCGTTTGGAACTTTCGGCACATCGGCGCGCAATATCTGGCGTGATTCTGGTCTCCGCAATTGGGATATGTCCGTAACCAAATCATTTAAGTTCCAGGAGCGGCTTACTGCCCAATTCCGGGCCGAGTTCTTCAATATACTGAACCATCCCAACTTTACAAATCCGTATGGGGCGTCCAGCGGCTTTGGCATCGGCGCGGAAGGCGATCCTTCCTCAAACTCTAATTTCGGTTGCGGATGCGCTACGCCAGATCAGGCGGCCGGCAATCCAGTTCTTGGATCCGGCGGTAACAGGGCCGTCCAATTGGGCTTGAAATTGATTTTCTAAAATATTTGGTTCATGAGCATTTGAACAACGCGGCCCAGGCATTCATCCTTGATCTTAAGGTCGAGAGTTGTTGTCTTGGTCTTGTTCCAAGATTGCGCGCGTAAGTATTTTCCGTTGTTGACAGAATTCCGTCGCGAACCGAAGATAATAAGCGACAGATTACTCGAGGATTGCTCCGAATCCATTATGGTATGAGCAATTCTTGAATTGAGTCATTTGACGAGCGGCCTTACCTCGGCCACATTGGTTTCCAAAGCTGGTTTTTCCTTGGGACAGCTGGACGCCAAAGCCCTCCCTTCCTCCGCTTGAACAATTAAATATCGCTGTCGAATGCCGACCGGATTTTGAATCTCGGGAGAGCAGACCTATTCACCGTCGCGAAGACGCGAAGGCTTGAATTTCCCGGATCCTAATTTCAAATTGCGCGAGGACTTCTCCATGAAATCAATCCATACCTTTAACGTCCGGCCTTCACTTCCTGCCGCGCTGCAACCTCTGTTGCGCCTTGCCTACAACTTGCGGTGGAGCTGGGACCACGCCGAAATCGATTTGTTTCGCAGGCTGGACCATGACCTGTGGGAGACCTGCAATCGCAATCCAGTTCTGGTCCTGGGTAGCGTTCAACAATCGGCCCTCGAAGCAGCGGCCAAGGATGATTCCTTCCTGGCGCATATGCAGGGCGTGGTCGAAAAACTGGATTCCTATGTTTCCGGAGAAGGCTCCTGGTACCGGCGAAATCACGGCAAGGAAGACGACCTGGTGGTGGCCTATTTTTCCGCGGAGTTCGGAATCACCGAGTGCCTTTCCATTTTTGCGGGCGGACTGGGCGTCCTGGCCGGGGATCACTTGAAGGCCTCCAGCGATCTGGGCCTTCCACTCGTGGGTGTCGGCCTTCTCTACCAGCAAGGGTATTTCCGGCAATACCTTAATGCCGCCGGCTGGCAACAGGAAGCGCTCGAGGACAACGATTTCCACACCTGGCCGACGAAGCCCATACGAAACGCGATGGTCTCCGTCGATCTGCCGGATGGAAAGGCGGACGCCCAGATCTGGCACGTGAATGTCGGCAGGATCCAGCTGTTTTTGCTGGATACGAATCTGCCGTCCAACCGCCCCGAACACCGCAAGATTACAGCGCAGCTTTACGGCGGAGACTTGGAAATGCGCATGCGCCAGGAGATTCTCCTCGGGATCGGAGGATATCGCGCCCTGGAAGCGCTGGGCATGAAGCCAACTGTGTATCACATGAACGAAGGACATTCCGCGTTTCTGGGCATCGAACGCGTTATCCGCCTCATGGAAACCGAGAAACTATCTTTTTCAGAAGCGCGAGTTCTTGCTTCCGCGAGCCTGGTCTTCACAACCCATACCCCGGTTGCGGCCGGGCATGACTATTATCCAGCGTACTTGATGGACCGCTATTTTTCGGAGTTCATGAAGCGCCTGGGAATCAGCCGCTCCGAGTTCCTGGGCCTGGGGCGCCAGGATCAGGCCAACGAGTCCGAGGATTTTTGTATGACGGTTCTGGCCCTGCGCCTTGCTTCCCATAGCAACGGCGTAAGCAAGCTGCACGGTGCGGTATCGCGGCAGATGTGGAATCGCATTTGGAAGGAGCTCCCGGTGCAGGAGGTTCCTATCGGGCATGTCACCAACGGCGTGCACTTCCGAAGCTGGGTTTCACTGGAAATGAACCAGCTCTATGACCGTTACCTCGGACCCAAATGGCGGGAAGAGCCCGCCGACACAAAACTCTGGCAGCGCACCAAAACTATTCCCGCCGGAGAATTGTGGAGAACACACGAGAGGCGCAGGGAACGGCTGGTGGCCTTTGCGCGGCGCAGGCTGCGCGCGCAATTAATTTCTCGCGGCGCTCCCAAACCGGCAGTCGAATATGCCGACGAAGTTCTGAGCCCTGACGCGCTGACGATTGGTTTTGGCCGCAGATTTGCCTCTTATAAAAGGGCCACGCTGCTGTTGCGCGATCCGGACCGCCTTGCGCGGATCTTGAATCAGCCCGACCGGCCGGTCCAGATTCTCTTTGCGGGTAAGGCACATCCGCAGGACGACGCCGGAAAACAATTGATTCAAACCATCATCAATCTGGCGGAACGTCCACAATTCCGCCAGAAGGTTGTATTTCTAGAAAACTACGATATGGCCGCCGCGCGCTGCATGGTCCAGGGTTGCGATGTCTGGCTCAATACGCCGCTGCGCCCGCTGGAGGCCAGCGGCACCAGCGGAATGAAGGCGCTCGCCAACGGCGTCATCAACGTAAGCACGCTCGACGGTTGGTGGGATGAAGCCTGGCAGTTGGGGAAGGGAAGCGAGGGGGAAGTCGGCTGGGCCATCGGTGGCGGCGAAATTTACGACGATCCCTACCAGCAAGATCAAAGTGAAGCGGAGGCTCTGTATGAGCTCCTTGAGCACGAAATCGTGCCCACATTTTACGACCGGCGCTCGGACGGGCTGCCAGGCAAGTGGATTGAACTCATGAAAACCTCGATTGCAAAACTTTGTCCTGAATTCAATATCCAGAGGATGGCGATGCAGTATGCGGAAGAATCTTATTTGAGCGCCCACCGGCGTTTCCGAAACCTAAGCGCGGAGGCCGCGGCCAGGGCGAAAGAGGTCGCGGCCTGGCTGAGAAAAGTGGAAACTGAATGGCCGCAATTGAGTGTAGAATCGATTGGCGAAGGCGTTTCCGAAATTCGTCTCGGCGAGGAGGTTCTCGTGTCGGCTAAGGTGACGCTGAACTCGCTCTCTCCCGATGATGCCGAGGTCCAGGTTCTCTCGGGCCTCGTCGATGCAGACGGCAATCTCAAAGATCCAATTGTTATCCCCATGCGGCTTTCGGAGCGGGATTCCGCGGGAGCCTATCTATACCAAACCGTGCTTCAACCCACTGCCAGAAGCGGGAGGCACGGATATGCCATCCGCCTGTTGCCAAAACACGCGGATTCCATCAGCGCGTTTCTGCCCGGCCTGATTAAGTGGGCGCAGGCGTCGTCGCCTGTTGCGGAATTGCAAGCCCGCTAGCTTCCAGCGGCCTCTCGGCCAGGCTGGCTTCCATGTCGAAGCATTTAATCACTTTGTAATTTTCGGCGCGTAGCGTCGCATGGAAGCCCGGAAAAGGAGATTCAAATGGCCGTCATGCACACACCCGGTTCCGTCAAAGTCTTCACTTCGGAAAACCCGCTCTCGAACGAGGAGAGCGCCAGAATGGACGCTTACTGGCGCGCTGCAAATTATCTCTCCGTGGGGCAGATCTATCTGCTTGCCAATCCTCTTTTGCGCGAGCCCTTGAAGATCGATCACATCAAACCGCGCTTGCTGGGACACTGGGGCACCACACCTGGCTTGAACTTCATCTATGTGCACATGAACCGGATGATCAAAAAATTTGATTTGAACGCCATCTATATCACCGGGCCAGGCCATGGAGGTCCTGGCCTGGTGGCCAACACCTATCTCGAAGGCAGCTACAGCGAGTTCTATCCCAACATCCAGCAATCCGAAGAGGGCATGCGTCGCCTCTTCAAGCAGTTTTCTTTTCCGGGCGGCATCCCGAGCCATGTGGCTCCGGAAACGCCCGGCTCGATCCATGAAGGCGGGGAGTTGGGATACTCCATCGCTCATGCCAACGGCGCCGCGTTTGATAACCCGGAATTGCTGGTCTGTTGCGTCGTGGGCGATGGGGAAGCGGAGACGGGAGCGCTCGCGGCCAGCTGGCACTCGAACAAATTCCTGAACCCGGCGCGCGACGGCGCCGTTCTGCCCATCCTGCACTTGAACGGCTACAAAATCGCCAACCCCACGGTGCTGGGTCGAATGTCCGATGGCGAACTTGCAGAGCTCTTCGCGGGATATGGTTACGATCCCTATTTCGTAGAAGGGCGCGAGCCGGACGTGATGCACCAGCTCATGGCCGGGACGCTGGACACCGTGATCGCGGAAATACGCTCCATCCAGCACAAGGCCCGGCTGCAGGGAGTCACGGAACGCCCCATTTGGCCCATGATTATTCTTCGCACTCCCAAAGGCTGGACAGGCCCGCGCGTGGTGGACGGAAAGCCTGTTGAGGACACCTGGCGCGCACATCAGGTGCCGCTTGCCGAACTGGCCACCAAGCCCGATCACTTGCGGCTTCTCGAAGAGTGGATGAAGAGCTACCGCGCGGAGGAACTGTTCGATCGCGGCGGAAAGCTGATTCCAGACCTGGCCGAGCTTGCCCCGAAAGGGGAAAGAAGAATGGGCGCAAATCCCCACGCCAACGGCGGTCTGCTGTTGAAAGATCTGGCGATGCCCGATTTCCGCGATTATGCGGTGCAAGTCGTCAAGCCGGGAACCGCGATTGCCGAAGCGACCAGAGAACTCGGAAAATTCCTGCGCGACGTCATGCGATTGAACAAAGAGGCAAAAAACTTTCGCGTGTTCGGCCCGGACGAGACCGCCTCAAACCGGCTGGATGCGATCTACGAAGCGACCGGCAAAGTCTTCATGGAGCCCCTGCTGCCCACGGATGAAAATTTATCCTGCGACGGCCGGGTCATGGAAGTGCTCAGCGAACATATGTGCCAGGGATGGCTCGAAGGATACCTGCTTACCGGACGGCACGGCTTTTTTTCCTGTTACGAAGCGTTCATCCACATTGTGGATTCCATGTTCAACCAGCATGCCAAGTGGCTCAAAGTCACGAACGTGATTCCCTGGCGGCGCCCGATTGCCTCTCTCAACTATCTGCTGACCTCGCACGTGTGGCGGCAGGACCACAACGGCTTCACGCATCAAGACCCGGGATTTATTGACCTTGTGGTAAATAAGAAAGCCGACGTCGTCCGCGTCTATCTGCCGCCCGACACGAACACGCTCCTCTCCGTCGCGGATCATTGCTTGCGCAGCCGTCATTACGTCAACGTGATCGTGGCCGGAAAACAGCCGGCCCTGCAATATCTGAATATGCAGTCCGCCATCCAGCACTGCACGGCGGGAATCGGCATCTGGGACTGGGCCAGCAACGATCAGGGGGCCGAACCCGACGTGGTCATGGCCAGCGCCGGGGACATCCCCACGCTCGAAGCCCTTGCGGGGGTTGATTTGCTGCGCCAGCATTTCCCCGATCTGCGCATTCGCTTTATCAATGTAGTTGACCTGATGACTCTGCAACCCACGAGCGAACATCCGCACGGCCTGCCGGACGCGGAGTTCGATTCGATGTTCACGATCGACAAGCCCATCATTTTTGCCTATCACGGATATCCGATGCTCGTGCACCGCCTGACCTACCGCCGCAAGAACCACGAAAATCTCCACGTGCGCGGCTACAAGGAAGAGGGAACGACGACCACTCCGTTCGACATGACCGTGCTGAACGATTTGGATCGCTTTCATCTCGCTGGCGATGTCGTGGACCGCGTGCCTCGCCTGCAGCGCGTGGGCGCGCACTTCAAGCAATTCCTGCGCGACAAACTGATCGCCCACAAGGAATACATCGTGGAAGTCGGCGATGATATGCCGGAAATTAAAAATTGGAAGTGGCCGTATTAGTTTTGAGTGGCGCAGGCTTCAGCCGGTGGGGGTTAGTCCTAGCAAGGAACAAAACCCACAGGCTGAAGCCTGCGCTACTAAACCTCCGAAAAAAGGTTTTATGAACATTCTCGTTCTCAATGCCGGCAGTTCCAGCCTAAAATTTCAGATCATCGCCACGGACCTTGACCGCATCCGCCAGGATAAAGACGTCCGCCTGCTGCGAGGCGAGGTCGAGCGCATAGGCGCCGAAGCGGTCGTGACCGTGCAGAAGGGCGACGGCGCCAAGCAGACGCTGACCTCATCCTTGAAGGACATTTCCGGAGCCCTCGATTTTATTCTTCGCTGGGCGGCCTCGCCCGATTCCGGCGTTTCGGAAATCCAGAGTATCGGCGACATTCACGCCGTCGGACATCGCGTTGTGCATGGCGGCGAGTCTTTTACGGATTCCGTTCTGATTACCGACAAAGTCCTCAACGGAATCGAGAATTGCATCGATCTCGCTCCCTTGCACAATCCCACGAACCTCCGCGGAATTCGCGCCATGCGCGAATTGCTGGGCCCGCAGATTCCTCAAGTCGCGGTATTCGATACGGCCTTTCACCACTCGCTGGCGGAACACTCGTATTTGTATGCGATTCCTTATCATCTCTACCTGCGCTACCGGATTCGCCGCTATGGCTTTCACGGCATTTCCCACCGCTACATGGCCTATCGTTACCGCACGATTCGCAAGCTGTCGCGCGAGCAAACTCATATCGTCAGTCTGCACCTCGGTAACGGATGTTCCGCGGCGGCCATCCGCGGCGGCCGTTCCGTCGACACCTCCATGGGCATGACACCCCTCGAAGGATTAGTGATGGGAACCCGTTCCGGCGATGTCGATCCGGCCGTTCTGGGCTTCATCGCCGCAAAGGAAGGATTGTCCATCCACGAAGTAGAGACAATGCTGAACAAGCAGTCGGGCCTGCTCGGAATTTCCGGGCTCACGCACGATATGCGGGTCCTGCAGGACGAAGTGCGGGAGCACGACGACCGCCGCGCCAAACTGGCCGTCAATATGTTTTGCTACCGGGCCAGAAAATATATCGGCGCCTTCCTTGCGGCGATGGGGGGCGCGGACGCCATCGTCTTCACGGGCGGGATTGGCGAGAATTCACCCGGGGTCCGGGCCGGAATTTGCGAAGGCCTGGAATGGGCTGGATTGTCGCTGGACGTTGAAAAGAACAAGAAAACGATTGGCGTGGAAGGGATGATCAGCAGCGAGAATTGCCGGTTGGCCGCCTACGTCATTCCCACCGATGAGGAATTGTTGATCGCCCGGGACACCGCGCGCTGCATCCTGGGCGAGGCCAACCCACAATAGGCAGGGCAGGCCTCAGCCTCTCCGGTTTCGGCTAGCAAAGCACACTCACGGGCGAAAGGGTGAGGCTCGTCCTACGCGGAACGGAGGAGGCGCTCCAATTCGAACGGAAACTCATTTCTGCGAAAAGCTGGGGTGCCGTGGCAATCCTTTCCATGATGCAATGCGGGCAGCCACCAGCAGCCGTTCTCCACCGGAAAGGTATAAAAAATGGACGCTTCCGACCCGATGAGCTCGGATGCAAGTTGCCTTCTTTGTTCCGGGGGAACCGTGGAATCGAGAAGAATAAGATTGTATGCGCCCTTCCTTACGTACTCCGACGTGACGGTTTGCGGCGCGACAAAAAGCAATTCAGTCCCAAATTTTTCAAGCGACTTCAGCACCGGAGTCCCCCAAGAGCCATTCCGGCCAACCAGCAAAACGCTCGGACAAGAAATGGCAGTTGCGCCGTGTGAGCGCGGAGTAGGAGAGAAATTCCTTTCGAACATGCTTTGCTCGTAACTAATTGCAAGTGAAATCTGTGGCCTGCATGACATGCAACCCTCCCACGTCGCGCGGGGAGAGGGACCGGTGAGGGAAATTTACAGCGCGGCAATTCGAAGCTACACGCCCGTAAAGTTATAGTCAAGGCGAAGAGACGGAAAATCTATGAATTTCTTTGCTTAACAGATCTGATTAGGCCTTCAGGGTTTGGCGGGGAGGGCGGCAGGATGGTTTGGCGTCGCCGGTGCTTCTTGGGGAGGGAGATTGACTTGTTCGCCTTGTTCCAGGGCGTCCGGGGGATTGACGACCACGCGGTCCGTGGGATCGATCCCTTGCAACACTTCCAGGGAATTGCCGAAATCCCGCCCAATCGTGAGTTTTTTCAGATCGATTCTCCCATCAGGCCCGACAACGGCGGCCATGGTCCCATCGGGGCGGAACAAAAGCGCGTTAATCGGCAGGGAAACGCGTTGGCCGGTTAGCTTGACGTCAAAATGCACTTCCGCGTATGCCCCGGGCAAAAGCGTGCCGGAAGGGTTTGGGACATCCACTTCGGTCAGGAGGGTGCGGGTATTGGGATCAATAGAGTTGGCGGTACGCACGACCTGACCGCAGAAATTCCGCTGCGCAAGTTCCGTGAGCGAGAGGCAAGCTTTCAGTCCGAGACGGATGGAAGGAGAGTACGCCTGTGGAACAGCCACGTACACGCGCATCGGATCGATCTGCGCTAAGTTGAACATCTCCTTCGTAGCACTCCCGCCATTACCGGCGTTGATGAGCGTGCCGGGGTCGACATTCCGCTGCGTGATGATTCCCGTAAAGGGGGCATACACGTGCTTGAATGATTCCATTTCTTCCAGGCGCTTGACGTTGGCATCGGACGATTGCGCCATGGCCCGCTTGGCGGCGAGGTCGCCGTTAGCGTTGTCCAAGTCTTGGCGGGACACGGAATCTGACTTGATCAGGTCTTGGTAGCGTGTAGCCGTCAAGGAAGACAGGCTGAGATTCGCCTGGGCCGTGACCAGATCAGCGCGAGCCTGGGCCAGTTGCTGGTCAATCTCCGGCGTATCGATCTCGGCCAGAATTTCGCCCTTCTCGACGTGGCTGCCGATGTCCTTGTACCACTTCTTGAGGTAGCCGTTAGTCCGCGCGTAGATGGGCGACTCGACATACGGCTTGAGAGACCCCGGGAGCACCATTTCTGAATCGGCGTCGATGGGGGTAGCGCGAATCACCGAGACGAACGGAACTGCCATTTGTTCCGTCTGTTGCGCCAGGGCCTTGTGCTCGGACATGCGTTGCGAGACCGCGTAGATTCCCAAGACCAGAAAAATGAAAAATAGAATGAGGAACCAGCGTAGCAGCGCGCCCGGCCCTTTGGCGGGGGCGCCCGGCTCTTCCGCAAATTTTGATTCGTCTTGCAATCCGACTGGGTCTTGAGACATTCCCTGTTTGCTCCCCGAATTTCTGACTTCTCTACGCCACTTCCAGTTCCGAGGCGCCCACGCGCTTGCCCGGACGATGGTGCATGTGAACCAGAGAAAATACACACGGCACGAAATACAAAGTCGCGAACGTGGCGACGACCAGCCCGCCTATCACGGCGCGGCCCAGCGGAGCGTTCTGCTCCCCGCCTTCACCGAGCCCGAGCGACAGTGGCACCATGCCGATGATCATGGCAATTGCGGTCATCAGCACGGGGCGAATGCGCACGTACCCCGCCTGGATCGCCGATTGCGCGGAATTCAGCCCCTCATTCAAGCGTTCGCGCGCGAAGGACACCATCAGGATGCTATTGGCCGTGGCAACGCCCATACACATGATCATGCCAGTCAACGACGGCACATTCAGGGTGGTATGGGTGAGCAGGAGTATCCAGACGATCCCTGTCAGGGCCCCGGGCAGCGCCGTAATGATAATAAACGGATCGATCCAGGATTGAAAGTTCACGACAATCAGCAGGTAAACCAAAACAATGGCCACGGCTACACCGGCGCTTAGACCGGCGAAAGACGACGTCATCGTTTCCACTTGTCCGCGGCGGACGAGTTGCGTGCCGCGAGGGAGCTTACTCTGAAAATCCGCCAGCACTTTCTGGATATCCGCATCCACGCCGCCGAGATCGCGCCCTTCCACGGAAGCGTAAACGTCCAACAAACCCTGGCTGTTGTATTCGCTGAGCAAGGCCGGCTCGGTGTTTACACTCAATCCAGCCATATTGCCGAGTATCTCCGGGGTCTTGGTCTGGGCTGAAGAGATCGGAATGTTTTCCAGCGATTGCATGGAGTCAATCTTGTATTGCGGCGCCTGCACGGCAACGTTGTATTCATAACCGTTGGCCGGGTTGACCCAGAACGATGGACTGACCGTGGAACTTGAGCTCAGCGTGAGTAAGACGCTGTTGGCCACGTCTTGCGGGCCCAGGCCCACGGATTGCGCACGCGTGCGGTCGACGTTCAGGAAAATCGCCGGGAAGGAGCGCAACTGTTGCACGTGCACGTCCACCGCTCCGGGAATGTGCTGGATGCGGTTGGTAATCTGCTGCGCCAACAGGTAGTTGGCTTTCACGTCGGGGCCAATGAGCTGAATGTCGACGGGCGCGGGCACGCCGAAATTCAGGATCTGACTGATCATGTCCGCGGGCTGAAAAAAGAATTCCGTGCCGGGGAACTCTTCGGCCAACCGCTGCCGCAACTCGTCGATGTAATATCTGGTTTGCTGTCTGCGTCCGGGCTTGAGGCCGATCAGAATCTCGGCATCCGACTCCCCAATTACGCCCGAGTTGCTGTAGGCCGTGTTCACCGTGCTGTTGAATAGCCCGATGTTGTCCAGGATGTTCCCGAGGTCCTCCGGGGGAATGATCCGTCGTATCAGATTGTCCACACCGTCGGCCTCGCGGGCGGTTTCCTCGACGCGCTGTCCCGCCCGGGCGCGCATGTGCAAACGAATTAGCCCGGCATCCACAGACGGAAAGAAGTCCCGGCCCAGCACGGGAATCAGGGCCATCGAAGCCACGCAGAAAAAGAGGAATAATCCCACGAAAAGCCAGGCCCGCTGCAAGCAGAAGGACAGCGACGCGCGATAGGCGCCGCGCATGCGGTCAAACCCTTGCGCGAATCCGCGCTGCGCGCGCGAAAAAATATCCTTACCGGTGGCGTATTCCTCGCCATGATGCCCTTTGAGCAAGTACATGGCCATAGTCGGCACCAGCGTGCGGGAAAAAAAGTACGATGCCAGCATGGCGAAAACCACGGCTTCGGCCAGCGGAACGAACAGGAATTTGGCCACGCCCGTGAGGAAAAACATGGGCACGAACACGATGCAGATGCACAGCGTCGAAACCAGCGCCGGGATGGCGATTTCCTGCGAACCGTCCAGAATCGCACGGACCGTGTCTTTCCCTTGCGCCAGGTTTCTTTCGATATTTTCGATGGCCACCGTGGCGTCGTCCACCAGGATGCCGACCGCGAGCGCCAGGCCGCCGAGGGTCATGAGATTGATCGTCTCGTGCAGCGCGCTCAGCATCGTGATGGACACGAGAATCGAAAGCGGGATCGAGATGGCGATAATCACCGTGCTGCGCCAGCTTCCCAGAAACAAAAGAATCATCAACGCCGTCAGGCAGGCGGCAACTACTCCTTCGCGGACCACTCCCTGAATGGCCGCCCGCACGAAAATGGATTGATCGAACAAGGGCGTCAACACCGTTTGCGATGGCAGCAGGGTCTTGATCAGCGGCAGCTTGGAGTAAACCTGCGAGACAACGCTGAGGGTTGAGGTGTCGCCAGTCTTGTAGATCGCGAGGATCACGCCGCGCTGCCCGTCCATGCGGGCGATGTTAACCTGCGGCGAAAAGCCGTCGCTGACGTAGGCGACGTCCTTTACATAGATCGTCGCACCATTGCTGGTTTTGATCGGGATATTGTTCAGCGCGGCGAGGGTGTCCGGCGATCCGTTCATCTCCACGTTGAACTCGGTCGAGCCCATCTTGACCGTGCCGGAAGGCAATACGAGGTTCTGCGCGGTGACGGCTGTGATGACGTCTGTGGGTGACAGGCCTTTGGCTTGCAGCGCCGGGATGTCAATGTTTACGGAAACCTGACGCTGCTTTCCGCCGAAAGGCCAGGGAATAGCCGCTCCCGCTACTGTGGCCAGCTGGTTTCGGACCAGGTTCGCGCCGAAGTCGAACAACTCCTGCTCGGAAAGCCCCTGGCCCCTCATCCCCAATTGCAAAACCGGCACGCTCGATGCCGAATACGTGATAATCAGCGGAGGAGAGATGCCAGGGGGTAACTGCCGGATCATGGTTTGGGAAATGGCAGTGATTTGCGTGACGGCCACATGGACGTCCGCCCCCGGTTGAAAAAATACCTTGATAATCGCGCGTCCCGCTACTGTCTGAGACTCGCTGTGTTCGATGTTGTCCACCACCGTGGTCATGAAGCGCTCGTAAGGGGATACGACGCGGTCTTCCATGAGTTGCGGGGACAAGCCGGCATAGTTCCAGCAAATGCTCACCACCGGGATGTCAATGTTGGGGAAAACGTCGGTGGGGGTGCGTTGCAACACGATCGGCGTCATCAGCACGATAACGAGTGCGGCGACGATGAACGTGTAGGGCCGCGTCAGGGCGATCCGAACAATCCACATGCATCTGGCCTCAATGGCACTGAGAATCTTACCGCAAAAGAATTCGAGAACGGAACTCCAACGTACAACCTTTCATGGAACTATAACTGTTGGATGCCCAATTCTTCCGGTGCGTTACATAAGGGGTACGATCCGTTGTCGTGGGTGCATGAATAAATAGGTCCTCCGCCCGCCACAGCCAGCCGGGGTGTTCCCAGAAAGGCAAAGGCCGGTGCAGTTTGACCGAGCGAGCAAATTGAACGATTGAAATTATTTTTGCATTGCTGGTATAGTGTTGCGCGCGGGCGGCGGGCAGTCGAAATTTTTGATAAAAGGAATTTTAGAAGTAATCGCAAGACAGTCCGGCGGATTGGCAAAATAGTAAATGACGTGCCGCCGGAATTATCCCCCTTCAATGGTCCAGGGCGCTGTTTCCCGCATGAAATTGGGGCCGGAATCGGGCCGGCAGAGAGGCGCTAAGACCGTCCAGACTGTACACCTCGGAGTGTCCCCCCGAGGGCGGCACGTATGGCACAAATTTTTCATCGCAGCACCAACACCATCTCTCGCGTCAGCATATACGGCGCGGTCATCCTGATTGCTGTCCTCGGATACGCCGTGGACGTGGTGAATCAGACGTCCTACGTCACCGAGGTACACAACGCGCGGCCTCAGCCCGTCCTGTTCAGCCATAAGCATCACGTGGGTGAGCTGGGCCTGGATTGCCGCTATTGCCATAGCTCGGTGGAGGACTCCTCCTCGGCCGGGATGCCTCCGACACAAACCTGCATGGCGTGCCATTCGCAAATCTGGACCAGCGCGGCAATCCTTGAACCGGTGCGCGCGAGCTACCGCGATTCCACGCCGATTTCCTGGACGCGCGTCAATGCGGTTCCCGACTTCGTCTATTTCAACCACAGCATTCACGTCGCCAAAGGTGTGGGCTGCACGACGTGCCACGGTCCGATCGCAGAGATGAACATTACCTGGCGCGAAGAGAGTCTCTACATGCGCTGGTGCCTGGAATGCCACAATGCCCCGGAAAAATATCTGCGCCCTCGATCCGAGGTGTTCAACGCGTTTTACAAGCCTCCCTCGGACCAGGAGGCGTTGGGCAAACGGCTGATGGCGGAATACAAAGTGCAGAAACTCACGACCTGCACGACCTGCCACCGCTGAAGAGTGCGGGCGGGCAAGCGCGGCAAGCTGAGTTGCGATTTAGGGGATCATGGAATTCATGGACAGCGATCGGAAAAATACCGGTCAGCCCGATGTGGACAATTCCGCATTGCGTAAGGCCGCCAGCGGCGGCGAGACGCCCCGCTTTTGGCGCGGCTTCGACGAACTTGCCGATACGCCTGAATTCCGCAACCACAAGGAAAATGAGTTCCCGCACGGGGCGAACGATCCCGACGCCAAGCTCGACCGGCGCGACCTGTTGAAAGTGATGGCCGCTTCCGCCGCGTTTGCCGGGCTTAGCGGTTGCACGAAACTCCCCAATCAAAAAATTGTCCCCTACGTTCGTCAGCCGGAGCAAATCATTCCCGGGAAGGCGCTCTTTTATGCCACGGCGGTTACGCTGGGCGGCGTGGCCACCGGCGTACTCGTTGAGAGCCACATGGCGCGGCCCACGAAAATCGAGGGCAACCCGGACCATCCGGGCAGCCTGGGCGCGACCGACGCATTTTCGCAGGCTTCGATCCTGGGGCTTTACGACCCGGATCGCTCGCAAGCGGAAATTCACGATGGGCGCATCGGAAGCTGGGCGGAATTTCAAGAGGAGCTGTCCACCGCGCTCGGGGCAGAGAAGGGAAACAACGGTTCCGGGGTGAGGTTGCTGACGCCTACGGTCACGTCTCCAACGCTCGGAGATCAAATCAACACGTTCCTGAAGGCGTATCCATCCGCGAAGTGGGTGCAGTACGAATCGGCGACGCGCGACAACATCCGCGAAGGTGCCAAACTCGCCTTCGGGGAATACCTGAACACGGTTTACCGCATGGATCAGGCGGATGTAATTCTCACGCTCGATTCCGATTTTCTGACTAGTGGTCCGGGATGCCTGCGCTATGCGCGGGATTTCGCGAGGAAGCGCCGCGTCGAAGGCCCCGAATCGAAAATGAATCGCCTCTATGCCGTCGAATGCACGCCGACGAATACCGGCGCGATGGCCGATCACCGGTTGCGAATGAGGGCGTCCGATATTGAAGGCTTGGCGCGCGCCGTCGCGCGTGAACTCGGTGTGAGCACGGTTGCAGGTCCTGTGGCTCCTCCGAATGTTCCGGCCGGCTGGATCCCGGCGCTGGCCCGCGACTTGAAGCAGCATCCCGGCGCGTCTCTGATCGTCGCCGGAGATCAGCAGCCGCCCATCGTGCACGCGCTCGCGCACGCCATCAATCAAGCCTTGGGCAATACCGACAAGACCGTCTATTTCACGGCGCCACTTGAGGTTTCGCCGGCAAACCAATGGGAGGGCATCAGCCAATTGGCGGCGGACATTCGCGCGAGAAGCGTTACGACATTGCTGATTTTGGGGTGCAATCCCGTTTATGATGCGCCCGTCGATCTGGGCTTCAAGGAAATTTTGCCGAAAGTAGCGTTCAGCGCGCGTCTCGGACTCTCCGAAGATGAAACCTCCGCGCTTTGCCACTGGCACATTCCGCAAGCGCACGAACTCGAATCGTGGGGCGACGCGCGCGGATATGACGGCACCGCTTCCGTGATTCAGCCGCTGATCGCTCCACTTTACGGCGGAAAATCGGAAGTCGATTTTCTGGCCGTGATCAACGGACAATCCGCAAAACCAAGTCACGATTTCGTGCATGACTATTGGCAGGCGCAGCGCGCGGGCGTGGAGCGATTCGATGTGTTTTGGGAGAAGACGCTGCGCGATGGCGTGGTGGACGGCACGGCCCTTCCGCCCAAGCAGGTTTCCCTTAAACCAGGGATTGGCGCGGAACCTCCGGCCACCGAAGCGCAGGGCCTCGAAATTGTTTTCCGCCCGGATCACACCATCTGGGACGGGCGTTTTTCCAACAACGGCTGGTTGCAGGAATTGCCCAAGCCGCTGACCTTGCTTACCTGGGACTCGGTGGCCATGGTAAGCCCGAAGACGGCGCAGCGCCTCGGAGGCAGTTCGCGACCCGCCGATTATCTGAAAAGCGAAGATGCGGTTGAGCTGAAATATAAGGGCCGGACGATCGTCGCGCCGGTTTGGGTGATGCCGGGGCACGCCGATGAAAGCGTTACGGTGTTTCTCGGTTATGGCCGCAGGCGCTCTGGACGCGTTGGAACGGGCGCAGGTTTTGACGCGGGGTGGATTCGTCCTCTCGCCACGCCGTGGATCGGGACGGGGCTCGAGATTCGCAAGACTGGCGATCGATGGGCGCTGGCAACAACACAGACGCAAAGCACCATGGAAGGGCGCGAACCGATCCGCATCGCGACGCTCGACGAATATCTAAAGAATCCGAAGTTTGCGCAGGCCGAAGCGGAAGAGAATCCTCTCTCGCTTTATCCCGAAGTGAAATATGAAGGCAATCAGTGGGGCATGGCCATTGATCTGAATGCCTGCACGGGTTGCGGCGGCTGCGTTGTGGCCTGCCAGGCGGAAAACAACATCGCCGTTGTGGGCAAGAAAGAAGTCATGATCGGACGCCACATGCACTGGATCCGAATCGATCGCTATTATGAAGGCGGCGTGGACGATCCCAGCACCTACCACGAGCCCGTGCTCTGCATGCACTGTGAGAATGCGCCCTGCGAAGTGGTCTGCCCGGTGGCCGCAACGGTGCACAGCCCGGAGGGCCTGAACGAAATGGTGTACAACCGCTGCGTGGGCACGCGCTACTGCTCGAACAATTGCCCGTACAAGGTCCGCCGGTTCAACTTCTACCTCTATTCGGATTGGGATACGCCCAGCCTTTTCGGGATGCGCAATCCCAACGTGAGCGTGCGCAGCCGCGGCGTGATGGAAAAATGCTCCTACTGTGTCCAGCGGATCAACGCGGTGAAAATCGATGCGGAAAGGCAGGACCGCCCCATCCGCGACGGCGAAATCGTCACAGCCTGTCAGCAATCGTGCCCATCGGAAGCCATCGTATTTGGAAACATCAACGATCCCGATAGCCGCGTCTCCAAATTGAAAGCGATGAACCGGAATTACAAACTGCTGGAAGAACTGAATACGCGGCCGAGAACGACATATCTGGCGAAGTTGCGCAACCCGAACCCGGAGATCGAAAAGACGCCGGCAGTCTAGAGCGGATTGACACATGGCAGATAGCCCAAGCGACAAACTGGCGGCGGCAGAATTCGCGAGCGCGCCGATTCTCGGCCCGGGTTACAACTACGCCTCGGTCACCGACAAAATCAGCGCAATTGTGCTGGCACGGCGCACGCCGAAGTGGTGGATTGTTGGATTCCTTGTCTCCTTCGCGCTGGTCATGCTGCTCATGGTGTCGGTCACGTACCTGGTAGTCGCCGGGGTGGGCATCTGGGGCATTCAGATCCCCGTCGGATGGGGCTTTGCGATCATCAACTTTGTCTGGTGGATCGGCATCGGCCACGCTGGCACGCTGATTTCCGCGATCCTTCTTTTGCTGCGGCAGACGTGGCGCACTTCCATCAACCGGTTTGCGGAAGCGATGACGCTGTTTGCCGTTTCCTGCGCGGGAATATTTCCGCTGATTCACATGGGCCGGCCGTGGCTGGCCTACTGGCTTTTTCCGTATCCGGACACGATGAAAATGTGGCCCAATTTCCGCAGCCCGCTGGTGTGGGACGCGTTCGCGGTCTCCACTTATGCGACTGTATCGCTGCTTTTCTGGTTCATCGGTCTGATTCCGGACCTCGCGACGCTGCGCGATCGCGCGAAAAATCGCCCCGCGAAACTGATTTACGGATTGCTCGCCATGGGATGGCGCGGCTCGGCGGTGCATTGGGAGAGGCACGAAACCGCTTCCTTGTTGCTCGCCGGACTGGCAACTCCTCTGGTCCTCTCCGTGCACACGATTGTGAGTTTTGACTTTGCCTTCGCCATCGTTCCCGGATGGCACGCCACGATTTTTCCGCCCTACTTTGTTGCCGGAGCGATTTACGCGGGATTTGCCATGGTGCTCACGCTTTCGATTCCCATTCGGAAGCTCTTTCACCTCGAAGATTTCATCACCATGCGCCACCTCGACAATATGGGCAAAGTGTTGCTCGCCACCGCGTTGATTGTTGGTTACGGCTACATGATGGAAGCCTTCTCCGCATTCTACAGTGGAAATCAGTATGAGCGCTTCATGATCCTGAACCGCATGACTGGTCCCTATGCACCCATGTACTGGCTGTTGATCGCCTGCAACATCGTGACGCCGCAATTTTTGTGGTTCCGAAAAGTCCGCGCCAAAGTGGGCGCGCTATTTGCCATCGCCATGGTCGTGAACCTTGGCATGTGGCTGGAGCGGTTCGTCATCGTGGTGACCAGCCTGCACCGCGATTTCCTGCCGTCGTCCTGGGGCACTTACTACCCGACCCGGTGGGACATTTTTACGTTTGTCGGAACGATCGGCCTCTTCCTGTTCCTGGTGTTCCTTTTTATCCGCTACCTGCCGCTCATCTCGATTTTTGAAATGAGGACCTTGGTGGCGAGCGAGGAAGAGAAGAAGGCGGTCAACTGATGCGTGCTACAGGATTTAATTCTTTGCGTTTGGCAAAGATGCAATGAAGCAACAGGAAACCATCTACGGATTGATGGCTGAGTTTGCCACTCCCGAGCAACTGCTCGAAGCGGCGCGCCACACGCACGAAGCGGGCTACCGCCGCATCGACGCCTTCGCGCCGTTCCCGATTGAAGGGCTCGCGCACGCGGTCGGGTTTCACCGCACGCGGCTGCCCCTCGTCGTCCTCGTTGCCGGGATCATCGGCGGCTGCTCGGGATTTTTTCTGCAGTATTACGCCGCGGCGGTGAGCTATCCCGTCAACGTTGGCGGCAGGCCGTTGAACAGCTGGCCGGCATTTATCCCGGTCACGTTTGAGATAACCATCTTGTTCGCCGCTGCCGCCGCCGTGTTTGGCATGCTGGCGATGAACGGGTTGCCGACGCCCTATCATCCCGTTTTCAATGTGCCGCGATTCGCGCTAGCTTCGCGCGACCGATTTTTTCTTTGCATTAAGGCGCTCGATCCGATGTTTGACGTGGAGCAGACGCGGAAATTTCTGCATACGCTGAGCCCGCGCGAGGTGACCGAAATTGAACCCTAGCGCGAGCTCACGGAATTTTTGCGCAGGCGGATGGATGCTGGCTGCTCTCGGCCTGCTGTTTGTGTGCGCCGGATGCCGCCTCGATATGCACCTGCAGCCGCGCTACAACCCGTACGATCCGACGGACTTTTTTGGCGACGGCCAATCCGCCCGCCTGCCTGTTGCCGGGACGGTTCCGCGCGGAGAACTAACGCTGGGCCCGCAGGAATTGCTGTACACCGGGAAAGTGAATAACCAGCCGGCAGAGGTGTTTCCGTTTCCCGTGACGCAGCAAATCGTGGAACGCGGCCGCGAGCGCTATGACGTCTTCTGCTCCCCGTGCCACGGATTTGCCGGCGATGGTGACGGCATGATCGTACAGCGCGGTTTCCGGCGCCCGCCTTCGTTTCATGAGGACCGCATGCGCACGGCGCCCGTGGGACATTACTTCGACGTGATCACCAATGGGTTCGGTGTGATGTACCCATACGGCTATCGCGTACCTCCTGGCGACCGCTGGGCCATCATCGCCTATATTCGGGCGCTGCAACTCAGCAGGCAAGTGCCGATCGGCGATGTGCCCGAGGCGGAGCGGACAAAACTGACGAGCCAATCGAAATGAGCGAGACCGCGGAAACAATGCTGAAAGTCGAACGGCTGCCGCTGCGGCTGGTGATTGCTGGCGCCATGTTGTTGACCATTTGCCTCGCGGCTGGATTTGCGGACAGATCGGAATTCTTCCGCGCCTACCTGATCGCATTCCTGTTCTGGATCGGCGTCTCGCTGGGCTCCCTGGCGCTCCTGATGGTGCAGCACCTCACGGGAGGAGGGTGGGCTCTGGTCATCCGGCGAATCCTCGAAGCGGGCAGCCGCACGCTCCCGCTCATGGCGGTTGCGGCGCTGCCGATTCTCGCAGGTATGCGGACACTGTACAGTTGGTCCCGCCCCGGCCAGACCGACCCGATCATCCTGGCGAAACAATCCTATCTCAATCCCCAATTTTTTATGGTCCGCATGGTTTTCTACTTTGCAGTGTGGTTCACGCTCGCATATTTTCTAAACAAGTGGTCCCGCCAAGAGGATGAAGGCGGGGCGGGACTGGCATTATGGATGCGCCTTGAAGGATTGAGCGGGATCGGTCTGGTGATCTACGGATTGACAGTAACGTTTGCAAGCATCGACTGGGTGATGTCGCTCGAGCCCCGCTGGTACTCGACAATTTATGGGCTGCTCTTCATGGTTTCGCAGGCGCTTACGGCGATGGCCTTTTCCATCGCCATGCTGGTCTGGCTCTCGGACCGGAAACCGCTCTCGCAGATTGTGAGGCCGGCGCAATTCCAGGATTTGGGCAGCTTTCTGCTGACGTTTGTAATGCTCTGGGCTTATCTCGAATTCTCGCAATTCCTGATCATCTGGGGCGGAAATCTTTCCGAAGAAATTCCCTGGTACATCCGCAGGATGGAAGGGTTATGGGGGAGCGTCGGCGTGACCTTGGTGATCTTGAGTTTTTTCTTTCCGTTCTTTCTGCTGCTGTTCCGGAACGTGAAGAGAAGAACAGGCTCGCTGCTGATGGTGGCCTTGCTTGTTCTAGTCATGCGCCTGCTGGACATGTACTGGATGGTTTTGCCGGCGTTTGGCGGCGGAAATGTGCACCTTTCATGGATGGATGTGGCGCTCCCGCTTGGCATGGGCGGGATCTGGTTCGCGTACTTCCTCTGGCAGTTGCAGCGCATGCCGATTTTGCCCCTCCATGATCCGCGCATGCAAGAAATTGCCGGGGAGGCGGTTGAACATGGATAAACCACACAGCGCTCCAGCAAGCACGCCGGGCTACGAAACGCGCGACGCGAATGCCGGCGGAGTATTTAAATTTCTGATGGCCCTGGGCATCGTGCTGGTCGCTGCGTCCTTGGTTTGCTGGGGACTGTTCCGCTATTTTTCGGCTCACGAAGTGGATCAGGCCGCTTCCGAATCCCCGTTTGCCGACACGCGGCAGTTGCCGCTGGGGCCGCAGTTGCAAGTGAATCCACGCGAGGACTGGCTGAGATTTCGCGAAGAGCAGGAGAAATCTCTCGAAACGTATCAATGGGAGAATCGTACTGCTGAGACGGCGCGCGTGCCGATCGAAGTAGCCATGGACCTGCTGGTGAAAAAAGGGTTGCCGGTGCAAGGAGCTCCACAACCGCAGCCCGCCGATGCAAAGAAGCCCGCGCCGGAAGGGAGCAAGAAGCCATGAGTGCCAGACTCTGCGCCGCGATGCTCTTGGCCCTGACTGGAGTTGTCGCTTTTCCGGCCAACGCACAACAGATAAGCACGCCCGCAATCTTGAGCAAAGTGGGCATTGCGCAAAATCTGAACGCGCAGATTCCACCGGACCTCGTATTTCGAGACGAAACAGGAAAGCCTGTGCGGATCGGCGACTTCTTCGGGAAAAAGCCGATCGTGTTTTCCCTGGTTTACTTCGATTGCCCCGCGCTTTGTACCGAGGTTTTGAACGGGGAACTGCGCACGATGAAAGCAATTTCGCTCGATCTCGGCAAGGATTTCGAGGCGCTAACGGTGAGCTTCGAGCCCAAAGATACTCCCGCGCTGGCCAGGGCCAAGCGTGACGTTTACATCGGCCAATACGGGCGGCCCGAAGCAGCGGAACACTGGCACTTCCTGACGGGCGAGCAGCAATCGATTCACGCTCTCACGAATGCCGCCGGCTTTCAATACGCCTACGATTCTTCGATCCGCCAGTACGCGCATGCCGCCGCGATCCTCGTTCTCACGCCGGGCGGCCGCATCGATCGCTACTTTTACGGCGTGCAATATCCGGCGCGCGACGTTCGCCTCGGACTCGTCGAGGCGTCGCAAGGCAAGATCGGAACTTGGACCGATCACGCTCTCTTGTACTGCTACCAGTACGATCCCATGACCGGCAAATACGGCGTGGTGGTCATGAATGTGCTGCGAGCGGCGGGCGGTTTGACCGTGCTGGTCCTGGGACTTTTCATGGCCATGATGTTTCTTCGTGAGCGGAAGCGCTCGGCGGGGCTGTCGCAAGAAAATTTCAAATCTCAAATTTGAGATTTGAAATGGCCGTGTGGGAGAAGTAGCCCCAGGTAAACGAGCAACACGTTGGGACGAACGGTCGGGAGCGGGCTGAGTGAGACTTTGAGGTTAGTGAAGTGAGGACAGTGAAGTGAGGACAGTGAAGTGAGGATTGTGAAGTGAGGATACGATTTTGATGCAGGGCCTTCCATTTCAGCCGGAACAGGCTTCCTCGATCGCCAGGTCGGTGGACGAGCTGTACTATTTTCTGACGGCGGTCACGCTGTTTTTTACCGCCGTGATTTTCTCGATCATTTTCTACTTCATGATCAAATACCGCAGGCGATCGCCGGACGAGCGCCCCAAAGCGATCGAAGGATCGTTTCCGCTGGAGGTGCTTTGGACGGCCATTCCCACGCTGATTGTGGCGGTCATTTTCGTTTGGAGTTCCGTGTTGTATTTCCGGAATTCGGAGCCGCCCAGAGGCGCCATGGAAATTTTCGTCACGGGCAAGCAGTGGATGTGGAAAGTCGAGCATCCGGAAGGACAGCGCGAGATCAACGAACTACACGTGCCGCTCGGGCGGCCCGTAAAGCTGACCATGACGTCGGAGGATGTGATTCACGATTTTTTTGTCCCCGCGTTCCGCGTCAAGAAGGATGTCTTGCCGGGGCGCTACACGTCTCTCTGGTTTTCCGCCACCAAAGTGGGAACGTTCCACTTGTTTTGCGCGCAGTACTGCGGCGCCTTTCATGCGGGGATGATCGGCTCAATTATCGTCCAGCAGCCCGAGGAATATGAGCGCTGGCTCGCAGGGGGAGCGCCGGGCGAATCCATGGAGCAGGCGGGCGCAAAAGTATTTCAGGCCAGCGGCTGTCCCACGTGCCACCTGGCCGACGGAACCGGCCTGGGCCCATCGCTACTCGGTGTTTACGGCCAGCCGGTCAAGTTAACCACAGGCGAAACCGTCACGGCGGACGACGCATACATGCGCGAGTCCATCCTATTACCAAAAGCAAAAATCGTTACTGGTTACAGTCCCATTATGCCGTCGTTTCAGGGACAGATGACGGAAGAGCAGCTCAATAACGTAGTTGCCTACCTTCGCGCGCTGGGGAAGGCGCAACCGAAGCCAAAGGAAGAGGGGAAGCAATGAGTACGGCCACGTTGGAACCACGCGTGCGCGCTCCGCGAAATTATCTGAACGCGGACTACGGCTGGAAGTCCTGGCTGTTTACGGTGGACCACAAGCGCATCGCGCTGTTGTATCTGGTCTCGATCTCGTTCTTCTTCATCATCGGTGGCTCGTTCGCCGTGCTGATGCGCATTCACCTGGTCGAGCCGGGCGGCGCGCTGGTGCAGCCGGAAACCTACAACAAGTTATTCACCCTGCACGGCATCGTGATGATTTTCTTTTTCCTGATTCCGTCGATTCCCGCGGTCCTGGGGAATTTTCTGGTGCCCTTGATGGTGGGCGCCCGCGACCTCGCCTTTCCGAGGGTGAATCTGTTGAGCTGGTACATCTACATTGTGGGCGGAACGTTCACGCTGTATTCGGCGATCGCCGGCGGCGTGGATACTGGCTGGACGTTTTACACGCCCTACAGTAGTACCTACTCAAATACGCAGGTTACACCCGTGGTCATCGGCGTCTTCATCACCGGGTTTTCTTCGATCCTTACGGGCCTGAACTTTATCGTGACGATTCACAAAATGCGCGCCCCGGGACTGACCTGGTACCGCATGCCCCTCTTCTTGTGGGCCATGTATGCAACGAGCATCATCATGGTCCTCGGCACGCCGGTGCTGGCGATCACCCTGTTTCTCCTCGGCCTCGAGCACCTGTTCCACGTGGGCATTTTCAGCCCGGCGCTCGGCGGCGATCCACTCTTGTTCCAGCATTTGTTCTGGTTTTATTCGCACCCGGCCGTGTACATCATGATTTTGCCGGCGATGGGAGTCGTAAGCGAGATCATCCCCTGCTTTGCAAGGAAGCGCATTTTCGGCTACAAGATCGTTGCATTTTCGAGCGTGGCCATCGCCGTCCTTGGATTCCTGGTCTGGGGACACCACATGTTCGTCACCGGGCAATCGGTTTATGCAGGCCTGATTTTTTCCTTGTTAAGTTTCCTCGTCGCCATCCCGTCAGCCATCAAAGTGTTCAACTGGACTTCCACTCTGTACAAGGGATCGATTTCTTACGAAGCGCCGATGTTGTACGCCATGGGTTTCATTGGCCTGTTTACCATGGGCGGCTTGACGGGGCTGTTCCTGGCTTCGCTCGCGACCGACGTGCACCTCAACGGAACATATTTCATCGTGGCTCACTTCCACTACATCATGGTCGGCGGCGCTGTGATGGGTTATCTCGGCGGCATCCATTTCTGGTGGCCGAAAATTTCCGGCAGAAAATATCCCAATGGCTGGGCGGCGCTGGCCGCGGCGATTATTTTTATCGGTTTCAACCTGACTTTTTTCCCGCAATTCATTCTCGGTTATCTCGGCATGCCGCGCCGCTACGCGTTTTATCCAGCGGAATTCCAAGTATTGAACGTGATGTCTTCGGCGGGCGCCACGGTTTTGGGCGTCGGCTATCTGATCCCACTCGTTTACCTGATCTGGTCCATGCGCTACGGTCCAATCGCGGAGCCCAACCCGTGGGGCGCCACGGGCCTGGAATGGAAGACGCCGTCTCCGCCGCCCACGGAAAACTTCGCGGAAATTCCCGTGGTAACCGAAGAGGCCTACGCCTATGCGCCGCAGGAGGCCGCTGGTGACTAACGCCGAGGTGCAAGCGCCACACGCCGGACTGGCCCACCAGTTTCAGGACCTGGAGCAGCAGCAGGAAGCTGACGCCCTGGGAATCTGGGTTTTCCTGGTGACGGAAATCATGTTCTTCGGGGGCCTTTTCGCCGCCTACGCCATTTATCGCGGGCTCTATTTTGCCGCGTTTCAAGGCGGCAGTCACATTCTGGACATTCGGCTTGGCGCCACGAATACCATCGTCCTGCTCGGCAGTAGTCTCACCATGGCGCTCTCGGTGCGGTCCGCTCAAACCGGGAATCGTCGCGCCCTTGTCCTGTTTTTGATCGCCACGATGATCCTTGGCGGGATTTTCCTGGGCATCAAAGCGGTGGAATACAATCAAAAATTCGTCGAGCACATTGTGCCCGGCCTGGACTGGAACCCCCAAAGCGCGGTCAAGACGGAGCTGTCCCCCGGCGGACTCTTGCACGCCGAACTCTATTTCGTTTTCTATTTCGCGATGACCGGCCTGCACGCCCTGCACATGATCATCGGCATGGGCCTGCTGCTCTGGCTGGTCTTTCGCGCGCGGAAGGACAGTTTCTCGCCTCATTATTTCGCGCCGGTCGAAGTCGTGGGCTTGTACTGGCACTTCGTCGATATCGTATGGATTTTCCTGTTTCCGTTGCTCTACCTGATAGGCGGGCGCTACTAATGTCACAGCCGATCGTGCCTCAAAGAACTTACCTGCTGGTTTTCCTCAGCCTCGCCGGGCTGACGATTCTGACTACGGGAGTCGCCTTCGTCGATCTCGGGCCGTTCAACACGGTGGCGGCCCTGGCCATCGCGTTTTCAAAAATGCTCCTGGTCATTTTGTTCTTCATGGGCGTGCGGCACAGCAGCGGCATGGTGCGAATCATCCTGATCGCGGGCTTTTTCTGGCTCGCTCTTTTGATCGCGTTCACGACGGCTGACTATCGCTCCCGGTCCTGGACCGCCGCCCCCGATTCCTGGTCCACAACTGCCCCCCCAACTCACCCATAGCTCCTGTTCTCTCTGTGCCCTCAGCGTTCTCTGTGTTAATGTTTTTTCCAGCGCGGATCGTAGTTGTGTAAGAATCTTTCACCACACAGCAAACGTAGACCGCCTGAAAACACTCACCATCCGAAAGATTCAATTTGAGTTGGATTTGGTCGAGAAACAGAAAACCCGTCCGTTTTTGCGGACGGGCTTTCCAGAGGGGAGAATAGTTCCATGCCTATGCGCGGAAGGCACCAGAACTCTTTGTCCTCGCGGGAAGTCTAGAGGAGCGGAAACAGGAATGTCAAGCGGAGAAATGGCTGAATCTAAATGATTATAAGTGATGTGAAATCAGCAGGTTGCCGAGAGCACTTCGAGCAAAGCATGAGATATTCCACTGAGTTTTCAACAGGTTCTTCCCATTTCTAGTAGAAGTCCTTTGCCTTGATCGGTTTGCTGGAAATCCCCAACTGCAGTATTTCGATCTGTTTCTCACGATCGAAAACCTTATTGGGCAGGAAGAGTTTTACCAAGATGCGAATTCCCCCGAACCCGATGCCCGCGGCAACGGCAAAAACCATAATCGCCCCGGTCCCCACAAACGCTTCCACGATCATGTTGTTGATACTTGGCTCGGTAAGCGTCTGCTTGGGCTCATCCCAGGTCACATTGCTCTCATATCCAACCTGGTCGAGAATCCTGTTGGCGGCTTGCCGTGAGGGAGCCCCCACTACCACAGCCACGAAGGAACTCACCCGTTTCCCAAAGAGTACGTTCTGGCCTGAAGTCACTCCACCGGGAGGGTCAAAGACGAAGCGACGCAGCATGCCCGCGAATTTGGCCGCGGCGACCTGCTGTGTAGGGTAAGAAGTGATGAGCAGCGTTTCATTCTTTCCGGCTACCTGATATGTGGCCAGGATCGTTTCCGCGCTATGATCGAACCCCATCCAGTCATCCGTTCCAAGCGGAACGAAATGCGCCAGGCTGAGCGGACCAATCACGTAGCGTTCCGAATCACGCACCCGTCCCTTTTCGGGAAGATGTTCGCCGACGAACGGATATGGCGTATGATCCGCCTTTTTATCAAGCACGCCGGCCAGTTGCTTCAAATCGGCATCGGAAGGCCGCGCCGCCTTTGCCGGGGCCGAAACATCAAGCAGCATTTCCCCCACTACGATGAGCGCCCGGTCATGCGAAGCGCTGGCGAACGAGCCTAGATCCGCGTCAGCGAGCGCGTCGTTGCGTAGAAAAGTGTAGCCGCCGTAAGCGGAACTCGGGTCCCGAAAGCGGTAGAGCGTGACCGAGGCGAGCTGTGCTCCTTGCGCATAATTCCTTTGCTCGACGGATTTCACGACGTATTCACGGAAGGCCGGCGCATCCGGTCCGACCAGGGGATCGAGCCCCGTGGGCGGAATCACCGTCGAGGGCGCAGCGGCGGTCCAGCCGGAGAAGCCAGACGGAAGAATGCCCTGCCCGGCGGCTGGAAACGCCGCTACCACAAGGCACAGCAAACCGAGACAAATCCAAAGTAGTCGGCGCATGTCGCTGTTTATTAGACGCTAGAAGTTTACTGCGAGTTCCCGGATCGCGCCACTTTTCCCGTGAGATTTTCCGTGGCGGAGCGAACCTGGTTGGACGCAAGGCTATTCGTGCTCTGCAGATAGCTCTCGATGCCGCGGTAAAGGCCGTCGGCCACCCGCTGGCGGTTTTCCGGATTCTTGAGCCACTTTTCGTCACTGGGGTTGGAAAGGAACGAAATTTCGGCCAGCACGGAGGGCATGTCCGCGCCGATCAATACGACAAAGGGCGCCTTGCGCACGCCGCGGTTCCGGTCGCCCCGGTTGAGGTTCTCCATGCGCTTGGACAGGGAATCCTGAATCATGGTGGCGAGGTCGCGCGATTCCTCGATTTTTTCGTTGCGCGCGATTTTCGCGACGATGTCCTGCAGGTCGTGGACGGCATTTTCAGACAGCGCGTTTTCACGGGAAGCGACTTCCATGGCGTCGCTCGATCCCGTGAAGTTCAGGTAATATGTTTCGATCCCGCGCGCCTGGCGGTCCTGGCTGGAATTGGCGTGCACGGATATAAAGAGGTCGGCCTTGGCCTCGTTGGCGATTTCGGTGCGGCGTTCGAGTGGCACGAAGGTGTCGTCGTCGCGCGTGAACACCACCTCGGCGCTGGGCAAGCGCTGTTGAATGATTTTGCCCAGCCGCAGCGCCACATCGAGGCACAAGTCTTTTTCCATGAGGCCGGTGGGCCCGATGGTTCCGGTGTCGTGCCCGCCATGCCCCGCATCGATCACGATCCGCCCGATTTTGAGACCCAGTGCGCGCGTCAGGGAATGCTGTCCGTCGCGGGTCAATTCCGGAATGGGAGGCGGCCCCATCTCCTCGGCCTGGTCGTGTGCGGATTTCATAGTGCGGCCGGATTTTTTCGGCGATGACGGCCGGCCGGGAGGCGGTGCGATGTCTGCGTCTGCGGGACGCGCTGTTGCCGTCAATGTGGAGCCGTCGGATTCGCTGTCTTGCGCAGTCTTTGACTTCGTGGAAGCGGCGGCGGATTTCTGCGAATTATCGCCCGGAGAACTCGCAGTTTTTCTTGGCGCCGGTTCCGATTCAGCCGCTGGTCCGGCAGAGGGCGCAGATGCCGCAGCGGGCTGCGAATGTGTCTGCGGGGGCGGGTTGTTCGCAGAAGCCGTTGACACGGATTTCGTCGCAGTCTTTTCAGGCGTAATCGGCGAAGCCTGGGCCGCGGTTTCCGTGGCCGGCTTTTCAGATTTCGCCGCTGGCGAATCCGTTGTGGTCGGCCCAGGCGGGGGTGTTGTGTTGCGAGCGGCCGCTTCGGCTGCGGCGGAAGTGCCGTAGACATCCACCACCAGGCGGTACGGATCGGGCAGTAAAAACACGGAGTAGTCCGTGACGCGGTTCACTTCCAGCACCACGCGCACCACCCCCGATTGATTTTGCGCGACGCGCACGGTTTTCAGGAATCCGCCGCTATCCAGATCGATCGGCTTGCGAAGCAGCACGGAACTGAGCTTGGCCCCTTCGATGTCAAAATAAATCCGGTCAGGCCCTGAAATGCGCTCCGCCTGATACTTCACTTTCGATCCCACATCAATCACGATGCGCGTGTAGGTATCGGCGTTCCAAGTGCGAATCCGGGAAACACGCGGGCCGGAGTCATCCGCATCGCCATTATCGTCGGGCGAGCCTTGTCTCGTGTCGGTGGCCGGAGGAGCCTTTTCTGTGGAAATATTTTTTGGCGCCAGGCTGCCCGGGCGATCCTTGGCGGCAGTCGTCAGCGGCGCCGATTTCCCCTGGGCGCTATCCGCCGAAAGCCTGGCCAGAATGGCGCGCACTTCCGCGGCGTGAGGTGAGTGCGGGCGCAGCGCCAGAAATTGTTCGTAGGTCTTCTGCGCGAGAACGGAATCATGCAAGTCGTCCTGCTCGATTTGCGCGATGGCCAACTGCGCGTCCTCGCGATACTTGCTGGCCGGGTATTCGCGGATCAGGAATTGGAACGAATCGATGGAGCGCTGGTAATATTTTGCATCGAACAGATCGCCCATCGTGCGGAACAGTTCGGCAACGTGATTCACCGACGCCGGGACGTCCGATCCGTGCGAACTGGTCAGGTACACGCGCTGGTACTCGATGACCAGGGCGGTGTAATCCTTGAGCGTGCGCGCGCCCTCCGGGCGCGCTTCGAGAGACTCGCGGGATTTTTCCGCGCGTTCAAATTGCGCTCTGGCTGCATCGCGACGGGAGGAATCGCTATCGTTGGCGCGGCCGGCGAGGGGAAAAAGCGACAAAGCCAGCACGGACGCGAAAAAGACGCGCAGGATTGGCCGGATTAGAGCGGCGTCAGGCCGCAACGTCTGCCTCATTCGTTCGTAAAAACGACCCGTCCGTCTGCTTCCACCGTGCGGTAGATGGGACGCTCTTCATCAAACGCACGAGGGATGCGGTCGGATCCGGGACGAAAGTAAGAATCGGTAACTTTATGAACGTATTCACGCGTCTCTCTATACCGCGGTATGCCCCCTGCTCGATCCACGGCGCCCGGGCCTGCGTTATACGCGGCCAGAGTCCTGTCGAGATCGCCATTATACCGCTCCAGGAGGGTATGAAGATAGCGAACTCCGCCGTCGAGATTCTGCTTGGGGTCAAACGCGTTGTTTACGCCCAATTGCTGCGCGGTTCCCGGAACTAGCTGCATCAACCCAAGCGCGCCTTTTCGGGAAACGGCGCTGGTGTTCCAGTTCGATTCCGTCTGGATCACGGCCCGGACCAGCGCCGGATCCACTCGATATCGGGCTGAAACTTCGCGAATCATTTCCTCGATTTTCTTCCGATTGGTCTGCTCGGCGGCAGACACTTCGGGGGACACTTCGGAGGAGCCTTGGGTTGTACGCGACACATTCCCCAGGAGGGTGAAACCCTTTGGCACGACGGTTTTTACTGGCCGGGCAACGTAAGCTGCCGGGCTCGAGTTGATGAACACCCGTTTGCCGTCTGAATCCCTGTAAGAAACGATCTGGCCGTGAGCCGGTATAGCCCATAAGACCAGCATTCCCACAAGTGTGGCCACCGAATTGGAGAGGGAGCGCATATTGTTTAGTTCTGAGAAGGCAGTGCGATTCTGCTTCCTGCGAGACAGACCAATCACCGCGACAGGGAGAGGGAAACTCGCCCTGCACGTTTCTGGCACTACGGGCGAATTATAACAATTGGTCGATGAGGGGGTAAACGTGCTGCAAGGCCATTTTTAGGCCAGGTGTGTCTTTTCCGCCAGCCTCGGCTAAATCGGGCCTTCCGCCGCCGGATCCGCCCACTTCCTTGGCAATAGCCTGTATCACCTTGCCAGCGTGTAACTTAGAGGTGAGGTCCTTGGTAACCCCGGCCAAAAGAGCGACTTTGCCGTCCTCGACGGTACCTAAGACGACAATCCCAGAGCCGAGTTTCTGGCGAAGGCTGTCCACGAGCTGGCGCATGGTCTCCCGGTCAGCCCCTTCGAGTTCGGCCGAGATAACCTTGACGCCCTTGATCGTGCGGGCCTGGGAGGCTAGCTCGTCCAGTCTTGAGAGGGCGCTTTTGCGCTTTATGGTTTCCAGCTGCTTTTCCATCTGGCGCTGCGTCTGCTCCGTGCGCTCGATGGCGGCCGCGAGATTTTCTTCGTTCACGCCCAGGCGCGTGGAAATTTCGCGCAGGAGTTGCTGCGCGCGCTGGTAGTCGGCAAGGGCGGCGGCGCCGGTGATGGCTTCGATGCGGCGCACTCCGGCGGCGGCGGATTGCTCGACGACGATTTTGAACACGCCGATGTCTCCGGTGCGGCGCACGTGCGTGCCGCCGCAAAGTTCCTTGCTGTAGAAGCCGCGCGGCGCCGACGGGTCGGGAATGGTGACCACGCGGACATTTTGTTCCGGGTAGCGGTCGCCGAAAAAGGCCAGCGCTCCGGAAGCGAGGGCGTCGTCCAGCGTGGTGATGTTGGTCTGGATTTCGCTGTTGAGCAAAATTTCGTCATTCACCTGCTGCTCGATGTCGCGCAGCTCGGCCGGATCGATCGCTGCGAAATGCGAAAAATCGAAACGCAGGCGCGTGGGTTCGACGAGCGAGCCCGCTTGCTTCACGTGCGCGCCGAGAATGTTGCGAAGCGCGGCGTGCATCAGATGCGTGCCGGTGTGATTGCGCTTGATGTGCTCGCGACGCGCGCCGTCCGCGTCGCCCGCGACGAGATCGCCCATGGCCAGTTTTTCGCGCGCCACAACGCGGTGCGCGATCAGTCCTGAGACGGGATAATATGCGCCGCGCACTTCGGCAACCTGCATAGTGTGCTCGTTGTTCCAGAGCGTGCCGGTATCGGAAACCTGTCCGCCTGACTCGGCGTAAAACACCGTGCGATCCAGAACAATTTCACCTTCCGCGCCGGCCGGGAGTTCATTTACGGCGCCTTCCTTGGTAATGATGGCTTCGATGCGGCGATTTTTCGCGCTCGTTCCAAAATAAAAATCAGGTTCAGTGCGATACCTTTCCGCGAGCTTCGCATACACCGGATTCGCGACATCCTTGTGTCCGCCCTTCCACGATGCGCGAGCCCGCGTTCGCTGTTCTTCCATGGCATGCTGAAATCCGGTCTCGTCGAACTTGAGCTTCAGATCGCGGACAGCATCGGTGATGAAATCAAGAGGGAGTCCATAGGTGTCATACAGCTTGAAAGCCTTGCTCCCTTCATACGTTGTTACGCTCTTCTCAAGGTCGTCGTCGAGTTTCTTGAGGCCGATCGCAAGCGTATGGGCGAAGCGCGTTTCTTCCGCAAAAATAATCTTCGAGACTCGATGGATAGAGTCGTTGAGTTCAGGGTATGCGTCGCGCATCGCGGCGTGAACCGCCTGCGTCATTTCAGACATGAACGGCTCATTCGCGCCAAGCAGTCGTCCATGACGAATCCCGCGCCGCAAGATTTTTCGCAAAACATACCCGCGGCCTTCGTTGGAAGGAACTACGCCGTCCAAAATCAGAAACGTCGACGCGCGCGCATGGTCGGCGATGATACGAAGGGAAGCGTCGTTTCGTGGTGATGCCCCGGCAAGTGTTCCTGTGAGTTCGCCCGCGCGCTGGATTAGCGGCACAAACAAGTCCGTATCGAAATTGCTGATCTTGCATTGCAAAACTGCGGCGAGCCGTTCAAGGCCTGCGCCCGTGTCTATGGATGGTTTTGGCAGGGGCGAGACTGTGCCAGTGGCGTCGCGGTTAAACTGCATGAAGACGAGGTTCCAGATTTCGACGTAGCGGCCGCAGTCGCAGCCGAATCTACAGTCGGTATGGCCCTGGTCGGATGCGGCGGGGCCCATGTCGTAAAAGATTTCGCTGCAGGGGCCGCAGGGGCCGGTGTCGCCCATGGCCCAGAAATTTTCCTTCAGGCCGGGGACGGCGATCACGCTCTCGCGCGGGGCGCCAACCTTTACCCACAAGTCGAGAGCTTCTTCATCGACGCCGAGCATTTTTCCGGGCGCAATTTCTGCGCCGCCGAATACGGTGAAGGTCAGCTTATCGACTGGAATTCCGAACCAACTGGGAGAAGTGATGAGTTCCCAAGCGTAGGCGATGGCATCCTTTTTGAAATAGTCGCCAAAGGAAAAGTTTCCGAGCATTTCAAAAAACGTGTGATGGCGGTTGGTGAAGCCGACGTTTTCCAGGTCATTGTGCTTGCCGCCGGCGCGCACGCATTTTTGCGACGTCGCGGCGCGCGAGTATTCGCGCTGCTCGAGGCCCAGGAAAACGTCCTTGAACTGGTTCATCCCGGCGTTGGTGAACAGCAGCGTCGGGTCGTTCGTGGGGACGAGCGACGAGCTGCGCACGACGCGGTGGCCTCGGTCGGCGAAAAATTTCAGGAACATGCTGCGGATTTCGTTGCCGCTCAGCAAAATGCCCTCAGTAATTGGGAGGATGAACAAACTCCGGAAAATCATTATGGCAGACGGATTAGAGGCTCGCAACGCGGGGGAAGTCAAAGGCTTTCACCACAGAGGGCACAGAGTTCGGAATGAGGAAAAAACAAGCCGTAACTCTCGAAATGTCAAAACGCAATTTCTTTTCTCAAAGTTTTTCTCTGTGCCCTCTGTGTTGAGCTTTTATCCCGTTCGCGACTTTGAGTTGACTCCCCCCGAAAGGGAGGAGAATCGGTATACCCCTCTGATGTGTTGCGGAATTCAATCCGCGTCACCGAAAAAAGCCGGCCGGATGGAACAGATGCACAGATGTGTTGAATCCATTTATTGAGTTTGCTTTTACTCACTGGAGTTCGTATCTTGCTTTTTCGGCGATTTTGCGCGAGCCTGTAAACAAGGCGGCGGGACAGAACCCCATGTATCTGAAATGCGCCCACCCGGATTGCTCGTCTGATTTTGATTACGGGCAAGGGCGTCTGTACCGCTTTCAACAAACTCCACACCAAGAGAAACAACCCTCCCACTGGCACGCCGTGAAGCACTACTGGCTCTGCGCGCGATGCTGCGAAAACTACACCATCGAATACCAAAAGGGAGTGGGCGTGCTGCTCATGGAACGGCTGGAAAAACTGGCCGCCGCCCAGCCGTGCTACTACGTCCTGCAGGCGGAAGTTGCGCCGAAATCAATCTCGCCGCGGCGTCTCAGCCGGTCAAGAACCCAGCAAAGAAAGCAAAACCGCGAATTGACTTCTGCCGCTGTAAGTGCGATCGAAGTTCTGGAAACCCGGAATTTGGAAAGGAGAGGGTAATTCCAATGACCGAAGAAATTGGCACGATGGCGGGCGCGATCTGGCACGCGCTGGAAACTAACGGAGAAACGACGCTGACCAAGCTCAAGAAAGAATTGAACGCCACATCGCCGGTGTTTGACTGGGCGATCGGCTGGCTGGCGCGCGAGGACAAAATCATGTTGACCGTGGAGAAGCGGTCCACGCGCGTGTGCCTCAAGGGCTGGCATATGCAAAGCATGCATGTCGCTTGATTCTTCCGCGAGTCGAGGCGTTTAAGCCCCTATATTCAATCTTTCCCGGCAAGTCGGTGTTCCGCACTTGCGTATTTGTATCCACTTCCCAGTTGTGCCGCGGACCCACCTAATCCAAATCATCCGCCCTGTCTCCCTTGCGTTCATCGCGGGCGAAACCACTTCACATCCGCGGGCATCCCTATAAAAGTGGCCCGCATCCTTACGCCCAGAATTCGGGACGGCATAATTTTGGAGGACGTCGATATGAGTCCAAAAGCAGTGAAGGGTGGCGTCGCGCTTAGTTTTCTCATAGTGCTCTTCTCCATTTCCATTCCCATTTCTGCGCAGGATTCCAATTCTTCTCTCTCGGGCGCAATCACCGGCGCCGCCGGCGCAGCCGTTCCAAACGCCAAAGTCGCCGTCAAGAATTTAGCCACGGGGCAATCCACTGAGACGCAAACCGATTCCGCCGGCCGCTACAACGTGCCAAACCTGATGCCAGGAGATTACGAGCTTGCCGTTTCGGCGGAAGGGTACAGCACGAACACTGTGAAAGTGACGGTGGCCCCTGGCGCAGGCAAAACCGCCGACGTGACACTGGCGGGCGTTCTTTCGCTTCAAGATCTCGGCATCTCTTCCGGGCAGGCGCAGGGCACCGCAGCGGATCAGGCCCGGCTCGATAAGCGCTCGCACATGCTGAAGTTGCATCAGCGTTTCGGCCTCATCGCGGCCGTCCCCATGATCGCCAGCGTCGCTACTTCGTTCGGCGCCGGCGGCAGAAGCACGAGCACCGCCGACCGCTGGACGCATCTAGCCCTGGGCTCGGCCACAGGGGATTTGTATTTCATGAGCGCGTACTTCGCGATTCGCGCGCCCAGAATTCCCGGGACGCAAAGTCGCGGCCCGATTCGCGTTCACAAGGCCCTCGCGTGGATTCACGGGCCCGGCATGATTCTGACGCCGATTCTAGGCGCCATCGCCTTCGATCAAAAGAGCAAAGGGGAAAAAGTGCACGGGATCGCGAGCGCGCATGGGGCGGTTGCGATCGTGACCGCGGCGGCTTACGCCGCGTCCATCGTGTCCGTGTCGTTCAAATTCTAGGATAAATTTTAAGGCAGATTTCAGGGACACTTATTTAAGGATGTATTGTGAACAAGAAATTCATTTTGGCGATTTTACTGCTGACGTTTCCGCGGCTCGTGGCCGCGGACAGCCAGTGGATTCTCGAGGAATCCACGCTTACGTATCACGTCTCCCACCCGCTGAAACAAACCGAGGGCGTAAGCCATGCGGCCAAAGGGAAGGGAGTTTGCCATGCCGGGCAATGCGATTTTCTGATCGCCGTTCCCGTCAAGTCGTTTGATTCTGGCGACAGCAACCGCGATCTGCACATGCTTCAAGTGGTGCGCGGCGGACAGTTTCCCTTGATCACGGTGCGCACGCATTTGCCCGAAGACGCGTCTTCGCTGGCAACCATTCAGGCGGACCTGGAAGTTCAATTCGCAGGGCAGACCATGCAGTACAAGCTGATCGCATTTCAGCACGTGACCAAGGGAAGCGATACGCTGATCACGGGAACCATCCCGCTAACCCTGTCGGATTTTAAAATCGATCCGCCAACGCTGCTCGCCTTGCCAGTGAAAAATGATGTCCCCGTTCGCGTGGAAATGAAATGGCGGCCAATGTAACTTCGGCACACCACGAGTGTTCCCCGTCACGCCTGGTTTCAACCAGCATCATCGTCAGCTAAGCGGCAAATAGCCGTTTCCCCAATGGAAGAAAACGCTACAGATCGCGGCCCACGACCGTGCCGACGGATACACGTGTACGCGACGATCGCAAAAAGAAGCTCACTATTCGAGATGGAAAACGTCAACGATCACGTTGGTACTGCGGTTTCTTAACACGATGTGCGCGCCGATCGCGACGCGGTCACAATCCGGGGGTGGAGGCGGCAAACGGCGCTCGAGGTCCACGGGAACGGGGCGGATATCGCGTTGCAATTCCGGAGTCACGTAACCGCGAACAACAAGCTGCCTTTCCAGGCCTGGAGGCAGCCGATCTTTCTTGGCAAGCCCGGGCGGAAGGTGGCGGTAATTCGCGGCATACCAGCTGCGAATTTCGTCGCGGTCGTGGTCGGCAAAGCCGTTGCCGCGCCGATCGTCGTCATCATCATGGTCCTTGTGCTTGTCGCGCCAGTGGCCATTGTCTTGGTGATCGCCGTGGTCTTTATCAGGGCGCCCGGCGACGGCCTTGCTTCCGGGAATCGCAAAAATTCCTATGACAATGAGAGCTATTAATTTATTGGTTTTCAAGGGAGTTCCTCCGAAACGTTAAAAGAGCCAGTCCAACGACAGTAGCGTGGTAGTGTGCGGCATTCAAGGGGGGCAATTCGGTGGGTTTCCAGGGGTGAACTGCGTCGCGCCCGGGGGCCTGAGGGCCTAGATTTCCTCGCCGGAGCCGGGCGGAACTTCCGCCACCGGCGCTTTCGTTAGCGCAGTCAATTCGCGGCGAATGGTGTCGGCGGAAAATCCGGCGCGGAGAAGGCTGCGGTAGAGCGAGGCAACCCGTCGTTCGTCCAGCGGGCCACGCAGCACCTTGATGCGCCGCT
>Ga0210401_10000138_pt1 | contig 84556 bp, 60 predicted proteins | sample IncBWH32MmetaG_FD_150866 | JGI IMG/M metagenome (GOLD analysis project Ga0210401, IMG submission 150866) | Forest soil microbial communities from Barre Woods Harvard Forest LTER site, Petersham, Massachusetts, United States - Inc-BW-H-32-M | ecosystem: Environmental > Terrestrial > Soil >...
CCCGTCAAACCAGATATGCAGCGTACGCTACCACCTACATTCTGGTCGTGATCGCGGTAATCGTCGCAATCAACGTGCTCGCGGACCGCTTCAACAAGTCTTACGACGCGACCTCGAACAAGCGCTACAGCCTGTCTGATCAGACCGCCAAAATCGTCAAGGGCCTGAAACAGGGCGCGACCATCACCTACTTCAATCAGAGCTCACGCTTTCGCGATGGCAAAGACGTGCTCGATCAGTATGCGAATCTCTCCTCGAAGGTGAAAGTTGAATACATAGATCCCGACAAGAATCCGCAGGCAGCAAAAGAAGCCGGCATTCGCAATCTGGGCACTGCCTTGGTTCAGATCGGGACGCGAAAGGAAGAGGCGAAAAGCATGACTGAAGAAGGCCTCACCGGGGCCTTCATCCGAGATCTCAAAAGTACAACTCGAACCGTTTGTTTTGTGGAAGGCAGCGGCGAGCATCGGCTTGACGACAGCGACAGGGAGGGCCTGTCGCGGTTCAAGGATCTTCTCGCGAAAGACAACTACGAGACCAAGTCGATCGATCTGCTCCAGAAAGCAGAAGTCCCTGGCGATTGCACCACGCTCGTGGTTGCCGGCCCGACGCGAAATTACGTCCAGGCGGAAGTGGACGCAATCAAGAAATATGTGGAAGACGGTGGGCGTGCCCTCGTTTTGATGGACGCGCCGCTGAAGATGGGGCGTTCCGAGATCGCAGACAACGATGCCCTGGCGAGCGTCCTGCAGAGTTGGGGAGTGACGTTGAATAAAGACCTGATCCTCGATCTTAATCCGCTTGGCCAGATCGTGGGGCTCGGGCCTCAAGTAGCGTTGGTTACAAGCTACGGATCGCAGCCGATCGTCAATGATATGAAAGGAACGGCGACGGGATTCCCTCTGTCGCGTTCGATGGAGGCCAAGAGCACCGACAAGACTACCGTCGACAAGTTGTTTGACTCCTCGAGCACGAGCCTGGCGACGACCAACCTCAATTCGTCGGCGGTGAATGTCAACGATCCCAAGAACAAAAAAGGACCCATGACGATTGCAGCGGCTGGGACCTATAACACCGGCAAGGAAAACGTGCAGGGACGATTTGTTGTGGTGGGCAGTTCGTCGTGGCTCGCGAATGGTTTCATCAGCTTCAACGGCAACAATGACCTCGCGCTGAATGCGATCAACTGGCTTTCTTCCGACGAGGACCTGATCTCGATCCGCCCGAAACAGCGCGAGGACCGGCCCATCACGATGACCGGCGCTCAGCTGAGCTGGGTGCGAGCGGTCAGCCAGTTCCTCTTGCCAATGATCGTAGTGGTGGCAGGCATTGGCGTGTGGTTAAAGCGCAGGTAAAGATCTTTCGCTGGATTGGAGGTTTCAGCTCCCGGAATCGCTATGAAAATCCGCAGTCTGATTGTTGCCGCCTTGGTCCTGCTCGCGCTGCTGGGTACGCTTTACTGGTCGGGTCACCGAAAGCCGTCGGATGAGAATTCGACCAAATCCGCCGACGCGGCCCCGGCGATTTTGAAATTGGATGAACACTCGATTACCCGAGTCGAATTCAAGAAGAAAGACGCGGAGCCAGTCGTTTTGGCAAAGAACTCGGGGAGTTGGGAAATCACGGAACCGAAGCGGTTCCCTGCCGACCAGACCACGGTTACAAGTACTGTCTCGTCCATTGCTTCGCTGAATTCTGAGCGACTGGTCGACGATCACGCGGTGAACCTTAAACAATACGGCCTCGAGCAGCCTAGTCTTGAGGTTGATCTCAGCCAGAAGGACAACCAGTCGCAGAAACTGCTCATCGGAGACGAAACGCCTACGGGGAGCGCCGTGTATGCGAAGCTAGCCGGCGATCCGCGTGTGTACACGCTTGCGACTTACAACAAGAACAATATCGACAAGGGCGTAAACGATCTGCGCGATAAGCGACTGCTGACCGTTGACGCCAACAAAGTCAGCCGCGTTGAGCTTGCCCGAAAAAGTCAGACGATTGAGTTCGGGCGCAACAAAGAAGACTGGCAAATCCTGCAGCCACGGCCGCTGCGAGCCGACAACTTCCAGGTCGCCGATCTGGTCCGCAAGCTCACCGACGCACGGATGAATCTCAGGGGGACTGACAAGGACACACAGGAGGCCGCGTCCGCCTTTGCGCGTGGAACCCCCGTCGCGATCGCGAAAGTCACGGATCGGGGTTCCACCCAGGAACTGCAGATCCGGAAGAATAAAGACACGTACTACGCAAAATCGAGCGCCGTTGAGGGCGCCTACAAGGTAGAGGGCGATCTCGGCCAGGCAGTGGACAAAAGGCTCGATGATTTTCGCGAGAAAAAGCTTTTCGATTTTGGCTTCAATGACCCCAGCAAAATTGAAATGCACAATGGGCCGAAAGCGTATTTCCTGACAAGGAACGGAGCGGACTGGTGGTCGAACGGGAAGAAGATGGAGGCGGCGGGCGTGCAGGAGTTCGTCACCAAGCTCCGGGATCTGGCGGCGACGAAATTTGTGGATTCCGGCTTCAGCAATCCTACGATTCAATTTGCCGTGACGTCAGAGGACGGCAAGCACACGGACAACGTGTCGATCGCAAAATCGGGTGATGGGTACATCGCCAAACGAGAGAGCGACGCCAGTCTTTATTGTTTGGAGTCGTCGGCGGTAGACGCCCTTCAGAAAGCGGCAGACGATCTCAAGCCATTCGCGCCAATGGCTAAGTAGTCTAGAAAGCGACTGAACTGGCGAGGGCGATGTTGGAGACTCGGACGTGCGCGATGGTTCGAGGTGCGACCAATGAAACTCGATCCGAATGTTTTGCGAGAACATCTAAGGATTAGCCCGAGTGCGAGCCCGCACAGCGCTTAAGCTAAGAGTCTTCAAGGGGCACGAAAGATGGCGAATCACGAGGCTGCAACACTGTCGAACACGAAGGCTGTCATTTTTGATTACGGCGAGGTGCTATGCCACGCGCCGAGCGCTGACGAGATCGAAGCGATTGCTAAAATGTTCGCTCTTTCCCGGGAGCAGTTTCGGGTGCTGTGGACCCGGAATCGCGATCAATTTGATCGCGGCGATATTTCCTCGGACGTCTATTGGCGCATGTTTGCGGAGGACGCCGGGCGCCGCGTTGATGACGAGTTGCTTCGCGATCTGGCGGAGCGTGACGTCGCAATGTGGAGCTCCGTCAATCCGGAGATGATCGCGTGGCTTGAAGAACTCTCGAAGGCGGGGATCAAGACAGCGGTTCTCTCGAACATGCACGCCGATATGGCAGACTACGCGCGACGCAATTTTCGCTGGCTGGTCGGGTTGAACTGCGTGACGCTCTCCGCCGAGGTGCGCTCCATCAAACCGCAGCCGGAGATCTATGAGCACTGCTTGCGAGGACTCAAGACATCTCCCGGCGAAACTCTTTTCATTGACGATCGCGAAGTGAATGTGAAAGCAGCCGAGGCGGTGGGGATTCATGGCATTCAGTTCAAGTCGTTACCGCAGCTCAGGCGCGAACTTGAGGCGGCGGGGTTCCCGGTTCTTCCGTCCGCGACGACAATGCCCCCTATGTCGGCAACCACCTAAGGGTTAGCGGGAAACAGCGGATCGGCAGGGTTTGCGTTGCCTACGCGTTACTCTTCTTTTGCGAGGAGATCGACGCCAACCGTCGCCAGAGCGATGTCTTCCGCGGATGATAGCCCGCTAACGCCGATCCCTCCAACGATATGACCGTTCTTCGAGACCGGCAGGCCTCCGCCCCATCCGACGAAGCGATCGTCGCCGTAATAGGCAATATCAAAACCTTTTTCAGGATGACGAACTTTGTCTCCGATGTCCTTGGTGGGCTTGCGTTCGCGCGCTGCGGTCCAGGCTTTGTTGGCAGCTACGCCGATGGATGAGAGAGGCGCTCCATCCATGCGGGCGAGAGCGAGCAGTTCGCCGTGGGCGTCACAGACGGCAATCACCGCCGCTTTCTGTAGCTCCAAGGCCTTTTGGTAGATCGCGTCGACGATCTTTTTCGCGTCCTGGTATTCAAGTACCGGAAGAGTTTTCACTGACCTTTCCCTCACAGCGGATGTGAAGACTTGGCAGCTTGAGGCACGAGACTAAGGCTGTTGCTGCTCGTTGGCGACACCGGAGTTCTGCTGCTTCTTGAATTCTTCCATCTCGCGGTCCGCGGCTTCAGCCTTCCCTTGCTTGCGGTAAATTCCTGCCAAGCCAAAATGAGCCTGGGCGGCCAAGTTACCATCTTTCTCGAGCTCGACAACTTTCTTCCAGGCCTTCTCGGCGGATGTGGAATCGCCCTCCAGAGAAGCAGTCTTCCCTAAAGAGTAGAGGGTCTCGGGCATTTCGGGCTGCAGACCATCCGACCGTGTCAGTTCCGCTCGTGCTTCCTTCGCTTTTCCTTGTTGAAGAAGGGCGTTGCCCAATCGAAACGCGGCTTCGGCGTTTCCAGGCTGCAACTTTGTTTCTGCGCGAAAAGCTTCTTCGGCCTTCGCCCATTGCGACGAACTCGCATAGACGAGGCCAAGTTCCAGGTGAAGCTTCGGAATGTCAGGACGCAGTTTGATGGCTTCCAGAAATTCTTTCTCCGCCTGCGGCATCTGGCGAAGAACGTAGTAGTTCTCTGCCATCGCTTGGTGCGCCCGGGCCGAGTCTGGATACGCAGCAAGCAGATTGTCGATCGATTGTTTCGAAAGCAGCCCACTCGCCCGTCCAAAGTAATAAAGAAGGTCGGGATCATTCGGATGTTTCGCGAGCGCAGCCTGCAGATTCGTAATTGCCTGCGCGAGGTCGCCGGCTTCCAACTGAGCGATTCCCAACGTGGCCTCGTCCTGCGCTTTCTCGAGGTGAGGCACAGCTTGTGCCGCGTAACCGCTGGCCAACAGTGCGTAACCAAGCAACTGGTGGGCGGGGCGAAGGTCGGGACTGAGCTTCAGAGCCTGCTTCAGCGGAGCCATGGCGCCGCTGTAGTCATGGTTTTCGAGATAGGCCTGCCCCAATCGCACGAATGGCTCCGCCGCTTGCGGCTCCAGTTCCGTGGCCTTGCGAAATTCAGCGATGGCCTGGCTGAAGTGCCCACTCTTTTCCGCGTCCGCCCCGGCCTGCATATGTTGCGCCGCTTCAGGAGCCGACGTTTGCCACGCCAGAAACAAACACAGAAGAGCACGTATCACGGTTTCTCCGGTTCAACGATTTGCAGAAACTGGTCCGCACGAACGTCATTCAAAGTCTGGTGCACACCCGATGGCCAAGCGATTTCGACCTTCGCTGATGTGGAGGACCCGAGTCCGAAGTGTAAGCGCTTATCGCTTGCGGAAAGATAGCTGCCAGCGCTAGTTGCAAATCGAGTTTGCCCATTCACGCGCACACGCGCTCCGAATCCGTCGCGGTTGCTGCGCGTGCCGCGCAGAGTAAACACAAGCCAGTGCTGCTTTCCGCCAGGATTGATGAAGACTTGCGGAGGTTCGCCCAGCACCGTCATCACGACGTCCTGCCACCCGTCATTGTTGAGATCTCCAAAGGCAGCGCCGCGCCCTGCGGAAGGACCACTTGCGCCGGAGTCGGTTTTCTCGAAACGTCCCTGATGGTTCATGGCGAGCAAAGGCAGCTCTTTGTATTTCAATGAAGGATCGATTTGCTCCACATTATCCAAGACGTGGCCCTGCGCGACAAAGAGGTCTTTCCATCCGTCGTTATCGAAGTCTTCCAGACCTACACCCCAGCCCGCGCTTCCGCTCGAAAGCTCGCCGAGACCTGTCTGGAGACTTTGATAGCTGAACAAGCCCTTGCCATCGTTGTGATAGACGCCGTAAATCTCCCGTGGCAATTCGGTCACGATGATGTCGGCCCTTCCGTCGTTGTCGTAATCCTGAAAGACGACACCCATTCCCGAGAGACGCCTTCCATCCTCCGATAGCGCAGCACCCGCTTCCAAGGCCTTCTCGGTGAACGTGCCGTTGCCATTGTTGTGAAACAGAAACTGCTGCATTCCATCGTTGGCTACGAAGATGTCGGTGAATCCGTCTTCGTCGTAGTCAGCGAAAGCCACCCCTAGCGCACGCCCTTTTTTCGAGGTGATTCCGGCTTTCTGGCTGACATCTTCAAAAGTCCCGTCGCCGCGGTTGTGATACAAAATGTTCGTCGTAGGTGGAAACTCCTCGGGTGGACAGTAAGTACGCCATTCGCCGCCGCATGTCTTGCTGTGCTTCGTGTCCCATTCCATGTAGCGTGTGACGAATAAATCGAGTTTCCCGTCGTTGTCGTAGTCGACGAAGCCCGCTGAGACGGACCATCCGCCGCCGGCCACGCCAGCTTTCTCGGTCACGTCAGTGAATGTCCCATTGCCGTTGTTGTGGTAGAGAGTGTTCTTTCCGTAGTTCGTAACGTAGATGTCAGGATATCCATCGTTGTCGTAGTCGCCGATCGCGACTCCCATTCCGTAGTTCCCTTCGCCGGCATTTGCCAAGCCGGCTTCTTTCGTGACGTCGGTGAACGTGCCATCCTTGTTCTGACGGTAGAGGCGATTCCAGTAGAGGGGATTGCTGCGGTCAAACGTCTCCGGCACTTGCATCGGACTCGTAACCTTGCCGCCGTTCACGAGAAAGATATCGAGCAGGCCGTCGTTGTTGTAGTCCAACAGGGCGACACCGCCCGGCATGGTCTCGATCAAATATTTTTGCGGCGTAGGCGAGTTGCGCAAGACGAAATTCAGTCCGGCTGGGGACTTCATTTCCAAGACTGGCGCCGCCAGAGCCGCGAACAACAAGATCACGATGAGGCCTGCCGTTTTGAGCAACTCAAATTTCTCCGCCCCCCAAGGTACAGCAGCCTCGAGGATTCCGCAGCAACGGGGCCACCAGTTCGGCCGGTCGGTAACGAATGAGCGACACTCCGCGATTAAGGTCGAGGAGCGCGACGCAAGCGGGAAAACGATTACTTTACTGCTCATGTAATTTTGGGGTCGGTCGAACGCGGCGGTCTTCGAAGAAATTTTTCCGTGAAACCCACCGAGTCAGTTCCAAATCGCAGGCAAGCGAATTCCCGAAATCTGTATCTCTTTCGCGAAAAGCTCCCAAGAAGCATATTTCAGCGAGAAAAGTTGCTTCCAAAAAACAGATTCTATTAAAACTCAGAAAAAAATTGCCTCGTGTTGTGAGGCTTTCACCTTCGCAGCACTTCGGTGAGGAATTTCCGATGAGCAACGCTACCGATGCGACGTGTTGCTTCGTTAACTTTTTACGCACAGAACTCCGCTGACTTCCAATTATTTCTTGACAACTATACGTACGTATGACAAAAGCATGAGACTCGCTAGAAATAACGATTTAGCAGCACTGGATTTTTTGCGTTCTTTTGGGGTCAGTCTTTTAAAACTCGTTTCCATGCTCGACGGGGTTCTTTTCGCCTAGGCGGGCTCAACCATCTCAGTCCTCTCTTGCCTGGAGGGTGTACATGCGATCATCTCGTCTGTTCCAGAGTCTCAGTCTCCTCACAACTTTGCTCCTCTGCCTGGCTCCGTTGATGCAAGGACAATCAACCTATGGATCAATCACGGGATTGGTCACCGATTCCACGGGCGCTGCGGTGACCGACGCAAAGGTTACTCTTACCAACGTTGGAACCCAGGAGACGCGCACGCAGAACACCGGATCCGATGGGCTCTATTCGTTTGTCAACTTGATTCCTGGGACTTACAGAGTTGATGTCGAGAAGGCGGGCTTTAAACACTTCACACGGCAAAATGCCACTGTCGATGTGAACCAGTCGGCCCGCATTGATGCAACTCTGACGGTTGGTCAAGTCACCGAGAGCATAGAAGTGACGGCCCAGACATCACTGCTCCAGCCCGAGACATCATCGCTCGGCCAGGTGGTAGACCAGCGCGAGGCGAATGAACTGCCGCTGAACGGCAGAAATATTTATAACCTCGCCACGATCACTCCTTCTGTTGTGCCGCAGGGAAACACGATCGGTACCGTAGTGGGGAAAAACCCGTTTGATTTCGCCAATTACCAAATAGGCGGCGCCTTCGCGAACGAGGCAGCTGAATACCTCGATGGCCAGCCTTTGAACATCGGCTATATCAATTTGCCATTGATGGTACCGACTCAGGACTCGATCACTGAGTTCAAGGTGCAATACAACAACCTGGGACCGGAATGGGGCAAGTTTGCGGGCGGGGTCATCAACCTCAGCACGAAATCGGGAACCAACACATGGCACGGGACAGCTTACGAATACCTGCGCAATAAGGCGTTCAACGCCAATGAGTATTTCAACAAGCAGCAGGAACTGTCGACCGGCCATTCGAACACTCCGCCTCCCTTCACGCAGAATCAATTCGGCGCCGACATCGGCGGCGCCGTCATTAAAGACAAGACATTTGTCTTCTTCAGCTGGGAGGCCTTTCGTTTGCGCTCGGGAACGGTCTTCTCCACCAACGTTCCCACTGCTGACGAGCGCACAGGTAACTTCTCGGGTGCTGGCACGACGATCTATGACCCGCTATCGATAAATCCGGCAGCCTGCACGGATCCTAACGTCGCGTGTCCTCGCACTGCATTCGGCGGAAACGTGATCCCCACGAATCGGATCAACCCCACCTCCAACTACTTACTGAAGTATCTGCCGCTGCCAAACAGCACGGGCGCTTTTAACTTTGTAAAAGCGACCAGCACGGGCGGCGATATCGACGAATACGTGGTTCGGGCCGACCAGAGCATCACGTCGCGGCAACGTATCTTTGGCCGCTATTCCTACTGGAAGATGCTTAGTCTCGCCCAGGATCCGTTCGGTACGGGCCTTTGCAAGGACCGTTGCCAGGAAAACACCAAAAGCAACTCAGCCGCCGTTGGTTACAACGTAGCTTTCACACCGACTACGATCCTTGACATCAACGTCAGCGCCAGTCGGTTCATTTACCTCCGCAACCCGATCAACTCCGGCTTCGATTTCACCCAGGAAGGCTGGCCCGCCTCCTATAACCCGGTTGTGCCGAAGATCGAGAAGACCCCTTTAACCCCCTGCTTCGCGATCAGTGATCCTACGGTCACTTGCAGCCAGGGACAGAGTGCCATTTCCGATTACAACACGCAGTGGAACTTCTCTCCGCAGGTCACTATGATTCGAGGCAAACACCAGCTCAATTGGGGTGGCCAGCTTGAGATGGGCTACGACAACTACCTCCAGACCAACACCGGTGGAGGTTTGATCTCGTTCAACGGATCGTGGACGCAGAGCTTGGCACGGAATTTCACGGGTGCTACAGGCGGAGTTGATTTCGCCGACTTCTTGCTCGGATTTGGGTTGGGGCAAGGCGCGGCGTTTGGCAACCAGACAACGGGTTCACTGGTCATCTCCGGACCGGTTTCTGGTAAACAAACCTATCGGGCACTGTATTTCGGCGACAACTGGAAGATCACGCCTAAGCTGACTCTGAATCTCGGCTTACGCTATGAACTCCAAGGGCCGTGGTCGGAACGCTACGACAAGATGACGTTCTTTGACCCCAGGGCTACGAATAGTTCCGTGACGGGCTGTGGCGGAACCGTGGGTAGTCCGTGCATCGGAGATCTCTTCCTGGTGAAGACTGGAAGGAACTCGAGCCGCAACAACCTGCCACTTTCCAAAGACCAATTCATGCCGCGACTCGGTTTTGCCTACGCGATTGATTCGAAGACGGTGGTGCGCGGCGGATTCGGAACGTTCTTCATCCCGAATTACGTATCGTTCGGGACGAACCCCTACGTGGACCCGGTGAGCAGCGCTACTTCGAATTTCTTCGCCAGCAATGACAAGGGGCTCACACCAAGCGCAACTCTGAACCAAAACACTTGCTCGTTGGCATTGCCGGGTGGCGCCGCCAACTTCGCTTGTACGGGGCAGGGCCCCTTCAACACGGGTTCAGCGAATGCTCTGGTTTCGGTCCCGGGACGCAACCCTCAACCAAACGTCTCCCAGTACATTCTCAATCAATCAAACTTTTCGGCAACCGGCTACACCGTCCAGAAATACGGGTACTTAGAGCAATTTAACCTGGACCTCCAACGGGAATTGCCTGCCGGGTTCTTCGTTGACATAGCCTATGCCGGGTCGCATGGCGTGCATTTACCGCAGTTCAATACCAACATCAACCAGATTCCGGACAGCTTCATTAACCAGGCACAGCAGCAAGCGGCAGCCGGCCAGCCAGTCACGATTGCCCAGCCAGTTGCCAACCCGTTTACATGTCCGCTGTGCAACCCTGTAAATGCCCTCCCCGGCGGCCTATCGCCGGGATCCATGGTCCAAGGCCAGCTTGATCGTCCATACCCACAGTATGCGGGCTTGAACCTGAATGGGCAGGGTTGCTGCGACAGCAGCTACAACGCCTTGCAGGCAACGGTGACGAGGCGATTCCAGGGCGGAGGCACGCTGCTGGTGGCTTATACAAACGCGAAGCTCATGTCCAACACCGACACGCTCACTTCCTGGTTGGAGGGCGGGACAACCGGCGGCGTCGGCGGAATTCAAGACTGGAACAACCTGGCTGGCGAGCGTTCCCTCTCGTCGCAGGACATCTCGCAACGTCTGGTTATCAGCTATGTGCTCGATCTGCCCTTTGGTCGTGGCAAGAAGTTTGCCAGCGACCTCACAGGGTTCAAGAACGGAATTGTCTCCGGCTGGGGTGTGGATGGCACAACAACGTTCCAGAAAGGTTTCCCAGTGAAGATCAGTTCGGGTTCTGGCAATTCACTGACCGCGCTTTCACTTGGAACTGGCACGTTGAGGCCGAACGTGGTTCCGGGATGCCATAAGTCGATGCCTGGCGGCGCTACCCGCAAGATCGGTGAGTGGTTCAATACCGGTTGCTTCACCTCCGCTCCGGCGTGGGGCTTCGGTGATGAATCGCGCGTCGATGCTACCTTGCGACAAGACGGCGTCAACAACTTCGACTTCGCAGTTTTCAAGAGAACCTACTTCGGTCCCGAAGACAGGATGAACATAGAGTTCCGGACCGAGTTCTTTAACCTCTTCAACCGCGCGCAATTCGGTCCGCCCAACGGAACCTTTGGGGCGGGAACGTTCGGGGTCGTTGGAAACACGGTCAATCTTCCACGCCTCATTCAGTTCGGGCTGAGATTCTCGTTCTGAATTGAACAACAGCAAGGAAAGGGCAGGCGCGAAGCGCCTGCCCTTTTTCTTTGCTATGGCGAGTGCCGCCGTTTGCGATCAGAAAACAAGCCTGGGCTGCACTTCAGGAAGGCCGAGGGGGCTGTCGTACGCGGTGATGCCGTACTAGTTGCGCGGCTTTCTCCCTCCCGCAGTTCTACGAACTTGTTCCACAGTGGCTACCCTAGGGAGCAATGAAAGGCGTGACTCAAGCTTAGTTCTTAAGGCGAAAATCGACGGTAATTGTCGTTTCGACCGGGACGGCGTGTCCGTTCAGAAGGTACGGTGCGTAACGCCACCAGCGCACCGCTTCAATCGCAGCGGTCGCGAATACCGGATCGCCGCTGACAATCTTCGTTTGTGCGACCTCGCCAGTCGCACTCACCACTGCGTCGATCACAACCTTTCCCTGCTGGGACGCTTGTCGGGCGGCTTCTGGGTATTCAGGGCGAACTTCATGCGTAAGTCGTCTGCGCATTTCATCGGGTGCTACCTGCAATTGCGGGGACGCGGATTCGGATGCCTGAGCGGGGACCTTCCCTTCCAGGTCTGCCCATCCGTTCTGCCAATGCCACCAGCCCAACCCCACGAGCAGAGCGACCGACACGAGCAGCACCAGAAACGGAGACACCCGAGAACTGCGTTTTGTTTGAGCCTCAATCGTGCTGGCGAGCGGAAGAGGTGCGGCTGGCTCCGCAGCAGGGGAGATCGTGTGCGCCGGGAATGAACCTGGGGCAACAAGCTGAACGTCGGCTTCCCGGCGCGTCCAATAGCGAATGATTGATTGCTGTTCGACCGGAAGCCTCAGGAATTGTAGACCGAAGTTTCCCTCCCGCTGGTAGCGCACCACAGCGGTAGCACGGACCGGCGTGGTCATTTGAGGCAGCAGGAACTCAACGCGAACGGATTCGCCGAGAAGTAACTGCGATGCCACGGCGACGCCGACGCCACCCTCGCCGATTTCGAGTGTGCGCCCCGGAATGTCGTCGGGTACGCCCGAACGAAGCACGGTCAGCCGAAGCGGGACGGTCAGCTTGTAGCGAGGAACCTTGCGAGTCGCGGTAAAGCTAGCTGCAAGCGCGGAACTCGTTCCAGCGCTCATCGCCGAATTCCCTTTCGCTTGTAGGCGTGTTCGATCGTCTCGAGCGTGCGAGCGAAGTGACAACGCGTGATGGAACCACCCTTCATCGTGGATCTTTCCTGCGGGGGAACAGCTTCAACGTAGCGCTCCCCGTGAGCGAGCGCAACGTTACCAGCGTAATGGGATTGACGCCATGTCCTTATTTATCAAAAGGATCGGACGGAAAGGCATGGGGCACATCGGCGAAGCGCCACCTTCCATAAGGAAGGAATAACCGCTCGGTCGGTGTGTCGGGCGCCTTCACTCGCAGGGGCGGCGCTAAGAAGATCTCCACCAAACCAGAGCCGCGACAATGGCCGGAACTCCGAAAACGATCAGGGCAACCGGAGCCTCATCTTTTAAGGAATACCCCGCTCGGCTGACGCCGAACCAGAGGTTGCCCAAGGTTGCAATCAGCCAGAGAACGAAGAAAGACTTTATCGACGTGGAGACCGCCGTGTTCGATGCGCCTCCGATCCAGCGGCCAACGAGGATGCATAAACCGAGAAGCAGAAAACCGGCCAGGAGGATTTTTAGCGTGTGCATCTGAGACCTCAAAGCGCCGCTGCAGATCAACCTCTCTGGCAGAAGTTGTACTACGCAGCCTGGGCGGTGTCGAGTCGGCACTGTCGAGTCGAGAATCGTCAGCGCTAGAGGGCACTCCTCCCTCGGGCTTCTCGTACAGAAGCCACGTAAACATTTGCGCGATTGCGTCCAGATGCTGGTAACATCGTGCCCGCAGAAGGCTGCAAGTCCAAACCGAAGCTATGTTCTGTAACACCTCGATCCGTACGATTCCGGCGAAAGCGTGGCACATCGAGCGATGTCAAGCCGATAGATACTCACCAAAAATCTGATCGCACCATCGGAGAGCGATGCTTCTGGCTGATCTCGAAAGCCAGACACGCAGCAGCGCTCGATGGCCGACTCGCACTTTTGGAGCCTACATATGCCGTCTCGTTTTCTTTGCAGAGTAACTCCGCTCGCTTCCCTGCTGATTGCCCTTTCAATCCTGGTTACAGCCCAAGAGCTTCCTCAAGTCGACAACGAGGCGAAAATAAATGAGCTTCTCGGCCGCATGAGCCTTGAAGAGAAGATCGATATGTTGTCCGGCATCGATCTTTTTAATGTCCGCGGCGTCCAGCGGTTGGGATTGCCGGAGCTGCATACCGCAGACGGTCCTTTTGGTGTTCGCAACGACGGCCCCGCAACCGTGATGGCCGGAGGCATCGCTCTTGCGGCCACGTGGAACGAGGCCTTGGCCGCTCAAGTCGGCACCCAGATTGGACGTGACGCACGAGCGAAGGGAAAGCACTTCATGCTTGGCCCCGGCGTGAACATCTATCGCACACCCCTCAATGGCCGAAACTTCGAATACTTCGGAGAAGACCCGTTTCTGGCTTCCCGGATGGCAGTCGGCTATATCCGCGGAATGCAAAGCCAGGGGGTCTGCGCAACGATCAAACATTTCCTCGGAAACAACTCCGAGTTCGGTCGTCATACGACCGATTCAATCATTGGTGAACGCGCCCTTCGAGAAATTTACCTGCCCACATTTGAAGCTGGCGTGAAAGAGGGGCAGGTGTGCTCTGTCATGGATTCCTACAACCTCACGAACGGTGCGCACATGACCCAGAATGGGGTGTTTAACAACGACCTGCTGAAGAAGGAATGGCGTTTCCAAGGCATCGTGATGTCCGACTGGGATTCGACGTACGACACGCTGGGCGCGGCCAACGGCGGCCTCGATCTCGAGATGCCTTCGGGAAAGTTCTTCAATCGCGAAGCTCTGATGTCGCTGATTAAAGCCGGGAAAGTCTCGCAAGAGACTATCGACGACAAGGTTCGTCGATTGTTGCGCGAAGAGCTACGCTTTGGTTGGGCGGATCGTCCCGCCATCGACCTCACCATTCCACGGTACAACCAGCAAGGCCGCGACGTCGCTCTGCAAGCCGCGCGCGAGGGCATGGTGCTCTTAAAGAACGAAGGCGACCTGCTTCCTCTGGATCGCAAGAAGATCAAAACGATCGCGGTGATCGGCCCCAATAGTTACCCAGCCGTTCCAGTCGGAGGAGGTAGCGCCCAGGCATCGCCGTTCCACGGGATAAGCTTCCTAGAAGGACTGAGCAACTACCTCGTAGGCGAGGGGACCGTTTATTCGAGTCGTGGCATTTCAACGCTCACTAAAATCGCGGTCGATACCAAGTTTTCCGTCACGCCCAATGGCGCCTCTGGACTGAAAGCTGAGGTTTATGACAACGAAAATCTCTCGGGCTCCCCTGTAGAAACGCGAACCGACGATCATCTGAACTTCGGCAAGCCACTGGACATCGACGAGCTATCGAGCGGCGATCTCGACCTTGCGGCACTAGCCCCGGGTAAACCCGTCTCGGCTCGCTGGACAGGTTTCTTCACGCCGTCGTCGGCAGGCAATCATGATCTCGTGGTGCAACAGGGAGGCTTCGCCGGGACTGGTTATCGCCTTTACGTTGACGACAAGCTCATCAGCAACAGTTGGACTCTGACCAAGGCGATTGTCGAGGACAACGTTGTCTCGCTCGACACGACGCCTCACAAGATTGTGCTCGAATACCACAGTCCGGGCGATTTCGGCAGCGTTTTTGTCCGCATGGGAATCGTTCGCGAGGGCGACTGGGTGGACCAAAACGCTGAGGCACTGGCGCGCAAGGCCGACGTGGTAATTCTCGCTCTTGGCTTCAATCCGTCTACTGAAACGGAAGGATACGATCGCACCTTCCGATTGCCTCCTGGGCAGGACGAACTTCTGACCAGAATTGCCAGTTTGAACAAGAACACGGTCGTCGTGCTGACATCGGGCGGCGCAGTGGACATGAACACGTGGATCGATCGCGTGCCTGCGCTTCTTCAGGCCTGGTACCCCGGTCAGGAGGGAGGACGGGCCCTGGCCGAGATCCTGTTCGGTGATGTGAATCCGTCCGGTCGACTGCCAGTGAGTTTCGAAAAAAGGTGGGAGGACAATCCATCACATGATCACTACTATCCCACGCCGGGCACGAACCGGATCGAATATCAGGAAGGCATATTTGTTGGTTATCGCGGGTATGAAAAGAACAACATGAAACCGCTGTTTCCGTTTGGCTTCGGACTTTCCTACACAACCTTCAACTTCAGCGATCTCAAGGTAACGCCGGCTGCAACGATACCGGGCGCGACCGTTTCTTTTTCCATCACGAACGCGGGATCTCGCGCTGGTTCCGCGGTTGCGGAAGTCTATCTGGCTGACAGCCATTCCTCGGTCCCTCGTCCGCCGAAGGAACTGAAGGGGTTTGTGAAAGTCAGCCTGTCTCGCGGCGAGACGAAGACGGTGCAGGTGCCGCTTAATGCTCGTGCCTTCTGCTTCTACGACGAAAAGGCAAAGCAATGGCGAGCGGAAGCGGGGTCCTATCAGGTGCTTGTGGGCAGTTCGTCGGAAAAGATCGAGCTCTCGGGAGAACTGAAACTCAACAAGACAGCGGTAGTCCCGTGATGGCGACCTAAAGAGTACAGGGCGGCCCGTGCTCTTGCCGCGCAATCTGCGATACGCCAGAAGCCAACACTCCGATTCAGACATTCTCGGGCGACCCCGGCCGCTCATGGTCGCACTGAAATGGTAGCCTGTCTTCGTGGCGAAAGAACCTGCCGAAGTGCTTTCAATCGAAGGACGAGAAGTCCAGATCACGCATCCGGACAAGCCCTATTTCTCCGCCCAAGCCAAAGTCTCGAAGATGGAACTTGTACGCTACTATCTGTCGGTCGCGCCGGGCGCGCTCGCGGGCATTCGTGATCGTCCGATCGTCCTCAAGCGCTTCGTGAACGGGGCCGAGGGCGAAGCGTTCTATCAGAAGCGAGCGCCATCTCAGCGGCCCTCGTGGTTACGGACGGTCACGCTATCCTTCCCTTCCGGACGAACTGCGGAAGAAATAGTCGTGGACGATACGCCCGGACTTGCCTGGATCGTGAACCTGGGGTGCATCGAACTTCACCCGCATCCGGTTCGATCTGGCGACCTTGAACATCCCGACGAGTTGCGCATTGATCTAGACCCGATCCCGGGTGTCAGCTGGGACGACGTCCGCAAGGTTGCTCTCGAAGTGCGATCATTCCTCGACGAATTAGGCCTTCGCGGCTGGCCCAAGACCAGTGGCTCGCGGGGCATGCACGTGAATGTTCGCATCGAGCCCCGGTGGACATTTACCGAGGTACGCCGCGCGGCCGTAGCGCTGTCGCGAGCCGTAGAACGCCGCGTGCCCACGCTCGCGAGTTCGAAATGGTGGAAAGAAGAAAGACACGGCGTGTTTCTGGACTATAACCAGAACGCAAAAGATCGCACTACCTGCTCCGCATACTCGGTGCGCCCGCTACCCGACGCCCGCGTCTCGGCTCCGCTTCACTGGAATGAAGTTCCGGATTGCGAACCGGCTGACTTCACACTCTTCACAGTGCCCGCCCGTTTTGCAAAATTTGGCGATCCGCACGCCGCAATGGATGATTCGCCAGGTTCGCTTGAACAATTGTTGGAACTGGCTGCTAAGGATGAAGCTGCCGGCCTCGTGGACGCGCCATGGCCGCCGCACTTCCGCAAGATGGAGAATGAAGCTCCACGGGTGGCGCCTTCCCGCGTGAAATCAGCAGCGAAGAAACCGCGGACCAAGATGCCGCTTATTGTCGTGGCGAACTCTCCAGACAAGGCAGCCGCGCTGGCTGGTCTCGAAAGGTGGAAGACGAAGTATCCCGAAGTTGCGGGGTTGCTCGCCGTTGACGACGTCCTGGTCGACTCGATGCGAGGCCGATCGTCCACGTGGACGCGGATCCGTGTCAACCTGCGTCACGTGCCCGAAGAGATTCGGCCACCGCAGGAAACACCCGATCCCGACGATGATCCGACGAGAGAGTGGCGCGAATGGAGCAAGAAAAGACGAGCGAAGAAAATGGAGGAGCAGTCGTAAAGACTGAGATCCGGCAAAGCCTAGCGCCCATGCGAGAAAATCGCGGCTAGCTCCTGAGGTGGAACGACCTCGAGCTGCGCATATGTGCAGTCGGTCGGCTTCTTGTCATTGCGCCACCTTCGGAACTGCGCGGTGTGCCGGAAGCGATCACCCTGCATGTGATCGTAGGCAACCTCGACGACAAGCTCGGGTCGCACGGGTTCCCAGGACAAGTCCTTGCCTTGACTCCAGCGGCTCTGCCCACCGGGCATGCGTTTTACAGCGTCCGCCATCTCCGGGTCCTGCTCTGCCCAACGCCTCCATGGATGAGCTGCCAGCGCGTTCTCACGGTAAGGCTCGAGGAATTCCACCAACTCGCGGCGCTTTGCGGTGCTGAAACTGGCGCAAACTCCGACGTGCTGCAGAGCGCCTTCACTGTCAAACAATCCCAACAACAATGATCCAACGAGCGTCTTCTCCCCTTTCTTGTGCCAGCGAAATCCTGCCACCACACAGTCGCAATCACGCTCGTGCTTCACTTTAAACATCACACGTTTGTTTGGTTCGTAGGTCCCAGCGATCGGCTTGGCAATCACGCCGTCGAGGCCCGCACCTTCGAAGCGTCGAAACCAGTCAGACGCGAGGTTGCGATCGCTTGTCGCCGGCGTCAGGTGAATCGGCGGAGCGACAGACGACAAAAGCGATTCCAGTTCCCGGCGGCGAATTTGAAATGGTTCTTGCCGAAGGTCGCGGTCGTCGCGGCAAAGAAGATCGAAAAAGACAATTGACGATGGAGTTTGTTGCGAGAGGAGCTTTACCCGGGAGGCCGCTGGATGCAGTCGCAGCTGCAGCCTGTCGAAGTCGAGTTCATTGTTCTGGACGATCACGATCTCACCGTCAAGCACACAGCGAGCCGGCAAAAAGGACCGCAAAGGTTCCAGCAGCTCCGGAAAATAGCGGTTGAGAGGCTTTTCATCGCGGCTCTGGATTAAGATCTCGTCCCTGTCGCGAAAAACGAGAGCGCGAAATCCATCCCACTTGGGCTCGAAAATCCAATCATCGCCGGATGGCAATCCCTCTACTCGCTTGGCAAGCATCGGCAACAAAGGCGGGTTGACGGGAAGGTCCACGGCTCATGGTATACCGGACGAGTCATCGGCGGCGCCCGGTGATCGACGGATCTGGCCTCAAGGAAGCATGCAATCAGAGTCTATTTCGCTGGAGACGCGCCGCTTAGCTCGTGCATGATCTCGACTTCGCGCTCGCGATACGGCGTGCCGTCGGGATGAAAAACTTCGTGGAACCATACCGGGGGCTTCTCCACCACGTAGGGACGCTGCCACGAATCCCATGGCAGGTACGTCTGAGTCTTGCCGGCGACCAGCCCCCAATTGATTGCGCCCACATGATGCTTCTTGGCGATGGGCAGGATCGTGTCGAAGGTGCTGCCTACCGGCCGTGCCATGAATTCCGTACAGATAATGGGCCGCCGATACCTTTCGAGTGCTTGCGCGTGCCGTTCGAAATCTTCAGGCCAGGAATAGTTGTGGAAGGAAATGATGTCGGACTGTTCGAGCTGAACATGTTCCATCGGGCTCAGGCGATCGGCTGATGTCCACTCACCGTGCCAGACCCCGCTGGTCAGCGGTTGCGAAGGGTTCGCCGATCGCGCCCAATCGAAAACTTGAGGAAGGAGCCGCAGTACGAGTTCAACTTTGTTCTGCGGTTCCTTGCTGCCGTAGGAACCACCATTGGTATTGTCGGGTTCGTTCCACACGTCCCAGGCGAGCACACGCCCATCGTTCGCGAAGGCTCCGACCACACCCACCACGTAGCTCTTGAGCTTCGCATATTGCGCTGGATCCTGGAGAACCTTGGCGCCCGGCGATTGCACCCACCCGGAATTATGTACTCCTGGGACGGGAGGATGTTGAGGGCCAACTTTCGGAAACGGATCCCAACAGGAATCGAATAAAACCAGGACCGGGTGAATATGACGCTTATCGGCAATCGCCAGAAACGCGTCGAGCCGCTGTTTGAAACCCGGCGCGTCTTGCTCCCAGAGAAGGTCGTGCAAAAAAACGCGCATGGTGTTCATGCCCGCGCCCTGAGCCCAGCCGAGTTCCTTATCGATCTCCTGCGGATCGAACGTATCCGCTTGCCACATTTCCAATTCGTTAATCGCCGACGACGGTATGAAGTTGCTGCCGAGAGGCCACCCTTGCCGGCTATACCAGGCGTTTGCCTCGGACTCCGTCCAGCGAGGACGGGCCAACGCGAGGAGCGTGTTGACCAGGAAAACGGCGATCAGAGCCAGGACTTTGAGCGTGCGCATGTTGATCTCCCGGAGGGCATGTGCATTATAAGGAGGACCGAATCGTTGTAAACAGGACTCTGGGGAAACACGTGAGCGACTGAGGACAACGCCTCGACCAAAGAGGAGGCGACCGCCGACTCGAAAGACCCTGCCCTAGTCATCCAGGGCTCGACTTGCCAATGGCGCCGTGCGTCGCCAAACTATGCGTATAGGGGTTTACGGGAACCACTCGCCCAAGGGGTCGGGCAAAGAAAAACGAGGATTTGTTTCTTCCGCCGCCCTGGCGCGTCCAATGAACGGTTGGCCTGTCGTCGGGCAAAGTGGGGATCTGCATGACACAAGAGGAAATCAGGCTTTCAGAGTCCGCAACTCGCAAGAAGCACTGGAAGCGTTGGGGGCCCTATCTCAGCGAGCGCGCCTGGGGCACGGTGCGCGAAGATTACAGCCCCCATGGAACAGCCTGGGAGTATTTCCCGCACGACCATGCTCGCTCACGGGCCTATCGCTGGAATGAAGATGGTCTGGCGGGAATTTGCGATCGGCGGCAGATGATCTGTTTCGCGGTTGCACTCTGGAATGAGCACGATCCGATCTTGAAAGAGCGGCTCTTCGGTCTAACGGGCAATCAGGGGAATCACGGAGAGGACGTCAAGGAATGCTACTTCTATTTGGACTCGACTCCAACGCACTCTTACATGAAGTGCCTCTACAAATATCCCCAGGCGGAATTCCCCTACTTTCAACTCGTCGAAGAAAATCGACGCCGCGACAAGAGCCAGCCGGAATTTGAGCTGCTTGATACCGGAGTCTTCAACGACAATCGCTACTTTGATGTCTTCGTCGAGTACGCCAAGGCGGACATTGAGGACGTCCTGATCAGGATCACCGTGACCAATCGCGGCCCTGAGCGGGCAAAGCTCCGACTTCTGCCGACGATATGGTTCCGGAATACCTGGTCGTGGGGAAGTTCCAAAAGACGTCCCGAGTTGCATCGGACGCGCCCGGCACCCGATCCGGTCATTGAACTGAATCACGACAAGCCCGGGAACCGGTGGCTCCATTGCGAAGGCTCACCGGAGCTTCTCTTCACCGAGAATGAAAGCAATTTCGAGCGTTTGTACGGCGCAGCGAACCAGATGCCCTACGTCAAAGACGGGATCGACAACTACATTGTGCATGGTAGGCGAGCAGCCGTGAATCCCGATTGGCGAGGCACGAAAGCTGCGGTTCACTATGAACTGTCGTTGGGCGCGGGTGAGACTGTAGTTATTCGTTTACGTCTCACAGATTCTGACCTCAAGGGAAAGGATGCCTTCGCGGAATTTGATAAGACATTTGCTCTTCGACAGCGCGAGGCGGACGATTTCTATGCCACGGTGATTCCTCAGGATCTCTCCGACGACGCGAAGAGCGTCATGCGGCAGGGCTTCGCGGGAATGCTGTGGTCGAAACAGTTCTATCATTACGTAATCAACAATTGGCTGGACGGGGATCCGGGCAATCCGCCACCGCCCGAGGAACGCAAAGGCGGGCGAAATCACGCGTGGACCCACCTGTATAACGCCGACGTCATTTCCATGCCCGACAAGTGGGAATATCCGTGGTACGCCGCGTGGGATCTGGCGTTTCACTGCATTCCCCTTGCGTTGGTGGATTCCGATTTTGCGAAAGAACAACTCACGCTTATGTTGCGCGAGTGGTACATGCATCCGAACGGCCAAATTCCTGCGTATGAATGGGCGTTCGGCGATGTGAATCCTCCCGTTCACGCATGGGCTGCATGGCGCGTCTACAAGATCGACAAGAAGCGCAAGGGCAAAGGCGATCGCGCCTTTCTACAGCGCGCCTTCCATAAGTTGATGTTGAACTTTACGTGGTGGGTAAACCGGAAAGACGCCGAGGGCATGAACATCTTCCAAGGCGGATTTCTCGGCCTCGATAACATCGGCGTCTTCGACCGCAGCGCACCCCTTCCCACCGGCGGCTACATCGAGCAGTCGGACGGAACGAGCTGGATGGCGATGTACACACTAAATCTGCTGGCGATCGCCCTCGAACTGGCGAAAGAAGAGCCGTGTTACGAAGACGTCGCCAGCAAATTCTGGGAACACTTCGTCTATATTGCACACGCAATGAGCCATCGGGGCCAGGATGGCATCGGCCTTTGGCACGAAGAAGACGGCTTCTTTTATGACGTCCTGAGGCTTCCCGACGGATCCCATTTCCCGATGAAGATCAGGTCAATCGTGGGATTGATCCCCCTGTTTGCCGTCGAAACACTCGAGCCCGAAGTCCTCGACCGCCTGCCCGATTTCAAAAGGCGACTCGAATGGTTCATCGACAACCGGCCAGATCTTACCGAAAACCTGGCCTGCATGCGGTCCGAAGGCATTCGCGACCGGAGACTGCTGTCGATCGCCAATCAGGATCAACTACGCTGCATTCTGAGGTTCATGCTGGACGAGCAGGAGTTTCTTTCTCCATACGGCATTCGCGCTCTCTCGCGCTATCACCAAACGAACCCGTACATTTTGCACGTAAACGGAAATGAGCACCGGGTGGACTATGAGCCGGGCGAATCCAAGACCGGCCTTTTTGGCGGCAACTCGAATTGGCGTGGGCCAATCTGGTTCCCGGTGAATTTTCTTCTCATCGAGTCGCTCCAGAAGTTTCACCACTACCTCGGAAACGAATTCACGGTAGAGTTCCCGACGGGATCGGGAAAGATGCTCACGCTGTGGGACATCGCGGGAGAACTATCGCGCCGCATGACAAGTATTTTCCTGCAGGATGAAAACGGCCGAAGGCCGGTGTTTGGCGACCTGGAGAAATTCCAGACGGATGCGCATTGGCGTAACTTCGTGCTGTTTCACGAATATTTTCATGGTGACTCGGGTGCGGGAATCGGGGCGAGCCACCAAACGGGATGGACCGGCATCGTGACCAAGTTGATGCAGCAAAGTGGGGAAGCCCGCGACAGCAGAAGGTCTGATTCTGAACTGACCACCGCAGCCGATTGATGTGCGTCAAGACATGTCGAAAGGATTCGTTCTGCCTGCATGATTCAGTTTGGACACGAAACTTGCGCCGACCTCGACGTTGCCCTCGCTAAAGAGTGGCTGGAAACTAATGGCATTGGTGGCTTCGCATCCTCGACCATCGTTGGGCTGAACACACGCCGCTATCACGGCTTGCTCGTCGCGGCGACGATGCCGCCCGTCGGACGCTTCGTCCTTTTGTCGAAAGTTGAGGAAACTCTGTTCATCGACGAAAGAGCGTTCGAGCTCTCGGCAAACCGCTATCCGGGCGCAGTCTACCCGCAAGGCTTTCGATACCTTCGACAATTTCGCCTCGACCCATTCCCCGTTTTTACCTACGAAATTGACGGCATCGAGATTGAAAAGTCCGTCTTCATGGTTTATGGCGAAAATACCACGGCCGTTCAATATTCATTTAGATCGAGCGCCAGCCTCGCTTCCCGCAAGAACCTACGATTTGAAGTCCGGCCGCTAATTGCATTTCGTGACTTTCACAGCCTGACTCACGAAAACTATGCGATCAATTCGCGGGTCGCCGAGCACGAACAACTGGCCAGCATCACGCCTTATACTGACCTGCCGTCGTTCTATCTGGCTCACAACGGTTCTGGCCTGGTGAAGTCCGGACAGTGGTACCGCAATTTCGAATACGATGCCGAACGCGAACGAGGGCTGGACTATCGCGAGGACCTCTTCAATCCGCTCGTTCTCGACTTTGACGTAACCGTCGAGCCCCAAGTCACCATCATCGCCTCAACCGCCCCACAGCGTCTCTCCAACTTCGATGAATATCTCGAAACAGAGATTGCGCGCCGAGCGGCAATAACGAAAGCATCCCCGGTCACGGACGAGTTCACCCAGGCGCTAACCGCGGCCGCGGATCAATTCGTCGTTTCTCGTGGCGATCAAAAGACGGTAATCGCCGGCTATCACTGGTTTAGTGACTGGGGTCGCGACACGATGATCGCACTTCCTGGTCTCGCTTTGCCGACGGGCCGTCATGACGTGGCAAAAAGTATTCTCCGAAATTTCGCGCAGCATGTAGACCATGGCTTGATTCCGAATCGCTTTCCCGATCGCGGAGAGCTCCCGGAATACAACACAGTCGACGCCACGCTCTGGTTCTTCGAAGCAGCCCGCGCCTATCTCGCCTACACGAATGATGTCGAGTTTGTGCACACAGAGCTATACCCGGTCTTTGTCGACATCATCTCGTGGCACATCCGGGGAACACGCTTTGGAATCGGAGTGGATTCATCGGGGCTGCTCAATTCAGGCGAGCCCGGAGTCCAACTCACCTGGATGGACGCCAAGGTTGGCGATTGGGTGGTGACCCCGCGGCGCGGCAAGCCGGTGGAGATTCAGGCGCTCTGGTACAACGCGCTCTGCATTCTTGAGGATCTGGCTCGAAGGTTCCAGGACAGCGTTGGGCAGGAGCGTTATGGTCAGATGGCCAATGCTGCCAGGATCAGCTTCAACGAGCTATTTTGGAATGATGCTGCGGGCTGCCTTTACGATGTCGTGGACCGTGACGTTCGGGACCCTGCGATTCGTCCCAACCAGATCTTCGCGATCAGCCTGCCCCACAGCATGTTGTCCTCCGAGCATGCGCGGCAAGTGGTCGAAAGAGTCCAGGAGCATCTGCTAACGCCCTACGGGTTGCGCACCCTGTCGCCAAGCGATCCACAATACCAAGGTCGTTATGCGGGCGGTCCCGTTGAACGTGACGGCGCGTATCATCAGGGAACCGTTTGGCCATGGTTGATGGGCCCATTTATTCGCGCTTATATCAAGGTGCACGGCGACAGCCCAGCCGCCCGCGATCAGACTGCCATCTGGCTCGAACCTCTGAAGAATCACCTGACCGACGGCGGGCTCGGCCAGATCTCGGAAATCTTCGACGGAGATGCTCCCCGGCATCCGCGCGGATGCGTCGCGCAGGCGTGGAGCGTCGCAGAAATTTTGCGCACTTACGTGGAGGATGTGAAGCAGATTTCTCCGACTGCGCAAGCTCGATCCGCCACTGTTATTTCACAGTGAATTTCTTCGTGCCCATGCGCGCAGTCGCTCTTACGACAGCAATCCCATCAAAGCGGTGCGGACGTTTCGTACGCTTCATACTTCTCTGTAGTGCGCCTCCGCGGGGCCGGTGGTCGCTCCGCAGGTAGAGCATGCTAGATTCGGGATGGCTTGGTGGGCGGGGCTTTTTGGTTATCGGGCGCTGGGGCGGGGGATCTTAACCGAGTCTCCGAATCGACCAAGAAAGTTCCTTCGACGACGACGCGCTCGCCTTCTGCCAGTCCATGCACAATTGCGACTCGGTCGCCGGAACGCCAACCGATTTGCACAGTGCGCGGTTCGAACACTCCCGGGCTGCGCTCTACAAAAACGCGCTGTTGGTCACCTGAGTCGATCACAGCATCTTGTGGCACCGTGAGGCCTGCTCCCCCGCCCACGGGCAACTCGACATCCACGAACATGTCGGGGCGCAGTCTGAAACCTGGATTGTTCGCCTCCAAGCGGAGTTTCATCACGTGCGTCTCCGGATCCACCTGAGGCAGGGTATTGCTCACCCGCGCCAGGAAAGTGCCATGCTGATCCCGCAAAGTTAGACGCGCACCGGCCCCGGATTGAATGTTCTGCGCGTCTTCACCGAACACGTCCGCTACGATCCAGACCTCGCTCAGGTCCGCGATACGGTAGAACTCCGCATACCGATCGAAATGCTGGCCAGGGGTGATGTTGCGCGCAAGGATGAAGCCATCGGCCGGTGAGACGATGTCCACGGTCTCGGGTAGCTTGCGGTTCTCCGCCATCTGCTTGATCTGCACCTCGCTCACGCCGAGATTGCGCAGGCGATCGGTGTAGCCCTGAATGCTGCTCACGCCTTGCTTGGACACAGCCCCCGGAAACGGAACAGTCCGCGAACCGTCCTTGCCGACCGCTCCCGGCATACCCGCAGTTGCAGCCAGATACCCGGACGCGACCGACAGAGTATCGCTCAAATAAGCGGCGGCGAGTTTCTGATCTTTGTTGACGCGCTCTCCGATGGAATCGTTGAAAGTCTCGCGGATAAACCCGTCCATCCCGGCATTGACTCGATAGATGTGGGTGTCCTCCGGAACCACCCGACCCAGAAACCGAACCGAATGTGTCCCCGATGTCTTCTCAACGGTGGCTACACGGATTCCGACCAATCGTTGACTCGCCTGGTCGATCCCAACCGCTCCAGCCGGCAATGGAACCGCTGCGGCGGGGGGGACGGAATCGGCATAGACCGGTTCGAGTCGCATGCCGCAATCGGGTGCGGTGCCGGGTTGGTCTGACTTGTAGTTCGGATGCATGGGATCAACCCAGTAGAGAATGCGCCGCGAGTTCCCAGCTTCCGTCGCGGGCGCGGAGTGGCGTCTGCCCAAAGCATAAGAGACCACCATGAGCAGTCCAACCAAACCTGCAGCTATGAACTTCTTCATCGAATGATTACCTCTCGCACTGGTTGCGGTTCACGCCCATTGCTTCCCTGACAACTGCCGATCCGTGCACGGATGGCGTCCGCGTGGAAAAGTACCTTCCTTGTGGAGTGAGGAGGGCTATGCGACCACAAAGATCTCACGCAAGGAGAGGTCTTGCCAAACCGCGGCGATCCCCACGCTGATTCATCCCGCCAGTCTTGTACTTCCACCCAGACATTGTCTGCTCAGAACGGCGAAGGCAGCAATTCCAAAGTTACTTGCCCTTTGCTATGGTCGAAACGTCGACCTTCGAGAAGAGCTTCTCATCAAGCTTCGGATTTACCACTACTTTCTCGATAACTATTTTCTCGGGCGGAACGGGTGTATCCCGTAACCCCAACGCGTTTCTGCTCACTGGGAGAACCCTCGTTTCCAAAACGAAGGGGATCTGTAGGCCATTCACGTTCCGATAATCGCGGTAGTAAATTTCTACAGGATGCTGAGTCCCATCGAGTGTGCGCGGCTGTCCCTCAATTTTGGCTTCGAGAAAGGTCTTAGCGTCAACCCATACATGGAACGTATGGCCGCTCTTCTCGATAACCTTGAGCTTGTACGCGTCTTCGCCTTCGACCATTTCGGTCCCGTCCAACTCGATGTGGCTGCCCTTCGCAGCATAGTCCACCAGAGCACCGTCAAGGTCTTCTCGATTCGAGGCAATTCTTAGTTCCTCTTCGCTGTATGGCTCCGCTTCATGCCGGTTCAGGAAAGGCCGGAGTTTCCAGCCATTGGTGCCATCATAAACTTGTACTGCGGTCTGACCCTTGAATTGCAGCTCCAGCCGCATTTTGCGGGGGCGCTTCAGCTCCATGACAAACGGCAGTTGCGCTTCGTCAGTTGGCCGATGTGGGAGAGTCACGTTTTCGGAGTTAGTCATCGGCACATGAAGGACGGCTCGCTGGTTGCCTCCGGCGCCCATCTTCCCTTCCAGCGACATGGTCTGAACTCCCCGCCATGCCTGCAATCCGCCACGTGCCGCCACATTTCGGTCTACGATCTGACCTGCAGAAAGTCCGGCTTGTGATGATGCGCTATTCGGCGCCGCGGTGAGCGTGATGGCGAATGCTATAAAGATCCCGATTCCCAGCAACCTTCGAAACATATGCACGTCCCCAATTCAACAGATTTCGAAACTCAAAAAACAAATCGGCCTTGGCGAACTCAAAAAGTGCCGTTGCCTAATCCTTATTCGACGATGAGACTGTTCGCCCGGAACGGCCCAATGACGACATCCACTCTGTGACCGCGTTTCACGGCCCGAGTAGGGTTCGAGAAAGCCATCCAGTAGACCATGCCCGGTTTTGGCGTGCTGCTCTGGCGCAGCTTCCCGACCTTCTCCATCTCCGGGACCACGAGCTTGACTCCGGCCTCCGGATCGAACAACTCCGGCTCGGCCTTCTTGTCGTTGAGCACGGCGGCTTTGGCAGGATCCAGCACGCGATAATTGAGCCGGATGATTTCACCCGACTCTGCCGTCTTCAAGTGGAGGTCGCCGACACCCCAGACACCCTCGTAATACATTTCCGCCCGGCGTGAGAGGCGATTCACCTGAGAGCCTTGCCAGACAGGAGGTGGCACTGGTTTGCCGGCTTGAACCCCCGTCTGTGCGGGAGCAGCTTGAGCCGGCGTGGAAGACTGGGCACCTCCAGTCTTTGCCACCAGCGGAACTGCAAGCACGGCGCCTAAAACCAGAAATCCGAAATTTCTCATCCTTGTATTCTCCCACTGCTCGAAAGCACCGATTCCAACCGCTCGGCTCTGACATCTTTTGCTCAGCTGAGGGCCCCAGCCGTTGGAATCGGGACTTCTCTCAAAGACGAAGCTGTTCACGAAGATTCGTGAACAGCTTCACCATCAAATTAAGCGAATCGCCAAACCATCATTAACTTATGGGTTGGCGTGACCGATCAATCCGCTGCTCTGCGGACTTCCGGTCGCGTTGTCGGTGAAAGTGATCGTGCCGGCGCGATCTACTCCGCGGGCTGCGAACACATTTACGAAGTCCACAATCACGGTGCAGGATTGTCCCGGATTCAGTGGCACTCCTGTGCAGTTGTCCGTCCCCTTGAGGAAGAAGTAGGTCAGGAATGACCCGCCCGTAACGCTGACATTTGTCACCGTCACCGGTGCGGTCGAAGTTGCCGAGTTCGTGAATGTAACCGTCCCAGTACCCGTGAAGACCAGGTGAGCCAACGTGATGGTCAACGGATTGGGAGTGATCGAAACCGTCGCACTGCCACCGCCTCCGCCACCACCCGACCCGAATTCAACGGCGCCCACGTCGAACTTCGACCGGTTGGCCGGATCCGGTCGCGGATTTCCGAAGTAGTCCGTTGACGGATGCGTCTGCGCGACCGGTACGTAATCGATAGCCGGCGAACTAGAGTTGAGCCGGTAGTCCGCAAACAGCGGCCCGCTGCCCCAGTTTCCGGTTCCGGTACTTCCGGCTCCCGAATTCAACGATGGGTCGCTCAGATCGAGCGGGCCCCAGCTCACGTTGATCCAATTGTTGCCCTCGTCCACCGTCGCAGCTGGAGTGAGGCTGAAGACCGGATTTGGCGCAGAGGCGTCGACGATACCCGGAGGCACGCCATATCCACTCGGACCTCCGCACCCATCCGACGCAGAGCACGTTGGAGGTACACGCGAACCGTTGCAATACTCGCTCCTGAAGCTGGGATTCGATCCCAGGTTGTTAGCGCCAGGGTAATCGATCGGGTCGCCCAGTACTGACCAGGTTGGGTTGAGGCGGAATCCAGAGGCGTGATTGCTCGGCCCCGTGTCACCGCGCACGCCCACGTCCCAGTAGCTGACGCCCGACGTGCATTGGCCGGCGGCCGACTGCACCGGAGCGTTTGCCCCACTGAAGGCGTCGAACAGCGAGATGAGCTTCTGCTGGTTCAGCGCCCCTTGACCCAGGTTGCCCACTCCGACGTAGAACGAGCGGTTTTGCCAGATCAAGTTGTTCTGCAGCAGCGGATTCGAGAATCCCTGGCAGTTGGGTCCGTACGGACATTTCAGCGTTAGCCCTGTCAGGGACGTGGTCATCAGCGTCGAGTTCTGCGTGCTGGTCACGCCTGCCGACTGCGGGCACGATGTTGTCAACCCCGCTTGCACGCAATTTCCCGCCGGCGAACTGGCCTCCGGTGTGCCGATGCTTTGCGTCAGCACGCCAGAAGTAGCAAGCGAGTCATTGCTGGCAATGGTGTTGTTTACGATCTGCACGTTCATCGCATCCTGCAGCGAGATTCCCGCGCCATCCCAACCAGCCACGTTGTTCACGATGATGTTGTTGGTGATGGATACATCGTTCCAGAACTGAGGTTGTTTGGGGAAGGTCGACACTTCAGTTCCGTTGACCTGCTGCAGACGGATGCCGCCGCCGCTGCCGCTCTCGGCCATATTGCCCTGGATCAGGTTGGCGTTGATCGTCAGTTTGTGCCCAATGCCGTCGCTCAGTCCCGGCGGGCAATCCGCATCCAGTAGAGTCCCGCAAATCGGATCGGTATCAGGCGTACCCATCACCTGAATACCGCCACCGTTGGTGGGGATGGTGGGGTTGTCGCTCTGGTTGAAGAGGATCGCGTTGTGCTCGATATCGCCGTTTTGGATTTCTCCGAGGTGAACGATACCTCCGCCTTCACCCGAGCTCAGGTTTCCGCACACCCAGTTGTAGTTGAACTTGTAATAGTCGGTGCCGGTGCAGAAGGTCGCGCCGCCGCCGCCTGCCAGAGTCGCAGAGAACAGCTCATCGCCAAGCGAGGAGTTATTCGTAATGTAGTTGTTGTGCAGGTTGGTGAACATATCCAGACAGTACGGCAGATGCTGATTGTTCGCGAATCCCGCGCCGTTGCTGCAGGAGCCAGGGGCAGAATTGGTGGTACTTCCCTTAATAACTGGGGTCGGGAATTCGCCCTGGCCGTCGCTGATACCACCCGTAAGCGTTCCAGCGTTGTTGTAGATACGGTTGTTGGCGACTTGCAAGTAATGCGCCCAACCATGGATGAAGATACCGCCTCCACCCTGGGAGCTGTCGGTGATCGACAACCCATCAATACTTGACGGGTTGCACATGAAGTTGCTTGGGAACGGATTCCCGTTAGTACCTTCGCAGAGGCGGCTCGCGTCGCCCGTGGGAAGCGTAGCCGGGTTAGAACCGACTCCCGTAAGCAGCGTCGTGCTGGGCGGGAATGCTCCCGGTTCGTTGCCATCGGACCAGGGATTGGCTCCGTGAAAATCCACGCCCTTCCCCAGCACGGTAATTCCCGCTCCCTCGTACGCGCCCATCAGCGAGGGCTCCTGCAACTGTTCGGCCAGGTTGCCGTTCTGCGTGGCGTCCCAACCCACGGTTGCCTCGAGTGGCAAGCGGTCAATCTGCGGAGAGTTGGGCGCGCCTTTGAAATTCGCCCAACCCGTCTCCGGGCAATTGTAGGTCCCGGTTGGGTCGTACGAACCTCCTCCACCCGTCGAAGTGGTCGGTACACCCGATACTGACAAGCCGAAGAGGCAGTTGACATGGCGGCGCCACGGATCAAGCAGCGTGCCCGCCGGTTGGGCGTTGGCATTAATCACGGACGAAACAGCGCCCACTCCCTGCAGACGGACAGGTTTCCACATCAACACCATTTCGTTGTGAGAGCTGACAGACTTGCCGTTCACTCCTGCTGTCGTGCACGACGGGGCCACAGTGGTAGTCGCGGCGGCTCCGCTTCCAGTGGTAATGGTGCAAGTCGGATCGACGATGATCAGGTCACCAGGCGCCGCGGCGTCAATCGCCCCTTGGATCGTGCTTGCGGCGGCCACGTGCTTAGGCGGCTTTCCGCCGATCGTGACGGTCACGGTGTCGATCGATGCGTTGCCGTTGCTAGCGGTAATGACCAGCTGACCGCACTGTGCCGACGATCCACCGTACTGCGCCTGCTGCTGGATCGGACAGGCCGGAATCGTGTTGGAGGCAGGAATCGTCAACACGATGGACGTGTCGCTCCACGTGCTGATGTTCGCCGCCGGGACGCTATACCCTCCGATCGTTATCGTGCCCTTGGTGCCACCAAAACCATAGTGGCGCTTCACGGTTTTCAAGTTGTACGGAGCCAGGTTGGCCGATGGACCCGAATAACCGCTGTTGTTCACCTGCACGTCACCCAGACCCGTGATAGTCAGCTGACGAGAACCAGTCTTGCTGACCCAGGGACCTACGCCGTCGCCATCAACCTCCTTGAGAGCCGGAGTCGCGTCCGGGTAGCTGCAATCCGGATCGTTGTAAGCTGCGCCCACAAATGCTTGCGTGGGCACAACCGGTGTATCCAGGTAAGTCGTCAAGCCCGGCATATACGGCTCTTCGTAGCAGAACTGGCTGTAGGCCGGGTTGTACAACGGATCGGTGATCATCTGACCAAACGTGGCCGAGCTCGGATTCGTGTCCTTGATCGGGCCCGGATCGTTCATGCACTGCACCAACATAGTCGGAGAGTACCCGGTAATGTTGGGTGGGTTTACATCCCAGCTTGAAAAAGTCAAGCCGTCATAAATTCCCCAGTGGTCGGAATACACGCGGGAGATTTCGTTCCCGAGGTAGTCCTTCGTGGCAACCGGAAGATTCGGCGGAGCGAACTTCTCGCCGAACTGCGGCGCGAACGGATCGAATTCCGAGGTGAAGTCGTCGGTGATCACGCCGGTGTACTTCGACGCAATATGCGTCGAAGTGTAGACGAAGAACCTCACATTCGCCGATTCCTGGCTGACCAGGATCACTTCCTTGCGGTCGCACAGAGGCCGCATCGCTCCAGCAAATGGCGCCACTTCCTTCGCCTGCGGGAAGAGACTCAGGTAGTCGGGCACGACGCGTGTCTCGCCCACGCACGGCCACACAGGATCTTGAAAGCCAGGGAAACCTGGAACACCTGAGAGAGTTTGTCCCACCAAGTCCAGGTTCGTAGTCTGATTCTGGTAGTTGTTGGGGTTGTAGCCGTTGCCATTCGAGTCGTACATCGACGACACCGAGGCCTGGTCGGGGATGATGAAGATATCCGCACCCAGTCCACCGAATTGCTGCGTAACCGGCGCGATGAAGTTGTCGCCGATCAGCAGGTTCTTGTCCTCTTCCTTATAGATCTCATAGCCCGGTGGCATGACCACTTCTACCGTGTACTTGCCGGGTGGCAGCATGGGAGTACCCGCGCGATATGGGTCGTACCCACTGAAATCCCCTCCAGCGGGCGGTTTGGCGATGGTCGTTGGGTTGGCTACGCACACCGTGCAGTTGGTTCCCGGCATGGATGCTGCAGTAAATCCAGTAGTGCCAGGGCCAGTGCCCCCGACACCGCCGGTCAATGTGGTATTTATTTTTCCGGTCGTCGGGTTGATGCCGAGCACGCTCGGGAAGAAGTATTTGCCGTCGTACGGCGCCGGCTGCACCTGGTTCCAGATGTGCATCGCGTCGTAGCACTTGTACTGGCCGTTATAGGGGAGGGTGTGCAGTGTTCCGCTGTTATGTACCGAGTTGTACCAGTCGAGATAATTCGGCTGGTCAAACAGCGTGAAGAAAAAGAGGTCCGCATTCGTACCCGTAGCCGTGCCTTGACCGGGGCAGCTCATGTACGGTTTCTGGCCTGCTCCGTTCCCGCTCCCGGCACCACTTCCGGGGTAGAACCCTTGCGCCCAAGTATCCCAACTGCTGGTTTGGGTGGTGTCCACCAGCGTGAGAGTCGGGGTTACGCCATCGGCCGCAAAGCCTTCCTGGTAGAGGTTGATGGTGACGTTCGGAACGTTCGGCTCCCAGGGCTGTTGAATCATTTGCTCGGCAGAATCAAAAGGACGCGTCGAGGCATAGGTGACCTGTCCATAGATGCCGCCGTTCTCGCCCACTGGGACTGTCGAAGCGGTGGTGCCTCCCGTGGGATTGGACAGGGAACTCGGGACGTTCACGCATGCCGGCGGGCACGGCGCATATGGTGCTTTGGCGAACTCAATCCAGTTGCTCTGGCTCGTCATGCCCGACCAGCCCTCGGCCCAAACCCAGGGCGGATCGATACGACCGGTAGAAGCGACAGTTCCTTTTCCCGGACTGGCGATCGCGGTGCCGGATTGGTATGAGGGAGCCTCCGCCGAACAATCCGCTTTGGCGCAATACACGGCGCCGGGGACGGAAAGATCAGCAGGCAGGGGAACCGCCTCGAAGGTGTTCGCCAGGAAGTTGTACGACGTCGATGTTCCGCACGCCCGGGCGCCATTCGCCGTCCCGCAGGAGGATGAGCCGTCGGCTGGGCCACCCGCGTCGTAGACGGTGTGGATGCCGGTCGTTTTGTAACGAGTCGAATCCGCTTCCACGACGTACCAGTTGAACAGGGGGAAGGTTTCGTTGAAGCTAGCAACGCCGTTGAAGTCCGTGGTCAGAGCGTTGGCGTTGTGCCCATCGCGGTAATGAATCATCGTATAGATGAGCGGGATCCCAATCTCGTTGGATTCGCAGATTCCATCCCTGTTGTCGTCTACGCAGGTCTTGGTGTAGACGTTCGACTGCCATTGTTGGGCGCCGATATTGCCCAGGTTGAGGGTAGCCAGTCCGCCGCTGCACGTGCTGGCGGGCGGAGTGGGCACGCATCCCACATTCGCCGGCGTCGACAGACCATCAATGATCTGGTCATTCCATTGGTCGCCGATGGTCAGTCTCCAGTTGCCACCGGGAACACTGGTGAACTTGAAGTTCCCATTGGCATCGCACTTGCTGAACATGAAATCCTCGGAATCCGGATCACCCAAGCTCACCCAGCACTGCGTCCAGGCATAGCCGTCGCGCGAACCGCTGGAGTAGAGTCTCTGGTCCGGCGTCCGGCTCAGACGCTGGACGTCGACTTGGCCAGTGATGGTGTTGGTGCACGGGCCGACCGCGCCGTAGGCACCAGCGCAGACATCCGCTGCCCGCGCGTTGATGATCGCCGGGTTAGCAAAGCCGATCGACACGTGATATCCAGCCGGGCCGTATTCCTGGAAGTAGCTAGGCTCGCCGATACGGATAAAGGAATCGTGCGGGTGCTGCCCATCCAGAGTGTTGGTCTGGAGCCACTCCTCGCCGCGCGCAATGCGGTCTGCCCCAGGGTAAGCCTGAACGCTGAACTTCTCTGGCATCAGGTTGGCGATGACCGCCTGGCCCGCCAGCGGAGATAGAGTTATCCCGTCTGATTCATACTTCGGGCAAGTCACGATCACGCCTGTCATGGCCGTCGCTGGCGCTGGCCCAGCACCCGCCGGACCTGAGGTCGGGTTGGGCGTAAGCGGGCAGGCGTCGAGCCCGGTTCCCGGATCCATGGTCCCTGACAAGCTGTTCGACAGGGGCTCGTTAAACATGTCGTAAGTGTTCTGCCCGGTGACATCACCCAATCCGCCATAGGTGTCCCATAGAACGATGCTGAAGCCGCCTAGACCGGGCTCGATGGGTGCGACCGTTCCGTTTCCGCCTCCGCCATCCTGTTCACCGTTTAACGGGAAGTCGTCTTCGAAGACAATGACCGAGAGCTTACCCGTTGGGAGCGGAGTAGGCAGCACCGCCACTGTGACTGGCTGGGTGAACGCGGAGCTTGTCGTACACCCGTTCGGCCCGCCCAGTATGTTGCATGCCGCCGGAATCGGAGCGCCGCTCATGCTATGGCCGCAGGGATTGGTTCCACCCTGTGCGCCGGTGCTGGTCGAGCATCCCGGAGGACCCTGGTAACCCGATGGGAAGGGGTTCGCCGCATCCCCAGGCAAAACCGAGATGTAATAGCGCTTCGAGGGATCCAGATGCACCGAACTGGGCGACACGGCCGTATAGCCATTTCCAGTCGGGTCAGGCCGGCAGGCACCGTTGCCAAGGTCGCACACCGCAGCAATGTGCTGTCCGGCGGTCGCACTGCACCCCGCTGGAACTCCCGGAGAGGTACAAGCTGGCCGCGTGTCCAGCATCGTCTGGCCACCTTCGCAGGACAGCGTTCCCGTGCAGCCCTGAGCTACGTAATCCATCGTGCTCGTATGGAACTGCGTGCCGAACGTGGGAATCGTGCCACCGGAGGCCACAGGACTCGGGCAGCCCGGCGTGAGAATACTGCTGTTGGTGGTGCAGTTCGGGTCTACGTAGAAGGTCTTGTCTTCCTCGATGATCCACCGATAGTCGGTGATGGGCGACAATCCGGCGATGCACGTGCCATTGCCGTTGCAGTTGGCAAGAGCTTGCGCATCCACCACGTTCACCTTCAGATTGCTGGGGGTGGGGAAGCTGACGGTCGCCGTTCCAGTGGCCGTTCTTCCTTGAGAATTTTGCACGGTGTAGGAGAAGTTAACCGTGGTAGCTGTCGAGTTCGATGGCAACGACAGGGTGAATCCGCCCTTGGGATCCGCCTGTATGGTTCCGCCGGTAACGGTCGGGGCAGGAGAGGTGACCAGGGAGAGGGGCAGGTTATTCGGGTCGGTATTGCCCAACAGCAAGCCGGGTGACGCAATTTTGATGTAGGTTGCCGCCTTGGCCGCATAGCTCTGGGCGATGGCGGTGGGGTTTCCGGCAAGATTCGAAGCACCGAGAGTCACCGTCGTGGATATACCGGAAGAGCACACCCCAGCGGTAACCGTTCCGTTGGCGCAATAGGTGAAGCTATCTGATGTTGCAGTCCCGCTCGGGGTGTACGTGAAGGTACCGTTCGCGCAGATTCCTACGTTAGAGACGCCAGCAACAGCAGCAGGACAAGTGAGCGTGCCGCTGGTCGGCGCTGCGAGGAGGGCTACGCCGTAGACATTCACGTCGTTGGCGATCACGCCTTTCGAGACATCGGATATCGTGAGTGGCTGGCCTGCAACCAGCGAATCGTACGTATCCGGGTTAGCGACTGCGCCGGCGAAAATGCCGGTCCCAGCCGCAACTGGCAGTCCGAGTCCGGAGTTGTAAGCATTGTTGACACTGATGTAGGCCACCATGCCCGCATCGCGCTCGCTGGAATTTGCCGACAAGCTCAGCTGGCGGTCAAACACCGGAAGGGCTGGGGTTGCAGTGGCACCAGCGGGGAGGGCTGGCACATTGATCATCACGTCGAACGTCTTGCCCGCGGCCATAAACACATCGTGCTGTACACGCGGAGCCGAGGGGAACGCCTTGCCGGCAGCGGCAAGGTTGGGGATGGGATTGCCGTCCTCCGCGATCAGGGTGAATCCAGAGACTGTAGCGGCTGCGCCTGCTCCGTTGAACCCTTGTGTGAGCGATCCGACGATCGAAGGAACGTGCATGCGCACGCCGGCGTTCACCAGGCGAACCAGAACGGTGCCGGTAATTCCGGCCGTCACAGGTGTGCCACTGTTCACACCGGCTGTAGCCTGGAACAGCGACAACGTGGGATTCGTCTTATTCAAGGCAACGCCGTTGATGAGGTAATAGAACGGCGTGTAGTTCACTGCCGGGGGATAGCACGTGTTCACAATCCCCACGGGCGCGTTGGGATTGCCGCACTGGCCGACCATGCCCGACCACACATTCGTCTCATTGAAGCCCGCCGTCCGGACAGCGGTGTCGACTTCTTTGTTCTGCACGGGGTCAATCTCGCTGAATTCCAGCGGGAGTTCGGCGTTATAAGTCACCGCCGGAATCGCAGCGGTAGTGGTTGTCGCGGCGGCACCAGGATACGCCGTGCCGGCCGTGGCGCCCGAAGGTGCCGTGGTAACCACCAGCACGCCAATCAGCCCCATCGGCACCTGAATTGAAGGATGGGTGCCGGACTCGAGCAAGTAGGTGCCCGGCTTCAGCCCGGTCCATGTCAGTGCCGTAGTCGTTCCGGCCACTACTTCCGTGGCCATCGACTGCACGCGGTTCGCCTGGTTTGGCGGAGTGCCTGAAGAGCTTTGCGGGGCCGGGCATGGCGTACCTGGAGGTGTGGCGGGGGAGGCAATAAACCAAGTGGGGCAACCCTGCGCATTAGCGTGGCTGGGGCTGAGCGTGGTGGTGCGCGAACTGCCGAGACCGCCCCCGACCTGTCCAACGATCACGATCGACGTGGGAATCGTATTCGTGCCCGACCCTGTCGCGAACGAAAGGTTGTTGGTCAGGTTGATCGTCAGACCCTGACCCGTGGGAACCGTGATCACCACCGGCGACCAAGTGGTTGCCGCCAGATTGGCCACGGCCGACGAGTTCAGTGCGGCGCATGTGGCGGTGGAACCGGTGGCGGCGGAACCGCAGGCATAGCCCCACATCGGAATGGTGGTGCCATCGGGCGCCGTGTATGTGGTTGGCCCGGCAGTCAGATTGATCTGCTGCTGACCAAACGCCGCAGCCGCCGCAAAAAAGAGCAGGCTCATTAGCACCGCGACCTTCAGTGTGCCTTTGGACTTGCAATCATTGATCCGAATCATGGTTCTCGCCTCTCGTTGTCGGTCCGCCCTGGACATAAACTTGAATTTGTGTTCGCCATTCGCCGATGGGGGACTCCAACGGATGGCAGTGAAGATCAGCAACAGAGCCTCACTGGCTTTCATCAATCGCAAATTCCCGTGAATCGACCAGCATCATCATGAGCATGCCGCCGGGAAAGACGTTGTTCGTCGTAATCTCGCGTTCGTTGTGCGAGTGCCACATGAACGCCCAGCCACGTTCGCTGGCGGGGTTCGCCTGCGTATTCGCAGGGTTCAAAGTGGTGCAGTTGGTGCCCGGCGTTGCCGCGCCGGTCAAAGCGTTGCTGGTGCAAGCAGGCATCGTTGAGCGCAAAACCGCATCCGGGCCGAAGTAAGGGCTGCCGCCGTACCATTGGCCGTTGGTGAAGACATTTGGATCGGGCAAGGTAGCCGGGCCACCCGCCGGAACATCTCCAAACGGAGCCACTTGCACCGGCTTGTTGTGGTCCTGGCACCACTCGTAGTAATTGAGAGCGGCAGTATTCCCGGTGTTGTAGCCGTTCGAGTCAGGAGTGCAGGTAAGCATGGCCAGCGGGTCATTCGAACTGGAGGTCGGGTGGTGACCATACGGGTCCCAGTTCAATCCCCTGCCGCTGAAGTAGAAAATGCCGTCGAAGGATTCTCCTGGCGTCGTGTCAGTGTTGAACATCAGAATGCCCGCGAGACTCGATGTGGGATTGGTTGGGCTTAGAACCAGATTCCCATCCCGCGCCAGGATGCGCACGTGATTCGCGTGCTCATGGAAAGGATGTTGCCACCGCCCCTGCCCGATGGTGCGGATCAGTGTCAGCTCGCCCGGATGCATGTGCGGGTTGCCGTTATAGGGCTGGTGCGGATACTCGCCCGCGAAGTTGGGGTCCATCAGATCAGGCATGGAGCGCCCATTGATCAGGAAGTAGGAGGGGTGGTAGGGCTCGGTCTGTACGTCAAGATTGCAGCCCATCGTCCCAGCTGTGCAGCCCTTCCTTGCCTGAACTTGCGCCTGTGCCTGCTGGTGAATCCTGGCGTCCATCTCGGCCCACTGGAACAGGTATTCCCGGTCGTAACAGGATTTGGGATGGTCATACGCTGCGTGCGCAAGCCGGAAGTCCGACTCAGGAAACCCAGGGATCTTGTTAGTTGTCCCGAAATCCGTCTTTCCGTAGAGGTTCGTGACGGTGTTATTGCAATTGGCCGGAACGCTATTGGGAAGAACAATGATGGCGCCATAAAGCCCCATCTCGATCTGGAGGTCGCCCTGCGTCCCGCTGTAATAAGGATGTGTGCCCGGCGCGCTGGCGACGAAGGTATAAGTCACCGTCGAGCCCGGCGTGGCCTCGCACGCCAACAAGCCTTGCGGATTTGTCGCCGAATTCGCACACGTGGATGTGAGCTGGAAGCCGGGGAAAAGAATCGAGGTGTTGCCGGCGGCGGCAGGGAGCCCATTCTGTAAGTTGACCGTGATCGTCTGCCCTTCCGTGACGATCAACGTCGGACCCGGCACCTGCATTGTGGGGCACGTTGCATTGGTGATGGCCGCGGGAAGAAAAGTCAGGCCAGTCGTGTTCAGGCAGCCGTATCCCCACGAGTAAACCGCCTCGCCGTCGGGCTGGTTTAAGTAGGCGTCTTGGGCTGTCAGGTTGAAAGTGGTTCCGCCGACGCCGGGAGCTGCAGCAAAGGTAGCTGGCGTGAGAAACAACGTTCCTGCCACGACAAGCACCAGTAGAAGTTGTGTCATCGAAATCAGGCTTTTCATTTTCGGCCTCATTGCTGCTCTCCTAATTACAGGTGTTCCCGTGTGTGGGGCCACTCACGCTGTTGCAGATATGGACCTCGGTCATCATGCCGCCGAAGTTTTCGGCGTCGTTTGAGAGGTGGTCGAGTTGCGGGGTATAGAGGTAATAGATTTCGCCGGGCTTGTAGGCCGTCCCATCGGGCTTGCCGACGCTGGTGTCCAGAATGACGTCAAGCGATTCGCCGCCGCCCAGGGTGATCGAGTTGGTATAGAACTCCGTGTTGTTTCCGTCTTGGTCGCGCAACAGCTTGGCCATGAATCCGACTTCCTTCATCGGAACCCCGAGAGACTGCAGCGTGTGATACTCCGTGACGGACAAGTTGACCATGCGCAGGAGGGCCTTTCCGCCTGCCGGAATGTTGATGATGGCGGGCATCGGTTGCGAATAATGCATCGCGCCATCCGAGGTGACCGTGGCTTGCGGGCCGGCCGCGATCGTATCGGGGTAGCTACGCCCGTTCAGCAGGAAGTACTTGTCCTTCATGTCCACAAACATCTCTGGGTTGAAGGTCATGCCGACGAAGTGGAAATTTGGGTCAAAGCCGTGCATCTGGATGGGGTACTCGACGTCGTAACAAGTGGAGCCATCGCCGTCGTTGTAGACGTAGTTTGGCGTCGTCCCCTCTCCCGCTGGCGACGTGCCATTGCAGAGGGCGCCAGCAGCCGGTCTGGTGGCACCCGTGTTTACGGCCGGCATGGTCGCGCTGCACAGGATGTCCGTCGCGGGATTGCAGGCTGTCCGCAAGTCCGCTGTCGGATTGGTTGACGGCTCGATGATCCCGTTCTGGTATTCGAGATACGTGAAGAGGTTTCCACCCACAGGCACGCGATCCTGCCGCGGACGCACATAGAGCTGTCCCACCATGCCCATCTGCAAGTGCTCGGGCGGGGTGATATGGCAGTGCCAGAAGTACGTGCCGGCATCGGGCGCCAGATAGTAATAAGTGAAGCTAGCGCCGATGTTGATGGCGATGGATGCGTCGGGAACACCGTCATAGAAAGAGGAAGCGTTGGGATAACCGTGGAAGTGGACCGTGTGCTGCTCGAACAGGTCCGGCCGCATGATCATGCCCACGTTGGTGAGGGTGAGAAAGAACTCGTCGTCCTCATCGAACGCGGCCAGGGGCGCCGGGATATTGCCGTTCATCACGCCGATATCCATGATTTCGCGGGGGTCGACATGCCCGTCGAGGGTCGACGGAGAAGAGGCGATGGCAGCCAGATCATTTCCGGTATCCGCCGCCAGCCCGGCCGTCGTATCGACGTACTGGAACGCCGCTTCCGATATCCCATCCGGAGCGATGCCGAGCCCCGAGGAGATACAGGTAATAGTCCAAGTGCCTGCATAGCCTGTCGGGGTCGCCGTGCCTCCCTCGGCAGTGGCGTTCGAGATCACAACTTGCGCTCCAACGGCGAGGCCCAAGGGAGCGTCCGTCCAGGCCGTTACTGTGTTAGCGGTAGGAGTCGGGCAGCCAGGGGCGGTAGTGGGAGGGACGGTGGCGGTAAAAGGCCCCTCTTCGAGATTCGCAACCGTGACGTTCGTCGCGATATCCGGCATGAGTCCGACCGCTCCGTTCCACGTGAACGCCGGAGTCGACGGTCCAGCGGGGTTGACTGACCAAGGTGTCCCACCGCTCTGGGCCCCATCCGTTGTGGCTGGGTCGCCACGAACCAACGGTGTTTTGCAGTGGGCGAAGTCTGTACACCCCGGCCACGGAGTGTTGAAGACGTTCGGGAACTGGGTGGCGGCATGGCCAGCCGCGATGTCCGCCAAGCCGGAGAGCGGCCCGAAGGAGAACATGAACGTCTGCGTGCCGTCGGCCATGGTGGAGTAACCATCACCGCCGGAAATCTGCTGGCACTTGATGGCGCCGTTCACGGTTCCAAGCGTCGGCACGACCCATTGCTGCGTGCCGGTCGTCGGCCTGGTGAATTGTGTCGGGCCAGTGTAAGGGGGTTCCGAATTGTTATCACCGGTGGGGCTGTTGGGATTCGAGGCCGGGTGCGTCACGGTACTCGTTGGACATTGCACGCGGAAAGATTGAGCTCTCGCGCCCAGAGTGGCGAGAAAGACGAGAACTATCGGCAACCAGACCTGGCGAGACTTACACATGATTGGCCTCCTTCTGTCTACGAGTGCGTCGTATGGGAAACGCCGACTGTATTCGGATAGCTGCAGTATTCAAGGACAACGGCGCAACCACCTTAGTCAGCACAGACGCACGTGTGCCAACACCCACATGAGTTACAGCTGGAACTTTGGGAGAGACTCGCTGTCAATGAGTATGGCCAACCACACAACGAGAGACATTCTCATGACCGTACGGCCTTCCTTCCGACCCGGCGCCACAAGGCACAATGGGTCGTGAATGAGGTATACCTGGTTTTGGGGGATCTTCGATGGCCCAGGGGAGATTCGGGCCTCGCACAACTCGCGCTGAGATTAAGGCAGCACTTATTCTTCGTCTACCGTCAAATTATGTAGTGCCTGCAAAAAACATGATGCGAATCGCCACACACACGTGTGCTATTGGCACTTCTGCCATCGACACATACTAGGACTTAGTAAAGTTAAGGACGAATACCGTGCGGCAGGTTTGCGGTTGAAAAAGGTCTGCCAATCCTTCGCGGAGCAGCTGTTGGGGATGGAGTCAAACAGTCGTCATTCTTAACCCTTACGGTTCCGGCACTCTTCAACAGCAAGCTGACTAACTGCCCTTGGTGCCGCACATCCGTCTTCGAAAAAATGTTCGCGAGGTGCCGGCGTGCCGTGGAAGGGCAAATATTCAGTGGACCACAACATTCATCGATTGTATTTCCTTCCATGAGAAGCCGCGCTAGGCGTGCTTCACACGCGGTGAACTCATAGAGAGCTTGGAGTCGCGCCTCGGTGGCTTCAGCGGCCAGCTCGGGATCCAGCACGAAAACCAATGCGGCCGGGCTTTCGGCTGCAGATCGCTCGGCGTCATTCAGTGAACGAATGATCAACGTTAGGGGCCTTTTCCCATTTGTGCGAGGAACGGCGATCACCGAGTCTATCGGTGAAAAAGTACGCGAAACAGAACTCAATGATTGCGGCCAGCGTTTCTGGCCGGTAAAGAGCGTCCCCTGGGGAGTTGCCTCCAACCCATCCTTCTCGACGAGGATTTTCGTAGCACGCTGGTTCGTGAACAAAATCTCGCCGAGACGGTTGAGGACGATGATTCCGAGGTTAAGCCAATTCAGAGCCTCGAGGCTCGCCGAGAGCGCTGCCGTAATGTCAAGCTGTTGTTCCTCGCCCTTTTGTGACGCGGAACGGGTCACATGCTTCCGGCTGAAATTGGGGACTGCGGTCGTGCGAACCATCCCCAGGCTTCTCAACAATAGGGAAACCAGCTGGCCCTGTCTCCGCACACCAGTTTTCGCGAACATATTTCCCAGATGCATACGGATTGTGGATGCACGAACCCCGAGCTGGGTACAGCATTGTTCGAAGGTCTTGCCTGCCATCAGCAAGTGTGCCAATCGCGTCTCGGTGACGGTGAACTCGTACAGTTCGCGAAGTCCGTGCTCTGTCGTCTGTGTTGGGCGCTCTGGATCGAGCAGAAAGATCAGAAATGCGGGATCGGTAGGATTTTGCACCCCGCTAGGATTCAGCGAGCGGATGAGAACCGTCATGGGCCTCTTCTCCGACCCTCTGGGTATGACATCTTCGGTATCACCGGTCGATTGGCCATCTCTGATGCCCGGCTGAGACCCCCTGCGCGTTGGCATTCTCAGTGGCCGAAATCCCGATTCAGTTGCGACTACAACAATACCGCCTGACGTCACCTCAACCCCATCGTGCGCCTCAAGGATTTGCTCGGCGACGTGATTTGCAACCATCAGCCTGCCCGATTCATCGGTTACCACCACACCCACATCGACTGAATCCAACGCTTCCAGGCCGGCGCGGATCAAATCGTGAGAACACGAGTGGCGTTCCTTCTGCTTCGCTTTTCTCATGCCCGAAATTGGCGGGTGGGAATCTTCATTCTCGAACGGCGGAAGTTTCCGAGACTCCAACCCAAGTCGCGACGGCCGAAGCCCCTGCGTTTTCGAGTACGCGCCCTTGCTCACACTGTCTCCCGAACTCGCAACACTCACTAGAGAATCTTCTCCGAAGGTTCAACGATTTCGTGCGGTGGCGATTCCTATCGTCCGCGTGCGGGAAGCAAGACGATCCCCGAAGCCTTGTTCGCTGCGTCGCTCTCGCATCTCAACAGCCCAATACTCTTGAGCAACAAAGCGACGAGGTGACTCTGTTGATGAACTCCTGTTTTTTTGAACATACGTCTCAAATGACTGCAGCCTGTTGACCGGCGAATGCCGAGGTGCCCGCAGGACTCGTCGAGAGATTTGCCCTCCATCAACTGATTTGCCAAAAGGGATTCGACTGCGGTAAAGCCAAACAATCGACGGAAATCGCCGACGTTCACGTCGTGTGACAGGGTTGCGTCCGTAATCAGCAACAAAGCAAGTTTGACTGGATCTCCAAAGGGAGCGGTTTGTTGGACGGACTGAACCACGATCGTTAAGGCCCGCTTCCGCTGAGGTCTTAGGACGGCAATGGCCCGTCTGAAATGAGTCCGGTTTTTGAGCGCAGAAGCATTTGCCGCTTGCGCCACTACATCTGCCAACGACTCTCCGCTCTCTTCGGTTGTCGCAAGCACTTCATTGGAATTGATTTCGAGTCCATCTCGCCGGGAAATAATGTGCTGAGCGACTTCATTTGCGCTGAGAACATTGCACTGATCGTCACAGACCAGGAAGCCAATTCCGCATGGCTCAAACATTCTCAGGGCGGCGGATAAGGCCCGATCAACCGACGCAGCTGGAAGTGTCAGGGCGGGAGATCGAAAATCGAGGTGTGCCCTCGATCGACGGGGTTTCAGGCGCAGGGATGGCGGCAAGCTATCGCCTGCAGGCTGGATAGAGCTTCGAGTGACCGCTGTCGCTCTACGACTAACAACTCCGGAATTCGTTGTGGCCATCAGAGAGCCCAGTGAATCACCACGCTGTAAGCGGCTCCTGGGTGGTGACGCAGTCACACTCCCAGAGCACAATCCGAAATTTACGAGGGAGAGCTTTCAACAATTGGGCTTCGCTGCGGCAGTGCTCGCACTATGCTTTCGCGCGTAGTCCAATAGGGGGGACGGGAGCGTTTCTTCTCCCGATTGGGCTGGAGTGTATGGTGGTGTCAAAGCCGGGTCAAGGAGGTCAACCCACAATTGACCCTGAATTTACAGGCTTTACAAGTCCCAGGAAACCGCTGACAACTAAGGCCGCAATTGGATGATTTGAGTTTTCGTGAAGGATTCTACTCGACGGCGTGCTCCACGCTTCGTAGACAATAGGAGGTTCAGCGTGCTCGGCTGGTCACGGAACATTCGAACCGACGAACTTATAGCCAACACCGGCCACCGTAAGGATCAATTCGGGATGGCGTGCATTTTCTTCCAACTTTTCCCTCAGGCTCGCAACATGCATATCGACAGTCCGCGTCATGGTATTTGAGTCATATCCCCAGACGGATCGCAAAAGTTCCACGCGAGGAATGGTGCTGCCGGCGCGCTCGATGAAATAGCGCAACAACTGAAATTCGCGAGCAGACAGATACACGGGCTTCTCGTCTCTGGTTACTTCGGCGCGGCGAACATCTACGCGGATTGAGCCAAACTGGTGCACGCCGTGGCCCGAACGAATGGGAACCCGGCGTAGCAAAGCCTCGACGCGCGCGATCAGTTCCGCCGCTTTGAAGGGTTTTGTTACGTAGTCATCAGCACCGAGCTTCAGTCCGATTACCTTGTCGGTTGTCTGGTGACGGGCGCTGAGAAAAAGGATGGGGGTCGCGAGACCAGCCTGACGGATGTCGCGGCAAACGTCTAGCCCGCTTCGATACGGCAACATGATGTCGAGAATGATGAGATCAAACGGCTTGGTGGTCGCCTTTTCAAATCCCTCGACCCCATCGGCTGCCGTATCCACTACATATCCTTCTCCCTGCAGACGAACGCTTAGCGTTGCTCTCAGCGCTTGCTCGTCTTCCACCAACAATATGTTCTCTCTCACGACCGATCCCCGATGCTCGTCATATGCGCTGCCGTCAGTTCCGCTCCTGCTGGCTCGGGAATCGGCAAATGCAACGTGAAAGTACTTCCCTTCCCAAGCTCACTTGTGACTGTGAGTCTTCCCCCACACGCTTCCGCACTCCTCTTGGCAATCGAAAGTCCCAACCCGGTGCCGCGGATCTGCGCCGCCACCACCTGAGGGCTACGATAAAAAGGATCGAAGACGTGGGGAAGATCCCCTTCCCCGATTCCAACTCCACGATCACGCACGCTGATTTGGAGCTCGTAAGTCTTGTCTCGGTCCCATTCAACGTGCGCTGTAATGCCAATCCACCGACTGCCTGCGCTGTACTTCACTGCATTTCCAATGAGATTTTGCAGACATTGGGACAGCACAGATGGGTCGCCCACGATCGCGGGTAGGGTGGGATCCATAATCTGTTCGACAGTAAATCCTTCTTCTTGCAAAACGGCAGCCGTGTTCCGCAGGCTGTGGTCGATCAATCCGTGAACATTGATCGCCTTTTCTGCGTGCCAAGGCTTGCCTTTGGTGGTCGCAGCAAATTGCAAGACCTGATCTACAAGTTCCATCAGCTGGCCAGCTTGCCCTGCGATGATCGAGCCCTGCTCGTGGAGCGCCGGGCGCCCCTGAACCAGCCCATCTCGCACGTTCTCGCCAGCAGAGAGAATCGCCGTGATCGGAGTTCGCAGTTCGTGCGAAACTGCCGCGACAAAGTCCATTTGCAAATTTGCCAGCTGTACGGCTCCGCGCACTTTGCTACTCTGGATCGCCCACAAGGCGATGCTTGCGAAAAGAAGGCCGAAGCCGAACGCCGCCAGCAGCTTCGCCACCGATCGCCTGAAAAAGCCAGCCACGACCGAAAGCCTTTGTGAGGCCCGATCGTCGTAAAGGCGCTTGATCTCCTCGAGGTCTTGCCTGACTTCTTCGAACAGGGGAACGCCAGCCGCCAGATCGAGGTCGACCGCTTCCTTCGGACTTCCCTCCAGGATCAGGCCCAACACCTCGTCGCGGATCTTGAGATAAGACTTCCAGTCATTCGTCAGGCGGTCACCAACACTACGTTCCTGTGGCAATTGCGCCTGCGCCAAGTACTCCGCGATTCCCTGAGTCACCAGCCTGTCGGCCTCACGGGATTGATCCGCGTAATTTACCTGCAAGTTGCCGTCGTTCGTGGTCAACGCGTATAACGTGCTTCTCCGCGTTTCCTGAGCCTCGTACTGAAGTTCGCCAATTCGTCGAAGTCCCCGAACCGAACCTTCATACATCTTCTGCACCTGCACGTAAGACTGGCGCAGGTCTCTCAGCACGAAGATTCCTACTCCAACTTCTGCGAGCAGCACCATAAAAAGGAGGAAGCTATAGTTTCTCCACGACGGTGCGCGCGTCACCGATCGTTGCACCCTGAACCAGCGACGTACTGGAGACCCGGAACTCCCGTTGCCAGTAGTCTTGCTCATCCTTCTCACCTTCCTGCGTCAATCTGCAGGACGTAGTCCTTGTCCAGGGGAAGATGCCCGTCGATCCGCAATACTTTCACCGAGTCGTCGACGTCGGTGGCGCGAAGATATCCGATGGCGCCGGGTGCATTAAATACAAACTTACGCACGATAGTCGGGGACGCCAGCGTTTTTGGGGACATGAACACGTCGCCCCTGAACATTCCCCGGAGAAAATAGTTTCGATAACCGTTTTCATCCATCTGATAGATGCGTTCCAGAACGGTTTCCCGCTCGGGCTGACCGTAGTCGAGCATGGCCACCGCGATGCGGCGGCCCGTCGGCCAGTGACTGCGCCTCCCCAGGAAAATTTTGCGGAGTTCAGAGAACGACAGATTGTCGACAGGATTTGCTCGATTCACGACGATCGCAAGGCTTTGTTCTGGACTTCCGCGCCTCTCACCCGTGCCAACCGTAGCATCGGCGGACGGGCTAAATCGGAAGGCGAGCAGGATCAACGATCCCAGCAAGACTATCCGGACCATCCTCAACTGTCGCGAGCGCATACGCATCATCAAAAGGTGAATCCAACTTGCAAGCCGAGAGTACTCACGCCGGGCTGATGGCGAAGTGCTGTGTAATCGTACTGCAACTTGAGAGCAACCGACTCATTTGCGTCGTAACGCACGCCAACCGAGGGACCGCTCCTCAAACCCACATCCGGGAAAAGGGGCTCATTGCTCGGCGCATTGACGTATTGATACCGGAAATAAGGTCGATACGATCCAAATCGCTCGGAGATCTGACTATAGAATCCGGGCGTATCAAAGACATGCGGCGCCCCTTGAAGGGCGTGACGAATTACCAGTGCTTCGTTGAGCCATTCGAAGTTGCTTCTGACAAGTACAGCATACCCATCGACAATCGTCTCACCAATCTTCGGGGATGTCGCCGGGTACAGAACGTCGCGGTATCCTGAAAATCCGACCTGCAAGCCGGGTATTGCATCTGGCCTGACAAAGAGCGCCAAGTTCACGGCTTTACGATTGCCCTCGTCCACCACATTCTGCACAGGCTCGCTCAGCGGCGAACGAGAGGCTCGCCCATTGCCCGCTTCGGCCACGTAATGCAGTCCAAGACTGCCGGAAGGAATCTCGCCGGACGCGGAAACGCCGACTGTGTGGACGGGCAAAATGCCACCGTCGTCTTCAAATTCGAACAGGAAAGGGCGTCCGGTGGTCGTCTGCAACCAGGTGCTGTGATGGTACGCAGTGTTGTAGTACCCGATTGCCGTGTGGTATCGGCCAGCGGAAAGATTGAAATAGTCGTTCAACGAATATTCAAGCAAAACCCTCTCGGGTTCGGCTTTGAACGCGTTGATCGGTATCTGGGTCGAGGGGCTTTCCCCCCCGTTGGCTTCGAAGACGATCTCGCTCAGGAACTTGAACCGGTCGGAGATGTTCGAAGTCACAAACAGATTTAGCTCTCCAAGACTGAAGGATGTGGTTTGCCCCTTTTCATTGCCTCCGTAAAGGCCGAAATCGCCAAATCCGCGGATGTTCAGCAGAGTCTTGCTGACATCCATTTTTTCGGGTTCCGGCGTCTCGGTTGGCTCGGCGAGGTGAGCGGTCGCTGGGGCGGTCGAGGTTGACGGGTTGGCCGTCGACACTGGCTTCTGAGCGTTTTCCAGCTTTGCGACGCGATCCATGAGTGTTTTCTGGTCAGCTTCCAGCTGCTCAATCCGCTGAAGTAACATCTTCACAGTTTGCTGATCCTGCTCGTCACTCTGATTTGACGGATACGCCCACAACGTACTTGGGCTCAGCACGATCCAGAGGAAGAGCAGCGATAGCACGACATTCGCGGTTTGGCAAACGACAAACACTCGCGGACCGGACGGCGAAACACGACGCAACATTCCAACCTCCTCCAAATCAATCGCACAATGGCTCCGTTGAGCCCAATCTGGCAGTCCCGGCCCGACGAGCACGCCGTCGGAAACTCACAGCGGCCTTGCATCCAAAGTCTTTTTATTGTGCTGCGGCTGGATTAGAAACGGGGGAGATAAGTTCGAGAGTATAAATTGTAAGAAGACCTTTACAACTGAGGCGTACAAGGCGCTAAGCATCGCCTCCCTGACATGATTTCTTCACAGCTTGCGCCTGCGGAAATGAACTGTCAATACCGTTCGGTTCACCTGGGTAAGGTGGCTGTTGCAAGGGCGCACCCCGAAGATCCGTTAGGTCGGAACCGTTCTCGAAGCAAGAACACGTAATAATAGGAGAGAAGCGGCCTGAGAGCGGGCTGGACCGGTGTCTGCAAGCGGCTTTTCGACTAGCGAGTCGGGCTGTTTACTTTCAGGTTTCTGACTGCCACTCTGATGCCGCCGGATGGATATACCGCTCCCACGGTCCCGGGATTGTGAAGACGAGGGTATTCCACCTGAGAATCGTGATTTCAACTCGAATGGCGAAACTACGAACCGTGGCTCACTCCGCCACGGGACGCTCTCGGCAACGCCCTGTTTCCGATATCGTAAGTAGACGACGAAGAACGATCCGAGTCTCAGTCGGCCTGCGGAGGCCAGAACTGCCGTTCGCGCTGCCTTTGCTTGCACGTAATTGCGATAAGCCTCCGGAACCGACGGCGATGTGGAGACTTCGGCAATTGCGACGTCCCACCACGACTCATAACCCGGCACGCGGTCGTTGAAATCCGTTTCGACGACCACGACCGAAGTTGTTTTCTGGTTACGGAATCCGCGAGTTGCGCTCTTCAGTTCGTCATGGGTCGTGGCGCGCACGGCATGGGCGCCTAAACTGGCAGCGTTGGCAACGAAGTCAATAGCAATCTGTTTCCCGTTGTTGCGATAGCGGTACTCGGTACCAAATCCTCCGCTTCCGCAAGCGCGGCTTGGGCCGCCGATGCTGGAGAAGCCGTGGTTATCGAGCACCAGGATGTTGAGTTGATGGACTCCTGCATTGCCGTAACGATTTCCTGCGCCATCATGAGATAGGAGCCGTCCCCGACAAGAACATAGACTTCACGGGTGGGATCAGCCATTTTGACACCGAGGCCACCCGCGATTTCGTACCCCATGCAGGAATACCCATACTCCATGTGATAGCCCTTGGGATCGCGCGTGCGCCAGAGTTTGTGCAGGTCACCCGGCAGGCTACCGGCCGCGTTGACAATCACGTCACGAGGTTGCAGTTCGGAGTTCAGAATTCCTACGACTTCGCCCTGGAACGGGACCTGACGCGGCCTACCATCACCGCCGTACTGGCCAGTGAATCCCTGGTACGTGTGCTTATCGGTGCCGCAGATGCCTGAGACCTGCATCCGGATCAACAAGCACCCAGACGCGGGCTCGGGCACAGGGTATTCCTCAATTCGTAGCGCCCGGGTTCAATCAAGGTGGCGGCGAGCGTGCTCGGAGCTGACATAAGGGGACCCTTTTTCTACTTCTACTCTTGCGTCCGGGAGGCGGCGACCGGGCTAGAAGCGTTCGGGGACCGGGAAGTCCCCGAACATATTGTCGGGCGAGTTTTGATCCGCGATCAGAAGCTAAGCTTCAGTGACAACTGGCCAATCCGCGGTGCCTGCGCCTGGGTGATTTGGCCGAAAGAACTTTGTTGCGAGCGGTTCGAGACGCCTCCGCACAAGCCGATGCTACTCGGCGCAACGACCTGCGCGTGATTGAAGATGTTGAGCAACTCGGCGCGGAATTCAAGATTCACTCGCTCCGTGATCGGAGTCGCTTTGTGGAACGCCATGTTCCAGTTGTTGGTTCCGGGGCCATGAAAAATCTGCGACGAGATTGCCCTCTACGCCGATGGCAGACGGAACAAAAGAGCCCGGACTGAAATAGTAGCGACCGGGTTGCCTCTGATCCATAATCTTCACCGGGGCGATCTGATCAGGAGTATCCACCGGAAGTACAATCGGGCCATCAAACGCGGTACCGAGAAGCGAATGATCACCGGTCTCCACTAGCGTGATCGGAAGGCCGGTGGAGAAGGAGGTGATCCCGCTGATCGCTCACCCGCGAGTCGGTCGATTGGCTCTCAGCCATTTGTCGATCGGAAGCGAGTAGTTGTAGTTGACCGTGAAATTGTTAGTGGCATCGAATGCTGATAATCCTCGGCTGATACGCGGATTGATGGGGTTCATCTGCTCGCCGTACCCGGATGCATTATCCATCGCCTTGCTGTAGGTGTATGCGAGAAGCACCTGCAGGCGATCGGACGTGTGGCGATAGTCCTGCTGAAAACGCGAGGCTTTACGGAACGCGTGGAGATCGACTTCAGCGAGTCTTAGGAGTGTGCGCTGGCTTCCGCCTTTTGTTTCGACGCGAAGAGCGCGAACCCACAAGATTCACGAATTCTCAACTCGGGTTGGAGCTTTCGAACGGTGGCTCGGCCGGTTTCTCCACTGATGCGCGCGATCAACAGTTCGGCGGCCTCGCTGCCCAACTGGTGTTTCGGGAGTTCGACGGTAGTCAGCCGCGGCCGAAAGATGCTCAGCCACGGATAGTCGTCGAAGCTCACCAGCCCGAAGTCGTCGGGACACGACAAGCCCATTTCCTCGGCCGCTTGCAAGAGTCCGATCGTCATCAGATGATTCGCGACGTAAATCCCGTCCGGCCGGTGCGAGAGTAACGTATGTCCGGCGCGGAAACCGGATTCAATGCGGTAATCCCCCTCCACCACCAGTTCCTTTTCATAGCGGAGACCCTTTGCTTTGAGGGCGTCGCGAAAGCCCTGCGACCGCGCCAGGGCATTGCTGACCTTTAATGGGCCGCTAACGAGCCCGATCCGCTGCCGTCCTGCGCGCGCCAAATGGCAGACGGCGTTATATGCCCCCTGGTAGTCGTCGGTGATAACTGCGTCCCTCGTCAGCTTGGGGTAGGTTCGCATGACGAGGACAAAGGGAATGTTCATCTCTTTGATCATCTGGCGCAAAGCTGGATGGAAGTCTTCGGCTGCTTTCGTCAGCAATATTCCATCCACCCGTTTCGAAAGCAGCAACTCCACTGCGCGTTCTTCCTTATCGAGGCGATCGTCGCTGTTACAGAGAAGCAAGTTGTAACCATGCTTCTGGGCGGCATCTTCCGCGCCTCGAACCACCATGGGGAAAAATGGATTGGCAATGTCGGGCACAATCATGCCGATCGTATGAGTACGTTGGTTGGCCAGGCTTCGGGCGATCAGGTTGGGCCGGTAATTCAGCTTTTGAATAGCGGCCTCGACGCGTTCGCGGAGTTTCCGGCTAACATGGCTTTTCTTGTTCACCACCGCGGAAACGGTGAAGACAGAGACTTTCGATTCGCGGGCAACGTCGTAGATGCTCGCCGCCTTGCCTGACTTACCCGAATTGTGTTTCTTACGCTCAACCATGACAATCGTGACTACCGTGACTCTCCCGACACCTATGCCTCAATTCTGCGAAGCAATCAGTTATACCGGATCGGCACTGGTGTTGCTCTCTTCGCGGACTCGTACGCCCGTGTTCAAGATGATCGCATCCCGATGCCCTTGATCGCCATTGGGCTCGATCGGAGCGCCTTGTTGAATAGCTCCGGCAAAAGCATCCAGTTCCGGAGCAAACTCATCGACGACCGCGAATTTTCGCTGAATCCATTTGTCAGCGATTTTGCCGGTCAACTTCCGTTCCTCGTCGAACGTAAATGCCGGGGCAAGTGACAGCCAGCCCTTAGTTCCCTGAATGAAAAGATGGGACGAGAGAACCGCCCCACAACTCGACGTGGCCTGTGCAACCAAGCCGCTGGGGAAACGCAAAGTGAATGCGATGCCCTGCTCGACATCACGGAACGTTGTGGGATGTCGGCGCCAGCTTCTCACGTCGACTTCAATCGGGTCTTCATCGACGAGCCATCGCGTCGTGTTCACGCAATAGACTCCCAGATCCATGAGTGGCCCACCACCGGCGACATCCGAGTTTATCAACCATGGAAGCGAGACTCCCGGAACATAGAGCTCGCTGAAGGCACTCTGGATCACGTCAATGCTGCCAAGGCCGAAGTCCTGTATCAACCGCTTTATGTAGAGCGCACTGGCTTCGAAGTATTTTCGATAGGCGGTCATTAGAAGAACTCCGCTCTTGCGGCACGTCTCAACCATCCGGCGAGACTGCTCCACGCGCGCGGCCAGCGGTTTTTCACAAAGGAAGTGCTTGCCCGCGAGAGCTGCCTAGATGGTTGGGCTTTCGCGAATGCCACCGAGTGCTTGCCTGGGAACGGTTGCCCGCCCCATTTGGTGCTGGTCAGGACATCGTCCAGTGCCGTGGCTTCCTCTCGTGTCGACATCGGCCAAGCCGGAAACGGCTGCGTCCTGGAGCGGGGAACCACCTGTGATTGCCAGCTTTCCCACGAGCAAGTCCTCCAAGTGCGTTTCAGAAATCGTGTCGCGTAAGGCTGCGAAGCTTCAAGGGCGCGGACGCAGCCATTCTTCCGGAAACGGCCAAGCGCATTCCGGAAGTCAGGCTGTATCAGGATTGGGAAGCATAATGTCCCGCACGAGCGCGTCGAGATCATGGCACGCGGTAATGAACTGCCGCAGCGTTCGGCGAGTCGGGCCAAAGGTATCGAAGTCGTCGATCGTGAGGCCATCCTCGCTGAAGGCGCGCCGAAAGTCTGGAAATTTCCGCAATAGTTCCTCGACCACGTGCGGATCGACCGGTTGATCGATTCTCGACCGCACATCAATATCGCTGGCGTTGAAACGCAACTGCCATGAGTACGGAGGCGAGATGACAACATTTCCGCCGATCAATTCGCTCCAATGCATGTGGTTGCGAAATGCTGCGGAAAGCAGGCGAATCCGGTACCCGCGTTCGCGGAAGATATGATAGGCCTTTTTGAAGACCGCGACACCCGCCCACTCCAGATATCCCGGATCGATGGAGATATTGTCTTTCTCGATCAGAACTTTGAGCCAGTCGTCCAGGCGGCCAACCATAATGGTGCAGACCGGTCCCATGGTGCTGATGTCTTTCCCTTCGCGCTCGCGCCGTTTGAGGCCACGTTCGACTGCTTCGGCAACTGCGATGCACTGCGGCAATGTGAAACATACAGTCGCATTGATGCTCACCCCGTGGTACGTGGCCTCTTCAATGGCTGGGATTCCTGCTTTTACGACAGGGATCTTCACGATCATGTTGGGAGCAAGCTGGCTGAATTCGGAGGCCTGCTCCACAATGGCACGAGTGTCACGGTACAGCCTCGGGTCAGTCTGGATTGAAAGCCGGCCATTTCTGCCTTGCTGGGCATCAAAAATTGGCTTCAGAAGTCCGGCGCCTTTGATCGAGATTTCGCGCACCAGCCTCCAGGCGATCTCTTCCTCCCCCGCTGTCGGCGACTCGGCAATCAGGCTGGAGATGCGGTCCTTCCAGAGACTCATCTCCTTTTTCAATACGCCGAGCACGATGACAGGATTGCAGGTGGCTCCTACGGCGCCGTGCTCAATCGAATACGTCAACTCCTGGATCGAAGCCGAGTCGTTCCAGAGACACGTCGGCGTCGATTGGGTCATCTCGTGCAGAGGACTCTTGTAAGCAACCCCAGTTGTGCCACTCATCTCTACCTCCAAGGCAGCATCGGGTTCCCGGAATCCGGAGACGCCGCCTACTTAACCTCTTCGGGTACGGCTACCTTTGCCTCCAACTTCACCGCACAGGGTCGCCGCTGCATGAGCGAGTTCTCGGCAGCGACTGCAATTGCCAGCGCTCGCAGACCTTCTCTCCGGAAACCCGCGGGGGCGGTCGTGCAGCATGTTGTCAACAAAATCGCGCATTTCTGCAAGATAAGCGTCAGCAAACCTCGTCAGGAAATGCTCCGCCAAAGAGCGTGTCTCACCGGACGTAGAGAGAAAAATCGCCGGCGTCTGGTAAAGACTGCCAACAAAAACAGATCCCTTGGACCCCACGATCTCCGTACGCACGTCGTATGCATACACCGCCTGCACATAGGATTCGATATTGCCAATCGCTCGCTCGCGAGTAACTGAGGTTGACCAGGCTGGCGACGACATCACCGTACCGCGCGACTTCAGGCCAGATCGCAACTGTTCCGTATGTATGCACCTCGGTGATCTCGTCTCTCATAAGCCAACGCGCAAGATCGAAGTCGTGGATGGTATTGTTGTACAGAATCATCCCGTTCACGTTCGACTGGTAGGCAGCGATCGGAGGTGCTTCTTTGTCGCGTCCCACAGACTTGAACAGGACGGGTTCGCCAATCTCGTGGGCCTCCACTCGTTTCAGCGCCGCCACGTAAGCTGGATCGTAACCTCGCATGAAACCGATCTGAAGCCGGACACCCGACTTGGCCACCGCCTGCAAAGCAGCATGCGCGTCGGCCAGCGTGATTGCGAGAGGTTTCTCATAAAGGATGCCTTTGCCGGCCTCGGCCGCGGCTATGATCGCCCCGGCATGAAACTTGTCGGGAGTGGCGATCACAACGCAATCGAGGTCCTTAAGTTCGACATCGCCTCAAGGCTGTTCTCAGAACGATCGACTTCGAGTTCAGCAGCAACCTGCCGAGCGCGCCCCCCGGCTACATCAGCGACAGCACCCAGACGGGCCTGCGGTACAAGGCGGTGAAGATTTTGAGCGTGTCGCTTGCCCATTTCACCAACGCCGAGCACCCCAACGTTTCTTCATCGAATAGCTATCCTTCAGTCTTAGCGCTTTGACTATATCGGTGCAACGATACCCGAGCGCGGCTGGCTTCTCGCCTTATCAATTCGCGCCGAATTGTATCAGGAAAATCTCGTTTCGTTTTCGCCTTAGATCCACAAACAATACTCCTTTAGGACAACGTAAGACTATATTCGGGACGGACGGTTGGCGGAAAGACCGTATCGTCATTGTGCGTAGGCAGAAGTCAGGGGTAGATCGGCTGGTTGAGGCGGATATGGCATTCTGATAAGCGATTAGATACAAAATGTGCTCGAAAGGCAACGCGGTTGAATGTCAGACTGCGACTGTCAGAACCTCGTTTCCAGGATGTGACTGCGCCGTTTTGGCCTTGAGGAGGATCGGCTTCAGTTCCTTGAACACCGCAGTACACGTTGGAGGGACTCAAGACCGTTCGCGGTCGGAACTCTCCGTACTTCCGTTCGAAGTATTATGTTGTCGACAACATAAGCCCACTTATGTGGCGCAGAGATTTATGTGGCGCTCGCCTCGGGAATGCGCCTAAGGACACGCTGTTTGGCGTAGACAAGCGCCACATAACTTTCCGTTCAGAGACTGCGAAGGAACTTCATGACGCGTGGGTTCTTGCGCCACATCTTTCTCTCGTACCCTTTCCGGCCGGTGTCACAGGCCGCCAGCGCCTTCGCTTTCATCTCAAGATCGACTTCGGCGTAGACATTGGTGGTGTCGATGGAAACGTGTCCCAGCCACGCCCGGATTGTGTTGATGTCTACGCCAGCACGTAGAAGGTGCGTAGCCGTCGTGTGACGAATCGTGTGCGGACTAACTCGCTTTTTCGCCAGAGACGGCACGCTTTCCCTGGCTTGCTTCGCATGCCTTTCGACCAGCGTATGGATTCCGAAGCGAGTCACCGGAGTACCATAGCGATTCAGGAAAACAAGGCTGTCTTGCGGTCGGCCTGCGATCAAGGGAGCCAGAACGGTCATCGTTCGCGGCCACAGCGGACAGAGCCTTGTTTTTGTACCCTTCCCGCACAGCCGCACTGCACCGCCGCGTCTGTTATCCCCGTCGAGATCGGAGATCTTCACCCCTGCCGCCTCGCTCGCCCTCGCGCCGGAGTTGTATAAGAAGAGGAGGAGCGCATGATCTTTCCGACCCTGCTGGGTGGAGGGATCCGGTGACCCGAGCAGCGCATCGATCTCAGCTTTTTCCAGATAAGTAAGCGGATTCTTTCCCGTGCGTTTGAAGGGAACGCTTTGGACTTCCCCGCACCACATCAAGTGCTCAGGGCTGCGTTCCCCGATAAAGTGTGCAAGGGCGTGTATGGCTGACAGCCTCTGGTTGCGAGTTGCGACGCTGCAGCCACGCTCTTCTTCGATGCCCGCGAGGAAGTTCCGTACGGCGTCGGCCGATAAGTCCTCGACCTCCAGAACATCGACAGTTGTCCGCGACTGAAGCGCAAGCCGTGGAAGAAGCAGGCATAACGTATCCCGATAACTGCGTTGGGTGTTCCGCGAAAGATTCCGCTCTGCAACCAGATGTTCCAGCAGGAAACGTCTGATCCAGGGGCCAAGAAGGGAGTCGTTCTTCATTGTTTGCCTCCTGGCGACGCGTACAGTTCGAAGCGATGGCTCGCTTCGTCCAGGAGTTCCTTGGTCATCGTCAGATAGCGCGACGTTTCTCGAAGTCCTACGTGGCCCAGATAGGTCGCCAGGTGCGGAAGAAGACGCTGGACATTCTTTCCTTCGCGATACCAGGTCACAAGCCTTCGCACGGCAAACGTATGCCGGAAGTCATGAAGACGGGGCTGATAGTAGAAACCGTCCGTGCGTTTCACGCCGGCTTCATATCGGATGCGTTTGAACGCCAGCTCTGCGGTCAGATGCGTGACCAGGCGTCCATCGTACGTTGCCAGAAACGGAGTGGTGGTTGAGGAGCCATACTCTTTCCACTTCCTCTCGTAATAGCCTCGAAGGACCTCGGTCAGATCCGAACTCATGGGGACCAGCCTTGTCTTATAGAACTTTGTTTCGCGCACCGTCAGGATCGCGTCACTCAGGTCCACATCCCGGTGCTGCAAGCGAATCGCTTCACCGATACGGAGGCCGGTCCCGTATAGAAGAAGGATCAACGTCCTGATGGTGTATGGCTCAAGGTGCCAGTTCCCACGATGCCGATTGTCTACGACCCGGATCATCTTCTGCACTTCTTCTATGGAGTAGAGGTAGGGACGGAACTGCCGCGGATTCTTCGGCTGGGAGAGCGGAAGCGGATTTCGTGTTGCGTAACCGCGTGACAATGCGAATCGAAAGAAGATTTTCAGGGCTGAGAACTTGTTGAACCACTCCGCTGTCACCGGCCGGTCAGCATCAAGGAACCGGCGAACCGTCTCCGGACTTATGCTGTCGATTTCAACGGGTCCGGCCAAGCGGGCGAAAGCAGTCAGTTTGAGTGCTCGGTTCTTGTAGGTCATGCCGAGCGACTGCTTATAAAGGATGAACTCGTGGACGGCATCGGTGATGTTCACTTGACACCTCCCAGCCCGAGATTGCCCACATCCCGCAGAGCCTGGATCTCTCCGATGCGGTAAAAAGCAGCGGCGCTTTGTTCACACTGCTGGATACAGTCAACGAGCGGTCGCACATCCAAGGCAGCGACTTCGCGCAGGCCAACCAGATCGACCTTGACGTAGATTCGAGTAGCCGCTACCGACATGTGTCCCAGGTGATCCCCTACCTCCTTCAAGGTCAGACCCTGGGCCAGAAGGTGCGTGGCACAAGCATGACGCAACACGTGCGAGCCATATCGCTTAAGCTTCAAGCCGAGCTTCTTTTGTAGCTTCCGAGTCATCGTGGAAAGAGCGCCAACCGAAACCGGTCGATATGGTTGCCTGAGTGTCAGCAAGACTTCTCGTTGCGTGCATCGCGGCCTCACCTCCTTCAGATACCTCAGAAGTGCATTCCCAACCTCGGTCGTCAGGGGATAAGTTTGGGCTTTCCTCTGTTTGGGACGACGCACGGAGATTCTCTCTTCCGCCCAATCGATGTCCTCAAGACGCAGGCAACAGACTTCGCCAACGCGCAGGCCGTAGACCGAGCAAAGCAGGATCGCGCAGCGACTTCTAATCTGAACTGGCGACGTGCCGTTGACGCTGGTGACAAGCTTCTTCACCTCTTCCCATGTCGGCCCTTGCGGCAGATTTTCGTACGTGTAGACCCGGGGTGCGTCGATGGACTCAGCAATGCCGGCCGCGCACCAACCTCGATTGGTGGCAAAGCAAAAGAACGAGCGCAGAGAGTACACATGGAACGAGACGGTGGTCCGCTTCCACCGGCCCGCCACGATACCGGTGAAGTACTTGGTAATCACCACCGGCGACACTGCGGACAGTGGCACGTCTTGTGCGACCAGCCAGGCAAAAAAGGGTTTCAGCGAACGTTCGCGGTTGACAAGCGTAGCGTCGGCGAACCCTCTCTCGTGTTTGAGGAAGGTCAGGAACTGATGCAGGTGGTGGTTGTAGGGTAACGGCTCGCCTTGTGCAGCGTGTATTGATCGGGACATGTTGGTTCTCCTCGCGAAAGAAAATCCACCAAGTATGCCCCTTGCCTTTCCACAACCCCGCGCGATAATGTCGCAACGTTATGCCCCTTCATGCCCGTGAAAAGATCGGAAGAAACGATCCCTGTCCCTGCGGTAGCGGCAAGAAGTACAAGCACTGCTGCCTGCCCGGCTATGCTCCATCTATCGACCACATGTGGGCGCGGCAGCACGAAGAGTCGGACCGCCTGACGGGGGAGCTCACCAGGTTTGCCTTGCGTAAGTTCGGGGAACGGATCTATGAAGCGTGGCAAGACTTCAACATGCGCGACGTTCCGAAGCCGCTGGAAGAGGCCGCAGACGAACGTCAGATCTTCATGCCCTATTTCTTGTTCCAGTGGAATCCGGACGCTCGGCGGACCACCGCGCGCGGGCAGGGCGGCGTGGTGGTTCGCTGGTACATGCTGGAGAAGTCGAAGCAGCTAACCGCGATGCAACGGATGTTTTTGGCGCAGGCTACAACACAGCCGCTGAGCTTCTACGAGGTCGTTTGGAATGAACCCGGTGAGCGCATGAGGGTGTGGGACGTTCTGATTGGCGGAGAAACCGAAGTCATCGAGCGATCGGGGTCGCGACACTTGCGGCCGGGAGACCTGCTTTTTGCCCAGATCTGGCACCAGCCCGAGCTTGCCGTGTTCGGCAGTATGGCACCCATCTGCATTCCGCCGGACAAGAAGATCGAAGTCATCGAACTCCGAAACAAACTGAAGAAGAGAATCGCCAAAAAGAATCGTTATCTGGCGCCGCACGACCTGTTGCGATATGCGGATCTGATTCGCGCCACCTACCTGGACATTCGGGACCGGCTATTCGCTCCGCCGGTGCTGTGCAATACGGACGGCGACCCGCTGCTGTTTCACACGCTGACGTTTCGGATCGAGTCGGCGGAAGCGGCGTTCGACGCGTTGGCCCCATTGGCAGTGGGACATTCCCGTGAGGAGTTGCTCGACGATGCGGAACTGAGCGACGACGGGAAGCTGCGGAAGGTGGACATCGATTGGATCAAGGAAGGCAATCGTAAGTTTAAAACTTGGGACAACACCATCCTGGGCCACATCAAGATTTCCGAGGGACGTGTGATCGCGGAGGTGAACTCGGAGAATCGCGCCAAACGGATGCGCAAAGAGATTGCGAAGCGGCTCGGTTCGCTGGCGGTCCACGAAAGCACCATCGCCCAAACGCTGGAAGAGATGCGGAAGAATACGCCACAAGATGCAGAGGAAGCAGAACTGCACGACGCCGAGATGGAGGCGCTGTTGGCCGATCCGGAAGCCAGGAAGTTCCTGCAAGCCACCATGCAGAAGCAAGTCGAAAGCTGGATTCACCAGAAGATCCCTGCGTTGGGCGGGCGCACGCCGTCGGAAGCCGTTCGTGATCCAGACGGCAAGGAAATGGTGGAAGCACTGCTTCTCGATTGGGAGCGCCGCGATGAACGAGATGTTTCTCCGAATCAGATACGCCCTGACATTAGTGTGCTTCGCCGCCTGTTGAACCTGGCTCCCCAGGCATCCTGAGTCTCTCACCTGACTCTACTACTCCACAATTATGTGGCGCTAGTCTGCCGTGATCCACCCGTGTTTATGTACGTCCCCGAGGCGGACGCCACATAAATCTCTGCGCCACATAAAAAGTAGAGGTCGTGAACCATACGTGCGAGATAGTTCCGCGTCCGCCAACTTGCCTTCCTACCCCTGCGCCAATAAGTTCCAGACATGCATGGAAGTCGCTTGCCGGTTTGACCACGCATGGTAAGGAATGAATGTCAGCAGAACGGAGCGCGCTTTCGATGATTCCCCAAGATAACGGGCGTAGAGTTGCTTCTCTGAAGTGCCGCCTCATAAGCCGGTATGGTGCAGCACCATCGTCCCACCGGCATGTCAGTCCTAAATTCGGGGTGAAATTGGTCCGCGGGATGACGTCCGGGATTAATCGCGACATCTGTCAAGGACACACCAGCAGGCTGATCGATCTCTTCCAGCCAGTAAATTAAGAGGTAGGCGCTGAAGCGCAACCCGCCCACTGTCGTCCGCTACATTCGCCGCAATCATCTGCGGCACCACCTCCAGGCTCAGGCGAATCACATCACCCTTCTTCGAGCGACGCCGAATGGGAACATACTCTCCGAAGGTCACACCTGCCACCGCCTTCCCATTCACAGACAGTTCCGCGGCTCGGCCCAGCCGGGAACCGCACATAGAAGGTAAACTCCGTGTCTTCGGCAGGGGCAACAGTCATTTCGAGGTCGCCTTCCCACGGATATCTGGTTTTCTGTGTAACCTTCAGTCCGATACCATTCTCCAGACGCCAGTCTAATTCCGAACTTTCGTAGAAATGTACGTAATTCCATCAGCACTGGTGCTGTAGAAATACGCCGGCAACGATCCAAACGTACGCTCGAGGTTCGGCGGACAACAGGTTACGTCGTACCACGGATTCCGTATCTTGTCTCAGTCGACGAATCAAAACGCAAGCGGATTGCGGTAGCAGTCCGACTCCGAGACAAAGGCCGACGACAAACACTCGGGAATACACCGGACAGTGATCAAAGTCGGGGTGGCCGACTTCAACAATTCCACCACACGGCAAGCGTCGATCAGATTGGAATCGCCTTAGCCAGCTTTCGAGACGGGCGCAGTATGAATCGCTTCCCGGGTCATCTGCCCGTCAAGCATGCGCCAAATGCTAAGCGGATTCGCGTCCTGCAACTCCTCGGGCAAGGCATAATCAGGGAAACTTTGATAGCAGACTGGCCGAGAGAAGCGAAAGATGGCTTGACTTCCCACCGAGGTGGAACGGCCATCGGACGTCGCCGGGTACGGTCCTCCGTGCACCATTGCGTGGGTGACCTCGACTCCTGTGGGAAATCCGTTCAGCACAAGGCGACCAACTTTCGATTCGAGAATCGCAATGAGATCCGCGTAATCGCGCAGATCGCCTTCTGTGGCATGAATGGTCGCGGTCAGATGCCCCTCGAGGTTGTGCGCAATTTTAAGCAACTCTTCGCGCTCGCAATGCTGCACCAGGAGCGTAGTCGGACCGAAGACTTCGTGCGCGAGATCGGGATTCCCAAGAAATGACGCAGCATCCGTCTCGAACAAAACGGCGCCGACGCCGAGTTCGGATCCTTGATTCGCGGCAGCCATCACAGACGTAACAGCGGTCTCATTTTTTCTTGCCGACACGGCGGAACGATACGAAGAGTGGATACCAGCAGTGAGAAGATGAAAATCCGCGGGCTCGTTGACCAGGTCGCGCAACTTCTGCACGAACGTGGTCTGATCCGCGACCTGCGGGAGGAAAACCATTCCAGGCTTGGTGCAAAACTGCCCAGCACCCAGCGTGAAGGACGCGTGCAGACCGGAAGCGATCTTCTCGCTCTGCTCGCGCAATGCGCCAGGAAGCAAGAAAACCGGGTTGGTGCTGCTCATTTCGCCGAAGAACGGAATGGGCTCTGGGCGCGAAGCCGCCAAGTCCATCAAAGCCCTTCCTGCATTACGCGAACCGGTGAAGCCCACGGCCTTGACGAGCGGGTGAGTCACTAGCGCGACGCCTATCTTCACGCCGCTGTCGAAAAGCAAAGAAAAAACGCCTTCGGGTAGACCGCTCTCCCGTACGGCGGCCCGAATCGCCAGTCCGGCAAGTTCGCTGGTCCCAGGATGTGCGGGATGGGCTTTCACGATGACGGGATTCCCGGCCGCCAGAGCCGAAGCCGTGTCTCCCCCAGCAACCGAGAACGCCAAAGGAAAATTGCTGGCGCCAAACACAGCTACCGGGCCGAGAGGGCGCAGCAGGGATCGAATGTCGGACTTTGGAAGCGGCTTGCGATCCGGATCCGCGCGGTCGATCCGGGCAGCAACCCAGGAACCTTCTTCCGCCACTTGTGCAAACAAACGCAGCTGGCCGCAAGTGCGCGCGGCCTCGCTCTGCAGGCGCGGTTTTGGCAAGGCCGTTTCAAGGTGAGCGCGCTCGACAAGCTCGCTAGTGCGCCCCTCGATGTTCCCCGCAATGCGCCGGAGAAATGCCCCGCGCTCGCGCCCCGAGGTTCGAGCATAGGTTAAAAACGATTCGGAAGCCAGATGAGCTGCCGATTCCACTTCGGCAGGCGTCGCCGGAGAGAAAGCCGGATCCAAACGTTCCCCCGTTGCGGGGTTGACGGCGTAGAAATTCTCGAGTGCTGCCATGCCTTCCCGGAAGCCGAGGAGCGATCGTCCGTTCAATGTAGCCATCATAAGAGACCTATTTTTGGTCAGGCAACGCATAGCTGACCACTGACTGGGGCCGATGCTGAAGGGCATCACGGATGATTTTGAGGGTCTGCTCGAGTTCGGCCCCTACCAATTCCAGGCGGGGCGGTCGCACACGTACATTGCCCATTCCGACCTCGGCTTGCACCAGCTTAATCAACTGCACGAAATTGGAGACGGTATCCATGCGTAGTAAAGGTAAAAACCAACGATACAGTTCGAAAGCTTTATCTGCTTCACCGTTGATACCGTAAGTGAGCAGATCAACGGATTCGCGCGGCAAGGCATTGGCCAGCCCGGCAATCCATCCGGTTGCCCCCACGCCAATCGCCTCCAGCACCGCATCGTCGACACCGACAGAAATCTCGAGACGCTGGTCGATGAGTGCGCGAATCGCAGAGACGCGCCGCACGTCGGTGCTCGATTCCTTGACGGCCTGAAAGTTCGGGTGCTCGGCGGCGAGCTCGCTGATGTGTTCGGGGAGGAAATCCGTGCCGTAGGCAATCGGGTTGTTATAGAGCATGCATGAGAGCGGGGTCGCACGGAAGACAACGGCGACATGAGTCTTCATCTCGCGCCAATCACCCTTGTAGAGGTAGGGAGGCAAGACCATGAGGCCGTCGCAGCCTTGATCCGCCGCAGCTTTGGCGAGAGCAACGGCTTCTGACGTGGTAAGCGCCGAGATGGAGGCCACGACAGGGCCACGGCTGCCCACTGCATCGACACAGGCGCGTAGGACCTCCAGCTTCTCGTCGAAAGACACCGTCGAGCCTTCTCCGAGCGAACCGAGCGCCACGATCCCCGAGCATCCGTTATCGAGTAACCAGCGGCAGTGTTCGGCCATGAAGGCACGGTCGACGTGCAATTCTTCGGTGAAGCAGGTAGTGATAGCGGGCATCACACCCTTCCAGTTCATCAGTGGCCTCCTGGGACCAATTGTTCGTGGGCTCCGGGCAATTCGCGAACGCAGCCAGAGCTTCCAGGCGAGCGGGAAAGATAGGAGGTCGCACGGAATCCGGATTCCGGTTGAAGAGAAATTGGATTGCGGGACCGCGCCCCGGGCAGGTCTCTCCGGCTAGTCATCGGTTCTCACATCCATTCCGGGCTCACACAAGACCTGGCAGCTTCTGCGATGCCGAGTGCCGTTGATTGTCACGCGACACTCGAAGCAAATCCCCATTCCGCAGAGTGGACCGCGGGAAGTGCCGCTGACGGAAGTCCGGCATGGCATGGCCGCCAGCATCGCGGCCACCGCCACGCTCGTGCCGGCAGGGACTTCCATGGTCACGCCGTTCATCTTCAGAACCAGAAGATCAGACATGGACGTGCACCTGCTGGACCCTAGATGGAAGATACGGAGCAACGGGGATCTCCGGTTCCCGACCAGTCAGTTGATCGACAAGAATTCGAGCCGTTCCAAGTGAAGTGGTAATACCGAGCCCCTCGTGCCCAGTGGCCAGCCAGATGGAATCGTCAAGGTGCCACGGTCCAATCAATGGCAATTTATCGGGGGTCGCGGCCCGAAAGCCGGTCCAGCAGCGCACCAGCGAGAGACGCCCGATGCCCGGCATGTAGGACTGCGCTCTCTGCAACATCCGGGCCAGCATTCCTGCATCCACTTCCGGGTGGTCGGCTCCATACTGACGCGACGATCCGATCAGCATCTGGCCAGTTCGGCGGGGCTGCACGTTGAAGGCGACTGAATCGCTGGTCATGGAATGAGCGCTCTTGAGATAACCGAGTTCCACAAGTTGATGGCGCACGTATCCGGGATAGCGATCGGTGATAGCCAGGTGGCCCTTGCGTTTTCGGATGTCGAGTTCCGGTGTCAGCTCGGGCGCCCATGCACCAAGGGCGTTCACAACCGTATTGGCGCGGACTTCTGAGCCGTCGTCGCAAGTTACGCGGCCGTGGCGAATCGCACGAACGGCACAACCCAAGCGAATCGTAGCTCCGCCAAGTTGAGCCCGCTCCATCAGAAACCGTGCCGCACAGGGCGGGTAAAGCACGGCGTCCCCGGGGACGAGCAAGCCGCCTTTCATACCTTCTCGCAAATTTGGTTCGAGAATGTGGAGGGTTTCGGCGTTCAGGATTTCCGTTACAACTCCTCGTTCACCATAATATTTGTGCTTGCGGTGGATTTCCTCCATCTCCTCATCGTCGACCGCGACCCAGATCGTGCCGCACTTGTCGTATTCCACGTCGGCGGGCAACTCAGGGCGCAGCGCCTGCCATAAGCGCTGCGAGAAGTGGGCCAACGCAAACTGGGCTTCGGAGTCGTCCATGACCACGATATGGCCCATCCCTGCTGCTGTGGCCCCCCCGCCCACTGTGTCGCGGTCGAGCAAAACAACTTTCAGTCCGCGCCGTGTACACTCGTCGGCACAGGCAGCGCCCACGATACCGGCTCCGACAATGGCAACGTCATAGCTTGTTGCGTTCACGCGCGGATGCCCATGCAAAGGGGATCGCGAGGATCAAGCACAAGATCGGCTTCGGCATTCACGAAAGCAGATCCTTTGATGCTTGGGTATACCTTTCCGTCCCGAACCGTGATTCGGCCTTCAAACACACTCCCCACGATGCTTTCCTGTTTCCAGACCTGCTCTTCATGGAGCTTGCCGTCAGCATAGAGGCAGGCCAATTTTGCGCTGGTGCCGGTCCCGCAGGGAGAACGGTCGTAGGCTTTGCCCGGACAGAGAACGAAATTCTTACTATCGACGCCCGGTTTCCGGGAGGGTCCATACAGTTCGATGTGGTCGATTTCCTGACGATCGTCCCCAGTGATTCCGGCATGGCGCAGGGCCTTGCGAATCTCCCATGTGAATTTCGTCAATTCGTCGATGTTGCTCAATTCCAGCTTCATAGGATGGTCGTGAACCAGAAAGAACCAGTTTCCACCCCACGCGATATCGCCCTGGATCGGCCCGTAACCGGGCACCTTGACGTTCACACCAGTCCGGCTCCGATAACTCGCGACGTTGTTCACAGTCACTTCGCCGGTGTCGTGCAGAATCGCGCCAACGATTCCAACGGGTGTTTCAATAGGGTGCTCGCCCGGTCGAATTTTACCCAGATAGTGCAGAGTGGCGACTAGGCCGATGGTGCCATGTCCGCACATGCCGAGATAACCCACATTATTGAAGAAGATCACGCCGGCGGCGGAGGAAGTCTCGGTTGGCTCGCAGAGCAGAGCACCGACAATGACATCAGATCCCCGGGGCTCGTTCACGACTGCCGAGCGAAAGTCATCATATTGAGCCCGAAAACACCCTAAGCGGTCGGCCAAAGATCCGCTGCCGAGGTCAGGGCCACCGCTTATGACCAGACGGGTCGGCTCGCCACCGGTGTGGGAGTCAACGACTCGAATCCGTCGGGGAGTCCGCGAGGTCATGCAGTGGTTTCACCTGTAGGTCAGAGGTCGTTGAAGTTCCAGCGTTAACGCCTTACCCTCGACGATTTCGCACGCGTGGCCGTATTTTATGGATACAATATGCAATCGTCAAATTCGCATCGGGGCGGCAGCCTGCTTGTTACACATCCCCGAAAACCTCACTCCCGAAGTGTGCACCGTCGATTGCGCGTCAAACAGCCCGAAGCACACCCCTCATTGGACGCCGGGATATTCAATGGTGCCGTCGTTGTACATTTTTGGTGGCCAGCGTCATTGAAGTGATCCTGTTTGCGTACCGGTTAGGAATTTCAATTTATGTTGGTCTGCGAGGCTGGGACCGCCGTAGGACAGACCCGCGCGTGGAGGTTGCCGATCTCCAGAGGGCTGAGTGAAGAATGAGGGTCCTAAGCTATTCCGACTGGGACGCCGCCGACTGGTTTCTTTGGAGAAATGCTCGAAAGAGTCGCGTAACGCGATTAGGGAACGCTTTCCTGCCTGTATACAATACAGACTGTAGTTTGCCCTAGCTGTTGTTGGGAACGGTTTCCATCAATACTTCCGATGAGCTTAGGAACGACACCCGAATCTGCCATTCCGCGTATGTCTCTGACATTGGCGGTCGCCGACAAGCTGCGCGATCAGATCATTCGAGGGGAGATTGCGGAGGGAACGCAGCTCCGCCAGGATGCGATCGCAACGCAGTACCGTGTAAGCCGAATTCCGGTTCGCGAGGCGCTTCGACTGCTGGATGCGGAAGGCCTCATTACGATTGTTCCCAACCACGGCGCAATTGTGCCGGCACTGTCGCCCGACGACATTGAGGAATTATTTTCCATTCGCGCCCTTCTGGAACCACAGGTCCTGAAGCGCTCGATCCCGCAGCTGACGGAGGAAGATTTTTCAGAGGCAGAAGAAATTCTGCGCACCTATATGAGCGAACTGCGGAGGGAGGATCACGTATCAGGCTGGGGCCGCCTCAACTGGCAGTTTCATTCCGCGCTGTACTCGCGCGCGAACCTGCCACGATCGATGGCCATCATTCGCAACGTCAACAACAGCGGCGAGCGATACACGCGTCTGCAGCTCTACCTGACGCACGGCATCAAGCGTGCCAACGAAGAGCACCACAAAATCCTGCACCTATGCCGCCAGCGCGATACTGCGGCGGCTTGCACACTTTTGCGCGAACATATCGAGAACGCAGGACAATCGTTGAAGCAGGCACTGCTGGAGCGCAGGGACTCAACGCAATCGTCGAAGGACAATCACCGTCCGCCAAAATCCTAGGTAACGCCGAATTTTCCGGCGGCATTAAACATCCCAAGAGCCAGGTACGCCTCAAGAGACCCTTCGTCTAGCTTGATGACTCGCGAGAAATGGGCGCTTGCGTACTCCCACCGCCCGGCCTGCCGCGCCGACTCCCCAAGCATGAATTCCGCCGGGCGCCCTCGGGATCGATCTTCAGCTCTTCCTCAAATTCCTTGTTGGCGCTGGCTTCGTCGGGGGGCGACGTCGCCAGAAAGATTCGCCCTAATCGATAATGAATTCCACGCGCGGCCGAGTTCTGCTCGAGTATCTTCCTTGTATTGCGCTGTTGCTTCGTCCCACTTGCCCTGCGATTCGAACCCCTCAGCCTCAACCTTTGCGCCTGTTGCGAAACCGGAGCTCGCGCCGCCAGCTCTTGCAATGCACGCGTCGCGAGTTCCGAGAAGAAGTGCGTCGTCGTGAACAGGACTTCGGGGTCTCCTTGAAAATCGCGTGCAGTCGGAACAACGCAGCCGCGGCAGCCTCAGAGTCGTCGAGGCTCATGGCACACGGAGCAGTAGCCATACTGACACGATATTCCGGGTCCTTGTCCGCGCGATGCGCAGCTCCGCCCTCTCAGCGTGGAAGAACTTCTCTACACCGTCCCCAACACGAAGAGTACTTAACCGCGTGGTGTCTGAAGATCGGGCCGCGCCCCGTGAGATGCTCCTGCACCGTCAGGCCTCTCGGTATTCAACCCTGAACTCGCGACAAGCGTTGATCTCCGAAAAGGACGCCAGACGCGTTCGTCAAATACTGTTCATCACTAAGCCTCTCCACCAGTTCGTCGGGAAATGGAGAGATTTCGCTCTGCAAATACGTGGCCAGCTCGCGATAGATTTCGCGCCGCGCGTAAGCGGCTAGTTCGTTGCGGCGGCGCAGTGCATCTTGAATTAGAGTTGCCAGTTCCGGCGTCGCGGCTCGGCGAAGCTTCATCGCGATTGCAGGATAATCCATGAAGGAGTTGTACTTTTGCCGCATCCAGAATTCGTCCGGGGGCGCAGCCAGCGGCGTTTGGCGTACGACGAGGGTTCCAGCTACGCGGTCACCGAAGCGCTGCATCAGCGGACTGGTTAGTACGGACAGTCCTCCGAACAAATAGGCGAACGGCAACGCATCAAAAACGCGCATCAGATTCCGTACCCACGCCTGTTCCATCTTAAGGGGAAGGCCGTCCTGGTCAATCACGCGCAAATGGAAGAGGCGCTTTCCAATCGTCTGCCCGTTCCAAAAGCCTTCGAGCAATGCACTATAGGCGAAACCGATCGCAAACTCCGCGAGCGTAATCACCATGAAGCCAAAACCGGGGGCTTTGGAGAAAATCCAGTAGATGAGCAGCCCAATCCCGTTCACCGTGCCCAATACGATCGCGGTATCGAGCAGCATGGCGTAAAGGCGGCTCGGGGGGCCGGCCAAAGGCAAACGAAAGAAGACGCCTTCCGGAGTCAAGATGGTCAGCTCGGCAGCTGTCGACGCACGCATTGACTGAGTGTCTTTCATCTGTTCTCCGAGGGAACGGTCGAGCGCGCTGCCTCACCGATCTTTCTACGTCCGATCAACAGTAGGTAGATCGTCAGCAGCACGAGTTCTGCCGCGGCAACCGCAACTTTGAATGCATAGGGCAGGACGGGGGCGTGATGCTGGGAAAAGAAGGCTTCCATGAGTCCGGCCCAAACCAGCATCATCGCCAACCCGGCGACGAGCACCAGCCACTCGCGCATCGATTGACGGACATTGCGATCCTCACGCCGATGCAGCAGCAGGCGCGCCAGGTAAAAGCCCGCTTGGCCGGCGATCAGGATTGACGGAATCTCAAAGACGCCGTGAGGCAGCAGCCACGCGGACATGAACAGTCCGAAGCCCTGCTGCGTGTAATGAACCGCTACGGCTCCGAGCAGCACGCCATTTTCAAATAGAAGAAGCGCCGTCCCGATGCCAAACGTTACCCCGAGAGCCGCGGCGAGCAACGCTACCTGGATATTGTGCCTGATCAGTTGCGCCGAGAATGCTGCTTCGGTCTGTGCGGAGTGCAGGTGCCGCCCCTGTCCTTGCTCTTCTTCATGCACGCGCTGGCCGGGATCGCGGAGATAGTCGGCCGGAAGCAGCACATCGACCGAGGCAGGATCGTAGTGGACGGCGAGTCCGCCCAAGGCGCAGCCGAGCAGCGTGATGAGCATAGCCAGCGCGAAATAGCGGGAGTGCCGGCGGAATGTTTCCGGAAACGCCGTGAAAATCCTCAGCCAGCTGCGCGGCTGCCAGATCTCCGAGCGCGTCGGAGGAGCATAGTACAGCTCCGCATAGGCTCGCGCCACGAGCCGCTCTAGATACTGTCTGAGTTCGTGCGCCATGGTGCCGTGTGTGACGCGATTCAAATCCGCGGCAGCCTGGGCGTAAAGCTCTTGCAGTTGTTCGGCCTCCGCTGGATTCAGCCGACGGTCCGGCCGGCTTTCTAGCGCGGCGAGCAGCGATTCGAGGTCGCGCCAACGTGGCCGCGCCTGCGCCTGAAATCGTTCGAGATCCAAGATCACAGCCGTTGCTCCCGCTTGCTTTGGAGATATCCTTCGACGGCGGTTCGCAGGAACTTCTCTGCAGGAATGTACCGGAGCTGCACGTCGAGTTGGCGCAGTTGCCGCGCCATCGCGGCGAGCCGCTGGTTTTCTCGATCGCCCGCCAGCGCCGCGTATACATCCTGATCCGTCTTCAAATGCTCGCCTGGCGAGAATGCCGGCCGCACATGAGCCGGCAAGATGCTGGTCATCAGGAGGGCATGGGACGAGCGGACGAGGCCAACGCCGCGCCGCAACGAGTCCGAAATCGAGCGCTCGGTCAGGTCGGCGAGCAATAAGAGGTAGGCGCGCCGCCGCAGGCGAACCCGAATGTCGGCGAACAACGCCTCGTAATCCGCCGTCGTCGGCGACGGCTCGACGTTCAGCAGGCGATCCCGAAACTGGTGCAACTGGGATTGGCCGCTCCCCGCGCGCAGCCAGGACTTGGCTCCATCCGCGTAAGTGACCAGACCAAATTCATCACCGAGTTCCAGCGCGACGGTCGCTCCCACCAACGCTGTTTCCACGGCGAGATCCAGCATGCGTCGCGGCGCGCGTTTTTGTGGAGCGGAGCTTTCGGAGTTCGTGGCTGGATCGAGGGTGGTCGCGGATGCCCGCGACTGGTCCACGACAAAATAGACTTCTTGCTTTTGCTCCCATTGGAAAAGCCGGGTGACCGGAGCGGCCCGGCGTGCCGTCGATTTCCAGGCGATCTCGGAATAGGTGTCGCCGGGTTGATATTCGCGCAAGCGCTCAAAGTCGCGGCCGTGCCCGGTCCAGGGCGTCTGCCGCGAGGCCACGAGCATGCGGTAAACCGGGCTGCGCAGAATCTCCTGTCGCCCGGGCCGCAAATTCGCCTCGATCCGTAAAGGCACGGGCACATCAAACCATCGCCGCAGACGCCAGAGCCGGAAGTTCGACTGGCGCTCGACGCCAATCCGCGGTCCGGGCCACAGGCCGCGACGAAGCAAAGCGATTTCCGCCGTCCATGGCCAGAGTTGAAGGTGCGTCGCTGGAGTTGATCCATCTGCGGGGGAATCGGGCCGCGCGAGCCTCAGGCGTTGCGGATCGTTTTTCACGCGGAAGGCGGTTTCGCTATCTGGTGTTGCCGGCATGATCGCGACGCGGATGTCGTTGCGCAGCGAGCTCCGCGCGGAGCCTGTGATCGCGAATGAAACCTGGATGGTCTGTCCTTCGCGCCCTCGGAGCCCTTTGTCGGGCTGCAGGAAAACCGGAGCCCATGCGTCGCGGGTGAGCCACAGGGCGATCGCGTCGTAACCCATGAGCAGCGCGACAGGAGTGGCGATCAGGGCGAACCACAACCATCCGCGCGCAAACCATGGCACGACGCACGCCGCAGCACCGAGCAGACCGATGATCCACACAAGCGATTCCTGAGGACTGAGGAGCGATCCCGCGGGGCGGAGGGCGATTCGCTGCAATGTGTTGGTACGCACGGGCGGATTCGGGTGTGCTGGTTCCGCAGTGAGTTCGAGCGTGGCCGTCATAGCTGCGCCCTGCGCACCAACGTCCGTTGAGGTTTTGATTCCAGCCGTCATGGATTCACTTGCTTCAATGTTTCGGCCGACCAAGTACTATTCATGCGGTCTACCGCGGTACTTCGACCAACTCCAGCACCGCGTTGATAACCTCGCGAATCGTGACGCCTTCCATCTCGAATTCCGGCCGCAGGAGCATGCGGTGCTCCAGTACAGGCGCAGCCAGGGTCTTTACGTCCTCGGGCGCGACGAAATCGCGCTCCTCGAGAATCGCGAGCGCCCGGGAGGCCGTCAACAGTGCGAGTGTGGCTCGCGGCCCAGCGCCAACCCAGACTGCGGCGTGCTGCCGGGTCTGTCGAGCCAGGCTGACGATGTAACCACTGATGGCGTCACTGACACGCACCTGCGCTGTCGCGGCTCGCAACTGTTCGAGTTCGCCGGATTGCAAAACCGGCACGCGCAAGTCCTCATCTAAGCGTCGCTCCGGCGCATCGCCTCCCGCGACGAGTCGGGCCAGTTCGTTTTCGTCTTCGGCAGCCGGATAGTCCATGCGAATTTTTACGAGAAAACGATCCTTCTGAGCCTCCGGGAGCGGGTACGTGCCTTGATGCTCAATCGGATTTTGCGTCGCAAAGACGACGAAGACCGGGGATAGGGCGCAGGTTTCGCGATCGATCGTCACCTGGCGCTCTTGCATGGCCTCGAGCAGTGCTGACTGTGTTTTCGCAGGTGCGCGATTGATTTCGTCCGCCAGCAGGAAGTTTGTGAAGATGGGTCCGCGAACGAGCCGGAATTCCTGCGTCCTCAGGTCGAAGACGCTTGTGCCGGTGACGTCCGCCGGCATCAAGTCGGGCGTGAATTGAATGCGCTGAAAGTCACCCGCCACGGCGCGCGCCAGTGCTTTCACCAGCAGCGTTTTCCCGACGCCGGGCACACCTTCGATGAGCGCGTGTCCGCCAGCAAGCAGCGTTACGAGAGCGAGATTGATCGCTTCGTTCTGGCCGACGATTACGCGGCCCAGGGCTTCTCGAACACGCCGCGCTCCGCTCGTGACCATCGCTAAGGCCTCGGGCGATTGCGTTGCTCCGCTTGCAGACTGTGCCTGGCCGTCCAAACCCAGTACCGGCTTCTCGTTCATGCGATCTGTGCCTCCAAGAAAATCATCATCGGTTCAGCGTGGAATTCTCAGGCGCACCACGGGCGACGTGAGTCAGGCCCATTGCGGATGCGTGGCGTTCGGCGATCAACTGGCTCAGTTCCTTATATCCGGCCAGAGGAGGCTGCGTGAGCGCGGTGCGCAGCCGCGGGCCCCAAAGTGGATCCGCAGAAATGGCCTGTGCATCCTGCGGCCGGGAGCGGCGGAACTGCTCCCAGCACTCAGCCACGACATTTTCTTTCGTGATGCTCCGCTGAAGCAGGCGGCGCGCCGCGACTCCGGCGACTTCGCCATGACGTACGATCTCGGTACTGGAGTTGTGCGCAGGCCGTCGCACCAGGTCGCCACTCATACTCCACAGCAACGCGAGCAAAGCCGCCCAGAAGAGCAGCAGGGCAGCTTGCAACCGGTATCGCTGCACCAACCAGAGCACACCCTGATCCTGATGCAATCCGTGTAGTGTTTCGTCGACCCAGATGACCGGCCGGCCGCCTGCAAGAAAATCCAGCAGCACCGGGTTGCGATGCGTCTTGATCACTTCGTTCAATAAGAACGACTTTTGACTCGCGGCGATGATTTCGCCCTTTCCCACTCGCCGCATTGCCATATAGACATGATCAGAAGTTTCAGCCTTGGAATCGGCTGTTGAAGCCCCGCCGTAGAGCGCAGTCCACTGCGCATCGGTCTGGAGCCACGGTGTATCGTCGGGGATATACATCGTCTCACTGTCCGCCGGCATGGCGGGGAGATCGGGCGGCAGCCAGGTTGTTGTGTGCTTGTGTGCAGTGCGGTCCCAATCCCACTTGTTCTGAACTTCCCAGCCTTGGGACTCGGATTTCAATTTGCCACGGAGGTCGATCAGAACGACGCGGCCGCCGCGCGCAAGGAAAGCTTCCAGGCGTTCGCGAAACTTAGCTTGCGCGCTTTTTCCATTGTTCCTTGCCCAATCGTAAGGGGAGTAGCCCCCGATAATGAACGCTGCCGTATTCGTCGCGTCCAGATCGGCGAGGGCGTCCTCATCCTGACCGCGCTTCACCTGGTACCCGGCGCGCGCATAGGAATCGAACAAGAGGCTGGCGCCGTAAGGGTCCTCGCGAAAGCTGGATCCCGCGTCGCTCGTGTTCGACTCATTCTGATGTGCCATGACCAACAGAACCGCGAACACCGCGGCAAAAATCGCAGCAGCCAGCAATGGACCCCGCCAATTAAGCACGATGCTCTTGCCCGGCTTACCGTCAGACATGGCTGAGTAGCTCCCATTGATCTTGGCGGTAGGCGGCGACTGCTTCTGGCGTCACCGTATAGGACCCGTACCAAACGCGATCGAACTGGCGCAAACTGCCGCGCAGTCGTTCAGGAATTTCTGCGCGCGACGAAACGGCTGCCTGCGGGCGTCTCCGCCATCGGCGCGTAAACTCATCGAGATATTCGCGATTGGTGCGATCGCGGCGGATCGTCAGCCACTCGCGGCGCGCCAATCCTGCAAGCAGGCCGAGGTATGCCGCGCGCAGGGCGAAACGCAACTCGCCCTTCCCTTCCAGCTGCTTTGCCAAGGCGAACCATTCGTCCTCGGAACGCTCGCTGGCTAACGCCGTCTCGCTCAAGTCGGGTAGCGGAGTGATTGCCTGAGGAATGGAGAGCGAGGCCGTCTCCTTTCGGCGACGCAACCACAAGAGCACGCCCCCTGCTCCGAGGGTCAGGATCCCGATGACCCACAGCCAAACGCGAAGGTCCTTTAACCGCCAGGGATTCTTCGCGTTTCCCGGCGAGAGATTCAGCCCGCTGGGCAACAGTTTGCGGAGGAAGTCGCGGAACGCTTTCCAAGCACGTTTGATCTGAAACTCGATCTTCTCCAGCAGCTTGTCAAACCAGGTGGGCGGACTCGGGTGTTCGGCGTCGTGCCAGCGATAAATCGCGCGCCGCGACTCGACATCCAAGGCCTGGCGTAATTGTTGAACCCGGACCTCGTGGGCGGAATCCGTGGGAGATTCTGCTCTGTTGGGCGGTGGCGTCGTCTGTTGTGCGGGCGCGGACCGCGGGATGCCAACAAGAAGTGCAGCCAGGACGACTAATGCACCGATCAGTCGGCTGCGGGCCGGGATGGAAGCAATCATCTCGGCTTTCTTCTGTTGCTCGCGCGGCAGACTCGCCAGCAAGCCGCGCAAGTCGTCGCCTTCGCGCCTCGATCGCAGATGCTGATACACAATAATAAAGGAGCACTTGACGATTGGGTCCATTGCCAGCCATGCACCCGCGAACAACGCAAGCCAGAACGCGGAACTTTGGACGAGCGCGAATATTCCTGCTGGAGTAGACAGGAGTGTGTTTACGCCAAGAATCGAGTGCAGGAGCTGAGGAACCACCACCGCAATGATTAGAGCATTCAGCCAGACGGCGATCCAGATAGGAACGAGCATCAAGAACAGCAGGACGCTCCCGCCGAACCATTGACTGGCAATCGCCAGGCATCCGCGGAACGAATGCCTCTCGGCGCCGTCTTCGGTCGCTTCAAGACTGGCAAACTGACAAGCACTGTAAAACCACGATGCCCCGGCGAAGGTTGGCAGGGTGCTCAGGGCAGCGGCGCTCAGGACGATCTTCCACGCAAGCAATCGGCCCACGGCTGTGGCCCTCGCAGACGCGCCTACGGGCTTCAATGTCGGCGTGCCAAACGCTCGCTCGCGAACGCGCTGCATGTAACTGCCAACCATGCAAACGCGCAGAAGATAGGCTGCGGCGAGTAATGCCGCTTCCATGAGGATTACGCCATCGGATACCTGGATCTGGCCGTTCACGACCCAGATCGGAATGAAACAAAAGGCCAGAGGCGCGCTGCCTAAGTAGTAACGCCATGCCTCTTGCACAAACGTTGATCGAAATAATGCGAAGCCGCGTTCGAGTGCCTCAAGCGGATTCAGCCGGCTTCGCCGACCGCGCCCCGGGAGCGCGCGTGCCTGCAGCGAAGAGGCTGGACTCAATGCGGCTTCACTCATTGTTCTTGCTCGGGCAGTCGGTCAGCGGCGACCTGGCCGAAAATCAGATGCTCCTCCGGTGTATGCACTCGCCACTGCAGCATCGCGAAGAAGAGCGCCATCAGAGAGGCCAGCGCGGCGAGTCCGGCGACGACCTGCTGGAAGCGGCGCATCAAGGACGGCTTTGGCGCAGGCGGACGGGCCATCCGGCGGAGACACGGCGGACAGGCGAGCTTGCCCTCTTCGTCGGTTACGCATTCACGACAGAATGTTCCTCCGCAATGCGGACAACGCGCTGCCGCCTCACGTAGCGGATGAAACAAGCAGCGAGCATGGCGCAAACTTGTCGCGGTCGCGGCTGGAGTGTTAGAGGCCAATCGTCTGTGAGGCGTCTGCGATGGAAGGGGTCGCGGACGGCGCTTCGGAGTTCATTTGGACGGAGACGACAGCCGGCGGCACGTTGGGTACAGGAACGGCCTGTTGCACGGTGACGTCGCGAGAGGCGCGAACTGCCGCATCGATGGCTGCAAGGACCTTGCGAGCTCGACGCGTTCGCTTCACTAACGGCAGGTCAACAGTTACACCAGTGGCGTGAATCCGCGATGCTGCCGTCGGCCCGAGCGCGAGTTCCAGCAGCACCCAGGCGACAGCGATGCCAGTGAAAATCTCGCCCGCGGTGGAATCGGCCCACTGCCACAGGCCGGCGCCGAGAGCTCCAAACAGCACCCCCGGAATGATCAGCCGGGGCAGCCAGGAACGACTGGGCCAGACAACAATGGATTCCAGGTCGCGCAGATAGAATCGGCGATACTCGACCACATACATCGTGACCTTCGCGGCAAGCAAACAATCCTTGCTGAGGTACCACTTCGTCCCACCGGTGAGGCTGCCAACGCGCGATATTTTCCGGAAAGCGCTTTTCAATCAATGCCTCCCGGCCATACGTGTGACGTAGAACGAGAACGCGAATAAGAACGGAGCCCAGACGATCCCCGCGTAAGCCGCCCAGAAACGCCAGCCAGATCGAGGTATCAAGTAGGAGCGGGGCGCCTTCCGATACTTCACGTGCAAGAAGATCACGGCAGGAAACGCCACCACAAATACAGGCCAAACGAGAATCCAACCCCACCCAAGTGTCAATGCGATGGAATCATAGAGCACATCGCGATAACGCCATTCCGCCTTGCCGGCCTCGGAACCGGCGCGCCCGCGTTCGAAGCAAGCGGGGCAAACGTGCTCCGCTCCCAACTGCAGATCGCACAGAGCGCACACGAACCGGCCGCACCGTTGGCAGCAGGCCTGAAATACTTTGTCGGGATGAAAAAAGCAGGTCGCCTGGTCCGAAAGCGCTGTCGCTGCATTGCTATTCTGGCGAACAATCGGCCAGACGTGGATCTCGAGCCGCTTCTCGCAGTAGGGACAGGTTTGCGACCCAGTTTCCTCGAGTGCTATGTCCCCGGAACAACTAGGACAGGCGACAACGCCAGATCCACCCGGCGATAGCGCCGGTGTATTGCCTGTGGAAGAGCCGGTACCGTAGGGATTGATGCTAAGGCTCACGCTACGCTCTGCTGTATATCACCCTCGTGTCACACACCCGGTCATGTAAGGCTCGCTTCTCGTCATCCACCCCCAACATAATCGAGCTAACCAGCATGAGGACGGAATTCAAGTAAGGAATGCCGCTGGTAACCACATTCCACATGAAGAATCGCCCGAAGCATACCCCCCAACTCAAGCTGCGACCGTCGGGCCGGACGACTTTTAGCCCGCAGGCGATCTTTCCGACAGTAGCGCTGCGATACTTGAGCATCAGGACTTCGTAGCAACCTCCGGCGAGGAGAGCAAGCAAGAAGAAAGTCAAGCCAAAGGCTGCAAACGCAGGGTTAAGTGTCGCGGGTGATTGATTGGTCGTCCGGAATAGATTCGGTATCAGCATGGCGGCGATGATCAGGAAGGGAACCCCCAAAAGCAGGCCATCAATCATGCGGGCGCCGAAGCGGACCCAAAATCCGCCATAGCGCAAGGCGGATGGTGTTGCGCCACTCGCCATCATCCGACTCAGAAATGCCGGCTTGCAATCGGCACACACCCAGTTCCCGGCGATATGCACCAGTTCCGAGGGCGCGAGCGACCTTCCACATTGGGAACACGCCAAAACGGTTTGGACCGGGGTTTCTTGACTCATGGGGTATCTCCTTGGTGTGCCAAGTCGCACTAAGCCTAACCCAAGCGGTTCCCCTCGCCAAGTACCACTATCTAGCCCCGAAGGCCATGACCTTCGCGATGCCTCTGGATACCCTTTAAAAGTGGGATAGGTTTCCGGAAAACTCGCGTTGAAGGCTAGTGGTTCAGGTAGTGTGCCTCAGTTGCGGACCTCGTACCGGATGCCGGACATTTGTTTCGTCATGGAATGTCCGCGCACAGTGAATCAGTGTATTGCCACGTTCCGGGGGCGATATTTGATCAGTTCCCCGAGCAACAATTCCGGCCGCACTTTTTCTGTGGTATTGTTCGGTTTGCTGGGAGTGCTGCCCTGGTCCGACGGAGCAAGACCTCCGCAGCATGCGCGATCTAGCAGTCACTCCTGTGTCCCGAGCATGAGCTATGCATCAAGGGAGCGGTGCTGATGGCTCCGATTCTTCTTTGGCTCATCCTCATTTTGTCCTTGGTGATTACCGTCGTGAAGTACTTGATGGGGATCATCATGCGGTTCTCTTTCCCCAGCACGAAGGCGAAGAAAGACTATAGCTACGAGCCGACCGTCAGCGTGCTCATGCCTTGCTACAACGAAGGCAAGACGGTCTACGAAACGATCGAGAGCATCGCGAATAGCAATTATCCGAATCACAAGTTTGAAGTGATCGCGCAAGACGACTGCTCCGCCGACGACAGTTACGAATGGATGCAGAAAGCGCAGCACCACTTTACCAACATTCGTATAAGAACGGGCCGAAATGAAGTTAACAGCGGAAAAGCGCGATCGGTCTGCAACGCGCTGCAGCACTCTAAAGCCGAGATTATCATCTCGATCGACTCCGACTGCATCTTCCATCCCGACGCGATTCGCGAGCTGACGGCCTGCTTCGCTGAGCCAAAGATGGGTTCGGTCGGAGGCCGCGTCGGAGTCCGAAATCCCAAGGACAACATCATCACTGCCATTCAGACTCTGATTTATTACTCCGCATTTCAGCTCTACAAGATCCCTGAGAATTGGACCCGCAGCGTCTGCTGCATTAGCGGATGCTTGTTTGCCGTCCGCCGCGATTTGCTGCTCGAAATCGAACCTGCCATTCGTGCCCGAAACTGGTTCGGCATTCCGGTAAGCCAGGGCGAAGACCGATTCCTTACACATCAGACGCTGTTGCGAGGCTACGGCACGTACATCAACAACGATGCGCTCTGCTGGACGACCGTTCCGAACACGTTGTCAGTGCTCTTTAAGCAGCAGCTACGTTGGCGACGCAGCATTCTTCGCGACTTTTTCTTTACTCTCAAATCTCTGCCGCAGCATGTGTGGAAGCTTCATCCCAACACGGTGTTGACCCTTGTGCTGGTTCCTCTGGGGGCGTTGGTGGGAGTCCTGGTCGTGATCACGGCACTAACGCAAGATCCTCTTTCATGGACAGGCCCCTTGCCGCTGATCACCGCTCTTGGTATCGGCGCGATCCTCACCTGGATCATCAAGAGATACAGTGCGCGCGAAGCAGTAGCGCATCCCTTGGCTTTTGCAGCATACGTAGGCTGGTCGCTGGTTAGCAGTTTGTTCCTAACACCGTTAGCTCTGTGCACGATGGATTCCGCGGATTGGGGCACGCGAACCATCGATCCACGGAACGCTCAATCACGAGAGGTGCCCGTTGGCAACAACACCCGTTGATCCCATAGTCCCGGAATCAAGAAACTCTGCGCCTGCGGCAGAGGTCAAAAAAACGGCCGCGCAGACATTCCAATCCCTTCACTACAAGCTTGTGCTGACGCTCTATCGTATCTTCGCGATTACCGTGTTGTATCTGGTGTTGATCGGCATTCTCACCTACGCGTGGATCATGGGCTTTTACGCGGTAAACACTTCCTGGGCTGCACCGGTCATTCTCTCGGCTTCAGATGAGAAAAGCCTCGACTTCCGCGAAAAGCTGGTAACCAGCCAGCAGACGATCGAAGATCTAAAAGTCGATTCGAACAAGCTTGAAACCGGTGTGGCAGAGATGAAAGAGCATCGCACGGCGCTAACGGCGCTCGAGCCGCAACTGCGCGAAGCAATCGCTCGCGAAAAATCGCACAACAGCACTGCCGGTCCGGAACTGGCACAACTCGATCAGCAAAAGCTGGCCGACAACGCCAAAACGCAAAAGGTCCTTACCCAGCTCAAAGAAGTTCAAGATAGCATCAATAAAGACCTTGCCGCGGGACTGATCACAAAGGGCGATGCGGCCCAACAGTTATCCACGCTCAACCAGGCGCAAAACGCTTATACCGACAGCAAGATCGCAGAGATCCTGCTCACCGACAGCGTTCTCGACAAGACCACTACCGGTACGAACACGCTCAACGTCCTCGAAAAGCAAACTGAGTTGCAGTCAGAAGTTGCGCAGCTGGATATCGCCATCAGCGTAGGGGAAAAGCAACTCTACGAAGAGTCGCGACAGATCTCGCGTTTGCGAGAAGCTATCGCCACCGCCAAACAAAGTCCGTATTACCTAAATGCTTCTGGCGGACAGACCCTGTACTTTGCCTTCGTTCCTTACGACAACCAGGCGCACGCGGTTGTCGGCAGTTCCATTTACGATTGCTACCTCAACATGGTTTTATGCCGGCACGTGGGCACGCTGAAGACGATCTTCACGAGTGAGGAGCAGGCCATCCATCCCATCTTCAAGACGCAGATTCGCGGATTCATGATCCAGATGACTCTGGATCACGCCGATTCGGCGAAGTCGAAGACCGTATTCCTCGGGCGCAAACCATTGCTCTTCTAATCTGTGTTTTCGAAGGAGAACAGTATGTTCGGGAATCCCAGGATGTGGGTGGCGCCTGCAGTCCTATTCATCGCAATGCCCGCGCTTGGCCAGACTCAAAACGATCAACTGGCTTACTGCTCTTATGTAATGGAACAGGCTGAGGCGCAGCGCGATTTGCTGCGAACACCGCTCGCGTTCGGAGGGTTCACCCAGCCTGAGACTGGCTTGCCGATGCAAGTGGTCGGAGGCGCATCGCTCGGCCTCTCCGCCTTACGAAAAGCCGGCCTGACGATCTCAGTGGCGCGCAAGAACTGCGAACTCTACAAAGCTACGACCGCGGCGCAGCAGGATGTGCAATATGCGATCGCGAATCTTGAACGGGAAGCTCTCCGTAACAGACTGACGCTCACCGATCAGGCCTCGCAGTCTCTGGATGCCCTGATGGAAAAAACTGCAAAAATGGTGGAAGCACGGAATGCCACGCGCCAGATGCTGTTTAATCTGCGGACCACCAAGATCAAATTGGAAGCTGACCGGGCCGACACTCAGTCGAAGATTAGTGCGATCTACGCTCCACCGTTCAGTGATAAGCCTCTCAAAGAGTTAGTGGCAGAAAAGCAGAAACGCGAAACAATGGAGCAAAGGGCACTCGACAAACTAAACCGGCAGAACAGCTGGGACGTTGCGCTTTCCGTCGGCGTCCACCAACAGGTCAATCCGGTTGTGTACGGCGCGCAACCCTATGGCGCAGTCTCATTGAACTACAACCTGTCGAGCCATTGGATCAACAAACACCTGGATCGCGCCGTCGAAGCTTACGACGATTGGAAGAACGTGCAGGAAGGCGATGTGGTGCGCAACAACGAAGTGCTTCACCAGCAGTTGATCGATGGTGTCGCGGTACAGGAAGCGAAACTCAAGTCGCTTCGGGAAGAGATCAGCGACATCGACAAGAATTTGCGCGCCATAGGCGAACCTGACACTTCAGCGGCGTTGGATTTCCATAATCAACTGACTACAGCGCAACTGCTGTTGCAGGTCGAGATCGGCGATGCAACCTTTCGGCTGGACAGGTTGCGTGAGTACCTTGCGAAGAACTATTGAGTGCGGTCACGAGATCATTAACCACAAAACCCGTCTGGCTTGGAACAGAACGCCCCGTCGATCTGGAAACCATTCCGCTGTACGTGCGAGCAGGGTCCATCCTGCCGCTCGGACCGGTGAAACAGCATAGCCAGAACAGGCGAAGCTCGCCGGCGCGTGTTCGAAGGGAAGCCAATAGACGTGATGCTGTAGGTGATCTGTCCTGCGTCTAGGCGGGGGCATCATGGTGTCGCCGTACCAGATCATCCGGGAGCTTGACGCCGTCTATCGGACGGTAAACACAAAGAGTACCTAACTGGGCGGGATTCGTAGGATCGGGCCGTGCCCCGTGAGACGTGCAGTTCGTAAGGCAGTCATCTGAGACTCGCGCCACAATTACGATTTGCCGAAGTTACAATGTGCCGTTATGCAAGGAGAAGAACTTGATTCGTCAATCGCCGTCTACCTGCGTGTTTCTGATTTTCTGTCTCATCGTCACGCTTTCCCCGAGGCCGATGAACGCCGAGCCCACGGAGCAGGGCGAACCATCCTCCGCAGATGGTCGACAACAGCAACTGCGTTCTCTTTTCGACGAGGATTGGGATTATGAATTGCGCGCAGAGCCCGAGTTCGCAACTGCTCTCGGCGACAAGCGTTACAACGACCGCCTCAGCGACCGCTCCCCAGGGTTCTATCAGTCGGATATAGAACGCAAACGCGAGTTTTTGCGGCGCTTTGAAGCCATGGACGCCAAGGGCCTTCCCGAGCAGGACGTCCTGAGCTTGACGTTGATGATTCGCCAGCTCCGACAGGAGATCGAAGGCTCGCAATTCAAATCATGGGAGATGCCCGTGAATCAGATGGACGGGCTTCACCTCGGTCTTCCCTATCTCGTCACTCTGACTCCGTTCGATAACGTCACCGACTACGACAACTACATCGCACGTCTGCACCAGATTCCCCGTGCTTTCGAGCAAGTCACAGCAAATATGCGCCAAGGCATGAAAGATAAGCTCATGCCGCCAAAATATTTGCTCGAGAAAGTGGCAGCGGAAACCGACGAACTCGCTGGCAAAACCGGTGATGCCAGCCCGTTCGCGCAGCCAGTCAAGCAGTTTCCGGCCAGTATCTCCGCGACAGACCAGAAACGTATTCGCGACGCTGTCCTCTCCACGATCGAGACAGACGTGATCCCGGCGTATCGGCGCTTTGTTGTTTTCGTGCAGAAGGCGTATGCGCCCCAAGGGCGCACCGATCCGGGAGTGTGGGCGATCCCGGATGGAGCCGCCCGCTACCGCTACAACATTCGCCGCATCACCACCACAAATCTTTCGCCGGAGGAGATTCACCAGCTTGGCCTCAAGCAGATCGACGAAACCGAAGCCGAGATGATTGCCGTGGCGCGCAAGCTGGGCTTTAAGGATCTCGCCAGCCTGAACCAGCACATTAAAGAAGAGCGGAGCTTCTATGCGACGTCGGGACAGCAGGTTCTGGATCTGTACGCGAAATACGCGCGCGAGATGCAAGCACAACTTCCGAAACTCTTCGGCCACCTTCCCAAGGCGAAGTTGATTATCGTCCCCATGGAAGCAGCTCGTGCGAAGAACGCGGTGCCGGCTGACTATACGGAGGGCTCCGCCGACGGTTCGCGTCCGGGACGCATCAACGTGAATGAATGGGACCCTGAGCATCGTCTGCTGCTCAACATTGAGGCGATCGCCTACCACGAGGGAGTGCCCGGCCATCATCTGCAACTTTCGTTGGCACAGGAGATGACTGATCTGCCCGCCTTCCGACGGCACGCGGGATACACCGCATTCGTCGAAGGCTGGGCTCTCTACTCGGAACGTCTCGGCCAGGAAGTCGGCCGCTACCAGGATCCCTATAGCGACTATGGGCGGCTCGAGAACGAGATGTGGCGCGCCATCCGCCTGGTCATCGATACCGGCGTTCACGAGAAGCGCTGGTCGCGCGATCAGATGGTGGACTATTTTCACCGTTACACAGCGATGGACGAACCCAACGTGCAGAGCGAAGTGGATCGTTATATCGCCTGGCCCGGTCAGGCCCTGGCCTACAAGCTCGGGCAACTGGAAATCCTGAAGCTGCGCGACGAGGCGCGCCAGAAGCACGGTCCAAACTTTGATCTACGCAGTTTTCATGATGAGGTGCTGGGCAATGGAGCGTTACCTCTCGACGTTTTGGATTCGCAAGTACGAAACTGGATCCAGCGCGGCGGAAAAAACTAAGGGGTCCATTGCAGATTCGCTAGCGGCATACCCTTACAGGGGCGAGTTGCGCGACGCTGGTGGCTTTCCC
>Ga0210401_10000139_pt1 | contig 84405 bp, 85 predicted proteins | sample IncBWH32MmetaG_FD_150866 | JGI IMG/M metagenome (GOLD analysis project Ga0210401, IMG submission 150866) | Forest soil microbial communities from Barre Woods Harvard Forest LTER site, Petersham, Massachusetts, United States - Inc-BW-H-32-M | ecosystem: Environmental > Terrestrial > Soil >...
CGGGAAAGTTCAATTCGCTCTGGGGCGCGCCGGGCGACCGATTGAATAAGACCCGGGAAGCGCGCAGAGGTGGCGCTGTCCGGTGATAATTGAAACGCATTTCGTGGTGCTGGAGGTGGGGGTCGAACCCACATGCCCAATGAAGGGCGCGGGATTTTGAGTCCTTTGAGTCTGCTTGCAAGTAGCTGTATCTATGCGACTTAAATTTTAAAAATGTGAAACTGTGTAAGCGACTGTGTAAATTTCGGGCGTTTTTGAGGGCTCTGCCCACCCCCGTATTGTAGCAGGGACGCGCCACACGGCCTCGCGGCAAGTGTCCGGCACCAGACCCCTACCCTTCGTTCCTTGCTCGGTCGTGGTTGCTTAGTCAAGTGGTCAAGTGTTTGGTCAAGTCATCTGCTATGACACGGGCGTGATGCACTGGTTCATCCAGCTGATCTTCAGGCCTATCGAGGTCGAAGCCACCTTCAATCTACGTCCTAGGCGCAGACTCACGCGGCCTGCAAGCCCGCGGACGAGGCGCAGGAACAAAGGCCGACGGGATGAACGGCTCGGCCGGAACGTATCGCGCGATCACAGGAATGTGGTGGGTGACGTGGAATAGGAAGCGTGAGGTTTTCGGGTGATCCACGAGGAAGCGCGACATGCGCGGTGGCGCCGGCGCGGGTGCCGGCGGCGGCATCTCCGCGCCCGGCCCCGTGCTCTGCACGTCGGTCGGTCGCGTGCAAAGCACGCCGGTCGGTAACGGCAGGAAGGGGCACAGCGCGGACACGTGCAGGCTGATAAACCTGGAAACCTTCGGGTGCTCTGCCAGGAACCGCGAGACTACTGCAACTTTCAGGAACCGGCTCTGTGCGTGTTGCTGGGGCACAGAGCCTAGCCTTTTCCCTCACCTAGCCCTTCTTCGTTTTCGCGGTTAAGCTGCTTTTCGCGCTCCTCCGCTTCGATCTCGGCCTTTAGCTCGTCGGCGCGTTTCTTTTCGCGCTGATGCCGCTCGGCCAGTGGGTCGACCTTCTTGAATTCCTCGGCCAGCTTCTGCCCTGTCTGGGGCTCCGCCTCCCAGGGATACTCCTGTTCTTTCTTGAAATCCTCCGCCCAACCGGATTCCTCGCGGGCTCGGTCGTTGGCCTCAATCTCGGCCTGCAGCTCAAGGGCGCGTTTCTTCTCGCGGATGTGGCGCTCCAGTTCCGCGTCATGTTTCTTCTCGCGCTCGGCCTGCTCGCGCAGATGGCGCTCCCGCAGGGCTTCCAGTTCGCGGACACGGTCCTGCTCAAGCTTCTTGATATAGTCGGCGCGCTCCTTGGCCTGGCGGGCCTGCAGGATTTCGAGCTGCTCCTGGCGCTCCGCCTCCTTCTTGGCCTCGGCATCTTCGTCGCGGATGATGCGATGGAGCGCGGCGAGCCAGAAAGGCTTCGGCTCGGGCTGTATCTGCTCCTGGGCGGCGTGCCGGGCGTCCTGTTGTTGGAGGTCGAAATCCTCCATCTTTGAGGCATTCTGATTTTTGGTCGTCTGCTCGGCCTCGCGGTATTGCGCCGAATTAGCCTCGGCGTGTTTCTGCATGTCGACGACCTGTTCCTGCCAGATCTCCTTGCGCAGTTCGCGGAGTTCCTTCTGTTCGATCTTGGCGCGCAGCTCGGCCGCCCGTTGCTTTTCACGGTTGCGGCGCTCAATCTCGGGATCGGCTTTCTGAAACTCCTGGGCGATAGTGCGCTGGGTCCAGCTCTGGTCCGTCTCCGGTTCCTTGGGCGCATAGAGCGTGAAGTCGATGGGCTGGCGCGCGGCCGGCTCAGCGGGAACCGCGGGCGCGGTCGGCGCGGGAATTTCTTGCTGCGGAGCAACAGGCTTGAGGAATTTTGACGCTTCGATGCCCTCGGTCTTGGCAGGGGTCTCGCGCTCCGCGCGGGTATCCTCCGGGCGGGCCTGCTCTTGGGCCTTTTCCGGGGCGGCCGCGGGCTGTTCGAGCTTCTGCGCCAGTTCGTCGCTCAGGAATTTAGAGCGCTCCTGGGGCGGTTTTTCTGCTTTAGCGGCGGCCTCTTGGTGGCGCCGCTCCTGGATGGCTTTGGCTTCTTCGACGTTCGGCAGCGCCGTCATATCGACGGGCGCCATGAAGGCCTTGTATTCTTTGCCTTTTATGTCGTCAGCGAGATGTTTGGAGAGGCTGAATACCTCCCCGTCCCCATCAACCAGCACGAAGCCCCGCTTGTCGCCCTTTGCCAGAACGTACCCGGCCCCTTCGAGGGCATTTTTGAACGCCTGCGCGTTGTCGCAGGATTTACGGATGCCTGCGATCTGCTCCTTGCGCTCGGCCTGCGACATCTCACGGGGCTCGGCGGTCGTTTCACGCGGGGCTTGCGCCTGCTGGGCGGGGAGGGCCTTGTTTCTTTGGAAAGCTTTGGCTTGGTCGACCGTGGGGAGTTTGTCGATGGGGACATCGGCCATGAAGGCATCGACGTCGACCCTCCTCATCTTGAGGAGGTTTCTGGAAAGGAGGGAATGATCGCCCGCCTGGTCGACGACGAGATAGCCGCGCTCGCCCTGGGCGAGGACGTAACCCGCCCCTTCCAGGGCTTCCTTGAATTCTTGTCCGTTGGCGGCGGTCGCATGGATGGCGCGAATTTGCTTCTTGCGGTCGGCCGGGTCGAGGCCGCTGCGCTCAGACTGCTGCCATTCGGCGTGATTGAACTCCGCCCTCGGAAACTCCGGCTGTTTTTCTCGGTCGCGCTTGGCGAACTTGCCCGGCACCGCCTCGTGACCGAATTCCAGCTCAAGCTGTTGGCTGACTCTCTCGTGGGCGTAGAAATTGTTGTTGTCGCGCTTGAGAATGCACTTTTCGTAGTCGGTGCGGCACCAGACGACGTGGAGATGCTCCCGGCCGTATTTCTCGTGCAGGATGACGACGCGGGGCTGGCCCTGGAGCCCGAGCTCCTTTTCGAGCAAGTCGACGGCACGCGCCCTCTGCTCCGGGGTCAGGGTATATTGCTCGGCGGGGTCGATATTCGCGTGATAGAGGCCTCGCGGGTTGGGACTGCGCGTGGCTTCGGCCTCCGTCTGCCAGTCATATAAGGCGCCCTCCAGCGTGTCTGAGAGGGCGTTCAACTCCAGGATTTCGACACGGTCGTTCGTGTCCCGCCGTTGTAGGTGGTAGGCGAGCTGTTTGGGCGCGGCTCTGCTCCCACCCTTAATGATCACGCGTTCTGGGTTCCACCCCCGAATTTAGTCGTCGCAGACTCCGAGCCGGGAGGCATTTTGGGCGGTGCATCGGGAGTTGCGGGACGCAGGGAGCGCGGCGGCCTGGGGCCGGTGGATTTCGCGGGCGGGGCTGTCCTGCCCATCTGCTGGTACAGAAAATCGCGATATTTCAGGGCCGCCTCCTGAGCATCGTCGAATGTGGATGGATCGAAGCCGTGGATGTTGGCCTGGTGCGCCATCTGGTTGTGAAGGGCGCGGATCGAGCCCAAGTTGCCGAGAATGCCGGTTAAGTGCTCGCTCTCGGCGGTGGGGCGGCGGCGGGCGCGCATTCCGTCGTCTTCTTCATCGGATCGCATCCGGCAATAAGCCCCCACCGAATAGCCCGCCTTCTGCGCCCTGGCCGCCACGCGATTGAACGCCTCGGATGAGATCCGGAACCTGATGAACGTGTCTTTGTTGTTTTTGTCCTTCGCGGGTTTCTCTTTACCGGGGGGCGTTTTCTTCATGAGGTTCCTTTCATGGTGGCTGCAACAGGGGCGCGCTGGGTCGTTTTAGGAGTCGTGCAAGACGGCGGGAAACGGCAGGAGGTCGTCGGAATCCGGATCAGCGCCCACGGCCAGGAGAAGCTGCCGGCGAGTTTGCCCATAGGCTTCGAGATGCCAGCGGAGTCTGGCGCGATCGATGACGCCCGTCGCCGCGATTTCAAGCATGAAGCGATTGCCATCTTCAACGAGTTCGTTGTGGCGCTCGATGAAGGCGAGGATGGCGGCGTGGTCGGTTCCAGGGGGCAGGGTTCCGCCCGCGAAAAACGCGGCCGCATTCGCTTCCTGGCGGGCGCGCTCCCGCGCTTCCGCGGCATTCCTGGGCGGCAGTTCCGCGATCGGGGCGGCGATATAGGGCGCGTCGGCGGACTTGGTCATGAGGGAAGCTCCTTTCATTGATCGCATTGCAGGGGCTATCAACGGCCGCCCCGCCATCGCCGAATAGTGCAGTTTCGCAGTGAACGGCTTTCCCGCCGGAAGGGTCGCAGGGGCAGCGCCCCCGCTGGTGTTTTTGGCGGCCAAAATGGGCCGCATCGTAGGCCGGTGACGAAACACCGGTCGTAAGGTCGCAGGGGCAAGAATAGCCCCCGACAGTGTCGCAGAGGCGGTAGCCTCCGCGGGTTGCAGGGCGGAGCCCCACACAGGTCCACGGGCGTGAAGCCCTGGTCGGGAGGGATCGAATGGGAGAGCGAAGCGGCCTCCCTCGCAAGCAGACATGGACCACAGCTTTTGTGGGACATGTCGTGGCTTGCATTCCGCGCTAATCTACGATTACCCCCGCATCGTTGGAGTTTACCATAATCCCCGACGACCCACAAGCACGCTCAGAAGGCGGCAACAACCTCAGAGGGTTATTCCGTGGGCCGCCGCGCTTGGATTTGGGTTCTACCCGCCATCGTAGCGTGATTCGGCTTTACGCCCGGTTAACGTGAGTGGAGGGTGTGACCCTGTCCAGCTCTCACTCTGGCGCCATACCGGTGGGGGAACAACACCAGGGGGAGGAGAACCAGGGCCACACTTGCGCATTCTACAGCCGGGGCAGTTAACGATTGGTTTATCCCGCCCTTCCCTCGGGCAGGTGTGTAGCTCCGACCAGTCGGGAGATGGGTATAAAAACTAGCCGGGGCCACACGCTCTCATTGTATGGGCAAGGGTGTTAAGGATTGCTTGATGGCGCGTCTGAGCGTCCTCGGGGTTCAGCTTTTTGCTTTTCGCGCCGTCGCCCCCTCCTCGGCTACGCCCAGGATCAACTTTATAGCTTGGTAGTACACCCTCACCCCTGGGGCCGGACTATGGGGCGCTTCATGAATTGCCGGAAGAAGGATTTCTGACAACTCGTAAAGAGCTGCCTGCGCTTCTCGCGGCAGCTCCGGCACCTTGTGCCTCCTGCACCACCTGGCTGCCAATGCTGCTTTGAGGTCCGTGCCTTCCATCCTCGTGGTTCCTTGGGTTGACCGGCGAACAGGCAGGCCGGGTGACGGTGCGCCCGATCTCAGAGACATGCAGAGCCTTGACGCCGGGGCACCGTCGGCTGAAGTCTGATCGCATCCTGGACCCGCGTCAAGCCCGGCTGATGTGTGGCCCCATCCCGGTACTCAACACGGCACATGACTGAGAGGGGGCCACACGCTCTCATTGTATGGTCGAGGGCGTTAACGATTGGTTGATGGGGTACGGCAAAGTTCGGCCCTCGGGGCGGAGTGACGGTGCGCCGGACCTGCCCGGTGCGTTACTCCGGCAGGCGCCTCCTGTTTTTCGGTGTGTGCCTGAAAGCGGAGGTCAGGGTATATTACCGGGCACCGTCTGCTAAACTCTGCCGGTTTGCTCCTGCCTCGTCAAGCCGTGCCCTGGTAAAAGAGACCTGCCGGGCGAGATAATCGGTCTGAGATGGGGGTTGTCAGCACAGCTTTGGCGCCAGTCCGTTGGGTGACGCAACCGACCAGGCGCTTCCTGAATTGGCTGGTGGACAAGCCTTCTGAATTCCTTACTCTCGCCCCGGTGTGGGAAAAGGCCTTTCCGGGCGAAGCGCCGTTTTTCGTCGGCCGACATGCCGGAATTTTCGCGCTGGGTAAAGCGGCGCGCCTGGTCGAAAGGGCGTCCGCCATTGGTGGATTCCTCTACTTCGGCGGCATCGGCATGATTGTTTCCGGCCACATCTTCAATCCGATAGCCCTATACCTCATGTGTAAAATTGCCGGAGTTGTTGGCGGCCTGGCTGTCCAGACCGGGCTGAAAATTCTCGGTTGGGTTCTGGGCGGGATCGAGCGGCTGACGCTGCCTAACTAAGGCTGCTGCTTTTTCCGGCGTTCCAGCTCGGCGAACATGCGAGCAGCGAAATCCGCTGCATCGTCTGCATCCTTGTCCGCAGGCGTTTCTTCCTTTTTCGCGGCGGCCTCTCTTTCCGCGATTTTCCACGGGGAGTAATACTCGGGATCGTAATTGGGCGCGCCGCTCCGCGTTTCCTCGGGCGCTGGCTCCTGTGCCGGCGCAGGCTTCGGCGGCTTTCGGGGCTGCTGCATTTCCTTCGGGGCGTAGAGGCTGTAATCGATCGGCGGCCGCTTCCCCTCCGGCGCTCGTGCCGGACTGGAAGCGGACGAGGGCTGGGGCTGATTCGACGCGTTCCCTCTGGGGTCGACGGGCGGGCGCACGGCTGGATCTGCGCCACCGGATGAATTCTTCGCTTGCTCCCAGGCGCTCTCGTCGGGGCTGCGATAGGGCGTCGGGGGCTGACCTGGATGGTAGGGTGGCGGCTGGGGTTCATATTGGCTGGCTGGGGCGAGACAAAGGTTCAGGTCATAATACAGCTCGGGGTAGGCGGCTGGATATTCCGCGAAGGCCTCCTGAAGCTGCCAATAAGGCACCGTGCGGAGGTAATGGGGGCGTGTATCCGGGGTGAGCAGGATGGCGGTGTGATCGCCCAGGGCCAGCACTTCGTCGGGCGTGAGCAGATCGCGTCCCGTCTCGCTGAAGCTCTTGCTCTGGCCTTCGCTCCTCGTCATCTGCTGGCCCCCGGTAGACGTGCCCTCGCTCTCGCCCGTGTTCTCGATTCTGATGGTCTTTTTGCCGAGGGTTTTGCTCAGATAGTCCGCCGTCTGCAGGTCGTTCACGTTGCAGAACCATTTGTAGGCGCAATTGCCGATGATGCCCTCGGCCGCCGTCCCGTACACGTCCCGGACCTGCGCCAGGCTCTGAACGATGAACGCGAAATCCACGCCCGGCCCGCTCATGGCGGCGGCCTCTTTCTCGATGCCGGTGATTTTACCCAGGGCGGGAAACTCGTCGATAAGGAACAGGCAGCGGTATTTCGCCCCACGGGGCTTGCGCTTGAACACGGCCATGCCAGCGGCGATCATCAGCCGCAGCCAAACCCGCTGCGCCTCGATCTTGTCCCAGGGCACCACGAGGTAAAGCGTCGTGGGGCGGTCCCTCCCTGCCCCGGTCAGATCCGCCATGGAAAAACTCGAGGTCATCGTCGCCCTGGCGATCATCGGGTCGGCAAGAAAAGAGACGCCCTGGGCGACATGGCTCATGATCCCACCGAAAGTCACATCGACCATGTCGAGGAACGGCGACGCGAGCATCGTGATGGCGCCCTCGAAGGCCTCGCTGGCGGCCATTTGGGTCACGTAATTCTTAACGAAGTCCTTGCGGCCGCGGCTGAGGATCTGGGCGACGCGGCGCAGGGTCTTTTCCGGCTCGTCCTTTGGGTCCTGGTCGACAAGCCAGAGCAGCGTGGCCGCGATCAGATCGGCCGCGCTGTCGGCCCAGAACGGCTGTTTGTCGCCAGGATCGGCCGGGCTCATGGCGCGTCCCATGGCCTTGGCGATCGAGACGGAGTTCAGATCGCCCTTGGTGAGCATGTCGAGCGGGTTGAATGTGGCCGCTGGAAAGCCCATACGCTCGTAAGCCCCGCCGAGCTCGCCCCAGGGGTTCATGATATGGACATAACTATGCAACGCCCTGGCGCGTACGCTGATGCTGGCGTTTTCGCCCTTGGGGTCGACGCAGAGGACGGAAGTGTTATGGGCGCGCAGCAGCGTCGGGAGGGCGACTTTGACGCCCTTCCCGCTGCGGGTTTTACCGCAAATGAGGCTGTGCGTTTCCGGACGGCTCGTGATCGGGATGCCGAGGGTCTTACCCGAAGGGTGATCGGCCGCGCCGAAGAACACCGCCCGGCAGAGCTTGTCCTCATGCTCGGCGTGGAACCATCCCCATTTGTCGTTAAAGCGCGCAGAGCCGAATTTCGTTGAGACGGGGTTCGGTTCTGGTTCCGGTGGTGGCGGGAGGCCACCCCCTTCGATCAAGGCTGCGATTACTCCAAGGATCAAGAGGTAGCCGAAGTAGACCACCACGAAAAGGAAAATCGCGCCGAGGACGCTTGGTTCTTGGCTGCGGTACCACGAAATGAGGGTGATGATCGCGGCGATGACGATGCCGGCAATCGATAGGGCGACCCCCGCGAACGATTTTAAGCGGTTGGAAAGCCTTGTGGATAACGTAAATTACTCACGTGAAACAACGGGCTAGAACGACCCGCTGCTTCCGTCCTCCTCCCCCGCTTTGGGGCGTTCCTTGATTTGATATTCCTGCCAGCCGTTTTCGACGCAGAACCGATTAAACATGTTGCGGTAGTGCTCGAAGACTTGTGGCTCTGTAGAGAGCCAGTGCAGGCGCTGGTGCATCTCGTTGTGTACATCCTGCTCGACGAGGGTGGCGATGTTCTCGGGCGCCCTGCCGGCGTCTCGCGCGTTGAGGCGTTCGATATACGTAAACAGATCGACGAATGGTTGTGGGATTTCAATGGTGATTTCGACCACGGGCCACTCGGCGTCAATGCCGGAGAGGGCATCATTCGCCTTCTCCACCGCGGCGCGATGCTCATGGGCTTCAGGCGTCTTAAGGAAGAGCCGGTATATCTCCTGCAGGCGGTCGTGGTCGACGCCGGCGGCTTCGGTACTGGCGCGCGCCTTGGCTGCGCGCTCGTCCACGCGGGTCCGGGAGTTTTCGAGGGCCGTTTTTGTGAGATCTCTCCGCGTGTTAGCCCCGCTGGGCGCGGTAGCCGCCTTGGCGCGCTGCACCCCTGCCGATGTTGGCGCGCGCTTAGCCTTCGCAGACGACGGTTTTCGCTTTTCCGGTTTCATGCCGGCCCGTGCATGCACCCCTGGCTTCTACTTTATTTCATTCAGGCGAGACATGGACGATTAACGCTTCGGCGTGTAAACAATATGTAAATTAAGTGCACAGGGTTTCGCCCCAACTCGGCTTCGGAGCCGATCTTGAAACTGGAGACACGGCCGCGCCGCCCAAGGGAACCGATGTTTGCCGGGTCTGCTCTTTAGGCAATTGGCGGCTTGCCGTACTTCCGAAAAAGATCGTTCAGGGCCTCTTCCACCAGTTGTTGGACGTCCCGGCCGTGTTCAGCACGCAGAATCTGGAATTGCTGAAAAGCTTTCGCCGATACATACCCCGTGATCGCCCGCTTCTCGCGGCGGCTCGGCGGTCTGCTGGTCGGCTGCGCCGCTGCCGCGGGAACCGGGGGCTCTGGCGGCGCAGCAGGAGCCGTCGTGTCGAATGACTTCATGCTGTCCATAAGTGATTTCTTGGCTGCCATATTCCCCTCGTGCGGTTATGCCCGCATGCCCACACGTTGGCATGTGGACGCAAAGAGAGCCTTGATCTCAGCGGCGGCCGCCCCATCCGGTTCGAACTCAAGGACAGTCTTGCCCTCCGTAACAGAGTGAACGAAGGCCATACGCTGCGTGATCCGGGCGTCGAGTACGGGCATACCGTACTTTTCGACGATCCCGTGTTCCGCTTGGTTGGCGAGCGAACCGCGCGGTTGCGCGCCGTTAATGACGATAACTGCGGATTTCTGGGCGATCTTGGTGAGCTTGATCGACGTTGTTATGGCTTTTAAGTCGAAGGTTGAAGCTCGGCACGGGATGAGAACCAAGTCGGCGGCGGTGGCGGCGTCGAGGGCGTCTCTCTCGGAATGTGGGGCCGTATCGATTATGCAAAGATCCGCACCGTTGGCGACGGCAGTCTTCAAGATCTCTGGTAGGCGTTCGGCGTGGGCCGAGATAACAGCCGGGGTTTCTTTGTCGGCCCGGTCGTCGTGCCATTTCTTCGCGCTGGTTTGGGGGTCAAGATCGATGATCATGACAGATAAACCCCGCGCGACCGCTGCGCCAGCGAGGTTGATCGCGAGTGTGGTTTTGCCAGCTCCACCCTTCTGAGAGATGATCGAGATTGTCTTCATCGTGCCCTCGGTCCGGAAGAGCATGGCACGAGGCATGAGGTATTGCAAGCTTTCCTGCGTGTGGGAACGCAGGCGTGTGGTCATGTGGTCGTTCTTTGAGATCCGCTATCTTGGCATCACTGAAACCCTATCACGCTCTGCGCGGTTAGCGGCCTTTGTCGTGGCGGCGGTGCTCGGACTTATCCCGAGCTTCTGCGATGGCGGCTGGGTGTTAAATAGTGTTAGATTCTGTGTTAAGCGATTCCGACAAAATGCTAAGCCTTTGTGAACGCTTTCTCTGTGTCCGGTGTATACCCATAATCGGTTTCTAAAACCCCGAATCCTGGTTTCTAAAACCCCGAAGTTTGGTTTCTAAAACCCCGAATCTCCTTGACCTGCATCTTCTAAGCGGCAACTATTGAGGCAGTGCGGTTTCTGAAACCCCGAACCTTGGTTTCTGAAACCCCGAACGCCTTTTGGCTTCGGCATTTCTGAAACGGGACGCATTGGAAAGCATGGTTTCTGAAACCCCGAACTTGCCGCTTGCCCTCATTCCGGAGCGCCATCCGCAACACGATCTTTTCATTTGCGATGTCGCGGACGCAGTCCTTAAGGACGTGATGGCGCACATGGAGCATCCGTTTTACTCGCTTTCGAAAAAACCTGAGACCGCTGTGAGGCGCTACGAGCAAAATGGAAATTGGATGGAGATCACGCCCAGCGTGAAAGGCCTAGCGACCATTTACGACAAGGATGTGCTGATTTATTGCATCTCACAGATCATGGCGAAACTGAGGAAGGGCGAGAACGTAAGCCAGCGTGTCCGGATCAGTAGCCGTGACCTTCTGATATTTACGAATAGAGGTACGGCTGGGAAGGATTATAAGGCACTCGTAGAGTCCCTAGACCGCCTGGAGGGGACACGAATTCGGACGAACATTGTGACGGGGGACGAGGAGCAAATCGACGGCTTCGGTCTCATCGAGGCCTCGGCCATCCGGCGCAAGCATGGCCTGGACGGGCGGCTCTTATTCTGCGAAATAAAACTTTCCGATTGGGTGTTCAACGCAATTCGACACAACGAAGTGCTGACGCTGCATAGGGATTATTTCCGGCTTCGACGACCTATCGAGCGGCGCGTCTACGAGCTGGCTCGGAAGCACTGCGGTTCCCAGCCACTCTGGAAGGTCTCCGTTAAGACCTTGTTAAAGAAGTCGGGTTCGAAGTCGCCTGCAAAATCATTTCGTCACTCGCTACGCGAGTTGGCTGCGAGCAATCATCTGCCGGACTATCAGGTCTTCTTCGATGGCAGCGAGGACATGGTGACTTTTCAAAACAGGGGGACAATGAAATTCGCAGGTGTCGAGACAGAGCGTTGGGATGGGCTTCTGGGTGCAGAAGCACATAACGATGCTCGCCGGCATGCGCCGGGCTGGGACCCATACTACCTGGAACAGGAGTGGCGAACGTGGCTGGGACAAAACGAAATCATTCCCAAGCATCCTGAGCGGCACTTCGTCAGCTTTTGCGAGAGCTGGTTTGAAAAACGGGGCCGTCCCTAACTCTAATGTGGGCATGTGGGCATGTGGCTCTGTGGGCACGCGGGATTTACGGCGCTCTCGCCATGTGCCGCGCTACACCCGCCAGACGTCTCTGTGCCAGACGACAATATTTCCGTTCAAGCTCGATACCGACGTAGCGCCGGTGTGAAAGCGCTGCGGCTACGGACGTGCTGCCGGAACCGGAGAAGGGGTCGAGAACCACGTCACCGGGCTGCGTGAAAGCCTGGATGATGGGCTTGAGCACGCGCACGTCTTTCTCGGTTGGATGTGAACGGTTTCCGGAATACGCCCAGACCTGCACGTCGTCGATCGGCTCATCGGGCAGAGAGGGCCGTCCCTTGGCGAGCACATAGGCTTGCTCGTGCGTCCGCTTCAGGAAGCGCGTGCTGGACGCGTATCGCTTTCGCCAGACGATGTGCTCGACGGGCGTAAAGCCAGCGCTTTTCCAGGCACCCATGAAAGCGTCGACAGCCTGCCAGCCGTAGAAGCACACACAGAGCGTATCGGGCTTCATGACGCGGTAAATCTCGCCGAAGGCTCCGAGCGTATTCTCGATGTCGCCCGCACCGTCATTGCGGATACGGCGGCCGAGGCGATCTCGGTAGCGAACGAAGTAAGGCGGATCAGTGAGAACGAAGTCGACGCTCCCCGAAGGGAGCGTCTGGAGAACTTCGCGGCAGTCGCCGTGGAGGATCCGGTTCATGGTTGCACCCACGGCAGGATGAGCTGCATGTTCTTGTCGGCGCGCTCGCGTATGCGGTTTGCGACTGCAGTGGCGCCGTGGAGGCGGAGCATCTGTTCGGCCATCCGCATGTCGTCGATGCTCATGGCCAGGGCGTCTTCGAGTTGGCTGGTTGTGGTGTACATGTCACACCTCCACCAGTTCGTCGTCGAACAGCTCGCGCTCGTACTCGTCGAGGATCGCTGCGACCAGATCGTCAGCCGTTGCCGTGAGGTTGTTGAAGTCTTCGGTATCCATGTTTTCTGCTCCTTCTTTTGGGTTCAACATGGGCACCGGCCAACAGGCTTTAAGCGCACGATGTCATAGGATTTTGCCGCGCGAGGAGTCCCGCAGGGACGGGGAAAATCCGTCATTGACAGCGGGCGCGGGCCTGTTAGGTGTCCGTCCTTGTTGAACACATTGGAAGGAGCCGATGGATGCTGAGGCCTGGAATCCGTATTCGCGGAAAGATTGTTTTCTGGTCAGTACGGGATCGGATGTCTGGCAAAGCGCGGGCCGGCGTAGGGGTGTGGGAGCGCATGTTTTCCAAGCTGGAGGATATTGCCCGGATATCAACATTACGGAGAATGCTGCCGGAGCGCAGCCCCGCAAGAGAGGCAGCGCACCGAGCGATTGCGGGAAACACCGCGCCGGGCGGATCAAGGTTCATGGCCACATTAGGGTGGCGTTCGTTTCAGGACTTCCTCGGCTGCACTGGTGGCATCCATCAGACGACCTTGCGCGGGCTGGATCTCGTCGAGCAAGGCTGTGTCGAAGTGCACGGCAGCAAGCTCGATCGCGCTGGTCAGGTCGTCGCTGGCCCTTATGAGGTCGCGCAGGGCCGTGCGGAGTTTCGGCTGGCGGCCGCCTGCAGCGTAGGCGGCTTCGAGAGCTTCCTTGATTGACCAGACAGCGAGGTCGTGGAAATCAAGGCTATCCCATTTGCGCGTTTCCAGCGTTTCCAGGCCGAGGATGTCGCGGGCGATACGGTCGATGGTCTTTTTCATGGCGCCCTCCCGGTGCGATGCAGGGCCACGGCCGCGCGGTAGAGCGCAAGCGCGTCTCCGAGCATACGGTCAAAATCCAGGATGTAGCCGATGGCCTGGTTCTGCTCGCCCTCTTTTATGGCCTGGAACGCCTCGGAGCTGAGAAGAAAACAGTCTGATAGATGGGCACAGAGTGCTTCGATGTTGGCGGCAATCGCCTTTTTGGTGAGTTCGGGTGTCATTTCTTACCTTCCTCCGCGGCCTGCTCCGCGGCGATGATTTCTGCTTCGATGATGTCGGCGTGCGACACGTCGAAGGTGTCGAAGGGGCAGTCCCAGATGATGCCTTTGTCGTCGATCGGATAGACCCTGATCTGCAGGTCTCCGGCTTTGTTGACGTCGAGGCAGACGTTGTATTTGCCGATGGTGATTTGGCGGATCATGTCGTACCTGCCTTCGCGAGAGTTTCGCGCGCGCTTGCGATCCATGCTTCGAGGCCGTTGACGGCTCCGGCGAGGTCGCCTTTGCTCCAGTTGTCGATGACGCGCTGCGCGGTTTCGATGCCGTCGCGGAGCTCGTCGCGCATCCAGGGCGCTGCAATGCACAGAGTGCGGATGCGTTGGGCGGTTTCGTGATCGACGGCCGGCCCCTTGAGAACGAGGCGATATTTATTCGTCATGGCGATGTACTCCTTTTGTTACTGAGAGAAAGGAGGCGCGACGCCTGGGTGGGGCGCCGCGCCTGAGCGCTTACGCGCTCTCTCCCTCGTCGGCCTTGGGCGCGCGGAGGACGATTTTCCCGTCCAACGGCATCACCTCGATCTGGACGTTGAAGCCCTCGCCGTCTTCGTGCTGCCAGGCTGCGCCGATGCGCGTCCAGAAGCTCTTGCCCTTGCCGCTCTTGTTCTCGCGGACGTGGAACGCGACAAGCTTCGGGGCCTTCGCTTCGCTCTTTTGGTTTTGGTTCGTCATGGTCTATCTCCTTTAAATCGAATTACCCTCTCGGGCTTGGCCCCGATCGGCCACAGGCAAGGCGGCGCTGTCATAGAATTTTGTTTCGCGAGGAATGCCCGCAGGGCAGGGGAAAATTCGTCATTGACAGCGGCGCCGGCTGTGGTAGGGGCTAAAGACCATGCTCGGGAGGGTATTCGACGGAGATAGACCTAGAACCGAAACGGCGAAGCGGGTTCACGATGCTGCTTCGTTCGTTCTGGCGGCTAGAAGGGCGGTGCTAGGCAAAGCGGGCGGATACGCATCTGTCGACGACTGGCAGGCCAACAAAGACCAGGACGCGACATCGGATTCGAGAGTTGACCGTGCGGATGGTCTATTTGACGAAGGAAGCCTGGACGGCGGTGGAGAGAGGAAACGCGGGAGATCTGGCTACGTTGGACGATCACGGTGATGCGCGTCGACTGAAGACTGGCTAGCGCAGTGTCGGGCGCCGACTGAAGAGGAGGCCTTTAGGACCCTTCCACTCTTGCCGGCGCTGCTCGATCCATCGCTGCAGTGCCACGCCTTCGACGGTGTAAACCTTAGCGCCTTTCACGACTTCGAAAACCGTCATGATGTCGGGCACCGGCAGTTGTGCCTCGGCCTGCTCTATGGCATGAGCGACGTAAAGATGCGCCGCATCGTAGGTGCTGGACGCGAGCACATCCAGGCTGTGTCGGCGGCCGTCCGCGGTCGTGACGGTCACGGTGCACCAGCATTCGGGCATGATAGGATCAGTTTAGCTCCCATGGCGAACAAATGGCGAATATTGGGCGTGACAGGAAGTTTTGGATACATCCCCGAGCCATTCACCGTTGTGGTGTAATATGGTGAAGCCCCGGAGGGGGTGTCGCCCGTATGGCGAGGAAAAGGGCTACCGATAAAAAGATGAGAACCGATGCAGCGGGTTCGATCCGGGCGTCGATCAGTTTTCCGCCGGACGTTTACGAGCTTCTCGAAGAGATCGCAAAGGAAAAGAAAGTTTCGCTTGCCTGGGTTGTGCGGGAAGCGACGGATCAGTACATCGCAGACAAATGGCCCCTGTTCAAGGGGCCGAGGTGAAGGCGATGCCGGAATTCTATGAGTTCTTCGCGGGCGGGGGCATGGCGCGCGCGGGCCTCGGCCCGGACTGGCGCTGCCTCTTCGCCAACGATTTCGACCACAAGAAAGGCCGCGTGTATCGCGAGAACTGGGGTGACGCGGACCTGAAGACGGCGGACATTGGGTCGCTCACGGTCGGCGATCTTCCCGGTGAAGCCGATCTCGCCTGGGCCTCGTTTCCGTGCCAGGACCTTTCGCTCGCTGGCGGCGGCGCTGGCCTCAAAGGAGAAAGATCGGGCACGTTCTGGCCTTTCTGGAAACTCATGGAGGGCCTGATCCGGAAAGACCGCGCGCCGCGCCTTCTGGTGCTGGAGAACGTCTGCGGCACGCTCAATTCCCATGACGGAAAAGATTTCTCGACAATTTGCGGCGGGTTCGAGCAAGCCGGCTACGCGGTTGGCGCCGTCGTCATCGACGCGACGCTTTTTGTGCCACAATCCCGACCGCGCCTCTTCATTGTCGGCGTCCGGCAGGACGTGAAGATCCCGGCCGGCCTGACGGCCACGGGGCCTTCCGCACCTTTTCACACGCGGACGCTCAAGGCCGCGTTCGATAAGGTCGCGCCAAAAACCAAGCGGGCATGGATATGGTGGAATCTGCCGCTGCCGCCGAAGCGCAAGCTGACTTTCGCGGACCTGATTGAGGAGAACCCGGAGAGCACGTCGTGGTTCACCGGCGAGGAAACCCGGCGGCTGATCTCGCTGATGAGCCCCGTCAACCGGGCGAAAGTCGCGGAGGCTAAGCGCCAGGGCCGCCGGATCGTCGGCTGCGTATATAAGCGGACCCGCCCGAACGAAAACGGGCGCAAGGTGCAGCGCGCGGAAGTCCGTTTCGACGACGTGTCCGGCTGCCTCCGGACCCCGGTGGGCGGATCGAGCCGGCAGGTTGTCGTGGTCGTGGACGGGCAATCGGTAAAAGCCCGGCTGATCTCCAGCCGCGAAACTGCGCGGCTGATGGGATTGCCGGACACGTACAAGCTGCCATTGAACTACAACGAGGCCTACCACCTGACCGGCGACGGCGTCGTGGTTCCCGTGGTCCGTCATCTCGCGGAGCACATCTTCGAGCCGGTGCTGGCCGCCGTCCGGCCCCGGACGACAGCTGCAGCATGAGCGTCATTCCCTGCCAACAGAACGCAGAGCTGCAGAAACTGATCCAGGATTATGTAGAAGTGCTCAAGACCGAGGCGCACAAGCTGGGCGCTCACGGGCTAACCGAGGAGGAATTCTACAACAGCGGAGTGTTTCGCGGTGCGATCGAGCGTACGCGCGGGCAGTTCTCCGCGACAATGCGCGACAAACGGGTCTTCGTCCGCGACGTGCTGAACTACATGCAGGATCAGGATTTCATTCAGGACTGGGAGGCGGCGGGCGAAGCCAACCGGCATGATTATGTCGTCCGGACAAAATCGGGCCGTGTCTGCGTGATCGAGCTGAAAGGCTGCTTAGACGGGAACAACACGAACATTTTCGAGAGGCCGCCGCACGCGCAGGAATTCGTGGTTTGGAGCGTTTGCACCAACCCCGGCTCGGACCCGAGGCTGAACGCCTGGTCGGGCATCCATACGCGCCTCAGCGCCGAAATCATTTCCCGTCAACAACGGGTAGACGGCGTCATGATCTGGGACATGGTCTGCGGGACGGTAGGGCGGCCTTGCCCGAAACTCGCTGGTGCGCCGGAGCGCGCGACAGCGGTGGCGAACTATATGCTGCCCCCGGCTTGCATCTACGTGTTGCCGGCGACCATCGCCAGCCCGCGCAATAATCCGCGTCCCGTGGCGCAGTCCCTCGACGACGTCCACCTGCTGAAGGCGTTTCACAAATGCTTTCGCGGCAGAGACGAGGAAGTAAACTACGTGGATTTCGAAGTCGAGCATCGCGGGGCCGAGACAGTCCGCAAAACGCGCATTCGCCGCGGCGGCGAGGTCGTGCGCGAATCGAATTTCACGGCGATCCAGAGGGCGTGATGGAAACGCCTGAGACCAGGCGGAAAACCATGCAGGCGGTAAAGAGCAAGGACACCGCCCCAGAGATGATGGTGCGCCGACTCGCGCACAGCCTCGGCTATCGCTTCCGGCTGCACCGGAAGGACCTGCCGGGCAAGCCGGACCTGGTTTTTCCGCGCTTGCACAAAGCGTTATTCGTGCACGGCTGTTTCTGGCACGGTCACGATTGCGCGCGTGGGGGCCGGGCTCCGAAAACGAATGCGGAATACTGGCGCAGGAAAATCACGCGCAACCGCGAGCGCGACGCGGCTCATCTGATAGAGCTGCGCGAGAGGGGCTGGACCGTGGCGGTGCTTTGGGAGTGCGAGCTGAAGGAACCGGCGCAGGTGGCGAAGAGACTGAAGGGGTTCCTGCGGCAGGATAATTAAATCCAATGCCGAAAAAAGCCGCGCCGCCGACCGAACTCGATTTCGAAAAGGCTCTCATGTATTTTCACGCGTACATGTATGGGCCGCTCCAGGGAAAGCTGCGGCTCTACGCTGCGCGCAACATCCGTTCGGCGGGCGGTACGACGATGGCGTCCGATTGGGAAGTGTTCGCGTCGATCCTGGTCAAAGATCTCGGGCAGAAACTGGCGGCGGGAGTGGACCTGTCGAATTTCGAAGTGAAATCTGCCGTCGCGAGCGGAAGCTACGAGTACCAATATCACAAGAACACTGGTAAGCAGAAACTGGCGCACGACATGAAAGTAGGGCACCTGTTTTTCGAGCATGCCGACAATCTGCGGATGGTGAACCTGCGATATGCGCACGGCAGCCAGATGAAGAGTTTCTTCAAAGAGTGGCTGGAGAACTGGCCAGATCCTTACCCGCAGCGTTATCGCAAGAACATTCCCTACAAGTGGGTCCAGGATAATGGCGCGCTGCTGATGACACTCACCAACGGCGAAGTCACCTACCCGGAGCCCGCCAAGGTCGGTAAGGGAATCCGCGACCGGCGGCGAACTGGAGGTGCCTAAGCCAAAGAGTTAACATGTCACAGGCAGCATTGCGGGACGCCAGTTGGAGAACAGTCGTTATATGGCAATTAGGAACGCGAGACAAGGACGGGCTCGGGAAGCGGCTGACGCAGCTTCTCGCTCGGTTGGACTGGTGATGTTCGAGAACGGCGATTACGTGAAGGTCGAATTCAAGGATGAAGCGAGCGGCGAAAGCGAGTGGATGTGGGTTCGCGTGTCGCGCGCAGACGACGCGAACCGGCTCGTCTTCGGCACGCTGGACAACGAGCCGATCGTGATGACCGACCTCCGTCTCGGCATGGAACTGGCTGTAAGCTACGACAACATCCGCGAGCACATGAAGCCTGGTTCGTTCAATCAGTAGGTAGCGGATTGACGCCGCGCAACCGCTTCTTGGACGAGCCGCAGCGAGGTTCCACGCGGCATTCGCGGATAAGGGTTCAGTCCTCGCGGGCTTTAATGTAGCCGATGGGGTTCTTCTTCGGTGAGGCAGGCGGTGCGAGAAGTTTTTCGACCGTATCGAAGAGCATGGCGATCTGGCGATCGTGTTCCTGGACCTTGCGCGCCAGTTCGCGGTTGGACGCAAGTATCTGGCGAATTTTTATGAAGGTGCGGATAATCGCGATGTTGACCTGAACGGCCTTCTTGCTGCGGAGAACGCTCGACAGCATGGCCACGCCATGCTCGGTGAAGGCGTGGGGGCTTCTGCGGAAGCCCATTTTTGCGGCGGGCTTGGAGGTCACAATTTGTGACCTCCAATTTTCCATCTCGTCCTTCGTGAGTTGGAACATAAAATCTGCGGGGAATCTGTCTCTATTGCGGTTGACCGCCTGATTCAACACCTTCGTGGGTACCCTGTACAACTCGGCCAGGTCGGAATCGAGCATGACCTTCTCGCCGCGGATGAGGTAAATGCGGCTGGCGACGCTTTCCGGCACGAGGGCAGGCGGCTGAAGTTTCGGCATGGAGGGATTCTGCATGGAAGGCCGGACATGTCAAGGGCTTAGTGAGATAGGGTAGGGGGGACCGCTGGCTCTTTTTACGCCATAAAATAGAACATCGCCACAGCCTTGGAAACAACCGGATGAGAATTCTGCAGGGGGCGGTTACTCTAGCCGCGACCGATCTCGCCAACCATTTGTCGTGCCGGCATCTCACGACCGTGGATCTCCGCCTCGCCAAAGGGGAGATAGCAGAACCATCGTGGGAAAATCCCCATCTCGTCGTACTCCAGCAGCGAGGCCTAGAACACGAGAAGGCGTACATCGCCTGGCTCCGGTCGAGCGGCCTGACCGTAGTCGATCTTTCGGATGAACCGGAGGCCACAACCTGGGCGGCGATGCAGAGCGGAGTTCAGGTCATCGTCCAGGCCAGTTTGGTTAGCGGTCCCTGGAGAGGCCGCGCCGACGTGCTGCTGCGCGTGGAGCAGCCCGAAAACTCGAGCCGCGTCGGCAATTGGTCTTACGAAGCGGTGGACTGCAAGTTGGCGCGCGAGACGAAATCGGAGACCGTTCTTCAACTCTGCCTATATTCGCAGCTCCTCGCTGAACTGCAGGGTCTGGAGCCGGAATTCTTCCACGTGATCCGGCCGAACACCGGCTTCGAGCCCGAGTCGTACCGGCTCGCATCGTTCGCCGCGTATTATCGTCTGGTCAAACGGGCGCTGCAGGAGGCGGTGGAAGCCGGCGCTGGCGAGACCTATCCCGAGCCGGTCGATCATTGCGAAATCTGCAGGTGGTGGAAGGAGTGCGATGGTCAGCGGCGCCGGGATGATCATCTTTCCTTCGTGGCCGGTGCTTCCAAGCTGCAGCGGAAGGAATTGACGCTTCGGGAAGTGCCCACGCTGGAAGCTCTGGCCAGGTTGCCGTTGCCGATCCCTTTCAAACCGTCGCGCGGCGCGGTCGAAGGATACACGCGAATTCGGGAACAGGCGCGCGTTCAGCTTGAGGCCAGAACCGAGGGGAAGCTTAAATTTGAGTTCCTGCAATGCGAAAGCGGCGAGGGGTTCTCGCGGCTGCCTGCCCCATCGGCTGGGGATATTTTCCTCGATTTCGAAGGCGACCCGTTCGTAGCGGATGGCGGGCTGGAGTACCTCTTGGGTGTCGCTACGGTGGACGACACCGGGAAGCTCGCGTATCAGGGTCGTTGGGCGCTCGACCGTGGGCAAGAGCGGGCGCTGTTCGAATGGTTCATCGATTTCACGTTTGAGCGGCTGCAGCGGTACCCCGATCTGCACATCTATCATTTCGGGGTTTATGAGCCAGGCGCAATCAAACGCCTGATGCTTCGCTACGCCACGCGCGAGGACGACGTGGACCGGCTGCTGCGCGCTAAAGTGTTCGTCGATCTCCACGGCGTCGTTAAGCAAGGCATCCGGGCGAGCGTCGAGCAATATTCCCTAAAGGAAATGGAACGGTTTTGTGGTTACAGTCGCCGGGTGCCGCTGCCGGATGCTAACCAGGCGCGGCACTTCGTCGAGCACCAGCTTGAGCTGAGCGGGTCGCCGGTGCTTACCGAGGAAGCGTGCCGCGTGGTCGAGGGCTATAACGAAGACGATTGTCTGGCGACGGCAGAGCTTCGCCAGTGGCTTGAAGGCCGCCGCGAAGAAATCATTGGGGGCGGAAAGGAGGTTCCCCGACCCGAAGCAAGAGATATGTCGGCGAGCGAAGAGGTGACGGCGCACCAGCAGCGGGTGGCCGTGTTGTTCGAGGCGCTGACGCGCGATCTGCCGGCCGAACCTAAGGACCGCACGCCCGAGCAGGCCGCGCGTTGGCTACTCGCCCACGCTCTGGACTGGCATCGGCGCGAGGAGAAGGTCAAGTGGTGGGAGTTCTTCCGGATGAAGGAATTCTCCGACGAGGAACTCCTGGACGAAAAAACCGCGCTGGCGGGACTGTCGCTCAGACAGCGGATGCCGAAGATGGGTCCCAGGGAACGCGCTCCTATCGATCAGTACCACTATCCCCCGCAGGAATGCTCGGTCAGGGTGCGCGACAAGCTCTACACGCTGGACGAGAATAAATTCGGCGACGTGGTGGCCGCGGACCCGCTTGCCCGGACCATCGACGTGAAGAAACTTATCAAGCTCGATGGCCTTCACCCGGCCTCTGTTTTCGCCTACTCGCATTTTGGAACCGAAGAGCAAGCAAATTCGATTCTTCGGCTGGCGGACTGGATTGTGGCAAATGGGATTGACGGGCCAGGGGACTTCCGGGCTGCGCGGGATCTTCTGCTTAGGACCCCGCCCCGGCTGGCCCGCGGGCAGTCGCTGGCCGCTGGCGCCGATGAGACGGCGGTGGACGTAGCCCGCAGGCTCGGAGTTGCGCTGGATCATTCCGTGCTCCCCATTCAGGGGCCTCCCGGCGCGGGCAAGACCTTCACCGGCGCGCGCATGATCTGCGAGCTGGTGAATTCTGGAAAGAAAGTCGGGATAACCGCCGTCGGACATAAGGTTATTCGCAAGCTGCTGGACGACGTCTTGAAGGCTGCCCGCGAGCTGAATTTGGCCGGCGTGAGGTGCGCCCACAGGACCGAGGGCGATGGCTCCGCCAACGGGCCGGTTCGCGAGATCGCGACGAATGAGGAGGCCCTGCACGATTTGCAGGGTGGTTCCATAAACGTGCTCGGCGGCACTTCGTGGCTCTGGTCGCGGCCGGAATTCATGGAATCGGTCGACGTCCTCTTTGTCGACGAGGCTGGCCAGATGTCGCTGGCGAATGTGCTCGCCTGCGCACCGGCTGGCAGCAGCCTTGTCCTGCTGGGCGATCCGCAGCAGTTGGAGCAGCCGCAGAAGGGAAGCCATCCGGAGGGGTCGGACATTTCGGCGCTGGCGCACTTGCTCGACGGCAGGAGAACTATCGGTGAAACGCAGGGCCTCTTTCTTCCGGAAACCTGGCGGCTTCATCCAGCTATCTGCGGTTTCACATCAGAGATGTTTTATGAAGGGCGGCTGTTCTCGTTTGCCGGTCTGGAACGGCAGAATATCGACGCCCCGGCGCCGTTCTCGGGGGCTGGCCTGTGGTTCGTGCCAGCAGTCCATGAAGGCAATCAGAGTTATTCGGTGGAGGAAGTCGAGCGGGTCGCCGGCATCGTTGAATTCCTCACGCAAGACGGCACCGGCTGGATCGACCGCCACGGCGATCGTCGGCCGCTAACCCATGATGACATACTGATCGTGGCTCCATACAACGACCAGGTAAATCGCCTCAGGGATCGGCTGCCTGGCGCAAGGGCGGGAACGGTTGACAAATTTCAGGGTCAGGAAGCGGCCGTTGTTATCTACGCCATGACCACCTCGTCGCCTGAGGACGCGCCGCGCGGCATGGAATTTCTGTACAATCTCAACCGCTTCAATGTCGCCACGTCGCGGGCGCGCTGCGCTTGCATAGTGGTCGGCAGTCCACGGCTTTTCTCGCCGGAATGCCGCACGCCGCGGCAGATGGAGCTTGCAAACGTGTTGTGCCGCTACGCTGAAATGAGTGAGACCATTGGGTTCGGTGCGGAAGTGGCAGTTTAAATGAGGTGGCGATTCAATGCCGACGTCCCAACTCGTGACCGAGCTCCTCGTTGATCTCTACCCAGGCGACGACCCGGCGGTCGCCCAAATCCGCGACGACCTTGCCCGAGTCTCAGCGATCCCCGGCTCAGTGATTGTACTCCTGGAAGGACCCCCAGGTAGCGGCAAAACAACGATGGCCCGAACGCTCGCCGTGTGCCGTCGCATACTCGCCGCGTCGCCAGCCGGCCGTATGCCGACGCTGGAGGGCGCTCGGAACGAGGTCTTGTCGCAAAAGCCTCTTACGTGGTACCGCGACATTTCACTTGCCGGGCTCGTCGAGACGCTGGCCGACGCCCAACTCTTCGGCATCGGCGAGAAAGTCGCCTCGGAGGTGAGTTCGCGCATAGGTATTTTCGAACAGGCGATGACTGGCCACGATTCGTCTGAGCCATACGGCGCTCATGAGCAGTTGATAAAAGCGGCGAAAGAAAAGAATCGCTGGGCTCCTCTGGTGACTGGAGGCGTCGTCCTGCTCGACGAAATAGGAGACCTGCCCCAGCCGTTACAGGCTAAGCTCCTCCGGGTCTTGAACGGAGAAAAGCAGTACCGCGTGGGCAAGGAAGGCAACGACGCATTTGGGTTTCAATATCGCGGCATGACCGTTCTTGCTACATGGCGGAATCTTGAGGGATCGCGAGACTTTCGGCAGGACCTCTGGCAGCGCATCTGCCACAACCGCATCCGCGTTCCCAGTCTTTCCGCGTACTCAATTAGTAATCGCATTCACCTGATACGATCGATTCACCGTCAATTTCGCGAGCAGATGGCTGACGAGCTCGAACGCCTTCGCGAGTTGGGCGCCGGCGCGCACTCCGAGATATCTTCGACCGACTGGCTGGTTCGGCTAGCCCGCCTCAGCAAGCAGACCTTGAGCCCCGAAACTGAAGCCGAGTTGTGCAAGCTGGACCTGGAGCGGTTGGGTGAGTTTCGGGGGCTGCGAAACGCGGTGTTCCGAGTGATGTTAGGCTCCTCGATTGAGGAGGCGACCCGCGCCGAAGCGGTCAAGTTCGAAGAGGCCGCGCATGCCAAGGATTGGGCAACACACAGTCTAGAGGTATTCACGCAAGCCCTTGAGGCGGCTTCGCTGTCGCTCGGATGGAAGGATTATCGCCTGCGGTGGGCGAAGGGAATCAATGACCAACTGGTTGCCCGTTCCCCCGCGGTGGAGGACGTCATCCGAAAAGCCGGCAGGCAAAGAGCCGACGTCAAGAAGGAGCTCGAAAACTTGCTTCGCGCGGAAATGAGCGAGAGACGCCTCGAAACTGAGTGATCCGGTTGGCCGTCTCGCGCGTGGCTCAATCGTTAACATCAAGGATTTAATGGATTTGAACCGCGGCGCTCGATTTGTCTCTGAATTGCATTGAGAGGATTGCAAAGGATTGACGAATATGGTGGTGCTGGATAAAGGACCGGGGCTTCGGGCCGCGCTACATCAAATCGCACGGCGACCGCAGCGTAGAGCAACGCTCTATCTGCTGGCACCTTTCATAGAAACCGATACTGCACTGTGGCGAGCGACGCTTGGCATCGCAAACGCGGGGGTCCGCGTGTCGTCGTTCACGCGGTACACCGCTGATCGGCAACTCCTGAACGCCCTCCACCAGTTCAATCGCTTGGGCGGGCGCACGGTGTTCGTGGAAAATCTCCACGCCAAGGCGTTTCTCTGGCTTGCTGATTCACCGAAGGAGAAGGCGGCTTTCATTGGCTCCCATAATTTCACGCGGTCGTCAGAAATGACCGCCGTTGAACTCGGCGTCCTGATCTGGGGAGATGGATGGATCGAAAGCCGAATATACGACGCGCTTCGAAGCGCAATTAGCGCGCTGCCGGCCGGGGGCGACAGTCCCGCTTGGAAAATGCGCTGTCGCAAAGCTTCCCGTTGCCGAGTGACTGAGACACACGATCCTCGAAAGGAACTGACATGCCGTTAATCAAGGACTGGTTCTTCCTCAAGCCCAACTTCACGTCATTTAAAATCTCGCCCCAAAAGCACCCGCAGTATTTATTTGGCTCGGAAGATGGCGCGCTTCGCGATAACCTGCTCACATCGCTTCGGGAATCGACATATTCCCAACTCGGGTATCGAGCCATCGTTTTCGGCCAGGCCGGCCGGGGCAAGACGCATTTGGCCAACCATCTTCTTTATCGCTCGCGGCAGAATTCGCTGCCGCTGGAAATGGTGTATGTGGATTGCCCGACCATCCCATCGCCGAAATCGCCGGTGCTGACGCTGTTCTCGCAGATCCTTAAGTCCATCCCCGCCGACACGATCCGACGCGTTGGGCCAAAGTATTTTGAAGGCAAGACGCCCGAGTGGGAAGGGCGCGTTCAGGAAGAGTTGAAAAGCGCCCCCATCTACAAAGCTCTCCTCGCGGGGTTGACCGCCGTAAACCCGGTCACGATCGTGAGAATGCTGGAATGGCTAGGCGGCGAGCCATGGGACGGCATCACGGTTCTCGACGATGACGCCCCCAAGCAGATCACGTCAGAGACTCAAATCGCAAGAAATGTTGGCGCCATCGGCCAGATAATCCTGCTGGCCGAAGGGAAAAATCTCGTCTTCCTGCTGGATGAAGCCGAACGCCTGCAAACCATCTCGGGCGGAGAACATTACTGGAAGTGGTTAGCGGGCCTGCGCGAGCTGTTCAGGAGAGACGCCGTCGGTTTTCTGCTGTTTATCATCGCGCGAAATCGAGACGACATTCCGGTCGTTCTTCAGGAGGAAGAAATCATGTCGGTGATTGGCTCCAACAACATTTACCCATGTGCCCCGTATGCGCAGCCGCAGGCCGAGAGCTTCCTTCGCCAGTTGTTGGAGAACGTCATCACGCGCGACCCAGCGCCGGCCGAACTCACTCAGCTGCTTGCCGCAGCAGGGGAGCAAATCGATACGTTCCCTTTCACCCGCGATGCATTCGATCGGTTCATCGAGTACCACTCGATCGGCGAGAACGTGAATATTCCCCGCGAGATCATCAACGGCTTGGAGAGCGCGGCGCGGCGCGCCATAAGCGAGGACAAGCGTTTCATTGACGGCGCGGTATTGCAGCAGGTTATCCAGGGCAATATTTGACCGAATTCAGGAAGGAGGAGACGCGATGGCCGTTCGAATTGATTGCCAGCCAAACATCAGCGGAGAGGTCAGGCTGGGGGGCCGATGTGGCAACAGCATTTTGCTGGGCCGCACGGTTGACGGTGGCCGACCCCAGCCGGTTCGCTTCGACGCCGACGACAATTTTGTCGTCCTCGAAGTCGGGAAACGCGGCAGCGGAAAATCCTTTGGCCTCGGATCGGCGCTGGAGTCTTTCGCCACCTCGACAGACGCCAATACGATCGCATCACACGGCGCCAATCGCCGAGGGGTCTTGCTGCTTGACCCTCTTGACATACATTGGACTGCCATTTACCCGCTTCGCGCCGGCGCCACGGGTCCGATGAAGGAGCAATATGATCGTTTTGCGCAGTGGAGCAATGGTGCGACTCAGATCGAGGTCGAACCGGTGTCAATTGACGTCTTTATGCCTGCGGGCAAGCGCACTGCCGATGATCCCCAGGTCTTTCAGGACTACTACTTGCCGGTCGCGGATTTGACGCCCGAGGATCTCGCCCTGGTCTACGGCGCGAATCTCGTGTCCGATCCCGCGGGAATGCTCATAGGTGAACTCTACGATAAGGTTACCCGCCTCGGCTACGCGGTCAACGGACGTCCAGTGCTTCCCGTAACCGCTTTCGGGCTTCAAGAGCTTCTGGATTGCATTCAGGACGATGATATCCAGGTCAACTACGCCCCTCAGACCCAGCGGGCCGTGCGTCAGAGATTCCTGTCGTGGCAGCGCGATCCGCTATTTCAGCAGAACACTGGAACGCCAATTTCGGACCTCGTTAAACCCGGTCGGTTATCGATTTTATGTCTCAACCGGCTTTCCGACGATATGCGGTCAGTGGTGACAGCCGTCGTTGTTAGGAAGCTGAAACAAGAGCGCAGCCAATCAAGTCAGATCGAGCGTCGGCAGGCATTCGATCCCGATGCGCCGGCGTCTACCGCCACCATCGTTCCCCGGACGATTCTGGCCATTGATGAAGCCCAGATGATCCTGCCCGCGACAGGCGGTGGCCAGGCTCGAAACGCGGTGGAATCGTTTGTGCTCGAAGGTCGGAATTTCGGCTTGTCGATGTGGCTCGCCACTCAACGCCCGCGCGGCGCTATCTCGGAGCGGGCGGTCAGCCAACTAGACACTTTAATTGTCCATCGTTTGACGACAGGAGACGACCTTGCGGCGGTTAGCCAACTGATGCAATCCAGAGAGCCGGCCACGATTAAGGTTAACGACAGGCCCGCAGAGCTCACTGAGCTGATCCGTTCTCTTGACGTCGGCATGGCCGTCATATCGGCTGACAAGTCCACAGCCGGTCGCGCGTTTGTGGCCGAGATCCGGCCAAGAGTGGTCGCGCATGGCGGACGAGCTTTCTAGGAAAAACGCAATGCTTCCCGTCCAATTCTGCAATTACAACCTCGACTATCAACAGCGCTTGGGTTTCCTGAAGCTGCTCGTTTGGGTAGGCGAGAATGTGCGCGGAGGCAAGGAAGAGCTTCAACGCCGGATGGAGTCTCTGTACAGCCCATCCGCCCGCAAGTCGTTGCGGCCGAAGAAATCCGGCGCCCCCAGCCCGAAAATATCCGCCACGCGATCAGGTCGGGCACCCGGCACGTTTGATCCTGAGGCTATGCTCCAGCTTGACGAGATACCGTCCTGGCAGCCGGGATTTTCGTTTCAAAGGCTGGACCGGCTCGTGCTTTGGGGTGAAATGTTGGGACTTGTAACGCCCACGGGCAGACTGGCGGAGTGGTCGAAGCCGCTCATTTCCGACCACCCTCAGTTCCTTCCGCATGCTGAGGAGTTTCCTAATCCTTTTTTGTTGTCCAGAAGAGAGCGAGCCTATTTCCTCGCGTTGCTCATGTACCACGATCACGTGTTACTGCACTTGACATCGGCGCTCTCACAACTGAGCCCAGGCGTGCGAATTGAAACGCGGACCGCCTGCATTCAAATCATCACGGCTTTATGCCGGACGCTCGACTGCGCGTCAGGCTCGAATATTCAAGCCGTCCGGACTCGCCAATCTTTGCGCGACCTTCTTGAAAGGCTGGCGGGAGCGGAGCATGTTGCAAATAGACGCGCACTGCTCGGCGAACCCGAGCGTAGCCGAGCCCTGGATCAGATGATGGCCAAGAGCACGCGCAACCATTTGGCGGAATATCATGCCATCTGTCGTTTTGAGCAGTTGACGGATCTCGGGTTGTTGGTGAAAGAGAATCCGCTCAAGCCTCCCTCAACCGTGGGGGAGCGCGATCGCACCCGGAAGTCCTGGGTCTGGTACACGACCGATGCCATAAAATCATTCGGCCCGTGCGTTCAGAGCGTGGATTGTGACGTGGAGCGTTATCTTCAAAAGCACTGGGCGAAATCCTGCTTTGCCGGTCAATGCGCGGCGCGGGAGCTCGAAGCCGGCAAGGACCAAGAGGAGATCGCGGCCCTGCTGGACGCGGCGCTGCCGCGGGCGAGACGGCAGCTTGGCGCGATTCAGGTCCATACCTGGGTGTTCATCGCCGCGCTCGACGCAATCGATCGTGGATTGGTCTTGGAGTTCGAGCAGGCCTACCGCTTGTTGGACGCCATGCGACACGATCAGAGATACTCAGGCTACATCCGTCAAAGCGGGCAGGAGACTTATCTCGGGCGGACGGCTCTGGTGATGAGTGGAACAATGGCGGATCACGTCTCTCGATACCCGATCGCTACACGAGGCCCAAGCAATGATTGATAACGCAGATCCCACTCCATGGAGCGAACGGCTCATCGCGTTGAGCAACGCGTTCGGGACGGCCCACAAGCATCTGCGGAAGGCGTCCACCGATCCTTTTGAAGTCGTCCATCGCATTAAGGCCGTCCAAGATGCGCTTACAAGCGTTGGCGTTGACGCCGACAAATCCTTTGATGCTGTCCTTCCAGCGCTGGGATCCGAATGCGTCCGGCTCGAAGCCGAGTTTTGGGGGCTTTTAACGCAGGCATGCGCGGCGCGCGGATGGGAGGTCTTGGGGAGCACAAACCGGCGGTTGGTCAATAAGGCGCTTTTTGTTTCCCAAGAAGGCAGCGCCGTGAAGGTCGAGGACATGGCCGCGGGGTGCACGCCTCACATTCCGACCCTGATGCCGACGCTCACGCGCGTTGTGGAGGAACTCGTGGCGTCGGAAGCCGAGGTCAAATCATTCCTTGGCGTTCTGGCGAAGGTGTATGATGCCCTTCCAAGGCCCGGCTCGGAATGCAGCCTCGAAGCCTTGTACCGACATTGCATTGTTGAATTACAAAAGCCGAGTTTCTGGCGCAATCCAAGCTCGACTTCTTTCATTCGCTTAAGTCGGCCGGCATTTCGTTACCGGATATCGGAAATCCTCCGCCTGGGCGTAGTGACGACCGATGGTCGCGCGGTGACTCTCGGCACCACGACCATGTCAAAAGAAGCTTGGGAGATCTATTCGCCCGGCGAGCAGAGGGTTGTTATCGCAGGTCGGCTAAGCCTGACTCGGCTTGGAGGGAGCAATGCAGATTGATTCGCTCTCTGCCTCTGAAGCGCGTCGGGTCTTAAAGGCGCTCGGCACCGGATCAGCGCCCGCGGAATACGCGCGGCTCCTGCTTGTTGGCCAAAAGCAATGGTTTGATGCCGCGATCCACAAGATGATCGAGACGGCGGCGGATCGGGACTTCGAGGTGCGCTTTGTGCGAGCACGCTACGGCGGCGGCAAGACTCACTTTCTTTACTGCCTTGAACAGGAAGCTCGCGAGAGAAAGTGGGCTACCAGTTTTGTGCTCCTTAAGCGCGATCTGGTCGAACTCGACCGCTTCGCCTCCTTTGTTCGCGAAGCGGCGAGAAATATCATACTCCCCAACGGAAAAGTTGGACTTGGCGGCGTTATGGAGAGCGCGGCTGCGGCTCACGCTTCTCGATTTGGAATCCTTCCTGGAAAGACCGTTTCGCTCATGACTTTGGAGCAAGCGAAGCGGGACTTTGTTGACCATTGCGTCCGGCTGTTTATTTCGCAGCCGTTTCTTCCGGCGCTTCGCGCGTACTATGCCGCTTCTCTACAGAATGATTGGGCGCAGATGGACAGCGTTCACGCCTGGTTGGCGGGCGGCGATTCCACCATCGTGATTGACGCCCGCTACACAAGTGGCCGTGATGCGATTCGCCTCAAGCCGCTAGGCGCCAATCTGGCCGACGAGCAGCTTAGAGTCATCGCGATTTTGTGTCAGCTGAGCGGCAACGCCGGGTTCTTCATTGGCGTCGATGAGTTGGAGATCATCGGGCGACTGCCTAGCCAGAGGAAGGCGAATTCATTTCAGACGCTCCGCGCGCTGGTCGATCAGAACAACCCTCACAGGCAGCCGCCGGCGACGTGCCTGTTTCTAGCCGCGACGCCGGAGATGTTCGAAGATCCGGACAAGTTTCCGAGCTATAAAGCTCTCCAGGACCGGATCGAGACCCTTCCGAATCTCAGCGGCGCTAACGGTTTGAATTATAGGGCCAACGTGATTGACCTCGACAAGACGCCGCTTGAAAAGGCGGATCTTCGGGAATTAGGCCTCGCGCTGATAAGAATGCACGAACTAGCTTTTGGCCCGGTATCAGGGGGAATTCGTGAATCGCTCGAAAGGGTCGTAGCGCAAGTGATCACGGGGAAATACGTGATGGCTCGTCCCAGGCTGCTTTGCCGTTGCGTCACAGATCTATTGAACGGGCAGTTGACTGGCGATTTGCCGGCGGCCGTTGCGACTCGGGCGCGCCAACTTCAGGAGGGTCGGGAGAAAGAATTGTCCGGTCAGTGAGCCGTATATGCAGAGCGTGCAGGCACCAAACGAGTTTAGGAAGGCGATCCGACACCTAAGATCCGGCGTTCCCTCGCCATCGGCGGCTCGGATGGTGACTGTCGCTACGAACGGCGTGGAGGATGAGCTCGGTCGGCATGAGACCGCTTGGCGCGGGGGGGCGGCGACCGAGCCAAACATGATCTTCATCTCGGCTGACTGGGGCTTTGGAAAAACCCATCTTCGAATGCTCCTGGTTGATTCCTTCCTACGTCGGGGTACGCCATTCATCCACGACCACATCGACGGAAAAGCGGGCTCTCTCGCTCACCTGCATCGGACCGTGCCTCGCTGGATGGAATCGCTCCAGGTCGGACCGTACTTTGGTATTCGGTCGGTTATCGAAGATGCCTTGAGCGATCTTCCTAAAATCCGCCAATGGTGTTGGAAGCGCAAGACGTCCTTTGCTCAGGATCTTAATCGCGCCGTGGATGGGAGGGAATGGGCGTGGAACGCCGTGGCGGGGCATCAGTATCAGTTTCCTGACTACTCGTACTACCACCTCAAGGCCCTTGAGATTCTCACGGATACGGCGGCGTTGATGGCTGGTTTTTCCAAAGGTGGAATTGTCCTTCTTCTGGACGAGGCGGAGAACATTAGCCGGCAACATGATGTCCGTGGGCGGCGAAAGACGTACGACACGCTCGGCCGGCTAGCGCGTGAACGACATCTTTTCAGCATCGTTTTCGTTACGGATCGCTTTTTCGCCCAGGTTCAAGACGATATGCAAAGAGGGTTGAGGGAAGGCTGGGCGCTGTGGCCAGAGGACGCACGGAGGTTTCTTGCCGCTGTTCCCTCGGTGCCAGTGGCGAAACCACCGCGTCTTAACGAGGTATTGGCCAAGGTCCTAGTAAGCAAAATCGCCCAGGTTTACTCTAAGGGATTTGATTTCCATGTGCCGGCTGGGTTTGAGGAAGTGGTTTTGGCCGCGTGGAATAAGACTGCCACTCGTTCGGTACGCCTTCTTGTGCGGATCGCAATCGATGCGCTTGACCGGGCCGCCCAATAACGAACCGTTTTGGGATCGTTTGATGGTAATGGCGACCGCCTAATCGGCGGCCGTCTTTGCCTTCTGTAAGCCGTTCAGGAAGTCAGCCGCGCGCTGCGCATGGGCTGCTGCGCTGAAAATCGCTCGCTTGTCTTCCCGCAGTACGCTGAGCCAATGGCCGATGTAATCGGCGTGATCCGCGCGGATCTCCGGCGTGATGCCAGTGTCGGCGCAGAGGAACGCGGCCCCGAGTTCCGCGACGAGTTCTTCGCGCGCGTAGCCCTGATCGCCAAATCGCTTTTGGCTGAAATCGCGATTGAGGCGGTTGGGCGCTTTCGTCGCGTGGATGCATTCGTGGTAGGCAGTGGCGTAGAAGCTCTCTTTGTCTTTGAACGCCTCGAACGGCGGCATCTGGATCACGTCCCGTGCCGGCGCGTAGAAGGCCATGTTCCCGCCGTATTGGATCGTGAGGCCAGTGCCAGCGAGAAAACGCTCGGCATTTTCGATGCGCTCGGACGCAGGCAGCGGATTTTCCGGGCTCGCGTAATAGTGCTGTGGCAGACCGTCGATCTGCTCGACGTTGAACGCGGTATAGCCCTTCATGAAGGGGATCTCGCGCTCAACGTCATCGCCGTTCTCGTCGCGCTCGGTGCGCGTCACGGTATTCGCGAACACCACGAGCGAACCGTGCTCGCCTTTGCGGACGTGGGCGTCAAGCTCAAGCGCCTGCTTGAAGGTCATCCAGATGGGCGCCACGTAGCCCTTCGCCATGGCCTCGCCCCAGAGGAGCAGGATATTGATTCCGCGGTAGGGCGTGCCATTGTGCCGGAGCGGCCGGTTGATGCGGCCCGCAGCGTGTTCCGCGTGCCAGGGTTTCATCCAGGGCCGGATGCCATTTTCGAGATCGGCTATGATGCGGTCCGTGACGCGGGCATAAACATCCTTCGTCAACCGCTGTTCGCCGTCGTGAGTCTTCGATTGTTCTTTCGTCAGTGTCGCCATTTAGGCCTCCCGTTTTTTGCTCAACTACGGGCAACGAGAGGCCGGCCGGAAAAGCGTGACTGTCACCGATAGGGAAACGGCCAACACGGCGCGAAGCGGTGGAGCGGGCAGCGCCGTTGACAGGCACGCGCGGGCGGCTAGGATGCCCGATAATTTGTTGAGCAAAACGGAAGGCCGAGGCGTGAAACTGGCGAATATCGAAGACTATTGCGGCCGAGGTTGTGACGAGGGTTGGAAGCGTGCAGCGGTGGAACGTGTCGTACGCCTCGAAACTGCCGGGCCAGATTAGCTATCGCGGAACGTTTTTCGCTGGAGAGGCCAGTGGCCCTGGCAGCAAATCACCATGCCGGGGCGCGAGTAGAGGCCTCGGGACTTGGCGTTGCTGGTGTTGGCCCAAGGTTTGATCTGGTGGATGAGCAGGCTTTCGACGTCGCAGACGAGCTGGCGGGTGAGCCGTTGGCCGTCGGGCATAAAGAACTCGCCGACGATAAAGCCGTGCTCGAACAAGCGGCGTTCTTCTTCGATGCGCCGCCAGACGCGATCATGCTTGTCGTCAGCGTTCCATCGACTCCTGACGGTGGAGCCGTCCGCTTTGCCGAGGTAGAGAATTTCGTCTCTGCTGGGATGGAGGATCGCGTAGAGGGCCAGGTTGTAGCCCCATCGGTCAGCCCAACGGCCGGATTCGTCGTGCACGTCACGCCAATCGAGGATGAATCTATCGTCGTCCATACATTCCTTATGAGTTCGTAGGGGAAGGGGTTACGCTACGCCCTTCCCGGACGTTTTACAGCGGGCATTGGTCCAACGAGAGCAGGTTGTTGTTCCAGTCTCCATCGGCGTGGGTGCGCAGGTAGGGCTCCCTGCCGGCGACGCGGACGACGCCGACGTCGGAGCGTTTGCCGGTTTTGGGATCAGTGACGAAAAACGTGTTGGAGCCCGCGTCGATGCTAGCAATAACTTCCTCGCGGGTCCATTTCCAATTGGCGGCCGGGTTGCCCAGGTGGGTGATGTGTTCGTGAGGGCTTTCCGGATCGGGCTTGGTGATGCAGGTGACTTTCACGTCTGCCATAAATAGTCCTTCAGTTCCGGGCGGCGACGGCGCAGACCCATTGCTGAGGCCAGGTATCGCCCTTGCCACGGTTGTTTTGCCATTGGAGAGGCTGGAGGTTGCTGAGATCATCCGAGCCGCCCTTGGCGACTGGTTTAATGTGGTCGACCTCCCAGCCATAGCCGTTTTGCGTGGTTTGGCCGTAGGCGGACCAGTCGATCCAGGCGCCGCAGCCATCCTTGCGCCTGATGTTCTGGTCTACGCCGTAGACCGCCTGGGCCTTGTTCCAGACCGCGCGGATCGTAGCGGCGTCGAAGCCGCCCCCACGGGTCGTCGTGTTTGGATTTCGAGTAGCAATCATGAAGTTGTCCTTGTAGAGTGACCGCTCGGCTCGGGACCGGGCCCAGCTCTGCGATCGGATTTTCCTTTCACCTCCAATATACCAAAATCGGCGGGTCCGCTGATTTGGGTATTTTACGGACCAAAAAAATACGGCTCAGAACAGGTCTCTGACCCGGACCAGGCCGGCGTCGGTAAGGATGCGTTTCTTCAGGAGGCGGACTCGGGCGGCATCCTTCGACGTTTGGAACCTGGCGGAGACGGTGTCGATTAACCGCTGGCCCGCGTCCGAATTGAGCGCCAGATTGCTAAGCGCCAGGCCGTTATCTCTCCGGAAGGCCTGCACTGTATCGATCAGCGGGCCGGCTGGCATGAGGATCGCGCCGCAGACGTAGCCCGCCTGCCATTCCATCCAGTCCGTCTCAGAAGCGCCGACGATATTGTCGCGCTTGCACTTGTTGATCACGGACTGCTGATCCTCACCGAACAGAGAACGTGGCTTGGTTTCCACTTCGAACATGAACTGGTGAAGGTGCACGTGGCCCCATTCGTGGGTGAGCGTAGTCCGCAGGCGGTTCTCCAGATACGGGGCTTGGAGCGTATCCGAAATCCGCACGACCGGGCGTTTTCCCGGTGTGAATTCCGTAACGCCCTGGACGTCGCCTTCCTCGGCCGAGAGATCAGCATAGGAGTCGAGGTCCGCCTTCTGCTCGATCAGGACGGTGAGGTCATCGGTCTTGACTGGGAACTCGACCTTTCCGTATTTCTGCTGAAGAAACGCGCAGATGATGCCCTCGCACTCGGTGTCCAGGTCCTCGGGCAGATAGTGCGGGCGCTTTGCAAATCGGCCTGTCTTGTCCGGCACCCACTTCATAGTTATGGCTTCTTCATCGCCTTCCGGAACGCCTTGAAGGCGTGCTCTACCTTGTCCGGCTGCGTCGCGGCCAGTTTCTGCAGATCCTGCGGGATCATTCCCGCGGCCATGATAAGGACATCCTTGTCCAGCTTGAGCAGCCCGGCGAATTGCGCGATGAGAAATTCGGAAGGTGGGTTGCGGCGGTCGTGCTCGATGTCGTTCAGGTATTGGGCGGAAATGGGCTGCCCGTCCTCTTTCTTGATTTTGGCGGCCACTTCCTTCTGGTTCAGTCCTGCCGCTCTGCGGGCCTCTGCGATGATCGTGCCGAAAGTTTTCATGGGTCCATCCTCAGTATAATCCGCTGATCAGGGTATTAGAATGTAGTAAGGTGGGTCAAAGCACTATGCCGGAAGAAAGCCGAACCGATGCTGTCGAGAAATTCCTAACGGAGCAGAAGACGCTGGAGGAGCGCAAGCAGGCGCTTATCGACGATCTGTTGAAGCAGCGGGAGGCCGCGATCAAGGCCTTCGACGAGAAGCTGGAGAAGCTGGGCTATCGCGGGAATTCCGGCAAGGGCAGACGAAGCCACCACAGGAAGGCCGCACCAGCGGCCCCGGCTGCGGACGCTGGCGCGAAGCCACCAGCCAAGCCAAAGGCTTGACACCGCGCTCGTCTCAGTGCAACTTTGGCGGCAGTCTTAAGCTTTTTGAGCCATGATCATTCCGCTGAAATCATTGCTGCCCACGGCGGACGATGTGCTGAACGCTGACCTGGAGAAGCTCGGATGTCTTCTTCTCCGGCATCTGAAAAGCTGCGAAGGAGCCAGCCCTGTTTTCCAGCACGCTGGTCTAAATCGTGATTACTTCATCGCGATCATGGAACGCCGAAATATCGGACTTGGCCCACTACCAAGCAAGGAACCTGAGTACGGAGCGCGGCAACCAGCCGTGACGCAAGCGTTCGTCGAGGCTTGGGACTGGCTGGTCCGAGAGGGTCTGCTGATCCGAAATCACCAACAACCCGCCGAATGGTATTTGATTTCTAGAAAAGGCGAAAAAGCTCTGCAGAGTTCGGATCGCCAAGACGGAGGGGAGGTGAAAGTGAAGGACAGCAAACACGCAATGGCTCAGGGGCCGGCCGGTGGGGGAGAAAAATGGGACGTATTTATATCTCATGCTTCGGAAGATAAGTCTTATGTCGAGCCGCTGGCGTCGGCGCTCCGGGTGGCAGGTGTGTCCGTTTGGTACGACGATATGGTCTTGAACTGGGGTGACGATCTGCGACCGCTGATCGACAACGGCCTTGTCAATTGCCGGTTTGGCATTGTGGTTCTATCGAAGGCATTCCTCGGCAAGAAGAAGTGGACGGAACACGAGCTTAACGGCCTTTTTGCGCGCGAACAAGCCGGCCAGAAATTGGTTCTGCCGATCTGGCATGGCATACGGCGGAACGATCTGCTCGCATACAGCCCGGCTTTGGCTGACCGACTTGCAAAAATAGCCGAGAACGACACGGTAGACGACATCGTCAGGAGTCTGCTCGAACTGCTGGGCAGGCCAATTCCTGATGCGAACCTGACCGGTATCGGACGGTCAAACCTGCGCGAACCCCCCGTCGATGAATAATTCCGTTCCCGTTATGTAGCTGCCGTCGTCGCTTGCCAGGAACACGACGGCCGCGGCAATCTCGTCCGGTTTGCCTAGCCTTCCGAGCGGAATCGCCGTGGAGATCATTTTCTTGCGCTGCTCGCCTGCTTCCCCGGACGCGAGCAGGTTATTCAGTCCGGGTGTATCGATGGTGCCCGGACTGATTGCATTCACCCGAATGCTGCGGCTTTTGAGGTCAGTCGTCCAAGTACGGGCGAATGAGCGTATCGCGGCCTTGGTGGCGCTGTAAACGCTGTTTGATGACAGACCCTTGCTGGCCACGACAGATGCATTAAGGATAATGGATGAGCCGTCCGGCATCAGCGGGAGCGCCTTTTGGACGGTGAACAGGAGGCCCTTGACGTTGATATCGAAGATGGCGTCATAGAGATCCTCGGTTATCTGGCCGAGAGTGGCATATTTCGCGATGCCCGCATTCGCGAATAGGACATCGAGGCGCCCTTTCTGCTCCTTGATGCGAGCGAAAAGCCGATCGAGATCGGCGAGGTTCGACACGTCGCCCGCTACGCCTTCGGCATTGTCACCGATCTCCTTCACGGCCGCCTCCAGTTCTGCGTTGCGGCGGCCGGTCACGAACACGTAGGCGCCCTCGGCGACAAACCGCTTAGCGGTGGCAAGACCGATGCCGCTGTTGCCGCCAGTGATGAGCGCTATTTTTCCGTCAAGCCTTCCCATTGATCACCTCCTCTTCTTATTCTTCAATCTCAACGAACCGCTCGCACGATCGGCGTCAAGCCGATAGGTTCATGCGACGAGGGTTGTGTTAGACCCAGTTTGGTCAGAGAGGCCAAATGAAGCAATATGGCGAGCGGCACCAGGAAAACAGGAATCATGACCAGGGGGAATGCTGTAATGAGTGTGTTCGGGTTGTCGAAGGCGAACTTCTGGAGTGGCGAGGGGGAGCTTAGAAACCCTGTAGTGACGGCCACGACGAGGTCGGCGAGCCCGAACAGGTTCCAGGCGCGAACCAGTCCGGTCGAGCCGCGCAATCCGCGAGCGAAGGCGAAAGCCACGGCAGGCGCGGCCAAGCCGACCGCGACATCGCCGGTTCCAGCAGGAAGCGCAAAGACGCCGGGCATGGCTCCGCCCGCAAACAGGACTAGGAAGATTATGCCCAACACGCGATAAAACTGGATGCCTACAATCAGACGTTGCGAAGCGGCTGCGATGATGCGTCTTAAGACCGACGATCTCCAGTAAAACATCACGCCGGCGATGATCGGGAGCAGCAGACCGAATTCAAGGGTCGGGATTCGCGTGGGCGTTCCCTGGTAAAACCCGAGCCAGGATAGCAACAGGGCGGCCAAGAACCCCCCTACGAGCAAAGTTGTACCGGCCCAAAAGCTGCGGCGCTGCACCGGCGCGGACAGCTCGGCCCGGCTGATGGCGGTGCGCATGCCCCACAGAAGGGTGATCACGGTGGCTACGCTTGCAACAAGCACGTAGGCCGTCAAAAAGGATGTTGAACTGTTCATCGTTTGCATCTCCTGCTAGATAGATGTATCTACATCTATCAGGTCGCAACGATTTGACGGCCAGAGGTGTATTTGTTTAAATATGTGTAGATACATCTAATATGAAGACGACGGGAAAAGAGGCGACGGTTCGAGGGGCAGTCCGGCTGCCGTGCGGCTGCGCGAACCTGCGCAGGGCCGCGCGGGTGATTACCAGGTTGTACGATGCGGCGCTCCGCCCGAGTGGCCTCGGCGTCGCACAGTTCACCTTGCTGCAAGCGCTGAACACAGCCCCAGGCATCTCGCAGAAGCAGCTTGCCGGTCTGCTGGAGATCGACAGCACAACCCTGACCCGAACGTTGGAGCCGTTGCGCCGCGCGGGATGGCTGCGTTCCACGGCGGGCGACGACCGGCGTGAGGTACATCTCGCGCTGACGGCGGCGGGCAAGCGTTTGTATAGGCGCGCCCTTCCTTACTGGGAGCGCGCGCAAGGCGAGTGTGTCAAGGCGTTGGGCGCGGATAGTTGGAACCGGCTCATGGAGCTGAGCGTGCAAACCGCTGGCATTTAGTGAGGGACCGCACAGCTCGGGAGACGCTTACGGAAAACCCTGTGGTATATTTTCCGCCCCGCCATGCAAACACGCGTGTTCTGCTAAGCGCTTTAGTATGTGTAACATAAAGGAAATTGTGTTATAGTATGCCGGGCCGGAATCGCTTGTAGATTCCGGGGTTTAGATGGTTTTCAGAATATGGGCGAGGGCGGGGATCTTATAAAGGTTGGAGGTTCGGCGGAGGCCGGCGATGCTCTTGTGTGCAGCACGGCGCAGCCGATGCGGCTCTTCGGCGGTGCTGTCCCTGCGATCCTGGTCCGGCTCGGCGAGCCCGGCCTTATGTGCTTTCTTGAATTCTTCACCGTCAATATCAGCAACGTCAATACGCGCGCTGCCTACGCCCGCGCGGCGCGGTCGTTCCTGCGTTGGTGCGAAGGTCGCGGCCTGGCCGAGCTTAAGGACGTGAAGCCGTTCCACGTCGCGGCTTACATCGAGGAGCTCGGGCGTACGCGCACCAAGCGCGGCAAGTTCTTCTCAAAGCCGGGCGTGAAGCAGCATCTCGCCTGTATAAGGATGCTGTTCGACTGGCTCATCGTCGGGCAGGTGGTCCCCAGCAATCCCGCCGCGGCCGTGCGCGGCCCGAAATATTCCGTCGCGGTCGGATCGACGCCGGTGCTATCGGCTTCCGAGGCGCGCACGCTGCTCGATAGCATCTCCGGGCGCGACCTGGTCTCCCTGCGGGATCGCGCGCTGATCGGGTTGATGATTTATTCGTTCGCGCGGGTCGATGCGGCCGTGTCGATGACGGTCTCGGATTTTTATCCTGAGCGGCATCGCTGGTGGATCAGGCTCGACGAGAAGAACGGCAAGGTCAACAAAATGCCGGCGCACCACAACCTCGCGCTTTATCTGCACGAGTACATCGAAGCGGCCGGCATCAAGGACGATCCCAACGGGCCGCTGTTCCGCTCCGCCGATTGGCACACAGGCTTGCTGAACACCGTCCCGTTGCATCGCGTCAATGCCTGGCAGATGGTGCAGCGCCGCGCGAAGGCGGCCGGCATCGAGACGCGCATCTGCAACCACACCTTCCGCGCTACTGGCATCACCGTCTATCTTTCCAATGGCGGCTCTGTGGAGAAGGCGCAGCAGATGGCGAACCACTCGGACCCGCGCACCACCAAGCTTTATGATCGGCGGTGTGATGAGGTTTCTCTGGACGAGGTGGAGAGGATTTTGGTTTGAGAGCTGAGCCGTCGCGCGTGTGTAGCTTCTATTTCGCGCGCGGTCGGTCCCGGATTTGCAAAGCCAAAGTGAGCGCCGAGGTCCCGGATTCGCAAGGTGCGGCGCGGAAAAAGAGAGCTGCAGCAGACGGTTGGCAGGTGTGGTGCGGGAAGAGAAAGGGGTCTTGGGCTACCGGGCGAGATCGTTCAATTTCTTGCAGTTGAAACACTGTCGGTAGTCGTTCGTGCCAGGACGACGTTCATTGATTGGAATATCCTGATCTGGACGACAGGCTCTGTTGTCGTGATACACACGATTTTCTGGAGGCTTCTTCTCCTCATTGACGGAATAAAATTGGGCATTACGAAGTCACTCCTTCCTTCCTGAAAGACTGCGCCGGACGATCTAATGCCCCTCCGATCCCGCATTACTACTGTGGGGTTACGGAGCCACACTCCTTCAATGCGTCGGGTTCGGGAAGTGGAATTGGAACAGTGGCGATTATTTGTCCTGCGCTTCTGTCAAGAACCGCAATGTCCATTTCGATAAGTAGTTTCTTTTTATCGGGCTTTCTTAACGCCATAATATAATAGGCGTACCTATTGTCCGGCGACACGACACCTTTTCCAAGCGATCCTTTAACCGGAACCGTCATGTCGATATTGTGCCGGCGGACATTTATCACTTCTATTGTTTGTGGTTTATCGCGTTCTAGGCTCGATACGGACTCGCCAGATGGAAAGTGGGTAGTTACGAGCTTCTCATGAGACACATCAATATATAGCTCTTTGCTGTCATTTGAAAACACTGGCCACGCTGGATCGCCGCTGATTGCAACTCGTGCAAGCACAGCCCTATCTTCGACACGAATGATTGTCACCTGATTTTGGCGGACTTTAAGAGTTCCTCCTGTAGCTATCGCGACAACAGACCCATCCGGACTAACGGACAAATAGTGTAGCCCGCTACCCAAGTGGATTTGACCAACAGACTCGCCGCCTTCTGCTTTTAGAAACCGTAAGCTGCCATCAGCGAGGCTAAGGATTTGTGAATGTGAACTTCCGATGTCCCCCTCTGAACTAGCATGAAGTCTGCGTATGCTAATGATGTGCCGCTCGGACACATCTAGGGCCACAATCTCTTCAGGAGCGCTGCCCCCAGCATACACGGTTGCACCGTTGTGATCGACTGCAATGTGACGATAGGATCCAGCGCCAATACTTTGCGTCCGCAGGAGTGAGTCTGTCTTAGTGTCTATTTCAAGCAATGAAGTACCATTTGATGTTGCCGTTAGTACATAAGCTGTTCGACCGTCAGCAGAAGGAGTCACTGAGAACGTAGGTCCAGCGGTGTGAATTATCTTCTTAACCTTACTGGACTGAGTTGAGATAACAACGATGCGATTTGCAGCCTCATCAGTAACGTAAAGCTTTTGACCCGCATCAACTACAGCGATCCCATTGGGATTAGTCTTCCAGTCACTACACGCGGGTTCGTCTGCTAGGTACGTTGCGCTATAGGAGGCACGTCCCACAGCAATGAGAATAAGAAGCGATAGAACAACAACGCGACGACCAACAATTCCCATCTGCGCATTTCTTTAGTACAATCCACCTAGTCCGGGCCCGGTAATTCTACTACCAGTGTTTATTGTTACCGGCGTACCGATAACGGCGGGGCTACCGGAAACGGGCACCCAAGGTACAGGGCCCCATCCAGTTCCTTGCTTGGAAACCGGATCGTGACCTAGCCAAACAGTTTGAGTATCTGGATGGTAGGGAGGATAAATGTCTAGGGTGGACATGTAGACCGTGCCACCGAGTTCCTTCTGGAAGGCTAGCCCACCGCCCGTTTCTCCAGCCTGGCAGGCAAGAAGCAGAGTAGGAACGTTAGGGTCATATCCAGTTTCGCCTTTCAATGCTTTGGCCGCCGCGACTGAATCAATTGGATGGTCGCCGGCAAATTGAGACTGCGCAAACCCTCCCTCATTAGTGCCATGAACAATTAATGTATTATAGTCATCGGGCTTATAGCTCTTCGCCCAATTCTTCAGGTCTTTAGGGTTATTCTCATTTAACAGATCCTTATGCGCCGCAAGACCGGCTTGGTCGACCCAGGAAATTGGATTTGCATTTACATAGGAATATAGGTTGGGTCCAGCGAATTCCCTCATCGGATCTCTCCCAAGCCATCTGCCCGTGACTCCGTCCTGGGCGCGGGTGGCAGAGAAATTCAATGTGCTGGTTGGATCGAGGAACAAGCCAGCGTATTGGAAACCCGGGACCGGCGTTACAGTTTGCCTAGCAATGCCTCCGTAGGGAGTGTAGTCGAAGGACTGGGCCAATGCGCCCGTCGAAGCGTTTAGAATGTCTCGAACGGAATCAAGTTGATCCGGCATGAAAATATAATTGGTTCCACTCTGAAGCGCGTATCCCTCGGACGTAATGAAGCTCAAGGGGTTATTAACAGAACTACGGGTTTGGCAGATGTGGTCACCACACCAACCGTAGTAGGTCGTGGTCGTTGTTCCTGAAACAGTATGCTGATTTTGAATCCGGTGACCGAGGCCGTCATAGGCAAACGTATCTTTATTGGACGTGCCGACGTAATCGATTTCGATAAGCCGGTTTTCGGCGTCCCACTTATATGTTTTGACGCCGTCCCCGCTCAGCACATTTCCGTTTGCATCGTACGTGTAGCTCAGAGTTCCCCAGGTCGAAATCTGATTCAAGTGATCATATGTCGGGTTCGTCGTGCCGCTAGGTGTCGTGACCGTGGTCTGGTTGTCGAGTGGGTCATAGCCGTACGAAAAGTTGCCGGGTGTTGTCGCGGAGGCTGTGAGAAGGCGATCACTCTCGTCATACGTATAGTTGTGCGACTGGCTGGACCACGGATGTCCAGAGGCCGCAGTGTCAGAGATCGACATAATGTCGTACGGATTAACCGGCGAGGTTCCATAGCCGAGGGTAAAGCTTCGTGTTACACCCGAGTTTGTAATGGTCAAGAGCCGACGATCGTTTGTATTGGTGTCGTAGCCCCACGAGGTGGAGAAAGTGTTGGACCCAACTGTTGCGCTTCGGCCTATTGGTTGGTCGGTCTGGCCGAGGTAGGTATAGGAGAAGGCCCCAACGGGCGTGGCGTGGGTTAAAATGCGCCCGAGTGAGTCGTGCGAATAAACGTCTGTCCAACCCGAAACCGCATACGATTGAAAGCGACTGACATTATCGTAGCCCAGCGTCACGGTCGAATTGTTAAATGGCGGTGTAATCGTCAGTAACTGAAGACCGCCTAGGCTGCCGACAGACACGTAGGCATACGACGTTGTCCCGAAGCCGTCCACCATTGACGTGAGGCGCGGAAAGTACGTGTCATAGGTGAACGTTACGTTTGGAGTAGGATTAACATTGCTTGTGTAGGTCAGACCCGAGATCAAATCGTCAGTGGTGTAGCTAAACGTTTTAACCTGACCCAACGCGTCCGTGATAGACTTCAGTCGGCTTGTCGTGTTTTCGTAGGTATATGTTTCCGTCTTTGCTTGAGCGGTTCCGTAAGCATAGATCTTATCGGTCGGTCTGCTTTCGATGTCGATGTCCCAGTGTGTGACATTGCCGTTGGCGTCAGTGATGTCCTTAAGGGCTCCATTTTCGTAATAGTCAAAGCTCGTAGTCCGGGTTGTCGTTGATGTAAGGGGTTCAGTAACGGAAGTGCGGCGCTGATCGGCGTCGTAGGCGTAGGTCGTCACCCGGCCGAGTCTGTCGGTGTACTTTCTCAACTCAAGACTTGGAGTGCCCAGGAGCGGACCGCTTTGGAACGTGTAGTCGAAGAGATCTGTAGTGCCGTCGGGATAGGTAAGTGTCGTTACGCGGTCGAGGTTGTCGTAGGCGTAGGTGAGTTGATAGCCTTCGCTGTCCGTCCGTGTCTGCACGCGGTCGGCAGAATCGTACGTCAGCGTCAGAACTGTATGGTTAAAGCCGTTTACGACGGTACTAAGGCGATTTGATGTGTCGTAGTTGTAGGTGGTAATGATGTTGCTCGGGTCCGTTACGGTGTGGATCTGGCCGGCTGCTGTATAAGCGTATTTCCACGTCAGACCGTCCGGGCCGACATAAGTCTGGGCCTCGTGTTGCGTGTTGTAATTACTGTAAGTGGCAAGCGTCGTGTACGTAGACGGAGAGGTGGTGAGCTGTTGAACGGTCTGCAGGTCGATGTTATTGGCGGCATACGTATACTTGGTGATCCGCCCGACAGCGTCCGTCACTGTTAATGGCAGGCCGAAAGTGTTAAACGTGGCGCCGACAAGTTGGGTGCTGCCGTCATCAAGCACACGTCCTGCGAACGTCGGAAGATCAAGAGTGCCGCTATCATAAGTACTTTGGCCAGGATAGTTTAGCCACACCCGGTGTTCGAGTGGTTCTTTTACACTGCCTGTTTCGTCACCCACGCCAGGGAACGTGGGAGTGTCGTGAAGCCAGTGCGTGAGTCTGGCCTTAGTAAAGTCCTCGCTCGTAACGTGACCCACTCCGCTAGTTGTCACGCCCAGTGCAAAGGCGTGGCGGTCCCAATAATAGGTGTTGCGCCATTGCAACAAGCCATTGTCATTTGTGGCGAGCCCAACAGGAATCGTGTTCGAAGGATCTGTTGAAGGCGTGATGCTGGGGTTTTGATAGAAGTACAGGTAATCCGAGTAGCCGAGCGGATCGGTTACAACGAGTGAGCGAGTGTTCGTTTCCGGAGTGTCATTCGGATTAATCGCGTCAGAAAAGTTCGACGTTCCGTAAGGAGTGGTCAGCGTGGTGACAAACGTGGGTTCGGTTGTTGAGTAGGTATAGCTTGATGTGATGCCAATCGGGTCCGTGACGGATGACAGACGCCGATTTGTATCGTAGTTGATTTGAGTGAATCTACCGAAGGGATCGGTAATCTTCGTAATAAGCAGGGGATGGGCTGTTAAGCCGTAGGTGAACGTAGTGCTACGGCCCATCGCGTCTGTTATTGAAGTGAGACGGAAAGTGCCATCGTAAGTGAGTGACGTCGTGTTGCCATAGGGGTCGACCACAGAGGTAAGGAACATGAAGCGCGGGAAGCTTGCCGCGCCGTTCGAAAGAGTGAAGTTTTCCACAGTGCCGTCCGGCAGGCTATGTACATAACTCGTCGCGGCTCCCGTCGTGGGGGTGCGGCACAGCGCCGAATTGTCTGTGGTTTCTGCTGGCAAACAACCCGTCGTCGTATTGTAGCCAGAAGGGTAGTCATATCCGCCGCCACCGGGCGTGACGCGAGTTACCGAGGCTCCGGCGTGAACCGGGTCGTCCTGAATGTAGGACATCCAGTTATGGGACCATTTGGAGCTGAGATTCGAGAACGAGAAAGTTGCTGGCTGCTCGGATTCGCGCTGATTGTAGCTAATGGTGACCTGGGCAGGAAGACCTTTCTGTGGCATGTAGCCGACCGGCGTGTCCTGTAAGTTCAAGCCGACTACCATTAATTGGGCATTCGCGACCGTCATCGGCGAGCTACTGTTTGTCGTCGGTGCGTGATTTACGGGGGCATAAATGCTAGGCAGGCCCCCGCAAGTGTTACAGATAACTTTCGTCGGGAATTTTAGCTTGCTCGCTCTCGACATCTTCCGATTAGTTGTCTTAGTGGCGCCTTTCTGACTATGGTTCGCGTTGCCCATGCCATAAACAGCCTTGGCCTCTTTAGAGTGTGGGCTGACAATCCGCCAATCCGTCGTTGCAAGAAAGCCCGTGTCCGGGACGAGGAAATACCCGCTGCTCTCGGCGTCTATCGCCTTGGTCGTCAGAACTTCTCCGCCCGCGTCGCCGAAGGTGGGATCGAGAACGAGGTAGCCGGACTCTTGGGTGCCGGTAATCGCGGCGTAGTGATGGGTTTTCCAATTAATGATGCTTGGAACCGGGACAGGCTGTCCAGGTTCGCGGTGAACGAGCTTATATTTCAGGTTGGCTTTTTCGGCAAGCGCGGCAAGCTGCTCAAGTGTAAACCCATGGGAACCCGAGCGTGCGGCCCTTGCAACTTCTATTTGTTTTGCGCTGGCTCGCATCGTCGTCAACAGATTCCGCAGTGCTGCAGGGCCGCACAGGAAAGAAATCTCCGGGTTGTTACGGAACATCCACAGGCTTTCGCGGGCGCTTTGAATCAATTCTGTCGCTGGCCCACCGATCGGGCGATCATGAATTTCTGCGAGCAGGCTCTCAAGCTCCTTATCATGCCCCAGTCTGGCGTGGATGCGGGCAACCTCGCCGACCGCGCGATCAACCAGAAGACGGGCTTCTGGAGTTGTTGCGGCCTCACGCCCCCCCTGCCAGCCCTTATCCAAATAGTCGAAGGCTTGGGTGAAGTAGCCGGCGTGGTTGTAGCCCAAACCAATGTTGATCAGCAGCGCAACGTTCCAGGCGGATTTCGGGTGTGCGTCGATGTAGCCAAGCAATGGTTTGGCGTAGTCGGAAAAATCCCCTTCTTTGCCCGCTCCGGCGGGAGCACGTCGGAATTCATTTAGGGCCCGGTCGAGGTCGTCATTCTCCTGCTCCGTAACGGGGCCCATTGCCACCAAAGGTTCAGCAAGTCCGGGAACATACTTGATGGGCGGCGCTGCGGGCAGTTCCACCTGTTCGGGCGCTTTCGGCACCGCAATATGATCGTTAGAGGCGACGCGTGTCAGCTTGGATTGGACCGTACCCTCAAACTGAGCGATGCCGGGCTGGGTTGCGCCGAACAGAGAGGCCAGGGCGAAGCCCGCGACGATGGCGAGCCGCGGCGCAGCGGAAGAGAAAGAGTCTGAATGACGATGATCCCCGTACATGCAATGCCCCTTTTGCGAATCAATTCCAGGTTCTGAAAACAAGTGGTGTGATCGAAGCACACTTGAGATCAGCGCGCCAGATGAATCTGGATGCGCATTGAGGTTACCGCCGCATGTCTTAAGAAAGAGTTAACTGGCGCTTTACTGAGAGTTAAGAAAACAACGCGTTCCAGTAGTCTAGCGTGGACAACAAAACGTCCCCTTGGCGCTCTTCTTGAGCACCTTATCACGGGCAAACCAGAAGCTGCGCCGTGCCACTCTTGGTGACGACAGCCGTGCGTGGGGGAAGCGCCCCACTTCGCCGCATCGGGCATTTCCATCCTGCAGCAAAAAAGCCGGCCCTGTCTCCTACGCGAAACCGCGGGGGTAGGGGTCGGATTTCCGAAACAAAATAATTGACTGAGGCAACTAATTTCGCCCCGCCCCTTTCGACGAAGCCACTGAAGTTACTAGGCTAGTTGCGGAATTTGATCGCCCCCTTTCTGATTTCCCATCCGGAGGGACGCCGGGGCCGGGTGCGGTCCCCCACGCGTCAAAAATTGCTTTTCACTGGATAGGGGCCACGTTTGCCCCAACGGCAGCCATGATCAGCACCGTTACACGCTCGATGGGGCATCGCGGCCGGACCTGCATACCGCACCCCGGCCTATTTTCCGCGCGGTCCTTCAATCGCCGCGCCAGCTCCATCGCCAAGCGAGTTGCTTCTGCGACTATTGGCCCGCCGTTGTCGTTCTCGATTGCCGCCCATACTTCAGCTTCCGAGACGTGAACGAATTCAGGACGCGCGGGTGGCATGTTGTCGTCGTCCATGGTTTCCTTTCCCCGAAAACAAACGATCTCCAGAGAGCTTCCCTGGAGATCGGGGAGTAAGAAACCGTATAGGACGGCGCAGCGTATTCACGCTCACGCGCTGTTGTATTCCGCCGCCTCCCCGACCATAGGGGCCGAGAGGCGCACCGGATTTATGAGCTGATGCAAAACTCACCTATAGGGGTTTCTTATGCCCCAGAACAACGGCTGTTGTCCTGGTTGCCACAATAGAGCGTTACGGCCTATCCGTAAAGAAGTACGCGAATAAATGTTGGGCGCCCGCCGCGCCAGCCGGGCGCACGATGTTTTGGCCTTTTCCGGCCACCCCCCTTTCCATGATCACGGGACACGAAGGTTTCTTCAGCGGCCTGGGTACGGCGTCAACGGCGCGCCGGGGTTGCGCGTTCATCTCGACCGTTGAAGCCGGGCACGGGCTGCATAAAATTGCTGAACGGGGAAAGGGGGGATTAAAGTTCGAATACTTCAAGCCTGGGGACAGCCACGGCGAATCTTGCTCCCCATTGCTTTGCGCCTTCGAGCTGCTTTACCACTTCATCGCGGATATTCCACGGCAGGATGACGATGACGTCGGGCTTGCGGCGCTGGATTTCGGCGGGAGTGAGGATGGGAATATGGCTGCCAGGCATGAATTTGCCCTGCTTGGCGGGCGCCGCGTCGCAAACATAGGGCAACAAATCCGGCTTGATCCCGGCGTAGTTCAGTAGCGTATTGCCCTTGGCGGCGGCGCCGTATGCGGCCACCTTCCTGCCCTGCCTCTTTTGCGCCAGCAGGAAGGTGAGAAAATCATCCTTGACCTGGTCGGCACGCGCCTGGAAGTCTTTGTATGTGGCTAACTGCCGAAGCCCCTGTTTCTCCTCTTCCTGCAGAAGGAGACTGACGGCCTTCGAAACCGGCCGCGTATCGCTGGCAAGGCAGCCGTAGACGCGCAGGGAACCACCGTGGGTTTTGAGCTTTTCGACGTCGAACACGCGCAAATCGGCCTGCCCGAAAACCTTTTGCACCGCATAGAGCGAGAGGTAGGAATAATGCTCGTGATAAACCGTGTCGAACTGGCTGAATTCCATCAGCGACAGCAGGTGTGGGAATTCGAGCGTCACCGTGCCGCCGGGTTTGAGGCATGTTGCGATGCCGAGCGTGAAGTCGTTAATATCCGGCACGTGGGCATAAACGTTGTTGCCGATGATGAGGTCGGCCTTTTTATCTTCCTGGGCCAGACGGGCGGCTAATTGCTGCTCGAAAAACGCGCGTAGGACTGGGATGCCCAGAGCTTCGGCCGCTTTTGCGGTGCTCTCTGTCGGCTCGATGCCAAGGCACGGAATGCCGGCGGCAACAAAATTTTTCAGGAGATAACCATCGTTCGAGGCGAGCTCGATGACAAAGCTTTTGGAAGAAAGCCCCAGACGTTGCCTGATCATGTCGCAATAGGTCTTGGCATGGGCGAGCCAGCCGGCCGACGTGGAGGAAAAGTAGGCGTAATCCTTGCGGAACAACTCGCCGGCGGAGGAATAGTCTTCGGTCTGCGCGAGCCAGCACTGGTCGCAGATGAAGATTTTGAGAGGAAAATATTTTTCCGACGAATGGAGGTCTTCGGGCGACAGGTAATCGTTTGACCGCGGCGCGAAGCCGAGATCGATGAATACATGCTGCAACTGCGCTTGGCAGTGGCGGCATTTCATAGCGCGATCCCAGTAAAGACCCTTGTAATCAGCGGATGGTTTTTGTCGCGCTCCGACAGATCCGTCGCCGGCAACGGCCAGCGGATGCCAAGTGAGGGGTCGTCGTGGCGGAAGCCTCCCTCGGCCTCGCGCGTATAGGGGTGGGTATGGAAATAGAGAAGTTCGCTGAAGGGCTCCAGCGTTTGGAAGCCGTGCGCACAGCCCTCGGGAATAACAAGCATCCGGCGGTTGTCGCCGGAAAGCTCTTCGGCGTGCCACTGGAGGAAGGTGGGGGAGCCCTTGCGCAGGTCAACCGCGACGTCGAAAACACTGCCCTTCAGACAGCGGACCATTTTGATTTCCGCGTGCGGCGGTTTCTGGAAGTGAAGCCCGCGTATCGCGCCTTTTGCATTGGTCATCGAAAAATTGACCTGGATGATGGCGCGGCTCCCAACCGCCTGGACCATTTCCCCGGCATTAAAAAATTGTGGGAAGGTCTCTCCGGGGTCGGTGCTGGGCGTCGTTTCAACCATGAAAACGCCCTGGATGGGTGTCGCATTCACTTTCATGGCGCGTGCGGCAGGATGCTTGGAATGGTCATGGGGCGGGCGCGCCTACGGGTTTCGGATCTGTCGCGGGATCAGAGTAAACCAGCGGAAAAGCATTCTTGTCGACGCCCGGCGGCGGGTCCACGCCGCCCGGCTTGATGCCACAGGCCGCCGGCAGCACAAACAGGCATAGGGATGGTATCGCCCGTGACCAGGGCGGATCAGTTCGACAGCGATCGGGTTCGCCGGGTCCAGATCGTTGAAGGCGGCCAGGAGGGGCGTTGTCGCTGAGAAACTTAATATCGGTTTTTGGTTCGATGATTGCGGTCATGGTGTCAACCCATACCCAAACGTGCGGAGACTGTAAAGGGACAAGTGCGGCATGTGCTGCTGCAAGGCTGAGAGACGCCTGCGCGAAGCATCCGCTTTACGCACTGGGCGTAGGGTAGGTGATGGTCTTTCTTACGCGATACGTCTGGCTTTGATATCCATTTCGATGATTTTCCACAAGTGAAACACAGTGGCAGCGGCAGGATGCATCTTCGGAAGATGCGATGACCCGGTAACGCCGTTGATCCATTCAGCTGCTGCAGCAACTGTTTGAGTGTGCCGAGAGGCAATCTTTCGGCGCCGTTTTTTCTTTGGTTTTGGATTGCCAACGGTGCTAGGAGAACTGGGCGCGGATTGTACGGGAACAGTTTTGGAGGCAGCTCCGGGGCGATACTTGGGGTCCGCTTCGGAGAAGAACTCTTGTAGTATCTCGTTGTTACTCCTGCACACTTCAGCGGGCAGGTTTTCTATATCCTTCAGGATTGCGCCGCGCCAGCGCTGGTGGTTGATTGTGAGGCGGCCATCGTAGATGAGCTTATTCACGCGAAGCAGATTTGCGTAGGTATGGCCAACGATCGCGCGAACTCGCAGGTCGATTTCCGGCGTTACCGTGTCGGCATTGGCGAGAGACCGAAAGCTGGCCGCAATCTCTGTTTGTGTTGTTGTTTGGTGCTGCCTCGTCGCGTTTGCCGCTCCGTTGCTTTTCTCGCTCTCACCACCGATGGTTATCGGGTTCTTGAGCCACAGAAACGATTTTGCAGCCGACAGGTTGGCGATGCTGGCATAAACATCGGGGCTTTGAGCCTGGAAATATTCGCCGGTGCGTTCGCGCAGCGTGTCGATGACGTGCCGCGCAACACAACCATGATAAATATTTGCACCGTCTTTGTATTTTACGGTTTTTCCGTCGCAGAATCGCGACAGGATGTCACGGGGGTCTGTGTGGTGAAGGGGTCCATAAAAATCCCTGCTGCGGAAATTGAGCACCCCGTTCTCAGGCTCTGGCTGGCTGCGCGGCCAGATGTATCTAACGAGATTCCAGTTGATAACGTCAGACCGGTGTTTCTCGATGAGAAAGCGGAGCGTTGAGAGGCCGTTTCTGAGCAGACCGTCGTCATCACCGATGAATATGAGGTAGTCGCCGGTGGCTTTCGAGAGGGCGAATTCGAAGTTCTGCCGCATGCTGAGATTTTCGCCGGTATTAAAGTAGCGCAGACGGCTGTCCGCTATGCCTGAGACAACCTGGCGGGTCTGATCCGAGCTGTTGTTGTCGCTCACAATCACTTCAATATGTTTGTCGTCCGGGGAGAGGCAGGTCGCGAGGCAATAGGGGAGATATTCGCCTCTGTTGCGTGTTGGAACGATGATGCTGATTTTCATCGGTGGCGATGGCTTTCGTGTTTAGGCCAGCCCGAGCCGCACCGGGTTAGGGCCTCTAGCGCGGCCGGTCAATTGGCTTTTTCATAATCGTGCGCGAGTGACTCTTATCGGTGTCCCTCTTGTTGAGCGTTATATGGATACGATAGCCGGAAGGTCTTTGCAAGAGTCTGGGGGGCATGGGGAATGGTTGGGAGTGCGCTTGAAAACTCCGCTGCTGCCGGACCTGCTGACGGCAAGGAATATCGCTCGATACAAGGTCAGTGCTTTTGGGAAAATGGCCGCTTCCATAATTCTTGTTGAGAATACGGCTTATTCTTGCTATCCCTCGCTGTGCCTTAAGAAATCAGTTGAACAAAACAGAGAAGACGGATATGGCACGCCGGAATCCGGCAATGTTGCGGGTAGCAGCCGCGGCGGAGGGCGCCGCGCAGAGTGCTTCGTACCCGCTTATAGTTCGCATGGCAAGGACTTATGTCCGTCCACATGTCCGCAGCCTGGTCTTCATTTTCGTCCTGAGTTTGATTTCGGCGGCGATGACGGCCGCACTGGCGCAGTTGATGCAACATACCACCGACAAGATCTTCACCGACAAAAACGCCGAAATGTTGTTCCCCGTTGCCGCGGCCGTGTTATCCGTCTTTACGATACGGGGGCTTGCCACCTACGGCCATTCCGTGCTGCTGAACCGTTTAGGCCTACGAGTGGCGGCCGACATCCAGCTCGACCTGTTCAGCCATCTCGTCTATGCGGACGTCACCTTCATTCACGGCCAGGCGAGCGGGCAGTTGATCTCCCGTTTCCTCTCGGACATCCTTTGGTCGATTAGAGCCGCACTGACAGATGCGCTGACCGGCATCGGCAAGAACGCGTTCAGCGTCATCTTTCTTGTTGGCGTGATGTTCTGCCAGGACTGGAAACTCTCCATCGTCACGCTGTTCGTCTTGCCATCCGCCGCCTATGCGATCGCAAAACTCGGCAAAAAGCTGCGTAAGGTCTCGACCGCGACGCAAGGGCGGATCGGCGACATGACCGCTATGCTCGGCCAGGCCCTGCAGGGCTGCAAGCATATCAAATCCTACGGCAAGGAGGAATTCGAGCGCGTGCGGGTCAACGGTCTGTTCGAAAGCGTGTTCAAGCTTCAAACCAAGGCGTTCCGTATCTCCGCCGTGCTCACGCCGATCGGCGAGATCCTGAGCGGGGCCGCCATCGTCGGCATCCTCACCTACGGCGGCATGAAGGTGATCAATGGCGAAAGCACGGCGGGCAAGCTTTTTTCGTTCATCTCCGCCTTCCTGCTCGCGTTTGATCCCATCAAGCGCATCACGCGGGTTAGCAGCTCGATGCAGCTGGGTCTCGCCTCGCTGGACCGCACCTTCAAGCTGCTGGACGTCAGGCCGCGCATCGCCGACAAGCCCGGCGCCCCGGACCTGCGAGTCAAAAACCCGGTCATCGTTTTCCGCGACGTCCGTTTCGGCTATAACGACACTTCCGAGGCCCTAACGGGCGTCTCCTTCACCGCGCCGGCGGGAAAGACCGTCGCGCTGGTCGGGGAATCCGGCGCCGGAAAATCGACGATCCTGAACCTGATCCCGCGCTTCTACGACGTCACCGGCGGCAGCATCGAAATCGACGGGCACGATATCCGCGACGTGACGCAGAAGAGCCTGCGCGAGAACATGGCGCTAGTCAGCCAGGAAGTCGCCATTTTCAGCGACACGGTGCGGGATAACATCGCCTATGGCATGCCGGGCGCCTCCGACGAGCAGATCTTCGCCGCCGCCAGGATGGCCGCCGCGCATGATTTTATCGTCGACCTGCCGGAAGGCTACAATACGCTGGTCGGCGAAAACGGCCTCAAGCTTTCCGGCGGGCAGCGCCAACGCATTTCGATCGCGCGGGCGTTCCTGCGCAACACGCCGATCCTGCTGCTGGACGAGGCCACCTCCGCGCTGGACGCCAATTCCGAGCGCCTGGTCCAGGCCGCGCTCACGCATCTGCAGAAGGGCCGCACCACCGTCGTGGTGGCGCACCGGCTCTCGACCATCATGGAAGCGGATATCATCTTCGTCATATCGCAGGGCCAGATCCTGGAAAGCGGGAACCATGCCTCGCTGCTCGCGCAGAATGGAGCGTATACCCGTCTTTACGGTAGGATGCTCAAGGAGACAGCTTAGAATGAGTGATGCGCTGATCCAGGTTCTTTGCGGAAGTCCTGCAAAGCAAGAAACGTCGCCGTCAGATGTCCGCACGCACGTTTCAGGGCGCGCGGAAACAGTTTGCAAAAAGGCCGTTTCTGTCTTTATTTTTTTCTGAGGTATCCGCTTCGCGCTGTGGTGATCAGAAGCTTATCGGGGATCGTGTGGTCGGCTTCGAAGTCTCTGGTCTCTTTCAAAAACTCCTGAACGGCCGTGTACGGGTTGTTGCCGCGGCCCCAGGGACGGTCCGGAAAAAAGTCGGCCGGCATATCTTCTATGCAGGTGTCAAAAACGACGAGATAGCTTCCAGAGGTCACAAGCGGAGAATAAAGACGTAGCTCCGCGAGCACGTGGGCGTGCGTATGCATGGAGTCGAGGCAAACCATGATTTGTCTGCGACTACCGATGCAGGCCTTGACGCGGCTCACAGTATCCGAGTCGGTTGAGGAGCCTTCGATCAGCCTGATACGCTTGCTCATTGGATGCTGCTCGATCGCGTGACGGTTGTGAGAGCGTATATCGATATCGATCCCGATCACCTCCCCGCTTTGGATGCCCATCATTTCCATCATGCTGGCGTAGAATACCAGCGACCCGCCGCGGCCAATGCCCGCTTCAACCACGGCGTCTGGTTTGACCTTCCACAACAACTCCTGCATGGCGACAATGTCCTGGGGAAACTGAATAATCGGCAGACCCATCCAGGAAAAGTTGTAGGAGTATTTGAGTTTGCTGCTCTGACAAAGAAACTCCATGCCAGCCTCTTGCAGTTCGCGGGAGGCCCCAAGCTTTTCAATGTTACGCGCTACTTCCTTACTGAACGAGTCTTTGTCACTCGTGGCCGGATGGCTGCTTATTCGTATTTTACTCGGCATCAGAATATCCACCATATGTTTTGCGAGCGAGTGTAGCCGCGATATGGACATCTATACAAGCGGATGTTTTTGGGCGAGAAACGCCGGCGTTGCAAGTGGCTTACTGGCGTCCCCGACGAAAACGGGCGGGTGCCCCGACTACGACGGCGCCGTCGGGCACGTCTTTCGTCACAACGGAGCCCGCCCCCACTACGGCACCTGAGCCGATCCGGACACGCGGGAAAACTGTAGCGTTCGAGCCGATCGTGCAAAAATCTCCAACCACGACGCACCCTGCAAGGGTAGCCCCCGGCATGATGTGGCATCCCTCGCCGATCACACCCTCATGATCCAACGAGGCATTGGTGTTAATGATGCTTTGGCGGCCAATCTTCGCTTCTTCGGAAACGGCAGCCATACCTAGAACCTGGGCGCCGTCGCCAAGTTGAGCTGTTTCCGCAACCCAGGCTTTCGGATGCACGAGCGTGATCGGAGAAAAGCCATGAGACGTCAGTCTGTGGTGGATTTCCAGCCTGTCTCTTCCTCTGTCACCACCAATGGCGATCGCGAAAGAGATCTTTTCATCCGTTATGAACGGCGACTGTCGTAGCAGGTCTTCCAGGGAAGTAAAGATCGGGCATCCGGGAATGATGGGCGTCGCATTGCTGTTGCGGTCGATCATGGCGACGATGCAAAAGCCCGCCGTCTCAATAACCGGCCTGAGCACTTTGGCGTGACCAGAGGCGCCCCATACGATCACCTTTTTCATGTTTCAAATGTGGTTACGCGTCGAACCATGCGGCATATTTCTTTTCGTCTTCCGAGGGCTCCTCCGGCCGACCGTAAAGCTCCCAGTGCGCCCATTTGAGAAGACCCGCGGTAGAGGCGAGAACCGCTATCCAAGCGATTACCGGTTTAGGTTCGAAAAACGCCCAGTGCAGCCCTTCGATGAGAGCTCCGGCAGCGGCAAGATACACTATCCAAGCGGCTATCATCTTCAAATCTTCTATCTTCTCGGCGATTTTCATGATCCGGTTTCCATACTGTTGAGCTCAATATAGGTACGACAGCCGCTCGGTCTTTGCAAGGGGGGCGGCGCTATATCCCCGGCCCGCGGCCAATGTGGAGGAGCGCAGGCTGCGGGATCTTTCGGGTGACATAAAGCTGAAGCCCGGTGAGCTTCGGAACGGGTTTTACGGAGCGGAGGACCTGGCGGCGAAGCTGCTGGAACTCTCCAAGGCACGCGTTTGCGCCCGCCGGGATCTTTTTTGGAAGGACTGCGAGTGGGTGTCGCTACAACGACTTTTTCTCGGATTCCATTTGGAAAACAATGGCCTCTTCTGCAACGCCGCATTCTGCGGAATTGCGTAAACAGTTTATGAAGAGGGCTGTGAACGGTTTATTAACCACCGTCATGACAAGCTTGGGAATATGGCCGATGGAAGCATTTCACGGCCTTCATACATAACGCATCAACCCCAGGAAAGGGAATATGCCATGACAACCCAAGTCAATCTGACTGCGGCTATCAACGCGAATCTGTTGAGCCTCCAGAACACCCAGACACTGTTGAACCAAACCCAGCTGGCCCTGTCGACCGGCAAGAAAGTCAACAGCGCGCTGGACAACCCCGAGGCCTTCTTCGCCGCGCAGACTCTGACCAACCGTTCGGGCGACCTGTCCAACGTGCTCGACGGCATCAGCCAGGGCGTGCAGACGATCCAGACCGCCAACGACGGCATCACGGCCATCACCAGTCTCCTGCAACAGGCGAAATCGGTAGCGCAGCAGGCGCTGTCCGAGGCGAACGCCAATGCCGGCGGCGCGCCGACAGATGTAGCCTCGCTGAGCGCCAGCTATAACCAGATTCTGGCGCAGATCACTAACCTCTCCAACGACGCGAGCTACCAGGGCACCAACCTGCTGAACTCAACGACCAACACGCTGACCATCACCTACGACGAGACCGGCAAATCGACCCAGACCATCCAGGGCGTGAACTTCACTGCCGGAAGCACCGGCACCCAAGGCACGGGCTATGCGGCGCCGATAAGCGGCACCGTTGCCCTCCCCGCCGCGGGCAACGTTCCTAGCGTAACCCCGGCAACGGTGACCGGCACCCAAGACATCACCAGCGGTACCAGCGGTGGTAACCCTGCCGACCAGATCGTTATCAACGGAACGACGATTACTGTAGGGAATCTATCCCAAACGAACCTGCTGGCTGCGATCAATGGCTCTGCCGCCGGCGTAACAGCCACGGTGACGGGCAGCCCCGGCAGCGAGCATCTTGTCCTCACGTCCAACACTCCCAACACGGCGATCACCGTCGCCGATGGTCCCGTCGGGCATACCGGCGGCCTCGCCGATCTCGGTTTGGCTGCCACAACGACCAATCCGCCGTCAACGGACTCCTTCACTATCCAAGTCGGTTCAGCCACCGCGACCACAATTGCCGTGGGTGGGCAAACCACGGCACAGATTTTGGCGGCGCTGAATGCGGTTTCAGGTGTATCGGCCACTCTGAACTCCAAAAATGATCTGGTCATTTCGTCAACCACGGCCAATACGCCGGTGACTCTTGGCGCTGGTACCGGTGCCGGCCTGGCCGATGTGGGCCTGACTGCCGGCACGACCGCCGGTTCGACGACGGGCGGTGGCCTTGGCATCACCAATGCCGGAAACGGCAGCGGTCTGGACTGGGCGTCGACATCGGCAGTAGCGAATATCAACTCTTCGCTGCTCTCGGTAAGTGCCGCCTTGACGGCGGTGCGCGCGCAGGCGAGCACCCTCGGACAGAACCTCGGCACGGTGCAGACCTACCAGTCCTTCAACAAGAACCTGATCAACGACCTGAACGCCGGCGCCAACGACCTGACGGCGGCGGATACCAACCAGGAGAGCGCTGCCCTGCTCACCTTGCAGACCCAGCAGCAACTTGGCATCTCCGCCCTGTCGCTCGCCTCGCAGGCCCAGCAAGCGGTGCTCAAGTTGTTTCCCTAACTCGTTAAAGGCTAAGTAAAAGAACCGGCAGCGAGAAGCGCTGCCGGTTCTTTCTTTTATTAGCGGCCATTTCGATCGTTAACTTTTCGTAGAACCCATGCGATAACTGAAAGCTCGTAGAAACCGGAGCCAGTGTCATGCCCCTTGTCCTTCACATAAAGCCAGGTGAGCGCATCTTCATTGGCAAAGGCTCTATCACGAACCGGAGCGAGTTCCGCACGTTTCTAGAGTTTGAAGGCGATTTTCCGCCGTTCCTGCATGAGAAGGAAGTGCTGCGCGAGGCGGACGCCGATTCCGCTTGCAAGCGTCTCTATCTCACGATCCAGACGATGTACCTCCGGGAAGATACAGGGCACCTGCACGAGACGTACCTCGCTCAGCAGCGCGACATCGAGCAGGCGGCGCCGAGCACGGCCCCTTATTTGAAGAAAATCAGCGACGAGATTCAGGCGGGTCGTTTTCACAAGGCGATTAAGGAAGCACGGCGACTCATCGAGTACGAGGCGAAGTCCTTATTGCGCGCGACGGTCGGCTGATGTCGCAGGTTGGCAAGCAGCGCACCGCCGATGTGACGCGGGTCTATAAAACGGCGGTCTTCAAAATCCATAGGCCCAGCCGGCGAAAAAGGGCAATGCTCGATGACGCCCTCCGGCGCAATCACCTGGCGTACACCAAAGCCCTGCGGATTCTGACAGCAACCATTGAGACATATGCAGCGCAAGAGAAAAGGGAGCGCGACGCATCAATGCAACGGGCGGCGGCGAAAATCGTCACTCCCCTGCCGTTGTCGAACGCCGCGAAAGCCGGCGTGATCAACGACCTGATGGGACAGATCAACGGATATATCGAGGTGCGCGGTGTCCAAGAGACGACGTCCCTGCCAACCGCGCGGAGATTGTCGAGTGACCCCTCCAGCTACGTGGACGCCTTGGAGACCTTCGCGGGCGCGGCGAACCTGAAGGAAGAAAATACATCTCGCGCGCAGCTGATGTCCGAGGCGGATGACGGAAAACTGCGGCCGTTGCTGTTTCTCAGGAATCGCAAGGACGGCGGGTATCTCGTGCTCCACCATCCGGAGACCGGAAAATACGCCGTGTATATGAATCTTCATTCTAAAAATAGCCGGTTTGCGTCGGAGGTGAACATCAACGGCTGGATAGATGTGCGCACGGGAGAGGTGATGGAGTTCACTACTTCGACAGGCTGTGCTTTCCCCGTCGAGTTCGGCGCTAAGTTTCAGCTTGAGCAATTTTTGAGGAGGGGAGTTCCGCAATCTGCAAAGTTGATGAAGGCCGGAACCGACTATGAAGTGCATGTGACGTTCCTATTCGAGACACCCAAAATTGAGACGAGTACGGTGCTCGGGGTGCGGCGGGGGATATACAACCTTGCAAGTCTTTGTGTGATGGACCGGGATGGCCGGGTTCTGTACCGGGAAAATGTGGAGGGACTCTCGCTTCGGGCGATCCAGCAAAAAGAGGAGAAGAGGCAGCGCGAAGCCCTAAAGAACGCCCGCCGTTACCGCTCGTCAGTGCGGCGGGCGCTGGCGGATGAGGCCGTGCACACCGCGGCGAACAAGATTGTCAGCGTGGCGGCGGAGTACGGGTCACAGGTCGTCGTGGCCGATCTCCGCACCCTGGTAGCACGCGGGCGCAAGCGGCCATGGACCAAATTTAAGCCTGTCCTGAGCCGCAGGCAGTACGCGAAGCTGGAGAGTGTTCTTGAGTACAAGCTGGCCCTTGCGGGACTGCCTAAGCCGCAGGGCATCGGGGCGGGTGGCACGTCGCAGACATGCCCGATCTGCGGGGAATGGCGTTCTGGAAACCGCCCCAAGGCGCCGACGAAAGATGCCCTTGAAATGTCCCGGTTCTTGTGTCTGAATTGCGGGTATGAAGATGACGCCGATCTGAACGCGGCGCGGGTTATTGGACAGAAGAAAATATGGAGAGAACAACTGCCGCTGGAATGGCGTACAAAACGCGCCGTGGAACTTCCTGAAGAAGTTTCCTTCAAGCGGTTTCTAGCGGACTGCGCCGCAAGGCGCGGCGACGGCCCGGATACCTTCAGGGGCCGTGATCTGGGCGAAGGCCGGACCACTCCTCTGGGGTGAATAATAGCCTTCCTCTGGTTCGAACACTGAGGCGAATAAAAAGTCTGCGGCCATGCCGCCGCAGCTTTGTCCTTCGGACAATTTGCGCCCTTTTAACAAAGCCTGTTCAGTAAATTCTTTCAGGTGCTTCATCAGTTTCGGTTGCTGACCATTAGCCTTTGGGATGTGACTGGGGGATACGCTGCAAGACGGACGGCCTATTCCTTGGTTGCTGATCGTGATCTTTGAGATGTGACTGGGGGACAGCGGGACGATCCATTCGCACGCGATGAGTTGCTGACCGTAAGCCTTTGGGATGTGACTGGGGGAAGAAAGTTAACAATGAGGACGCCGACTCTGTTGCTGATCGTGATCTTTTGAAATGTGACTGGGGGAGTGAACCTGACAGCGGGACGATCCATTCGCACGCGATGAGTTGCTGACTATTCTCTGTTCCGGCCGGATGTAATGTTGAAGGCCTTGACGATCGTGCGGCCCCTGCCGGACGTGATCTCGTTGCCGAATTCAACGCTCGACAGCCAGGTATCGGCGCCGATCTCCCGGCGTCGCTTGAGTTCATCGAGAAACGATTTCAGCTTAAGCGATCCAGACCGCGAAGGCTTCTCGGCGTTGAAGACGATGTATCTCCAATACTCTACCCGGCCGACCCATAGGCCGTATTTTTCGCCATCAAGTTCAACGGTCCCCTTGTAATTGCCTGCCGGCGTGACCTGGTGGCTGTTCAGCCAGATCATGACCTCCGTGGTGATGTCTTCCGGCTTCGGCCTACCCGAGCGGGTTAGCCAGATTTCAAACGAGGTGTTGTAAGCGCCTTGTGCATGCGTCGAGATGGCATAGGTGACGTTCAGCTCGTTCAGAGTTGAGACTTTAACCGGGAGCCTGTCCATCGTCGTCAATCCGCGCCACGGTTTGAAACCGTATATGAGGCTTGGATAAGACAGCGGGGCTTTGCTTTTGTCTCCTTCATTTTTGCGTGGCCAGCTCCATATCCACGAGGAGACGGCTTTCGCGGCGGGTCCTTCCGGTCCGCTCACCGGAAGACCGCTAAAAAGTCCGGGGAATACACATTGCACGCCGGTGGAATCCCTGTTCCAGACGTTATTCTGAAGAACCTTTTCGCCAAGCGCGACTTCGGAATTGTCTTCGCAGGCTGTGAAGCTTTCGCGGGTCGATCCATTAATCATCGTCTGCGCAGACGATTGGCCATCTGCGGCGACGATGAATAGCGCTGAAAAAAGGACGGCAAGGATCAAGTTTGATTGGACGACTGCGGTCATGGTCAGGGCCTCACCCTTCTTGTTCGTAGCTCCACGACCAGGCGAGTGACTTCCGCCACTATTGGTCCTCCGCTGTCACGCTCGAATCGGGGTCCCATACCGCCGCTTCGGATATCCTCTCCTCAATCGAAAAAGAATAACTCTGCGACGAGCCCGAACAGGAATAGCCCCCATGTGAGCGCGATGATCAGTACCGCTTTCAGACATACCCGAGAATGCCGTCGTGGTGGGCGCGCCCGCCCGCTTTCGTCGAGTGCGGCAACAATCCTGCAACTCTTAAGCTGTTTCATGTTTCCAGTAAGTACGACAGCCGGGGAGCTTTTTCAAGAGCTTTTCCTGGCGAGGCGTGGCGGACTGTGGTGCGCCGCAGCCGGGGCATTTCTTCGGAGCTAGGGAATTTGACAGGTCAGATTGCCCAAGGCGGAATAAAACTGATCCTGCGTCTGCCACATGACGATCTGGTGAAAGCGGTCGGAAGACGCGGTTCTGTCGGCCCAATTCGCTTCGATGAAAACGTTGGTAGTTGCGACGTTTATGTTCGCTATTTCATTGGCGCCGGCATTCGAGTCGGTCGGGACCCGGCTGCCATTGTGCGTATACGGAGCAGTCATTAGTTCGGTTTGTCTACTTTTGTGCTCCCATTTATTCGATCCCAGGTTTCTCAATCCGCTCCAGTATTCCATTACGCCACCATTCCTTCGCGCCGCTTGAGCGCTCTACAGCAGGTCCGTCCTCGCGGTGCAGCCTGCCATGTCGCCACCAGGATCTAGTGCCAGTCTGCTCTTCGTACGCTGGGCCGTCGTCCCGATGTCGTTCGCCATTCCTGTACCATACCCTCACGCCGTCGATACGTTCGATTGCTGGTCCATCCTCGCGATGGAGAATATCGTTTCGGTACCAAGCTCTGGTGCCGTCCCGCAGGAGACGCATCACCGAAGCGGAGTTCTCAAAATCAGGCATAGGTCACGAGCGCTTTAACTGGGTCAATGTCGGTGTCGTCACTACGAGAAGTTTATGTGTACGTCAGTTAAGAAAGGCTTAACGAGGCGTAGAGCTTTTGCGGCAAGACGTCGTGGGGGCAGAAAAAAGTCTGTGGAGGCGGGGGACCCTTGTGTTTGCGCGCCCGCCGCGAAGCCGGGCGCTTCTGTTTCCTCGTTTCGGCTAGCCCCCTTTTCGTTGTTCATGGGAACAGGGGTTTCTTCAGCGGCCAGGGCACGGCGTCAAGGGCGCGTCGGGGTTGCGCGTGCATTTACCCTTGAAGCCGGGTACGGGTCGCATACGCTGGACTAAGGCGAAAAGGGGGCGGGCTCTTTTAGTCTCCTGCGTCGAGCGTTTTGAGGCCTACCTATATATACGCGGTGGTTAACGCTGCGAAGACAAAAGAGGAGGAGACGCCGGCCGCGCGAACGACCGGCGTCCAAGAGGCTGCTATGCTGCACCTGCCTCGACTTGTTCCGGGTCGTGGCTGAGGCTATGAGTATATTCGTCCGCGCCTTCGTGGCTCCATTCGAACGTCAGGGAGAGATGCGGGAACAGATCGATGAGCTTCTTGAGGATCGGAAGAGGCTCGGACCAGGCGGTTCGGTAGGCGATGCGGACGGATGCCGTTTCTTTGGAATGCTGTTCGATCTCGGGATCGCAGGCATTCCATTTCGTGCCCCAATTTTCGATGGACCAATCGTACCAGCTCCGATGGCCGATTTCGGCGAGTTGCGCTTCTTCGTCCGGGGTGAAGAGGCGGGTCTTTTCGGGTTTTTTGTTTGCATAGTCGCCGCGCTCGACAATGTACCAGCTCTCAACCGACTGACCGTCGATAGTGCAGTGGCCTGATCCGGTATTCCTTAGCAGTTCCGGCATTGGGATGATGACGTTGAAATCGAGCGCGCCGTTTTCGCCCCGGATCTTTTCGAGAAACTCACTGATCTGCTCCGACGAGCCTTCGGCGTAGATGCTATTGCTGGTCCAGTTAGGCATGGTTGACTCCTTCTGTTTGTGTTTGCGTCCCTGCGGGACAGGTCCGGCCGCCGTGCGCTAAGGGCGCGGGGTCAAGAAAAACATCGGGGGGACCGGCAAAAGAAAAAAACATGACTGCGGGGGAGCCGAGGGCTTTTCTTGACCCAAGAGGAGCGCCCGCGCATGGTATCCGGACAAAGAATCCCGAAGGGGCGCAAACGAAGGCGGCGTATCTGACAGAGGTGCTCGAAACCGTCGCTGAAGAAATCAGGATCAGGCTTCAATAGCCAGTGGGCGGTCTCCGGGGCGCATGCACGTCTCGATGGTTTACTCGCGGCGCATTGCGACGAACTTCGCGTGACGCAGGTGGTTGTCGGGTGTCCATTCGAGGAATTCAAAGCGCCCAACAAGGAGGGGCCGGAGCCAGACGCAGTCTTTCATCTTCTCAGCGGTGAGACCTTCGCCCCAACGACCGCTCCGGGCTTCGGGCAAATTCGCAAACGGACATTGCGCGATCTCCAGTCCCTTGAACTTCCTGAACAGCGCCTCACGGGAAGACGGCGTGAAACCGTTGCGGGTGCGCGCTACATAGATCAGGCGCTGGCCGTCGTAGTAACCGAACACGGCCGCGTCGAAGGTCCGGCCGCCAAGAGTGTATCCCCCGATGACAAAATCCTGAGCCTGATTGACGCGCATCTTCGCCCAGGCCCCGGAGCGCTGACCCGGCTCATAACGGCTATCCCGGCGTTTGGCGACCAGTCCTTCGAGGCCCTGCGCCTTCACCGCCGTGATCAGATCGGACAGGCTGGCATCGAGTATGGGGGATTCGCGGACCGGGTCATGCAGTTTCGGGATGATCTCATGCTGCAGGAGTTCACGGCGGACCGATAGCGATTCGTTCATCAGATCGCGGTCGGCCAGGATGAGCACGTCGAAAACGTAGTACAGCAGCGATGCCTTCGACGCCCCTTCGCGCTGGCCAAGATTCTGGAGCAGGTTGAAGGAGGGTTTGCCGGTCTCGTCCAGGGCGACGACCTCGCCGTCGACAACCGTTTCGTCCGGCAATGCTGATAGGGCCTCCGCGATGAGGGGATAGCGAGCGTTGAAGGGCTTGTCGTTGCGGGAGCGCAGGTGGACACGGCTACCCGTCTTGAAGGCGATGGCGCGGTAGCCGTCAAGTTTCAGTTCATAGAGCCACTGCACCCCCTCGGGCAGCCTGGTGGTGAGCTGCAGGAGCATCGGTTCGATGAAGCGCGCGCGTACGGTCGCCATCTGGTCGAAGATTTCATTAGAACCCAGAAGGCATAGACACGGAGTGCCGTCCCGGTCCCCAATACAGCCGGCGTTAATCGAATGCCGCCCATTGCGGACGCGCCGCATCATCGAGCGCGGCGGCGTGGAGGCGCTTCGCGGTGATCGGGTGCATCGTGCCGATGTCGGGATCTAGATTACGGGAACCTGGCGCGTAGCCTGTGAAACCCGTTGATTGTGTCGATGGCCCGTTCTTCCACTGCTCTGCAGGCTGTCGGAGGTCGGCAGGGTGATTTCGGCGCCATCGCCAGAGACCGTGCAGGTGAGACGCCATGGTCTCCAGCAGCCCTGTGGTGCTGTTGATCAGTCCTTCCAAGGTTCGCTGTCCATCCTCGTGCAACACAGTATTTGCCGGCATTGCCAGGAATACCTCGATGTCCGAGCGGCCGGGATCTCGCGGCAGGTGAGAGACGCGGCGGGTTCGCGGCGCCGGCCGCCCGTCGGGGCCTAACAGAACAGGTTCGACGGGCAAGAGTTGCCCCAGTTCAATTCTGCGACCGCGATGGACGAGCATATTCCGGAAGTCGAGGGTCCAGTCCAGCCAGCCGTGAGGACCAGCGGCCGTGATCGCCCCCTCAAGCTGGCCGTTGAACTGCGCCTGCATGGCAGCTCCTGTATTGGCGGCGGCCTTGATGTTGCCAAGTATGGCGCGCACCTTCCCGAAATCGGCTTTCAGGATGCTCAAAGGGAGAGCGGCCACGCCGATGATGACTCCGGCAAGGCAATCGAGCGCCGAGGCAAGGGAGCGGATCATGCCCGCCTGATGGATGCTAATGAAATCGGGGCATAGCTGTTCGCAAGCGCTGCGCGGCCGCGGCGGAGAGAACACGGGTCCCCTGGGCGTCATCTTCACGGCGTCCGCGAGTCGGGCGTTGTCGCGGTCACGGGCGTCGAGATATTCCAGCCAGTGCAGCGCTGCCTCGGTCATGTTGTTAACAGCGCTGTCGAGGCAACAGTACAACTGGTCGCTGATCAGGATGCGGCGGCTCGCGCCCGGATCTGGAGCCCACCAGCCGATGCCGTAAGGAAGCTGTTCAGTGAAATCGGCGAAGATTTCGTCTTCGAGGGCGGTCCAGTGCGGCAGGTTAACGCCGATCGCCGCCCGCTTGTCAGCGTCGGTCGGCTCGACCTGTTCGGGGTAGGGTTCGTTCAGCCGAGCGAGATCGTCGAGTCTCATAAAGGTAGTGTCGCCCCGATGATGCCATGCGGAGGGGGCCGCAATAGGGTTATGCTCTGCGAGTAGCAGTTCACACATGAGAAATGGCCAGAAAGAAAACGGGCAGTAGACCGCGGCATCGCAGCGTGACGGCTCGCTCGCTGTCGGACTTTGTCGACGTGGTGCAGGATCTTCAGGACGAGTGGTCCGACCTTGAGGCCGGGCAGACCCAAAAGGACGACGGCGATGCCCATATCTGGTTCCGAGGCAACGCGAACAAAGATTGGGAACTCACACCGAAGATTTTTCGGACCAACAACGAAATCAGCGTAACAGATGAAGCGGAGCTCTACGGCGAATTCCTGCGGCGCGGGTGTTCCCTGGCGCCGTCGCTCAATGCCGGATGGCATTCCTACTTCCTCATGCAACACCATGGCATCCCGACTCGCCTCCTTGATTGGACGGATTCAGCCTTGGTCGCGCTTTATTTTGCGGTGAAGAATTGCAAGACAGATGCTGCGGTCTGGGCCATTAATCCGCTATGGCTTAACGGGAACACGGTCGACCGCTATGCGCTCGTTGAGCCGAGCCTTGATCTCGTTGCCGCTGCATTCATGGTCGACGCGGTGCATGCCAGTCTCGAAGGTAAAAAGGAAGATGGGTCTTCCCCGCTGCTGTCTATCGCTGTGAGGCCGCCCTGGGTCAGCCCGCGGATGTTCGCGCAAAGAAGCCTCTTCACTCTACACGGTTCGCAGAATATTCCGATTGAGCAGTATCCCTTCGTGCGGAGGAACAGCCCGCTCTGCCGGATAGTCATTCCGGTAAGGGAGCGTGAGGATTTTCTGGTGGGACTGCGGTCCTGCGGGATCACGGAAACCACAATTTATCCAGACCTCGATGGTCTTGCGAAGGAACTCGTGACCGAGTACGGGGGACTGGACCTGCCCGAATAGCGGCGTCTCTGGCGCCCGCCGCTGCCAAGCCGGGCGCGCGTCGTCTTGGATTTTCCGGCAAGCCCCCTTTTCCACGTAATGGGAACAAGGGGTTTCTTCAGCGGGCGGAAGCGCAGGCAAGGGCGCGGCACGGGTTTGCCGCGTTTATCTCGACCCTTGTCCGGCGCGGACGGCCGCAATACGCTGGCGGGGCGCGGAAAAGGGGGCCAGCTTTTTTTCCGTTTCCCGTGCTGGAATCGGCGGTGTCGGCGAAAATTAGGTTTCAGTCTTACTATGGGAAACCCGCTCGCAGAAAAAGAAACATTTGCCGCCTTCTTGGCTGCGGCTCCGGATTTCGCTGGCGAGGCGGTGCGGGATTGGCATCAGCCGAAACAAGACCCGCCTGACGTCTTATGTTCGACGGTGTCGGGCCGCCAGGTGGGTTTGGAACTCACGGGGTGGATCGACGAGGAGCAGATTGCCGATGCGAAAAGCATCGAGTCGATGGAGAATTCGATCCGGAAGGCGATCCAGCCAGAGCCGCCGAACAACACCGAGCACATCCATTTCGCCTGGCTGTTGACGCTGCCGAAGGCGCGTGTAAACCCCGCTGATGCCGCCGCCTTCCGGACCGAACTGCTGCAGCTCGTCGAGGAGATCGACAAGCGATGGGATGCCGAGGAGGAGTGGCATTCGCTGCAGGGCTGCTGGTGGAGGGATTTCAGTCGGTACTCCACGCTCGGAAAATATCTTTCGGAGGTTCGGTTTTTCCCGCGATCGGCCTTTCGTAACTGGTCGTCGACAAAAGGCGGGCAGCACTGGCTGACGTTTCCGCTGCGCGGAGGGGCTTACTCGGAAGAGCCGATGGTGGCCGCGCTGCAGGATCGCCTCTCGGACAAAATCCAGAAGTACGCGGCACGGCCGGGCGGGTTGGACGAATTCGATTTGCTGGTCCATTATGACCTGGCCTGGGCCTATAACAGCCCCGTCGAGACACTAACATTCAAATTCGCGGACGCAGCGCGCGCGGGCGCCGATTTCATTGGTGACGATCCCGGAGCCTTCGACCGGATTTTCCTGTTCGTTCCGCACAACGAGACGCAGAAGGTCTTCCAGCTTTATCCGCGCGGGACAGGCTTGCAGTAGCGCGGCTGCTCTGCAGGCCGTTACTCGATCGAGGTTCTCGTCTTTCTCTGGCACTTCCGTGACACTTGAGAGTGTCAGTGTTTCTTCCCTCCATCCGTGGTCCTGCACCCACCGCAGCCTTGAATTCTGCACCCTAGCATCGGTTCGTCTGGCGTCAAGCTGGCGCTTTGGGCACTGGCGTTTCATCCCTGCGGGAGACGCCGATCCGAACGCGGTGCTGTGTCTGCGTCATCAAGGCCGCGGTGGTCGCGGCCCACAGACGAAGGAGAAAAAGCATGTCGCAGATGATCACCCGAAACGAAGTCGAGGACCTGTGCGAGCAGGAGCTGCAGTCGAAATTCTACGCTCTCATGCACGACCTGATCCGCTCGCAGAACATGCTGAACGAACGCGCGATGGCGCTGGCTTCGCTCGAAACCGTCGAGGCGGCACTGAACCGCAAGCGTGCGCTGCGGCCGCGCTGCCCAGCACCGAGGTGCTGGTAAGCTACCGGGCGGGGCCTTCGGGCTCCGCCCTTTTTTCGTTCAATGAGCGTGCCGTCCGGATTTAACGAGCGCCCCGGCTCTCAGCCTGGCGGACGAGCATCTTCAGGTCTCTGATCCGAGTGTAGCGAAGCTCTCGCGTAAAATATTTGGATCTGCCTGCTGGACTCCAGGCTTTGCTGCTTCTCGTTCTCTTTGGCTTGCTCGGCGATTTCGCAGGCGCGCATGAATTCTCGGATAGCTCACACTTGGTTCATGCCGCCGTCGACGGCAAGCTCGATTCCGGTGATGTAGCTTGAGTCATCCGATGCCAAGAAAACCATGGCTTTGGCGATTTCATCCGGCGTGCCGACCCGCCCTAGAGGGATGCTGGCGGACATCTGCTGCGAGAACTGAACGACTTGCTCGGCGCTCATGCCGAGGCTGGTGTTATAACCTTCTGTTGGCACGACGCCTGGGCTGATGGCGTTAACACGGATTTTACGCGCCTTGAGATCGGTCGTCCACCCGCGAGCGAAGGACCGGATGGCGGCTTTGCTGGCGGCGTAGACGCTGAAGGCCTCCGTGCCTTTCGAGGCAGCGGACGAAGCCGTCAGGATGATAGAGCCGCCGTCTTTCATCAGCGGCAGGGCTTTCTGCACCGTGAAAAGCGTGCCCCGGACGTTGCCGTCGAATGTTTTGTCAAAATGCTCTTCCGTTATGGCGCCGAGCGGAGCAAAGGCGCCGCCCCCGGCGTTGGCGACCAGGATGTCAATGTGCCCTTTCTCTTTTTTTACCTGTCCATACAAACGATCGAGATCGGCCAGGTTGGCGATGTCGCCCTGAATGCCGGTGACATTGCGTCCGACTTTCCCGACGGCCTCGTCCAGTTCGCTCTGGCGCCGGCCCGTAATGAAAACATAGGCGCCTTCCGCAACAAACCGTTTCGCCGTGGCGAGGCCGAGGCCGCTGGTAGCGCCGGTGATAAGGGCTACTTTTCCGTCTAGTTTATTTGCGTTCATCATTGTGCTCCCTTGATGTTCATGTCTTGCTGAGTAGTGCGTTGAGACCGGTTGCGGATGTGCTCATGGTGTCGCTCACGGGTTTGCCGATTTATGTAGCGATCATTATACAATAAGTGTTGCGCGAGAGAGTCAAGGCGTTTAGTATTTTCAGTACAGTGGCGCGACCCTCAAAAAGACCCAGAAAGGCACGCGGACGTCCTCGGGCATTCGACCGGGACGGGGCGCTTCATCGTGCTATGGAATTGTTCTGGCGTCAGGGGTATGAGTCGACGTCAATCAGCGACCTGACATCCGCCATGGGAATTACCGCGCCCAGCCTCTACGCCGCGTTTGGCGACAAGGAGCGCCTATATCTGGAGGCCGTGGAGCGTTACAAGTCCGGCCTCGGGGATTCAGGCAGCATTCTCGCCGCGGAGGCGACCGCACGGGGCGCCATCGAGCGGCTTCTCGAAGCCTCGGCGATCGAGTTGACGAATACCAAGGACCATCCGCCCGGATGCATGGTCGTTGCGTCCGCCATAAACGGCTCGCCTCAGTCCGCCCACTTGCAGGCCGCACTCCGGGGTTGCCGCATTGAGGCGGAGGCGCGCATCATCGCCAAGATTAAGCGTGGTGTCAGGGACGGAGAACTGCCTGCCCGTACGAATGCAGCCGCGCTGGGCAAGTTCTATATGACGGTCATGCAGGGCATGACGATTCAGGCCAGGGACGGAGCAACGCAAAAGGAAATGCTTGCGGTGGCCAAGGCGGCAATGCTTCAGTGGCCTGAGATTTCCTGAGGAGAGTCTGTTGCCTCCCGTCGCAGTTACTTGCGAGATCGTTTTGCTTTCGCGCGTGGCTTTTGAGGCCTGATTGGAACCCAGCCGCCCAACTCGAGAGCGACGTTTGTTGCCGCTTCACGGAGCCGGTCAGCAAGACCCCGATCGTTCATCGCTCTCGCGACCACCATGCCACCGATACAAAGAGCCGCGATCGTCATGGCGGTCCTTTCGCTCGGCCGGCTGGTGTTCTTTACGTCGCGGTCGAGAAGGGTTACCATCGCTTTGAACACAGTCTCGAACGCCGTCTTTACCTTTTTGTTGCTACGCGCAACGTCGCCGGGCAAGGCAGTCATCGGACATGAATTCTCCACATCCTCAAAATGCTGGCGTGACAGATAGGCGCGCACGATTTGCGGGCCGGCATCGGCGGAGGCGAGATCAACGTGGACGCCTTCCCAGCGACTCTTCCAATTCGGATCGGTGAAGAAGCATCCCAAGACCTCCACGTAGAGATCGCTCTTGCTTTTGAAGTAGCTGTAGAATCCGCCATGTGTCATACCCGCATGGCTCATGATGGACTGCACCGAGACGCTCTGAAACCCGCTTTGATTGAACAACCGGCGGGCGCTCTCCACGATCTTCTTGCGAACGCGGTCGCGATGACCCGCTGGATAGGGCATAGTCCGTGCCTCCTAAACTATTATCTTGATCATATTTTGCGCTTGTGGTTCAATGCAACCGATGGACAATAAAGTCTCGCGGCGCCACATCGGTCTAATTCTCGGCTGTCTCGGGGGCGGGGCCTCGGCCCAGGCCCAGAAACCCAGCACAACCATCCACCTGGAGATCGATTTCCAAACGACGCCTGGGCGGATTTATCAAGCGCTGCTCGACGCCAAACAATTCAGCGCCTTCACCAACGCCGCGGCCGAGATCCAACCTCAGCCAGGCGGGACATTCAAGCTGTTCGCCGAGCAGATTGAAGGTCGGAACATTGAACTAATCCCGAATCAAAGGATCGTCCAGGCGTGGCGTCCCGCTTCGTGGCCCGCAGGCGTGTATTCGATCGTGAGGTTTGAGCTGGCGGCACGCGGCGCTGGAACCAGAATCGTTTTCGACCACGCTGGGTTCACCGAAGATAAACGGGAGGAATTGGCCGATGGCTGGCAGAACCACTACTTTGGGCCGCTTCGCAAATACCTGAACGCCTGATCAGCTTCGGTCCCGTATATCGTCCAGGTTCATCCGCTCCAGCAAGTCACGATAACGCGGATCGGATCGGTAAGGGTCGAAATACGGCTCCGCATCCATTCGTGTGAGGTAAGGATCACGTTCAGCCATGGCAGCCTGGAGATACTCGAACATCCTGTCCGTATGCCGGGCAGCGGCATGGTAGACGCCAAAGCAGGCTGGCGAGACATAATGTTTTGAGCTTCTTTCGGCGAGATCTTCCATCAGCTTTTCCGCGTAGCCTGGGTTTCCGGACCTTGCGTGGGAAGCTGCCAGAAACCCGGTCGCAAGCGTAAAGGAAGGCGAGAGTCGCAGGGTTGCTTCGAGGCTGGCGATTGACTGCTCTATTGAGCCCTTTTGAGATAGCGCCAAACCCATTCCGAAGTGAACCAGCCAGTAGTCGGGATAGAGGTCTACCGCTCTGGCGGCGTGTTCAATCGCATCATCGTATCGGCGGTCACAATAGAAGGCGAAAGCCAGACCGAAATGGACCATCATGGACAACGGATCTGTTTCGAGAGCCCGGCGGTATTGCGTCACCGCCTCTTTGAACCGTCCCAGCGGCGTAAGGAAATAAAGAGCGTAGCGGACGCGAACCAGCGGCGGCACCGGATCGTCGGCCATGGCGGCGTGGAAATGACGCTCTGCCAGGTTCCAGTTATAGTCCACCGCACCTGTGACCAGTCCCAATACGCTATGCGGCTCGCTCAATGTCTGATCGATTGCCAGCGCCTTCTCCGCGGCGGACTTTGCCAGCGGCGCCATTTCTGTCATCCGCTTGATGCTGAGCGCGCCTAGCCCGTAATAAAATACCGCCAATCCGGCGTACGCCGGAGCATAGTTCGGATCGTGCTCAAGCGCCTGCTCGAATGATTCTTTTGCTTTGGCCAGGCTTTCGGGAGTGTAGCGTTGATACCAATACAGGCCTTTCAAATAACTCTGGAAGGCCTCGATATTTGCCGTGCGGCGCGGAGGAGTAATCAGCTTGACCTTCAGGGCGTTCGCAATCGCCTTGGAAATGTCATCCTGGACGGCGAAAATATCCGTCATTTCGCGGTCATAACTCTCCGACCAGAGATGTGACTCATCGGCAAGCTTGATGAGTTGAGCGGTGACGCGAATGCGATGGCCGGCTCTCCGGATGCTGCCCTCGAGAATCGTTCCTACCCGGAGCCTTGCACCAATCGTCTGCAAATCCTGCTCTTTGCCGCGAAAGGCAAATGCCGAGGTGCGGGCGATCACTCTCAATTCCGGCACCTTGGTTAGGGCGTTGATAATCTCTTCGGCCAAACCGTCGCCGAAGTATTCGTTTTCTTTGTCGGCGCTCAGGTTCACGAAGGGAAGCACCGCAATCGACTCTGGCTCTTCCTTCGTCACGACGATTAGAGCCGCTGCTGCCAGAGCCTGCTTGACCTCCAGCATCGTCTGAAAGCGGTGCGAGGGATCTTTACGCAGACAGCGGTTCACATGCTGTTCGACCATAGCCGGAATCGACGCTTTGATATCTCGCAAAGACCGGGGTTCATCATGCAGGATGGCTGCGAGAAGAGAAATCCAGGAATCGCCGCGAAACGCACGCTGTCCGGAGAGCATCTCGTACAAAACCAAACCGAAGGAGAAAATGTCGGACCGTGCGTCAAGCTCCATTCCTTCCGCCTGCTCCGGAGACATATAGGCAGGGGTCCCCATAATCGCTCCGGGAACCGAGGGCAGCGTCACGGTCTCGTCCCCGATCGCGGGCCTCGCCGGCCTGATTGCTTTAGCCAGTCCGAAATCGAGCAGTTTCACCCGGCCGTCCTCGGTGATGACGATGTTTGCCGGTTTAAGATCGCCGTGAACGATCCCGGCCGAGTGAGCGGCGGTGAGCGCATCCGCGATCTCGGCAGCATATTCCATCGTGTGTTTCAACGACAGGCCGCGCCCGGTATTCGCCTGCTCCAGCGTGGTACCAGCGACGTACTCCATCGCGATGAAGCAAACGCCGTTCTCTTCCGAGATGTCGTGAATCGTGACGATGTTCGGATGATTGAGCCTGGAGGCGGCCTGTGCCTCGACCAGGATTCGTCGATTCCAATCGGCATCTCCGAGCTTCTCGGGGGCGAGGGTCTTCAGGGCGACGATCCGGTGAAGCCTGGTGTCACGAGCCTTATAGACCTCGCCCATTCCCCCCACGCCCAAGAGGGCGAGGACCTCGTACGGGCCGAAATGCACGCCTGCGGCTAAGGCCATAAGATGCCACCGATTGTATCGCGATCCTCAAGGATAGGGCCTCCGCTATGAGGGGATAGCGAGCGTTGAAGGGCTTGTCGTTGCGGGAGCGAAGGTGGACACGGCTACCCGTCTTGAAGGCGGTGGCGCGGTAGCCGTCAAGCTTAAGTTCATAGAGCCACTGTGCTCACTCGGGCAGCCGGGATTTAAACTGCAGGAGCATCGGGTCGATGAAGCGTGCGCGAACGGTCGTCATCTGGTCGAAATCTCATTAGAACTCAGCGTTTGCGCGCGTGTCGCGCTGCCACGGAACTTGAGAAACTGAATCATTGCTCCGCAGAAACGAGGTTCGCGAATGAGGGCAGCTTGGTACGAGAAGCAGGGGCCGGCCCGCGAAGTGCTGGTCGTGGGCGAGATGCCGGACCCGCAGCCTGGAGGCGGTGAAGTTCGAATTCGGATCGCAGCTTCCGGCATAAATCCCGGCGATATCAAGAAACGTCAGGATTCGTTCGGGTTGGGCATGCCGTATCCGCGCGTCATCCCGCATAGCGACGGCGCCGGGCAGGTCGACCAGGTCGGCGAGGGCGTGTCTTCTGAATGGGTCGGCCGGCGCGTGTGGTGCTACGGCGCCCAATCCTATCGCCCTTTCGGCACGGCCGCAGAATTCACGGTTGTGCCGCTGGATCATCTCGCACCGTTGCCCGAGAAAGTGTCGCCGGAAGAGGGCGCATGTCTCGGGATACCCGGCATCACGGCCCATCGCGCCGTCTTTGTTGGCGGCGCCGTCGCGGGGCAGACGGTATTGGTGCAGGGGGCCGGGGGAGCCGTCGGAATGTGCGCGGTCGCGCTCGCACACCATGGCGGGGCGCGGGTGATTGGAACGGTGCGCTCGCCTGCTGAGGAACCAGCAGCGCGGACCGCGGGCGCGCACGAAGTCGTTCTCAATGACAAAGGGCTGGTGGCAGCGGTGAAGGCCCTGGCTCCCGACGGCGTTGACCATATTGTTGAAGTCGCGTTCGGAGCCAACATCGATGCCGACGTCGAGATGCTGAAAATGGGCGGCTCGATCGGTGCTTACGCTACCGACACTGCTGCGCCCAAAATCCCCTTCTGGCTGATGGTGTTCAAAAACATCCGCGTGTTCTTTCTCGGGAGCGATGATTTTCCGACGGCGGCCAAGGTGGCGGCGACGCGGGATTTGAACGCTGCGCTGCAGGCGGGGTGGGCTGGGTTCGAGATCGGCGAACGCGTTCCGCTTGCAGAGATCGCACGGGCGCACGAACTGGTGGAGCATCCGGTGCGGCGGGGGCGGGTTGTTGTGACGGTGTGAGAAGAGACTTTCTTTGCCGGCGCGCGGTGCTCCCGCCTCGCGGCCAGCAGGGAGTCATGAAGTTCTCGCACGATTTGGCGCTGAGCGTCGCCCCGCGCGGCGCCCTGAGTGGTTCCGGCGCACCCTGAAGCCGAGCCCTTTCACGAACAGCTCGATGGAGCGGAACAAGAGGCTTGCAGGCGCACCATCCAAAATGCGGAACGTGAGGCCGCTTAGGAGCGTGACGCAGAGGTTTGCGAGCGCCTCGCAATTGGCGCCTTCAGGAAGTTCTCCTTCCCTCACGGACCGCGCAAGCCGCGCGCGGATGTGCTTGGAAAGAGAGCGACGCTTCTCGGTTAGGAAGTCCTGCAGCTCGGCCTCGTCCGGAGGAATGATAAAGGCGTTGAACATAAATAGGCAGCCGCAGTGTCTCGGCCAATGCCGACGCAACCGCACATTCTCTTCGAACATCGCGACAATGGCCTCTCTGCCAGTCGGCGATACGCGCAAAGGCTCCTGGGCCAGGCATGCCTCCGTGTCGGCGCAAAACCGGATCGCGGCGCGGAGAATCTCGTCCCTGGTTCCGAAGGCCTTGTTGAGCGCGGCGTAGCCGGATCCGACTGCGCTTTTCAAGTCAGCAGTCGATGCTTTGGCGAAGCCCTTGGCCGACAAGACCTCCATCACGTTGCGCAGAGCAGCCGCGCGATCTACGGCGTCGGCGTCCTGCCGCGGCCGCGTCTCGGTTTTATTTGCCATGAGTGCCAATGTCCGTCGACCCATCCCCGGTGAGCGGCCAAGCCCAGTCGCCCTTACTCTATTCGAGAAGCGCGAAGGCTACTAGCCGGGAATCTTGAGAATGAGAGTTCCAGATTTGGAACGATGCGCGGAGCCGCGAAGAGCCACGATTGTTCCGAATTCGGAAAGGCGTTTTCCACTTTGTCCGGCTAGTCCCAAGCGCGCGTTGGGCCTATAGTGTTGTTTTGCGAAAGCGAGGGTGAACGAATGAGTGCGGCGACCGAAGGCGTTACGGCTCTGCTTGCAAAATACAACGAGGCTCTGAATGCATCGAGCACCGAAGCCGTGATGCCGCTGTACGCGGAGGATGGCGTATTCATGCCTCCTTATAGCCAGTCGGCAGTTGGTTCTGCAGCCGTCAGAAAGGCTTACGATGCGGTGTTCAAGGCGATCACGCTGAACGTTAAGTTCGCCATCGCCGAGATCGTCGAGCTCGGTCCAGGCTGGGCTTTCGCGCGCACGAATTCGGCGGGCACGACGACCGATCATGCTACAGGAGGCAAGAGCGCAGAAGGTAACCAGGAGCTGTTCATCTTCAAGAAGGATAGTGACGGCGCCTGGAAAATCGCTCGGTACAGTTTTTCACCGACCAATCCACCTCGGCATTAGGAGCTCAGACGATAACCGCGAGCTGTTTTAGCACCGCATCGGCCGTAACACCGGCCGAGTAGTTCTGCTGCCCGGTGACGAGGTTGCCGTCGACGAGGGCGTGCGGCGTCCAAGGCGCTTTTGCGATATAACGTGCGCCAGAAATACGGAGACGATCCTCCAAAAGCCACGGCGCGTTGCCGCTGAAGCCCGCCTGCGTCTCCTCCTCATTGCTGAAGCCTGTGATCTGACGGTCCTTAAAGGCCCAGGTTCCGTCGGCGCGCGACGCCGTGAAGAAGCCCGCGGGTCCGTGACACACCGCCGCGACGATTTTCCTGGAACTGTCAAGCATTGCCACGAGCACGGCTCCCATCGTCGGGTGCACCGCCATGTCCTGCATGGGGCCGTGGCCGCCTACGAGGAAGATGACGTCGAACCGATCCGGCTCGATGTCCTCAACGCGCATCGGCGATGTCAGCGCGGCGCCCAGGCGCTTCAGATAGTCCTTCTGCTCGGCGACTTTGCCGGCGTCATTGTTGTTGTAGCTCAAATTGAAGCTCAACGGGTCAACTGTCGGCGTTACGCCATTGGGACTCGCCACTCTGACCGTGAGTCCGGCGTCCGTGAATTTGCGGTGCGGGGTCACAAATTCTTCGGACCAAAAACCCGTGGGATGCGGTGTGGCATTTTTCATCGTCCACACACTCGCACCCGAAACGACCATTACTACTGACGCCATCGCGCTCCTCCTTTCTGCTTGCGTGCGGTCCCGATTCTTGAAGGTTTTTACGGCTCCATCACTATAGGCGGACTTCGGTCCGCCGACTAGCGGGACAAAGTGGAAAAGCCTTTCTCGGATTTGCAACGATGCGCTTTGGGGCGCGAAACAGCGAAGCCTCCGGCGATTGTTCCAAATCTGGAACGATGATTTCCGATTCCTCCGACTACCGCATCTAGCGGTTCCCGGATAGAGTAGGTTTTGGCCATACTAGTTGAAGCCGACATTCAGGCCGACCCTTTAAGTTGTGGGGCACAATGGCCACGTTGACGAGTTTTCACTCGGACATTCGCCCGCTCTTTACGGAGCGCGACATTCGCGCCATGAGCAAGGCGTTCGATCTCGCAAATTACGACGACGTGAAAGCACACGCCGCCGCCATCTACGACCGGATTCGCGGGATCGGCGGGGCCGTCATGCCGCCCTCGCCGCCGAGAGGAGAAGGTCCCTGGCCGCAATCGCGGATCGAGCTCTTCGCCAAATGGATGGCGGAGGGGTACCAGCCCTGAGAAGGGAGGCCAGCATGTCGACTGGGCCGGATCAGAGCGGTGAATTGAGGTTCGTGGTGACGAATACGCTCATCGTTGGTGATATTCAGCGGTCGGTGGCGTTCTATCGCGACGTGCTCGGGGCCACGGTGCTGCGCGAGGGAGAACCGACGTTTCTTAGGCTCGGCAACATCTGGCTGACGATCAACGGCGGAGGCGGAGGCACTGACGATAAGCCTGATGTCGTCGCTGCGCCGCCCCGCGATCCAAATGTCCTCAGCAACTTCATCAACCTTCGCGTGAGCGATATCAAACGCTGCTACGAGGTCTGGTCATCACGGGGCGCGAAGTTCATCACCGAGCCCAAAGTCCATGCAACGGAGATGCGGTGCTACATGCGCGATCCGGACGGTTACCTCATTGAGGTCGGACAAACGACCATCACCGCGGGTCCCCTGGATTTGTACGTGTAACCTGCAGCTACTCACGGGCCGGCCATCCCGACCGCCTGGGCCGCTGGCCGCACGGTTCCCCCAAGCGCTGATCCTGTTCTTGAGCCTACAATATGGGTTTCTTCGTCTTTCACGGGGCTGCGAGTGGAATGATTTTCCAGCGTTGGAAACGCGATGTCGGACCTCAATTCGTTAATCATCTTCGCCCACGTGGTGGACGCCAACGGCTTCTCGAAGGCGGCGCGACGTCTCAAAATGCCGACATCGACCGTAAGCCGGCGTATAGCCGAACTCGAACAGGCGCTCGGCGTTCGCTTGATTGAGCGCTCAACCCGTTCGTTGCGTCTAACCGACGTCGGTTCGGAGGTGCTCGAATATGCACATCGCGGCGCCGAGATCAGTGAAGCCATCGAGAATATCGCGTCCAACCATCTCTCGAAGGTCTCAGGAAATCTGCGGCTCGCGGCTCCGCCGAGCATCTCGGATTCGCTGCTCGCGCCGATTGTCGTCGCTTTCCAGAAGGAATATCCGGACGTCCACATCCAGGTCTTTATCACCGAACGAATCGTGGACCAGATCGCCGAGGGCGTCGACCTCGCTTTTCGAGTAGGCGAGTTGGAGGATTCCTCGCTGGTGGCGCGCCGTATTCTGACTTACCGACATCAGCTCGTGGCCAGCCCGGAATACCTGGAGAAGATCAAGCCGCCAAGAACGCCGCAGGAACTACTATCGCACCGGCTGCTGGCCTTCTCTTTCTGGAGACCTGAGAACACCTGGAGTTTCATTCACGCGAGCGGAAAAGACAAGGCTTCGATTACGTTCAAGCCGTATCTGGCGATCAATGAGTACGACGGGCTGGCGACCGCGCTGCTGGCTGGCACCGGAATCGGCGACCTTCCGCCTATCGTTCAACCCGAGCTTTTGCGATCCGGACGGCTGATCGAGGTGATGCCAAAATGGCGCTTCACGAAATTTCATCTCTCGCTGTGCCATTTGGGAAATCGTTTCGTCCCCAGGCCCGTTCGTGTCTTCAAGGATTTTGCCGCCAAGATGGCGCCTGCTCTATTCCCCTCACTCCCCGCGTAGGGAGTTCATCCGGTCCGCGCCAGACCGAGTGTTTCATAACCTTAGGGTGACGTCGGCCGCGCACGGTTGAGAACCCGCCAGGGCCGCGTCAGCCGAGAACGTCTGGATGGACTATATGCTCACGAATTCCATATCTCTCGCAGCTTCGAAGAAGACGGCTTTCGCTTTCCTGCCCGTGTTGACGGGCTTGTTTACGGCGACGCTTCTAATTTCAAATGTCCTGAACTGCAAGGTGATCCGCGTGGGTCCGCTCCCCTTCACGGGCGGGCTGATCATGTTCCCGCTGGCGGCGCTTTTTGGCGACGTGCTGACGGAGGTCTACGGCTACGCGGAATCCCGAAAGGTCATTTGGACAGGCCTCGGCTCGCTTGTCCTGTTCGTGATCATGATCGAGATCTGCGGCGCGTTGCCGGCCGACTCTCTCTGGACGCATCAAGCCGCTTACGATGTGATCCTTGGAGCGGTCCCCAGGATCGTGGCGGCGTCATTGACGGCCTACTTCGTCGGCGAGTTCAGCAATTCGTATGTGCTCGCGAAATGCAAAGTGCGGACCCACGGCAGTTTGATGTTCTTGCGCTTCGTCCTCTCGACCCTGGTCGGGCAGTTCATCGACAGCGCCACGTTCGTGGTCGTGGCGTTTTCCGGACGAATGCCGCCGCGGCAGATGGTCCTGGTGGCGGTTACGGGTTGGGCGATCATGGTGGTCTGGGAGATCGCGGCGCTTCCCGTGACGCTACCGTTGGTGCGGGCCTTGAAACGTCATGAGGGCGTGGACTACTTCGACGTCGGCACGAATTTTAACCCGCTGCATTTTTAACGCGGATGGTGTGATAGCGGATCATCTTTCCAAGTTCGGAACGATGAATTCCGATTTGCGGTACTAGTCGTTTACCGCGGTTGTGAAATATATTGATGGTCGGAAGGCGGTGCGTCGCGGGGACAAATAGAGGGGTCATGAAAGCATCGGTCATTCACGAATATGGAGGACCTGAGGTCCTTCGTTACGAAGACTATCCTGATCCGGTTCTCCAGCCGGGCGACGTCTTGGTGCGCGTGGCAGCGGCAGGCGTGAACCCGGTCGACGCTCTTGAGCGGTCGGGCGGAACCAAAGAATGGCGGCCGGTGCAGTTTCCGGGCGTCCTGGGCTGGGACTTGTCGGGAACGATCGAAAGGCTCGGGACTGGTGTAGAGGGGTTTTCCATGGGAGACCAGGTTCTCGCCTGGGCGTATCACACCTACGCCGAACTCTGCACCGTCAAAGCAGGGCTCCTCGCCAAGGTTCCGAAAGGCGTGAACCTTGTGGACGCGGCCGCTCTGCCGCTGGTCACGATGACCGGCAGCCAGCTCATTTTCGTCGCGGCCGAAGTCAAACCCGGCCAGACGGTGCTGGTTTCGGGCGCGGCAGGCAACGTGGGCCGGTCGGCCGTCTTCGCCGCCAAGGACCGCGGCGCCGTGGTCATCGCAGGGGTACTGAAGAAGCAATTGGAGGTGGCGAAGAATCTTGGCGCCGATCGCGTCATGGCGCTCGATGATCCAACGGCCTTCACGGATCTCAAGCTCGTTGACGTTGTCGCCAACACAGTTCGGGGAAAGACGGCCGAGGATCTAATCGCAAAGGTGAAGCCTGGCGGGACTTTCGCCTCCGTCACGGGTGCGCCGGGCAACGCAGCCAAATATCCTCAGGTGCGCACGGTCGCCTTCGTGTCCAAACAGGACACGAAGAATCTGGAGTACACGGCCGAGGCCGTGCGGGCGGGAAAGCTGACCATCCCAATCGGGAGCAGACTCCCGTTGCGGAACGCCGCCGAGGCGCATGCTGCGCTTGCGAAGGGTGGCGCCGGCAAAATACTGCTGCTGCCGTAGCCCGCCAGAAGCCCAAAAGGAACCGACCATGAAAACTGAACGTCCTGGAATCAGACCGGATGTGCCGCCGAGCGGCGAGGGCTGCGCTGAGTGCCTCGCAGCAGGCGGGTGGTGGCTTCATCTGCGGCGTTGCGCTGAGTGCGGGCACGTCGGCTGTTGCGACAGTTCACCCAGTCAACACGCCTCGAAGCATTTCCACGCCACGGGACATTCGATTGCGGCAAGTTTCGAGCCTGGAGAAACTTGGTTTTATGACTACCGGAATCGGAAGATGATCCCTGGCGAAAGGCTGGCGGAGCCGCGGTGGCATCCAGAAGATCAGCCTGCGCCGGGACCGGCAGGCAAGGTGCCGAGCGACTGGGAGTCTCGCCTTCATTGAGCGGTGCGATGCAACATCCGATACCCGATCTCGGCGAGTGGCCGGCACTCGAGTGGGAAGAATGGAAAGACACGGCCGAAACCCTGCACATGTACATGCAGATTGTCGGCAAAACCCGTTTGGCGCTGACGCCGATACAGAACCACTGGTGGAACATCCCGCTTTATTTGACGGCGCGCGGACTCACAACATCGGCGATGCCCGCAGATCGCGGGATGCTGCTCGACATCGAATTCGATTTCGTGTCTCACGAACTTGTCTGCCGGACGAGCGCCGGAGAGATCCGCAAGATCCAGCTCCGGCCCGTTTCGGTGGCTCAGTTTTTTGAGGAGTTCACCAAGACGCTGTCGTCGCTTGGCGTTTCCGTAGAGATCCACCCGATGCCGGTGGAGGTCGCAAATCCTATCCGCTGCGATATCGACACGGTTCATTGCAGCTACGACAGCGACGCCGTTACGCGCTTCTGGCACGTCCTCAGGATCGCCGATACGCTTCTCAAACGCTTTTCCACGAATTTTTACGGCAAAATCAGCCCTGTGCATTTCTTCTGGGGATCGTTCGACCTGGCCGTCACCCGATTTAACGGCAAAAGAGCGCCGGCGCGGCCCGGCGCTGATTCCGTTCAGGCGGAAGCGTACTCGCATGAGGTGATCAGCGCGGGGTTTTGGCCGGGCAACGGCGGATATGGCCGAGCCGCATTTTATGCCTACGCGGCGCCCACGCCCGACGGCCTTCAGAACACGGTGCTCAAAGGCAAGGGCGGCTTCAATCCGAAGATGGGCGAGTTTATTCTGGATTACGCTGATGCGAGAGGTTCCGCAGATCCCGCCGATACGGTTCTTGAATTTCTGCAGGACACATATGCGGCCGCGGCTGATCTCGCGAAATGGGATCGCGCTTCGCTCGATCGGCAGGACGAGGTCGCCGGCGCGATGCGCGCTAAAGGTCCGCAGGCGATCCCGAAACCGCCGCGATGAATAAAGGGCGACTTGAAGCTTTCAGCGACGGCGTCTTCGCCATCATTATTACGATCATGGTCCTGGATCTCCGAGTGCCCTCGGGACCATCTCTGGAAGCGCTTCGATCCACGGTCCCGGTGTTTTTGAGCTATGTCCTGAGCTTCGTTTACGTCGGCATCTACTGGAATAACCACCACCATCTTTTACACGCTTCCGAGCGCGTTTCCGGGCCAATCCTCTGGGCCAACCTTCATCTGCTGTTCTGGCTTTCACTGGCGCCCTTCGCCACAAGGTGGGTCGGCGAGAATTACAATGCCCCCTGGCCCATTGCGCTCTACGGTCTAATGCTCCTCTTCGCGGGCGTCGCCTACTTTATCCTGACGAAGGCGCTCATCGCGCATCACGGCGCCGCCTCGCGATTGGCAACCTCCATCGGGAAAGATCGGAAAGGCCTCGCGAGCGTGATCATCTATTTGATCGCGATCCCTCTCGCTTTCGTGTGGCCGAAGGCGGCGTACGGCTGCTACATATTTGTCGCCGTCATGTGGCTCCTGCCAGATCGACGCATCGAAAACTCCGCAAAGTAACGCCGCATCATGCGGCCGCTCTTTGCCCCTGCCACGGGCTGCATGCGTCTGCGGATGCCCGATTTCGGGGCAGAAAATGGGCACGTCGCTTGGCCGGTTTGATCGCACATTGATCACACCAGGGCCATCTGTAGGGGCGACTGCCCAGAAAAGGCGGGTTCACAGCTACCTAAAATCAACTACTTACGACTGGATCGGACTGGGCCGGATGGGTCGAAACGGTTTCGATTCCGGTTTTTAGGAGAAGGATTAAGGATGGTTCCATCCTTTGGCTGCCGGGGCGGGAGCAGGTGTCCCGCTTTTAACCCGGCACACTGAATATGCAGGCCGAGAGATTGCCCGACAGTTCAAGGGGATTTACCTGCGCGGGATGGTGCCATCCCCTGCGCCGAAGCGGGATCATGGTGACCCGCAGTCTTTTCGGCTTCGAAGCGCGGGCAAAGATGATGATGGTAGCGGGCGAGGGACTTGAACCCCCATGACCTTGCGGTCGGACGATTTTGAGCCGTCTGCGTCTGCCAGTTCCGCCAGCCCGCCACAGCGCAGCGTTACTTCACTTTAGCATTTACGAAGCTCAGGGGCGTAATCGTTCACGCCTACCTATCCCTCTTGTTCGGTAGCAGGATCTTTCTTCTTTTTGGTTTTCGGCCGCCGTATGTTGATCGCGGCGGCGTCGAGGGTGTTCTTGAGGTGGGATGCGTAGTATTTCTCTATCATCTCGACGCTGGTGCGGCAGTTCTTCGCGATCTGATAAATGTCCGCGCCTTCCATGAGACGCAGGCAGATGTAGGTGTGCCGCAGGCTATAGGCCGTGCGGGGTTGTCCCTCACGATCTTTCTTGAGGCCTTCTTCGTCCAGGATGGTGTTGAACAGTTGCCGGTGGGTCTTTGGAAATATGATATCGGTCGGCTGCGGCTTGTTCCTCTCGACCAGCCTCTGAAAAGGCTTTACGGCTCCACTGGTGCTCTTGCAATAGCCGACGCCGCGTTTGCCGCGGACCTCGATCTCAAGGATGGTTTCGTGGCTGCCCTCATCCTCGACAATCTTCACATCGCGATATTCGAGGCGGGCCGCCTCATCGGGACGAAGGCCGGTATTCGCCATGAACAGGACATAGTCGTGAAGTTGTTCTGATTCCCATTTGTAGCGGGGATTTTTCGGGTGGTGCGCCCGTCGCCGGGTGGCTTCATAGAGCTTCTTGTATTCCTCCGGGGAAAACCATGCGCGGTGTGAAATCTTCCCCGATGCCCGGTAGGGTTCGGAGAGATCCGGAAGCCGGTCCAGCCATCGGTGGCGTATGGCGGCTTTGAGTGTCTGCCGGAGAACCACGATTTCCTGATGCATGGTACTCCGGGCCGGCGGCTTTCCGTGTTCCTTCACCGCTTCCTCGTGGCGATGAATGCGGTACTCCTGCACCTGGCCGGGCGTGATCTCGGAAAGTCCCATATCGCCGAAGAAAGGTACCAGATGAAGCCGGAGGCGCGTGCTGTGGCCTAGAACGTACTCGGCGTTACGTTGACCCTCGGTGATGATCTGGTATTCGCGCTCGAATTGTACGGCGGCGTCGCGGAAGGTTTTTTCGTTGCTCAGTTCACCGTTCTTGAGCTTGCCGCGCAGCCCCAGATACCAGTCCTCGGCGAAGTCCTTCGCCTTGGCGAGGGAGTCCTCCTTGGTGGAGACCCGTCTGTTTTTTCCGGCTAGGTAGGTGGCGCACTGCCAGCGGCTGCTATTGTCCCGCCTGTAGACGTGGACCTTGCCACCGAGAATGGTGTGTTTCTCTGGCATAGCGGTTTGGCCGGAAAAACGGCCAAACTGTGCAACACTTGTGTAAGTATATCACAAGGGTCAAGGTTTCATCCATCTTGCTGAATGTGTTGGTTTTATGTTGGGCCTTTGGCTTTGGTTGTATGATTTTGAGTCCCGTGCGTCTGCCAGTTCCGCCACTCCAGCAAAACTTTGACTCCTTTGAGCTTATCGTACATTTGCACTAGCCGCACTGTAGTAGTTCTTGTAGTGGTTCTCAGGAAACGTTTGCT